>Ga0265316_10000302_pt1 | contig 55308 bp, 53 predicted proteins | sample 4522metaG_FD_202092 | JGI IMG/M metagenome (GOLD analysis project Ga0265316, IMG submission 202092) | Rhizosphere microbial communities from Carex aquatilis grown in University of Washington, Seatle, WA, United States - 4-5-22 metaG | ecosystem: Host-associated > Plants > Roots > Rhizosphere >... | reverse complement strand
GAATTCAATACTACGATATCCCGGGCAGCACCCTTCTTCCCTTTTAAGATATCAAGAAGAATAATCGAGTTTTCCTGAGGAGTGCCTCCGGCTAATTCATTTAATCTGGCTTTATTGACCCCGAACTGCTCGGGCGATATTTCATAATGTAAAATTTTCCCGTTCTTTATTTCCGAAACCATGGTCTTCGCAGTCGTAGTAACTTCATCAAGCCCGTCTTCTCCATGCACAACCAAAGCATGCTTTGTCCCAAGTTTTAGCAGTACCTGTGCTAAAAAAGGCGCCCAATGCGCGGCAAAGACCCCGACTAACTGGTGAGTGGCTTGCGCCGGATTGCTTAAAGGTCCGATAATATTGAAAATGGTGCGCTTACCTACTTGCTTTCTGGCTTCGCTTGCGTATTTCATCGCCGGATGAAGGTTCTGCGCGAATAAGAAAGCAATACCGGTTTCATCAAGGCATTCCCCGAGTTTTTCTTTACTTAAATTTATATTTATGCCCAATGCTTCCAAGATATCGGCACTTCCTGATGCACTTGATACTGAACGGTTCCCATGCTTAGCTACAGCTATTCCGTTTGCGGCAACCACGAAAGCTACGGTAGTCGAAATGTTAAATGTCCCTTTGGCATCTCCTCCTGTACCGCAAGTATCAAGTATGATCTTCTGTTTTGCGCTAATCGTTGTAACGTATTTACGCATTACTTTTACCGCGGCAGTTACTTCCTCAATGCTTTCCCCTTTATTGTTCAAACCCACGAGGAATGAAACTATCTGAGGGGTCGAAGCATTTCCGGTCAGGATCTCCTCCATTACCACGGACATCTTTTTTTCCGGCAGGTCCGTCCCTTTTTCAATTATTTTTATCGCTTCATCGATCATTGTTTCAAGAAGTTAGCTAAAATATCCATTCCGCTTTTTGTCAGTACTGATTCCGGATGGAACTGCACTCCCCATAATGGCAACGTTTTGTGTTTCAACCCCATGATCTCTTTATCTTTTGTCCAAGCGATGACCTTAAGGCACTCCGGCAGCGTTTTGGGATCAACCAGCAGCGAGTGATACCTGGTTGCCTCAAAAGGATTGGGTATGCCTTTAAATATGGTTTCGCCGGTGTGATATATTAAAGAAGTTTTCCCGTGCATAAGCTGTTTGGCATTGATGATCTTGCCTCCAAAAGCATATCCGATTGCTTGGTGTCCTAAACATACGCCAAGAATAGGTATTTTCCCGCTAAACTGGCGGATCAAATCACAAGAGATGCCCGCATCCTCAGGCCTTCCCGGCCCGGGAGAGATGACGATCTTCTTAGGTTTTAATTTTTTTATTTTGGCAATGGTGATCTTATCATTACGAAAAACCTGTACCTTCTCTCCTAATGCCCCAAGATACTGGACAAGATTGTAAGTAAAAGAATCGTAATTATCCAACATTAATATCATTTTACTACTCCCTATCTCTTTCCCTATGAATCTTTGCTCCGAGCTTCTCCAGCTTTGCTTCGATATTCTCATAGCCGCGCTCTAAATGGTATATCCTTGAAATGGAAGTTCTGCCAGCGGCAGCCAGCCCGGCTAACACCAGGCAAGCGGATGCGCGCAGATCTGAAGCCATAACCGATGCACCTGACAAACCCTTGATACCGGAAACTATGGCATGCGGGCCTTCTCTCTGGATATTAGCGCCCATGCGGTTAAGTTCGGAAACATGCATAAACCTATCCGGATAAATTTTCTCGGTTACCACACTTATTCCGGGGGTAACCGTCATCAATGCCATCATCTGCGCCTGCATATCGGTAGGAAAACCCGGATAAGGCAGCGTCGTAACATTGACTGCTTTTAATTGCCCTTTACGGCGCACGCGCACCGAATTATCGCTTTTGATAACCGTGGCTCCGGCTTCCTGCAATTTATCGATTAACGCGCCTATATGGCTGGTTAAAACATTGTGGATCAGAATATCCCCTCCGGTGATCAAAGATGCCAGCATAAGAGTGCCGGCTTCGATCCTGTCGGGAATAATGGTATGAGTTGCACCATGCAAAGAACTCACTCCTTCTATTTCAATGACAGGAGTACCATGGCCTTTTATTTTTGCACCCATCTTTATCAAAAACTCGGCTAGATCCGCCACTTCCGGTTCGCATGCGGCGCATTCGATTATAGTCTTTCCCTTAGCAAGTACTGCAGCCATCATTACGTTATCCGTTGCCAATACTGACGAGCCGTAAACCCCGCCTAAATACATCTGTCCGCCTTTTAACTTGTCGGCTTTTGCCAATACATAACCAGCTTCAATATCTATCGTTGCGCCCAAAGCTTTTAATCCTTTTAAATGCAAATCAACCGGACGTACCCCAATGACACAGCCTCCGGGCAAAGAAACTTTGGCTTTCTTTAACTTGCCCAGAAGCGGGCCTAAGACGCAAAAAGATGCGCGCATCGTAGAAACTAATTTGTAATCAGCGATATAATTCCCGGCCTTAACCGAAGTAACCGTAACTACGCCTTTTTGGAGCTCCGCGCTTTTCCCCAAAGAACGCAATATTTTAACCATGGTATTGGTATCGCGCAGATCCGGAACTCCCTTGATAATACAGGCATCATCCGTAAGCAAAGTCGCGGCCATTATCGGCAGCACCGAATTCTTAGCCCCAGATACCGTTACTTCCCCTTTAAGTTTTATACCGCCTTCAATAACTAATTTATCCATATTTTTTCACCTGTTCCTTGCAACCATAACCCTGTCAATGTTGTTATAATCCTTAACTACTTCTATTATCTCAAAGTTTAAAGAATTTTGAAGGAATTTTCTTATTTCTGCGCTTTGTCCAAAACCCATCTCTAAAATTAAATACCCGCTCTTCTTAAGATATAAAGGCGCACTCTTAATTATCTTGCGATAAAAACCAAAGCCGTCTTTTCCTCCGTCTAAAGCAACACGGGGCTCGAATTGTATCTCCGGAGCCAGTCCGCTAATTTCCGAAGAAGGAATATAAGGCGGATTGCTGACTATTAAATCGTAATTGGTAATTGGTAAATCGTAATTGGTAAATAAATCACTTTTTAAAAAACTAATTTTATCAGAAACATTATTAAGATGAGCGTTCTCTTCTGCCACATTCAAAGCTTTCTGAGAAATATCAAGAACAACTATCTCTGCCGCAGGAATAAATTTTGCCAAAGATACCGCGATACAACCCGATCCGGTACCCAGTTCAAGTATCTTCTTAGGGTTATATTTTAAAACTGTTTCTACGAGTATCTCCGTCTCCGGGCGGGGAATTAAAACATCCGGTGTGACCTTAAACAACAACCCCATAAACTCCGTCTCTCCCAGAATATATTGGATAGGTTCACCTTTGATCCGTCTTTTAAGAACAGAGGAAATAAAAAGCTGTTTCTCTCTGTCTAGGACAACGCCTTCGCGCAGATAAAGAGAATTCCTGCTGCAGTTTAAGGCCTTAGTAAATAATAATTCCGTTTCATTCACCCCGCTCTTCCTCCATTTTTAATCCCACCCTTAGGAAGGGCGGGGTTCACCCAGCCCTTCCTTCAAACCTATACTTCACTTCTTAGGAAGGGCTGGGTTCATTTGCTTTTTCTTTTTTCTCCTGCTCAGCCTTGATCAGGGCCTCGGTAAATTCATCCAAGTCCCCTTCTAAAATAGACTCCAGCTGATGAGAAGTATAATTAATACGGTGGTCTGTTACCCGCCTATCCGGAAAATTATAAGTGCGTATCTTCTCGCTTCTGTCCCCGCTGCCGATCTGGGTCTTACGCTCTACGGAGAGTTTCTTTGCCTCATCTTCTTTTTTCTTATCCAGAAGTTTTGCCGCAAGAATTCTCATTGCTTTAGTTTTATTTTTTAACTGCGAACGCTCATCTTGACAGGCGACAACGACTCCGGTAGGAACATGGGTAATGCGCACGGCAGAGTCGGTCTTCTGCATATGCTGGCCTCCGGGCCCGCTTGAACGGTAAGTATCTATCCTTAAATCCTTAGGTTCGATCACCAGATCAACTTCCTGCGGTTCAACAAACACAACCACAGAAGCGGTAGAAGTATGCACTCTGCCTTGCGCCTCTGTTACCGGAACGCGCTGCACCCGGTGCACTCCGCTTTCGAATTTCAAGCGCTTATAGGCATCGCGGCCTTTAACGCTAAAGATCACTTCCTTTACCCCGCCGGATTCATTAAAACTTCCGGCCATCTCTTCCACCGTCCAACCTTTACTGGAGGCGTATTTAGTATACATACGGTGAAGATTAGCGGCAAAAATACCCGCTTCATCCCCGCCTGTACCCGGCCGGATCTCAACGATAATATCCCGCCCCGCGTCTTTATCATCTCCTGCCAGATATTTTTTTATCTGCGCAGCCAACTCCTGCCTCCTTGCCTCCAAGTCGGTTTCTTCTATTTTTGCCAATTCCAGAAAATCCTTATCGTGTTTTTCTTTTAAAACATTTTTAAGGTCTTCTGTCTCTTTTAGAACCTGCCTGTAAGCCCTGGCAAATGCCACCGGCTCTTTTAACTCCGCAAGTTCTTTGGCAAGTTTAGAGGATTTTTCGACGCTGGAAGATACCTCGGGCAGGGAAAGCTGCTCTTCGATCTCCTTATAACGGGCTTCGAATTTACTTAGTTTATCTAATATAACCATGGCTAATATAGGGGACGGGCTCCTTTGGAGCCCGTCCCCTTTTTATTTAAATTATTTTTTGGCGTATTTCTTCATGAATTTATCCACGCGGCCCGCGGAATCTACTAATTTATTCTTTCCGGTAAAAAATGGATGGCATTTAGAGCAAATTTCCACTCTTATGCTCGGCTTCGTAGAGCGGGTATGTATTGTTTCACCGCAAGCGCATACAACCGTACTTTCCTTATAACTGGGATGGATTTTCTCTTTCATTTTTTTCTCCTTTATTGGTTCATACTTGCCAAGAATTCTTCATTGTTCTTGGTTTTCGCTAATTTTTCGATCAACAACTCCATTGCTTCAACGTTACTTAACTCATTTAAAACTTTTCTCAATATCCATGTCTTCTGCAGAACATCAGGCTTAACCAAAAGTTCTTCATGGCGGGTATTGGAACGCTTGATGTCAATTGCCGGGTAGATCCTGCGCTGGAATAAATTACGGTCAAGCTGGCTTTCCATGTTACCCGTACCTTTGAACTCTTCAAAGATAACTTCGTCCATGCGGCTACCGGTATCCACTAAAGCGGTGGCAATAATGGTCAAGCTCCCACCCTCATCTACTGCCCTAGCAGCTCCGAAAAATCTTTTCGGTTTCTGTAGCGCGTTAGAATCAATACCTCCGGAAAGCACCTTCCCGCTGTGAGGTACGACCGAGTTGTAAGCCCGCGCCAGCCGGGTAATGGAATCAAGCAGGATGATCACATCGCGCTTATGTTCCACCAGCCTCTTGGCTTTCTCAAGGACGATCTCGGCAACCTGCACGTGCCTCTCCGGCGGCTCATCGAATGTCGATGATATGACCTCGCCTTTAACGTTCCTCTGCATATCGGTAACTTCTTCCGGGCGCTCATCGATCAGAAGAACGATCAATATCGCGTCAGGATGATTGGTAGTAATCGAGTTTGCTATTTTCTGCAACAGGACGGTTTTCCCGCTGTACGGCTGGGCAACGATCAAACCGCGCTGGCCTTTTCCAATAGGGGTCAACAAGCTCATGATGCGCATGGATATTTCTTCGGGCTTTGTCTCCATAATAAAAGGCTGATTAGGATAAACGGGAGTCAGGTTATCAAAAAGCACCTTCTCCTTTACGTCCTCGGGGTTTTCAAAATTTACCGCTTCTACCTTAAGAAGGGCAAAATATTTCTCCCCTTCCTTCGGAGGACGGATCTGCCCGCTGACGGTATCCCCTGTCCTTAGGTCAAATTTGCGTATCTGCGACGGAGAAATATAAATATCATCCGGGCAGGGCAAATAATTATAATTAGGTGAACGCAGGAACCCGAAACCTTCGGGTAATATTTCAAGTACGCCCTCTCCGAACATCAGGCCCTCTTTTTCCGCCTGTCCCTGCAGGATCTTAAAGATCAAATCCTGTTTCTTGAGTCCGCTAAGTCCGTTGACGTTTAACTCCTTAGCCACTTTGTTCAATTCTGTGATCTTCATGTCTTTCAGGACTTTTATATCTAACTTTTCCACAACTTCCTCCTTATTTGTCCGCTATCGCGGGGTGAGCAAATTATCCCGCGTCCGGCTGAAGCGGACGAAGGATCTAACAATCTTCTCAACCTGTTCTTTCGTTTTATCGATCGTGCCATTATTATCTATTATAAAATCCGCCAAACGCATCTTTTCCCTAAGGGGCAGCTGGAAACCCTGCCTCTTGGATATTTCAGATCCGCTTAACGAAAGCTTATTTTTTATCCTATGGATACGCTGCGGCGCATTAGTTTTCACCACGATAACCTTATTCGTGATTTTATGTAAACCGGATTCTATTAAAAGCGGAACATCTAAAACCACCATTTGTTTTTTTGATCCCGCTATCCTATTTTTGATCTGTTTGATCACTTCCGGATGGATTATCCGGTTAAGCTTTAAAAGTAATTTCCTGTCTGCAAACACTATTTTACCCAATTTCCTGCGGTTAATCTGTTTATTCTTGCCTAAGACTGTTTCTCCGAAAAGATAAATAATCTTTTTATAACTTGGGCTCTTTGAACTTATTGCCTCATGAGCAAGTTTATCGGCATCAATTACATCAGCGCCTAACTTTTTAAAAACCAACGCTACTGTAGTTTTCCCGCTTCCTATATCCCCGGTAACACCAATGATCAAAGGTTCATTTCGCTTTTGCTTTGGCATATAATTCCAAATATTTTTTTGCCGACTTCTCCCACGAGAAATCAAGGTGCATCGCGTTTTTAACTAATCCCGCCCAAGCCTTTTTATCTTTAAATAAAGTTACCGCCTGTTTGATCGTTTGCAACAGGGCATCTTTATTGTAAGCGTCAAAAATAAACCCGTTATCCTTATTTACGGTGTCCGCTAGGCCTCCGGTCTTAAATACCAAAGGAATGCTGCCGTATTTAAAAGCGATCAACTGGCCCAAACCGCAAGGTTCATAATTTGAAGGCATAAGGAAGATGTCGGAACCGGCATAAATCTTATGCGCCAAAGGATCATCAAATCTTGCGTTCAAAGAAACAGTTTTAGGATATTTCTTGGCTATACGCGTCAAAATATCATGATACTTCTCATCCCCTGTGCCAAGAATAACCAATTGCACCTTCATCTTACACAATTGCTCAATTCCATCGCAAATAATGTCAAAACCTTTTGGCTCGGCAAGCCGGGAAACCATTCCCAAAAGAGGAATATCTTTATCCACCGCAAGCGAACATATTTTCTGCAGCTCTTCCTTATTCTTGATCTTTCCATCCGGAGCCTTTACCGAGAATTTCTTGAGAATAAATCCATCTGTTTCCGGGTTCCAAATAGAATAATCAAGCCCGTTTAAAATACCGAAGAGCGAATCACCGCGGTCATTTAAAACACCTTCCAACCCAAAGCCGAACTCCTCGGTCCGGATCTCCCGGCTATAAGTGGGGCTGACAGTATTGATGATATCCGAGAATAGCAACCCGCCTTTAAGAATATTGATCCTGCCAAAAAACTCCAGGCCATCCATACTGAACAACTCCTGATCAAGCCCGAGTTTCGGGAACTCTTCTCCGGGGAAAAGCCCCTGATAACCCATATTATGTATGGTCAGAAGGGTGCGCATATTCTTATAAAAAGTATCTTTTGAAAAAAACTTTTTTAAATATACCGGCATCAAACTTGCCTGCCAATCGTGTACATGCACGATATCTGCTTTAAATTTTATCTTTTTTAGCAGCTCAACTGCTTTCTTTGAATAATACGAGAACCTCTCCAGGTTATCCGGATAATCCCCGGTTTTTGTGCTATAAAGCGAATCACGATTGAAATAAAGATCATTCTCGATAAAATAAACTTTTATTTTTTCTCCAAGCGCAGCGTATTGTACCCCGTCGGAAACTTTTGTAAGCTTAAATTTACCCTCAATCCCTTTATATTTAGGCATAACGATGATCACATCCTGCCCTTCTTTTGAAAGTGCCTGCGGCAATGCTCCTGCGACATCAGCAAGGCCGCCTGTTTTCGCAAAGGGAACAACTTCAGAGGCGCATATCGCTATCTTCATTTATTACCCCCTTGGACAGGTTCCATCTCCAGCCAATTCCTGCCCTGCTTGATATCAACCTTTATCGGGACATCGAATTCAAAAACATTTTCCATTTTCGTTTTGACAAAATCGGTCAATTCTTTCAATTCATCTTTATGCGCTTCAAAAACCAGTTCATCGTGTATCTGCATGATCATGCGCGACTTCAAATTCCTTATCCTTATCTCATTCTGAATGCTGATCATCGCCAGTTTGATCATATCCGCGGCAGAGCCTTGTATCGGCGTATTCATCGCCTGCCGTTGGGCAAATGAACGGATATTCATATTCTTATTATTGATCTCCGGCAAATACCTGCGCCTGCCTAATATAGTAGTTACAAAACCCAACTCCTCGGCTTTAGCTATCTGAGAACTGATATAACCTTGGACCTGCGGATATTTTAGAAAGTAGGCATCAATAAAATCCTGCGCCTGCGCAGGGCTTATATTCAAGTCGCGGCTTAAGCCATATGAACTCTGCCCGTAAATGATCCCGAAATTCACCCTTTTCGCTACCTCACGCATTGATTCATCCACATCCGATTCTTCAACTCCGTAAATAGAAGCAGCTGTGGCTTTATGGATATCTTTATTCTCTTTAAAAGCAGTGATCAATTTCTCATCTTTGGATAAATAAGCCAATATCCTTAACTCAACTTGCGAGTAATCGCAAGAGATAAGATAGTAATCTTTCCCCTCGGCGATAATGGCTTTCCTGATATTCCTGCCGATATCGGTTTTAACCGGGATATTCTGCAGGTTCGGATTACTGGAGGAAAGCCTTCCGGTTTCAGTGCCGGTCTGGTTAAAAGAGGTATGTATCCTTCCGGTCCTTTTATCAATAAGTTCAGGAAGCGCGTCGATATAAGTATTTTTTAATTTAGTCAACTGGCGGTACTCCAGAAGCAAAGCAGGAAGTTTATGTTTCGAAGCCAGTTTATGCAACACTTCTTCATCGGTTGACGCTCCGGTTTTGGTTTTTTTAACGACCGGCAGTTTTAATTTCTCAAAGAGTATCTCCCTGAGCTGTTTGGGAGAATTTATATTGAATTCTTCCCCGCTTAACTTATAAACATTTTCAATTAATTTAACCAGCCTCGCATCGATATCTATGGAAAGTTTCTTTAATAAGGCAGTATCAATTTTTATGCCGTAGAGTTCCATTTCGGATAATACCTCAACCAGCGGCATCTCCAGTTCCCTAAAAAGCTTGATCAGGCCTTTTTCAATCAGCTCTTTCTCTAACTTTGGCTCTAACCGGGCAATAATGTTCTCAGCTTTCGCGGTATCCTGCGTATCCGAAAGCGTTTCATGAAGATAATCAAAAGCCGCATCCTCTAAAGAATAATTTGCCCGCGTAGGATTAAGCAGATAAGAGGCGATCATGGTATCAAAATATAAACCCTCTATATCCGTCCCCTCTTCTCCGAGAGCGACTTTGATCTTTTTTAGATCATGGCCGATCTTTTTTACCTTAGGGTCTTTAAGGATGGTTTTCTTATAATCCTGCGCTTTCTCTAAAAGAACGATAAACTCATCTTTTCCTATCTCAACCGGAACATCTGGCTCAGAGGGCTCTTCCTGCGGAAGCTCCTTTAACAGTTTTCTGAATTCCAAGGCTTTAAATATCCGGTAAAGCTCTTTGGTGTCAGGTGTGCCTATCTTGACTTTATCAGCCGAGAATTCCAGATCCACATTATCATCTAAAACCGCCAACTCCCGGCTCAACTTTATTATTTCCTTATTCTCAAGGATAAGTTTTTTTACTTTTTCCTGCTTTATTTTTTCCGGATCCTTAAGCAAATTTTCAACACTACCGAATTGGGCAACCAAAGAACTTGCCGTCTTCTCGCCTATTCCCTTGACTCCCGGAATATTATCCACATCATCCCCCATCAAAGCAATGATATCGGTTATCTGCATAGGGCCCACGCCAAAACGCTCGCGAACTTTTTCAGTATCATAAAGCACCCCTGAATCTTTATAGGGGCTGAAAACGATAGTTTTATCATCAACCAACTGCAAGATATCTTTGTCAGAACTGACAATTGTTACCGGCATACCCAAACTCTTGGCGGATTTGGATAAGGTTGCCAGAATATCATCGGCCTCAAAACCTGCTTTTTCAAAGATCGCCAACCCGTAAGCTGAAACCACCTGCTTGATCAAAGGAATCTGGCTGGATAAACCATCCGGCATGGGTGGTCGCTGTATTTTATAATCCGCGAATTTTTCCGAGCGGAAGGTCTTTCGCGACACATCGAAACAAACCGCCATATAGTGCGGTTTTTTATCCTTCAATATTTTATTTAAAATATTTAAAAAGCCGTAGATCGCGTTCGTCGGCTGGCCCGAAGATGTGACTAACCCGGGTAAAGCATAAAATGCACGGTAGCAAAACGCGGTCGCGTCAATTAAATACAATCTTTTATCACTCATTAATAATAAGCGGAATTTTTCACTTTATGGGAAGGAAAAGTAAAAATTGTAGCAACCTACTTCGATAATGCTCTTACCTGGATTTTTTCCAAGAACGCTTCTATTTCCGTGTTACTCTGGTCGAGATATTGAGCATCCAAAGCTTCTTTAAATGCCGAAGCTAATTCCCCTTTATTATAGTATCTCCGGGCTTTCTGGAAATGCTCTTTTGCTAAAACAGCCTCGTCTTTATTCGATAGGTCTTTATTATTCGAAATATCCTTCATAAGCCTTATAACTTCCTGCTCCCGGACATCCTTAATGGGTGTTGCTGACATAACCACGCGCAGGTCTTCAACGCGCTGAGCTGCTTTCTGGGTCCAGGGGTCATTGGGTTGGCCTAATTGCGCCCTCTTTTCCCAATAAATGCCTGCCTTACTTAAATCGCGCTTACTTTCATAAAGCAAAGCTAAGTTTGTATAAGCGCTTAAATAATTCGGGTCAATGGCTACGGCCTTCAGATAACTTTCTTCTGCCTTGCTTAAATAACCTGACCCCTCATAAATTATCCCGAGGTCGTTGTATGGAGCGGCATAATAAGGGTCAAACCCGATCGCTTTCTGGTAATACTTCATCGCTGTCTCTGCGTCGCCGGCTTTCTGGGCAGTTAAACCCTGATCGCGGTATTGCCGGGCAAACTCCTGCAGCTGATCAGGCTTTTCATTAGTAGCAGGCGCAGATTGCTTATCAGCAGCCTGAGCATAAGCGCTAAAAATGAATAAAAATCCTATTGCCAGTATTGTTCTTGTAATTTTAATCATTTGGCGGGATTCAGACATATCTTTTAACTTATTATACATATTGTTCGCCTAACGTCAAGGAATATTTGGCCTATCAAAGCCATGATCCTACATCATCGGTTCCAGCGTAAGTGCTGGATGCCCAACCTTTTCCAGATGTTTAAGCAACTCATCCGATGTGGTAGCAATGGTCTCATCAGCTATTTTATCGATCAGATCCGGCTCTCCTATTTCTCTGGCGCGGGCGATCAATTTATCTCCCAAAAGTTCTTTTAATTCTTTAGGCATCCAGATCAATCGTTTTAAACCGCCTTCTGCGGCAATGAACTTTTTGCTCAAGAGATAAAGTTTGCCTACTCCCAAGAATCCCGGGGTCTGCACTCCTCCTCCGACTGATCCGGCTAAAGTAGTAAAGCTCATCCCGCTCGGGGTCATTCCGGAGTAATCGCGGTTGACGATCATAACACCGTTTGCTTCGGGGATTATCGCCAAGATGCATTCAAAGCATCCGCATGAAGATTGCGGGCCGTCCATCATTGAATACATGCTTACTTTATCTATGGTCTTATTGGATTTTTCCTTTACAAATGAATTGATGTTTTCCCACTGCCCTAATTTTTGATCCAACACTTCACCTTTTATGATCGGCTGGTTCGGCCCGGTCGGCATAATTTCATAAGAAGCTTTTCCGTCAAGCCAAGAGTAAGCGCCGCAAAGCCCTAAACGTTCGGGCGTAATGATACAGACGTGATTCGGAGCAAATGACTGGCACAAAAGACAGGAATAATAGGTATCAACACTTTCATCGGTCATGCCCAACAAACGCTCATCCCTCTCATCAAAAGTTTTTTTGGCAGTGGATAATATTTTTTCCACATCGCTAAGGTTGGTATAAAGCTTAACCTCAACTTTATCTACGATAGCGCTGTATTCCTGATGTAACATGGCATGCAAAGCCACACCCAGATGCTTTAACCTGAAACCTTTATTAAAAGCATCTTTACTGATCCTCACCCAGATCATATCCCGCTGGCCCATATGCATAATACCCATGGCATAATTTACAAAACGGTGGATCTGACGCTCTAAAATAGGCTCGAAATCCTTCTGCATCTTGCGGCCGAAAACATCCACCACAATTGCCAAAGGCATTGATTTTTCACCGGTACCAAGTTTATCGATATCCGGGCCGATCAATTCGATCTTGCCGTCTTCGACCTCAGCTTCATTCTTGGCAGTTAAAAATTCCAGAGCAGTGCTGGCTTTGCCGCCGAACTCCACATAAAGCTGCTCTTTTCTTACCCTTTCTCCTTCAAATGCCGCGGCATAAGGAAGCGGTATGGCTACTTCTGCCATTTTAACTTTAATACCTCTGGTCAAAATACATTTGGAAGGAAGCTTTTTATAATCTTTTTCCGTGATCAATGCTTCGAATAATGTAGTATCGATTTTGCCTAATTGGGGAACTTCCAGGTCAGTAATAATAGGCAAACCGAATGCCAAAGCGCCTAAACCGGTGGCTACGATAATTTCATCAACATGGCCCAAGAGAAGGACAAAAGCCGGAACACGGTTACGGATATAACCGGCAATGCCTTCCCACTGCCCGGATTTAAAACCTCCATACATCAAAGGAGCCCTTACCGCAAAGTTCACCGCGTAAATTACCGAGAGATAATCCTCACCCAGCGGCACGATATAATTATCCAAGCCGACTTCAATGCCTTTGCTCTCCAATTGTTTCTGGAAAGTATTGCCTTCGATGTTTCCGGCAAGAAGGCTGACAATGCTTTTTGACTGGAAATCCCTGATCAGGCCCACTGCCGCATCCGCATCTTTTGCCGGGCCTAAGATCACCGCAATACCGACAATTCTTCCGTCAACAAGCTGCAAGCCTAAGGAACGCAAAATATTATCCGGAATAAAACCGATCCCAGATTTTGGATGCGCTTTGTTCGCGGTTAATATAGCTGCCAATATTTCTTCGCTAATTAATGTAGCAACTCCCTTATTTAATATCCCACCCAGAGGTGCGATATTCAAACCGCTTTTTGCCGCGATATTTTTGCTTAAGCCTTCCGCCTGAGCCAGCGCGTTTTCGCAGTCTGCCAGAGTTTTTACTTCTATATTCAGAAGGCCGTTGATAAGCGGAAAATAATAGTTCGTTTCCGGAAAAGAAATTGCCGAGTCTTTTCCTTTATCCGCTATCTGCTTCTTTAAAGTATCTTTAGTAAGGTTTAATACCGCGTCCGTTCCTTTTGTTCCCAGTTGTATTAGTAAATCAGTGCCAGCCATTTCTTCTCCTTTATTCTCAATTATTTCATCAGTAAATAAAACTAAACAAGCGCCAATTGCTTTTCCATCCTTAAATTTAACTGCCTCTGCCCTGCCTTCACCCACGATCTCCTGGATCGGGCTGTTCATTGCTTCAATGCCGCTGGGCAATGTTTCTTCCAATTTATCTTCAGTTACAAGCTTAACATCAACTTTATATTTTTCATTTATCAGCCGGGCTAGATCAAGCGCGCTGCGTGAAGGGCCGCTGACGCAAACAGTATCATTGATCAGAAAACCCTCTAATTTACTACGGTCTTCTTTGGAACTTAATAACAGTACGCCTTTTTTCTTTGCTCCGGGAATTTGCGGTAAGGGTGACATAATTATAATCCTGATGCGTCTAAGACTAACGGTACTTTTGAATCCCAGCCAATGGGCATAATATGAATGCCTTGGCAAAGAGGTTTTAATTGTTTGATCAAACGTGATGCGATATCAACCGACTGAGCCACTTTATCTTTTGTTTCTTCCATCTCTTTGATCAGATCATCCGGCACACTTACTCCGGCAACATTCTTATTCATGAAACGCGCCATTCCCGCGGATTTCAATAAAACGATCCCGCCTAAGATGGGAACTTTAAGATGTTTGGTTTTATTTAAAAAATTCTCGAATATCTTAATATCGTAAATAGCTTGGGTCTGGAAAAATTGCGCTCCGGCTTCTATCTTCTTCTCCATCTTCATGATCTGCGGCTCAATAGGGTCGGCTCCGGGGTTAACTACTGCTCCGATGCAAAATTTAGGAGATGCACCCTCAAGCTTATTCCCCTTCATATCTGTCCCGGACTCTAACTTCTTTACCACCTGCAGTAATTGCACGGAATCAAGGTCAAATACCGGTTTTGCCTCCGGGTGATCCCCCATTGTGGTGTGGTCGCCGGTTAAAATTAATACGTTTTCAATACCTAAAGCTGCGGCAGATAAAAGATCAGACTGAAGCGCTAAACGGTTCCGGTCGCGGCAGGTCATCTGGAATATCGGCTCAAAACCTTTTTCTTTTAAAAGTCTGCAAACTGCCAAAGAGCCAAGGCGCATCACCGAACTTTGAAGATCAGTAACATTAATACCGTCCACGCGCCCGCGGATAAGCTCTGCATCCTCTAATAATTTATGAGTTTCAATACCCTTTGGCGGGCCGATCTCAGAGGTGACTACAAATCTACCTGCTAATAATTTTTCTTTAAAGGCCATTGCAAAATTCTACCATAAATATCTAAAGCTGCAAGGTTATTTCTACTCTATTGGAGGAGAATAATACTTCTTTTCTATGGCAGTCGACATAACAGCATTTGTTTTTTCTGTATCAAGGTAAGACAAGAGGCCTGAATTATTCTTTTTCCAATAAATCAGGGAATTTATATCATGCGATCTAAAAGCAACTAAAAACCTAAAATATTTATAATACGAAAATAAATTGAAAAACAGTGCAATTACCAATAAAATCGGAAAGATAGTTTTAACAACCTTTTGAGATAAAATTTCTATTGCCGAAAAGTAGAATGAGATGATCATTAAAACTGAAATTATAGTATACCTGGAACTTAAAGCCTGCCATAATCCAAAACCTGAACGGCATAATGAAACGGTACCCACAGTAAGGAAGAGATATAATAAAAATGAGAATACCGGTTTGTTCATTTTATAATACCGTACTTTGAGCAGGAATATGAAGTACGCGCAAGACAATGCTCCCGTCAATAACGGTAAAAGATAATTTATTTTATCTTTTACGGGAACAAAACTTTCAGAATACGATCCCAAGAATAATAAAAAATACTTTATGGTTTCAATCGGATGTATAAAAATAGAGGCGGTAATACTCGGGTGATGCGACGGTTTTAAATACCCTATAAAATATACCATAACGCAGGTTATCCCTACAAATAACCATACCACAGATTCTTTAAACCGTTTATCAATAACTAAAATTATCAAACCGGCTAAAAAAACAAGCATACCATTGCCATTTGTAAATGTAGCTGATATTGCCGCTGCTAACGAAAACAACAAATATTTCGTGGACCGCTTTGTTAATAAATACAGGGATAAAAACGCGAAGAATAAAACAAACAAATTAGATACAGCAGCCATGGTTATAGCGGATGTTTCGTAATATTGCGGCTGAAATAACAGCAATACCAGAGGAATGATAAAATACGGATATTTTTTTGTATTATTACCGGTGGTGTTTGACTTTAAAAAAATTATCAAAAGCCCTATCAAGCTAAGATGCCCGATAATAGTCAAAATTCTAAAGTCAACTTTACCGGTAATATAATAACACGACACTGTTAACAATCTTAAAAAAACTACCCTGTGCTCATTATACTGTGAAAAAAGTAAGATAATTTTTTCATGCCAGTTTGACGGTAAAAATTTATTTATAAACTCCAATATCGCGGCAAAATCGTCCAACACAGGAATATTTGCTTTAAATATGGAGATTGTTAAATAAAAAACGCAAATGGACAGGAATGTTGCCAAAGAAGCAAAAATTATCTCAGGCTTTAAAGTTGCATTTAACGAATGGTCTATCTTCCCGATTTTCATTTTATTTTTAATAAGAATGGCAGCTTACTGTATTTTATTTAACTCATCAATATGCTGCTTTTGGATCTCCTCTACCTTACTTTTCATACTATCGCTGATCGTCTTATAGTTTGTGGTGTCTATACCTTGCTCGGTCATGACTTTCTCTGTTTCTTTGCTCAAAACCGGTTTCTTGGAATAAGCCTCCCACATTTTGAATGCAAGAAACATAATTATCGCCGCAACCACCAAAAGCTCCACCAGCGCAAAACCTCTTTTAACCTTTTTCATTCTCGCCTTACTTCCTTAACAGCAACCATCTTCTACTCTTTTAACACAATCATTACATTTAGAATTGTAATCTTCAATAAATCTATAAAACTCTCCACAGGTCACTTCTTTTGTTTTCTCCCCCTGTTTAATAAAATAACCTACAGGATGGACACAGCTGCAATTTGAATAGTTTTGCGTAGCGATAGTCGCATTATTTAATTCTTTTAATTCTTCAGTCTTATACATAGTATCCAGACGCCCGCCTACGCTTGATTTTATTTCTTTAGTAAACAACCTGCCATCAATATAAGTAATCCTGTTCCAGCCATCCATGCATCTAAATTCTTTTCCTGCGCATTCAGGTGATGACTTAGCTTTCTCAGCAAATTCTTTATCTTTTTTACAGCTATTTTGAACTTCTTGCGCATTAGCAGAAATACCTGCGATAAACATGAACCCAGCCAATAAACTAAAAATAATCGCCATCATCAACTCCTTATTTCAAAATAAGATTAAACAGATACCCCGTAAATATAATGCCTATACCTACGACCGAAGCAAAAATTACAAGCAATTTCAACTTCATGGCTTTGCGAAGTATGATAAATTCAGGCAATGAAAGCGCGGTTACTGCCATCATAAAAGAAAGCGCGGTCCCCATTGCCACACCTTTCTCAGTCAAAGCGCTAACCAGAGGAATAACCCCCGCCGCATTAGAATAAAGTGGAATGCCGATGAGTGTCGCTAACGGCACGGCGAACCAATTCCCCTTGCCTGCCACCTTGGCAAGAAAATCCGCCGGAACATAACCATGGATCCATGCCCCCAAACCTATACCAATGATCACAAACAACCATATGCTTTTTAGCAGATTTGCCGTATACCCCTTAGCATAAGCAATCCTATCATTAAACGCCATACCGGTTGACTGAACGCAACAGGCTTGCTTTTTAAAGCTGAACTGTTCAACTAACCCTTCGACTTTAAGTTTGCCGATCACTATTCCCGAAATAATAGCTATAACCAGCCCGCTGCCAATATAAATGAAGGATATCCTCCAGCCGAAAAGTCCCCACAACATAACCAAAGCTACTTCATTGATCATCGGCGAGGCAACTAAAAATGAGAATGTTACCCCCAGCGGAACTCCTGCCTCTAAAAAACCCAAGAATAAAGGAACCGCGCTGCATGAACAAAATGGGGTCACAATCCCTAAAAGCGCGGCAAGCACATTACCCCAATAGCCTTGGCTTTTGCCCAAAATCGCCCGTGTTCTCTCCGGAGAAAAAAACGTCCTTATAATGGCAACAACAAAAATAATTATGGCCAATAATATAAATATCTTGACCGTGTCATAGAGAAAGAAATTCAGAGCCTCGGAAAAAATCTCCCCTTGCTTCATTTTAAAAATATCATATACCAACCAATCAATTATCGGCTTAATCATAACTCATCTTTAAACGCTAAAAATAGAACCATCCCTTTTATTTACTTCGTACAAAAGATAGAATCATACCCTATATTTTTTATATGATAACAGAATCTAGAATTTCAATAATCTTTCTGCAGTCTGTGTAATATTGAATTACATTGGAAAATGATGAAGCAGGATTGCCACCATGCGCAAATTCATTTCTAGCATCCACTATAGATTTTAATGATGTCTTAAGTTGGACACTATCTACATTTAGATTTAATCGCTGCTTAAAATTATTATTCCAGTTATCATCAAAATCCTTTAGTATTTTACAAATATTATCTAAATTCGGATTACATGGATTTTCCCTAACTCTACTCTCTAAGAATTTCTTAACCTGCTTTTTACTTCTTTTTTCGCAATAATCTGCAACAAGCATTTTAAACGATGTCTCTATCGTACCACATGCTTTGATAATTGCATATTTCGTCAAATATGGGACAACATTACTGTAAGAACCTATGCCCACTATTATTGTTTGAGCTTGGTTTAAATCAACCCAGCAATCATCTAATAGTTTTTCTACCTCGTGATTATTCATAATTTAAATCATATAAATACTTTAAAGCAAGAGATATCCTTAACTTAATTTTGTCAACATTCGTAGTTCTAATACTTATAGAATCCTGATATTCCGTATTTCGTAATAAATCCCATCTCCGCTTATCAAGATCATCTGGTACTGCCACTTTAGTATCTAACGCTATGGCTGTTGCAACTGAAATTGAATCAAATATTGTTGGATTAAACTTATTCACAAGCTTATCAGGAAACCTAGAAGAAGCATTGTGAAAGGCAGTACTTCCTAAGGTAGTAGATATTTGCTTAATTACTTTAGTGAAATCATTTTTAAATAAAGTTACTCTTTGCTCACTATTATTTTCCTGTTCCCCCATAAAATCATTTAAGAATTTCTTCAACGATATTGAAACTAAATCCTCTGTCTTGAAATCTTTGTTCCTCATAGCAAAATATCGCAAAATGAACTCCATATCCCTCATCCGAGAATCTGCTTCCTTAAGGCCATACAACGTTCTCCAAATCTCCAATTTATTAAGCTCTAAAAGCGCTTTGTTAAGATTCCCATGATAAACGCAATTTCGTATTTCTTGAGGAAGAAGGGTTCTACCGGATGTATTTATTCTTTCAAATACCTGATACATGCCTGAATCGCTATTCCTGGGTTGAAATTGAGGAAATATTATAGCGTGAATGGTTGTAGTTTTTATTCTCCGCTGTTCAGTTTCGCTTAATTCTGCAAAATTTTTTCCGCGCCAACGGGCATTTGTTTTCTCATTTTTAGTCAGTTTAAAGGTCTTACCATCTCCAGAAAATATACCCCGCTCCACATAATCATATACTGTCATTATCCTTTGATAACCATCAATTATAAGCATTTTCTCATCAGTCTTTTTTGCCAAAAAAATACTAGGAACAGGCAACCCCAATAAAATTGAATCTATAAATCTACTAGCTTCTGATCTATCCCAAACATATTTTCGCTGTAATTCCGGCTTTTCTAGATCATTATCCTTATACATCTCTATTAATTCACGAAAAGATAAATCGGCACCCCAAGATTTTATATCATAGATATCATCATTAGAATAATAATCATCCTGCTCGGCCTTAATCTTAATAATATTATTCTCTTCTCGTTTATTCATATCGCCTCCATTTTTCTACTTTATATAAACGCATACAGATTAACTACTTGATAATAAAAGTGATGGTACTGCTTTTATATTGCAGTTTCCCATGGACATTTTCCAATAATATCTTTAATGAATCTGGCGTGATTTCGAGCGCTTGCCGAAAACTCATCGTCACACCTGAAGCGTTAACTTTATTATAGTTTTAATGCTTAAACAATATTACTAACAAAGTCACTATGACTAACGCCCACGTAGCATATACCAGCCGACGCATCTGTTTAACTGAATCATCTTGATATACTTTCTGACTCTCAATAAGTTCTCTGTTCAACTCTACTTTTAAGTATTCTTGGAGAACATAAAACTGTGGCGAGAGTGGTGTTCCCTGACATTGATTTAGCAAGCTTACTATGTATTCTGGTCCCTTACCGATATAATCATTTTTCATGTCCTATGCTCCTTATTAGGTATCTGTCTACCAATTACTTTAATTTTGCGGATGATTTGGCATGTTTTAAGCAGGGCGTTTGCAGGCCGAGCGGGCATGGTGTCCCGCCGTAAGGCGGGACGAGCGAGGCCGAAAGCCGAGCGAAGCTGGCCACGCTGGGGCCAGCGAGCGTCCCTGCGAAAAACATGACAAAGCAGACGCGAAATATTAAAACCGGGGACAGGCTCGGAAATCGAGCCTGTCCCCAAGCAAGATAATCCTTATTCCTGTGACTTAGCAGCTTCGACTAAATTGCGCATTAACATGGTCACGGTCAAAGGCCCGACTCCTCCGGGAACAGGAGTGATCCAAGCGGCGCGTTTCTCTGCTGCCTCAAATTCTACGTCGCCGACTATTTTATCCGCAACTCTATTGATCCCGACATCCACAACAATTGCGCCTTCTTTAACTAAATCCCCTTTGATCAATCCGGCTTTACCTACTGCTACGATCAAAATTTCAGCTTTCTTAACATGTTCTTCGAGTTTGCCTGCCTTGCTTGTTCCAATATGGCAGACGGTAACGGTGGCAAATTTATCTAGCAATAATAATGTGAGCGGTTTACCTACTATTTCGCTGTGCCCTACGATCACAACTTCTTTTCCGTAGAGATCAACTCCGGTGGAATTTATAAGTTCCATTGCCGATGCCGCGGTGCAAGGCACTAACTTTGATTTCCCGAATAGAAGTTTACCGATATTTGCCGGATGCATCCCTTCTACATCTTTCTTCGGGTCAATATACTGGCTGATCTTCTTATAATCTATTGCCGCGGGAAGCGGCATCTGGATAATAATTCCGTGCACCGACTTATTCAAATTTAATTTCTGGATAAAATCGATCAAATGGGCCTCAAGCGTTTCTTCTCCCAGCTTATGCAGCTGATACTCAATACCTAAACTCTCGGCAACTTTTGCCTGCGATTTTACGTAAGCAGCTGCCCCCGCATTCTCTCCGATCTGAATGGATGCTAAAACCGGGCGTATTTTTAAAGCCGCTACTTCCGTTCTAATACCTTCTTTTATTTTTTCCGCAATGGGTTTACCCTCTAATAATTTCGCCAACTTTTTCCTCCGTTTCCATCCTTATCTTCCTGATCTCTTTTTTCTTTAAGTCCAGCTCTTTCCTGATCGATCTGCTCAGTTCCTTATCCTTCAAAATACTTAAATTTATTTCTACGTTAAAATACGCGCTGGTAAAAGCGCTCTCTAGAAATACAGCCGCTATCGCAGTATCGCTGATTAGATTAACATTTCCTTTTTTGATCAACTCCGGGCATATTTTTATTCCTTCAAAACAGAGGCGCGCGGTCATAAATGGAACATTCAAGGCTTGGCGCGTATTTTTGCTGTTATAAGCTGCGACATCCAGATCTACCAAACGCAGGAATTCTTGTTTCAATTTCTCGGATTTCACCAGCTCCTTTTTCAGATCCGTCTCGTACTTCGCGTATTTCGGTTTTCCGATGGTAAAATTAATCACCATGCTAATTAAACTTACACCTAAAGCCGCATTCAATGCCGCGGCAGATCCGCCTCCCGGAGCAGGCAGTTTTGCCGATAGATCATCCAAATATTTTTTTATGCTTTCATTTTTGTAGGTCATGATAGTCCGAAGATCTCTCCTTCCTGATTGATGTCAATATTCTCTCCCCGCGGGTGGCTTGGCAAGCCGGGCATAGTTTGTATTGACCCGCAAAGAGGTGTAATAAACCCTGCCCCGGTATAAACACGGATATCTCTTATCGGCAGGATAAACCCGCTGGGTGCGCCTTTTAATTGCGGGTCATGGGATAAAGAAAGCGGAGTTTTAGCCATACACACCGGCAATTTATCCCAACCGCGTTCAGTATACAACTTAATTTTATTTTCCGCAAGTTCCGAATACTCCACACTAGCTGCACCGTATATTTTCTTGGCAATAGTTTCGATCTTTTCCTTAATGGATGCTTCCAGCGGATAAAGGTAGGCGAATTTATTGGGCATATTTGCCGCTTTTATCACACACTTAGCCAGATCCACTCCCCCTTTTGAACCCTTCTGCCAGACTTCGCTGACACAGGCAAAATCCGCGCCAAACGTAATTGCTTTATCTTTAACAAATTTAATTTCACTCTCGGAGTCGGAATTAAACCTGTTAACCGCCACTACTACCGGAACACCGAAAATTTTTATATTTTCTATCTGCTTTTTCAAGTTATTTATACCTAATTCCAACGCCGGAAGATTATCTTTACTCAAACACTCCTCAAGCGGCTTGCCCGGCGTAACGTGGCAGATACCGGAGTGCGCTTTTAAGGCGCGCAGAGAACAAACTATTACCGCTGCATCCGGTTTTAATTTACCAATGCGGCATTTTATATCAAAAAATTTCTCCGCCCCGCAGTCAGCGCCGAAACCTGCCTCGGTGACCACGTAATCCGATAACGCTAAAGCAATTCTATCCTGAATTATCGAGCTGTTGCCATGGGCAATATTGGCGAACGGCCCGGTATGCACAAAACAAGGAGTTCCTTCTATGGTTTGGATCAAATTTGGCTCTATGGCATCTTTTAAAAGTACGCTCATTAATCCGGCTACCTTTATATCTTCAGTAGTAATATCCTTGCCTGCTTTAGAATGGGCTAAGACAATTTTTCCCAGCCTGCTGCGCAAATCTTTTGCGTCTTTGCTTAACGCCAGTATCGCCATTATTTCAGAAGCAGCAGTAATATCAAAACCGCTATCCCGCTCAACCCCATCAGTGCCAGTGCCCAACCCGATCTTTATATTCCTTAAAACCCTGTCCCCGATATCAACCACCCGCCTCCAGAATATCTGCTCAATATCAATATTAAGCTTATTCTCCCTGTATATGGAATTATCCAGAAATGCCGCGGCAACATTGTGTGCTAAGCCCACAGCATGGGCATCCCCGGTAAAATGCAGGTCAAAATCTTCTCTGGGCAAAACCTGCGAATACCCTCCGCCTCCGGCACTTCCTTTAATCCCGAAAACCGGGCCCAATGAGGGCTGACGGATGCAAACCGAAGCCAGCTTTCCCACCCGGTTTAAACTCATTGCCAAACCGATGGTAGTTACGGTTTTTCCTTCACCCAAAGGTGTCGGAGTTATCGCGGTAACCAGAATATATTTTCCCAGCTTTTTATTTTTAATCTTGCCTAAAATATCTAAATTAATTTTTGCGATATAATCGCCGTAGGTAAAAAGGTATTTTTTGTTAATACCAAGCAGGGAGGCAATCTTTACGATCTTCGCTTTCTTTACTTTTTGGGCAATTTTTATGTCTGAAAGGGGTTTAGTAGGCATAACTTTCGCTTAATTCAAAAGCGTTTCTGATCAGGCTGAACTCAAGGCCTTTATCCGAGTTTAACGCCGAGACCACGTCAAACCTTGCTTTTTTATCCAGTAAATTATTTTCTTTTAAATAGATGACCGCGGTTTTGGAAACCTGCAACTGTTTGCGCCATGAAACTGCTTCCTGCGGAAGGCCGAATCTATCCGACTGCCTTGTTTTTACTTCAATAAAACAAACCGTGTCTTTGTCACGGGCAATAATATCGATCTCGCCTAACTTGGTCTTATAATTCAGGCAGACTATTTTATAGCCTAGCCCCTTTAAAAAATTGGCGGCCATTGACTCGCCTTCTTTTCCGAATGCGATTCTTTCTTTAGACAAAGCTAAAACTCCTTCTGTGTATGGGAGAAAGCCCGATCTCTTTTAAGATGCTACGGTGTTTACTGGTTGGATAACCTTTATGGCTTGAAAATCTATATCGAGGATAGATCCTATCGTATATTTTCATAATGCGGTCGCGGGTAACTTTCGCGATTATGGAAGCTGAGGCAATACTTATGGATTTGGTGTCGCCCTTTACAATGCTTAAATAAGGAAGGGAAAGATTCAAAGTCATATTGCCGTCAGCAATAACGAAGATACGTTTATAATTAAAATTATCGTCAAGCTTATCCAGTAAGAGCGAAACCGCTTTTTGCATGGCAAGGCGTGAAGCCTCTAAAATATTAATGGAGTCGATCTCTTTTTCATCCACTATGCCTATGCCAAAGATACTCTTGTCAATTATCTCTAAATAAGCTTTTTCTCTTTGCAGCGCTGAAATTTTTTTTGAATCGTCTATGCGGTTTTTGAAACGGAAGGTCGAAAGCATTACTGCCGCTGCCACCACCGGGCCGGCCAGCGGCCCGCGCCCTGCCTCATCTACTCCGACAATAAAGTCGTAACCTTTTCTTTTGAGTTCTTTTTCGTAGCAGAGCACTTTTATTTGCTATCGGCAAACTTTTTACTTGGCTTCTTTTGGTTCTTTTACTTCTTTTGGTTCTTTTACTTCCTTCTCTTCGATCTTTGTAGCGCGCTTGCCGATCTTGCCTCTTAAATAATAAAGTTTGGCTGATCTGACTTTACCGGAACGGACTACCTTAATACTGTCAATATTGGGCGAGTTGAAAGGGAAAACGCGTTCAATACCTTCCCCGTAAGAAACTTTTCTCACCGTGAAATTCTTCCTGATCCCGGTACCTTCTACAGAGATGACTAACCCCTCAAATGGGTGAAGGCGGAACTTATCCGGGCCGTCGGAAATTTTATTCATTACTATGACCGTATCGCCGACATTGATCTTCGGCAGGTCTTTTCTCAATAAACCTTCTTCGACTAATTTCATCTTATTCATTTTTTTCTCTCCTTAATTAAATCCGGCCTTTTTTGTTTGGTTAACTTTAACGCTTCCTGTCTCCTCCAAGCATCAATTTTCTTATGATCGCCTGACAAGAGAATACCCGGGACACTCATTCCTTTAAAAAGTGCCGGCCTGGTGTATTGCGGATATTCTAATAGGTTACCTTCAAATGACTCAAAATTCAAGGAATTTTTATCCCCTAAGACCCCCGGAATGAGCCTGACGATTGAATCTACCAGAACCATTGCCGGAAGCTCCCCTCCAGTCAAAACATAATCTCCGATAGAGACCACTTCATCCACCAAAGCTTCTCTCACTCTATCATCAACCCCTTCATAATGGCCGCAGATTAAAATCAAATGCTTGCATTTGGATAATCTTTTAGCCATCTTATGATCAAGTTTTTTGCCTTGAGGCGCAAGCAATATGATTTTTTGTCTACCGGTCGCCGGTCGCCGGTCACCGGTCAAAGCCTTAACGGCATTAAATATCGGCTCAGGGTTCATGACCATGCCCGAACCCCCGCCAAAAGGCCGGTCATCCACTTTTCTATGTTTGTCAAAAGTGTAATCCCTTAAATCATGTACGCAGATCTTTACTTTTCCCTTATTTTGCGCCCTTTTGACAATAGACTCATTTAAAACAGGAGCGAACATCTCGGGAAAAATGGTAATTATATCTATTCTCATATTTGTTTTGAATTATAACTGCCTAAAAAATCTTTTTTGAACTCGCTGAAATTATCAGCTGCGATAGCTTCTCTTGCCCTACGCATCATATCCAGAAAGAAATAAATATTATGATATGACAACAGGATCAACCCCAACATCTCCTCGGAGTTGAACAAATGGCGCAGATACGCGCGGGTAAATGTTTTGCAGACGTAACAGCCGCATTTTTCATCCAAAGCCCGGAAATCATCCTGAAAAGGTGAATTCCTGATGACCATCTTCCCTTGACTGGTAAAAGCAGTGCCGTTCCTGCCTAAACGGGTGGGTGCCACGCAATCAAACATATCTACGCCCCTCTCCACTGCTTCAAGTATATCCGGAGGGTAACCTACACCCATGACATAACGCGCTTTATCTTCGGGCAAAACCAAAGCTACGGTGTTAATAATATTATATATCAAATCTCCCGGTTCTCCAACGGAAACTCCGCCTATTGCCAAGCCGTCAAAACCCATATCAATGATCTGCTGGGCGCATTCCCGGCGCAGGTCTTCATAAGTCGCACCCTGAATAATCCCGAAAAGCAGCTGCTCCTTCTTTTTATGCGCTACTTTTGAACGTTTTGCCCAAAGCAGAGTCCTCTCCATGGCAACTTGAGCATGATCCCTTGAGCAGGGATAATGAGCGCATTCATCCAAAGGCATAATAATATCCGAACCCAAAGTATTCTGGACTTCAATTACATCTTCAGGAGTGAGAAAATGTTTCTTACCGTCGATATGTGACTGGAACTCCACTCCTTTATCGCTTAGCTTCCTTAAAAGTGCAAGGCTGAATATCTGATACCCGCCGCTGTCAGTCAAAATTGGTTTCTGCCATGACATAAAATTATGCAAACCGCCGGCTTTTTTGATTATCTCCAGCCCCGGGCGCAAAAATACATGATAAGCATTGGAAAGCATGATCTCCGCACCGCACTCTTCCAGTTGGCGGGTGGTGATCCCTTTAACTGTAGCATGCGTACCTACGGGCATAAAAGCCGGAGTGCTTATCTCTCCATGAGCGGTTTTAAGTTTTCCTAAGCGCGCCCTGCTGGTTTTATCCTGATGTATTAGAGTATACGGCATATTAAATTATGAGCATGGCATCGCCATAGCTGTAAAAACGGTAATTATCCCTTACTGCTTCCTGGTAAGCTTTCTTGGCCAATTCCTCGCCACAAAAAGCGCACACCAGCATAAAAAGAGTGGTGCGGGGAAGATGAAAATTGGTCAGAAGGCAATCGGTAATTTTAAAATCAAACCCTGGATAAATGAACAGATCGGTTTCCCCTTCTTTTTTTCCTAAAGCAAAGGATTCAAGCGCACGCAAACTGGTTGTACCAACAGCGATAACCCTGCCGGAAAATTTCTTTGTTTTCTCAATTGCGCTTACAACCGCATCCGGAACTTTAAAATATTCCTTATCCATTTTATGTTCGGTAATATTATCGGATTTCACCGGTTTAAAGGTCCCAAGCCCCACGTGTAATGTAACATAAGAAGTACCTACCCCGTTTTCATTGATCTTCTTAAGTAGGCCATCGGTAAAATGTAATCCGGCTGTAGGAGAAGCCACTGCCCCTTCCTCCTTAGCATAAACAGTCTGATAATAGATGCTATCTTCGGCTACTGCTTCTCTTTTTATATAAGGCGGCAGCGGAATAGCGCCTAAACCGTAAATTTCATTTACGTCCTGGGTATTAAACGCTACTTCATTTTTGGATAGGATCTCGGCTTGAATCTTCCCACCGTTAAAATTTATTTTTTCACCCAATTTTAATCTTCCGGGTTTAAGCAAGGCGGAAAAAGTTTTATTTTCGTTGCGCTTCAAAAGGAATATTTCGACTTTCCCTCCGGTAGCCCGCTTGCCTTTAAGCCGGCAAGGGAGCACTTTTGTATCGTTTAAAACCAGGAGGTCATTTGGCTTTAAAAAATCGCCAAGATCTTTAAAAACGCAGTGTTTTATAGAGCCACTTTTACGCTCTACTACCAGAAGGCGCGCGCTATCGCGCTCCTTCAGAGGATCTTGGGCGATCAATTCCTTAGGTAAAATGTAATCGAACTCAGAAAGTTTTAACATCAGCTTTAGGGTAATAGTATTTAATTATTTCTTCGGCGGTTGAACCATTCTTTGCCATAAAATATGCTCCCCACTGGCATAACCCCACACCATGCCCCCATCCGAAACCCTCAAATACCGCATCAGTCCCCAGAACGTTTACGGTAAAATTCGTGCTTCTGATCAGGTTAGGGCCTATGATATTCCTGAAATCCTTTGCCGAGATCAGCAGGTCATTCTTTTGATTTATTATTAACAGGTCTTTGATCCTGCCGCTCATATCTTTTCCTGTAGGAATAATATTCTTTATCACCCCGACATGATACCCCGCGTCCACCAAAGCTACACGAATATCTCCGGTAAAGATAACCTCATGCCAGTTAAAATGCGGAGAGTCTTTACAGAATCCGCATGCCACCCCTTTTAACGGCGGTATATTTATCTTCCAAAGCAAAGAAGCATCCTCCGTATGCCCGCCGCAGGTGGCGTGAAAATACGCAGGGATGATCTTACCCTCATAAGTGATCACCTGGCCAATAGTTTTATCAACGGCTTCATTAGTACGAAAACGCTCGGATTTACTTCCGCCGTAAACTTGGGAATAAACATCATTGGTTACGTCAAATGGCTTTAATTTATTCTGCTGCATGGAATAGATCGCGTAAGTCCGGGAAACTATTGCCTGCGCCTTTAGCGCCTCCATGGGCCAGTAATGCGATGCCTCATGATAAAGGATGCCGCGGATATAATCTTCCAAACCAATGCGGTTAACCGCCGTAAGCATACCGTTATTTTCCTTTATGATCAGGATCTCCCCGCGAAAAGTACGTCCGTTTACAAATATCAGGCTATCCCCTTTGCCGACGATCAGAATCCATTCGGCGTTAAAACTTTTCTCTCCGATCATAATGCCCGATTTATAGGAAGTTACCGTGGTTATTAAGTTATTACCCTGATATAAAATTTTGCTCTTTGATTGATTGGTCACTTCATACGCGCCGGTAACTTTAAGATTAATGGCATCTACACCCTGAACTATGGCAACGCGGATATCCGGATAAGATCCAGCGTAAACTTTGGCAGTGATCAAGGCCGGTATGATAAAAACCAACAAAAATATGAATATATGTTTTATTTTCATTTTTTATTTCAGGATTTCACCGATTTCTTGCATCTTTCCATCTCCGAATATATGCACCCGCAATATTTCTGGCAATATATCCCTTTAAGTTTAGCTTCATCATGGGCCTTGCGGAATCCCGGACGGAAATCTTCATAATAGAATTCCACTCCTGTTTCCGCGCATGCTTCATTTCCTAACTTCTTAAGCAATTCCTGGTCTTGATATGGACTGACTAAAAGTGTAGTAGTAAAATGAGTAAAGCCGTTCTTTTTCGCTTCTTCCGCGGTCTTCTTAAGGCGCAGCTTCCAGCATATCGCGCACCTTCCCCCGCCATACTCTTTCCCATTGACCGCATTAAAAAATTCAGCTGGATCATAATCCGGGAAACTTACCTTAACATCTTTGCCCAAATCCGCGATCGCCTGTTTTCTATTCTTATATTCGGCAAAAGGATGGATATTCGGATTATAAAATAACCCCTCCACCTCAAACCCTTTAGCTTTTAGCTGTTCTAAAGGATAAATCAGACACGGCGCGCAACAAGTATGTAATAATACTTTCATATTCCCTCAATAAATTTGCAGTTGGCTTGTGTTTGATTTGAGCAGCACGTTGAAAATGCGAGCGGCCATGGTGTCCCGCCGTAGGCGGGACGAGCGAGCATTTTCTTCGAGCGAGATTTTCCACGGTGGGGAAAATCGAGCGGTGCTGCGAGAACAAACCAAGCCAACTGCAAAACTAGAACAATTCTTCTTGTTTATCGTATTTTAATCCGAAGTGATCAAAGGTAAGCCTAGTAGCCACTCTGCCCCGCGAGGTGCGCTTCAAATATCCGGCTTTCAAAAGATACGGCTCAACTGTGTCTTCTATCGTATCCACTTCCTCATTTAAACTTGCAGCCAGCGCCTCAACTCCTACCGGCCCGCCAGCATATGAATTTATAATTAATTTTAAAACCTTGCGGTCCAAGTCATCCAACCCTGCTTTATCTATACCGAGGTCATTGAGCGATTTCACTGCTGTCTTAAGGTCAATTTTATCGATCTTAGCTACCTGCGCGTAATCCCTGACCCGTTTTAACAATCTATTGGCAATGCGCGGTGTTCCGCGTGCACGGCGGGCGATCTCATCTGCCGCATCAGCCTCAATTTCCACTCCTAAAGTCTGCGCCGAATGTTTGATTATCTTTGCCAGATCTTCAAATTTATAAAAATCAAGATTATAAAACATCCCGAACCTGCCGCGTAAAGGTGCGGCGAGCAATCCGGAACGGGTAGTAGCACCTACAAGCGTAAAAGGTTTAAGGTTAAATTTTATGGTTTTAGCGTACGGCCCTTTATCAATGATAAAGTCGATCTGAAAATTCTCCATTGCCGGATACAAAAATTCTTCAACTACCTTTGACAGGCGATGAATTTCATCGATAAAAAGAATATCCCCTTTTTCAAGGTTGGTAAGTATTCCTATTAAATCTCCTGCCCTCTCAATTGCCGGGCCACTGGTGGCGGTGATCTTTGCCCCCATTTCATGGGCGATGATATGCGAAAGCGAGGTTTTTCCCAAACCCGGTGGACCGCTAAGAAGCACGTGTTCCAGCGGCTCTTCTCTTTGTTTTGCCGCTTGAATGGAGATCTTCAAATTATCTACGATCTCCTTATGCCCGACAAACTCAACTAAATCTTTAGGTCGCAAAGACATGTTCAGAACCACGTCTTCTTCGGGTTCCTGGGCCTGAGAATTAACTAAAGGGTTTCCTTTAAGCAGTGCCTGCCTGATCTCTTCGCTCATAAGGTATTATATTCTCCTTATTTCTGGTTATCTCTATATCCTCGAACATATCGCTTTGAAGTGCCACTATCTCTTTCATACGTATCAACTCTAAAACCGCTAAGAATGTTACGATTATTTCCAGCTTATTCTTTGCTTTACTGAATAACTCCGATACCCGCGCCGAAGGCTGCACAAGCAAAAGGTGTAATATCTCATGCACCTTCTCTTCAATGGTAAATTCATCTTTTATAACTTCATAGAAAACTTCTTTGGGTACGTCTTTTAACGCGCGGGAAAAAGCACTGATCAGGTCAAAGATACTCGCCTCAAAATAAACCGGCTTCTCTTTGCCCAACTCCTTTTCCACTTCCGTATTCGGACGTTTAAAAACTTCCCGCTGATCCTCTTCGCGTTTCTTTAAATTCTCAGCGATCTCCTTGAATTTCTCATACTCTAAGAGGCGCCTGACAAGTTCCGCGCGCGGGTCCTCCTGTTCTTCTGCCTGAGGTTCCGGCTCAGCAGGAAGAAGCATCTTGGACTTTATCTGCATTAAGGTTGCCGCCATGACCATAAATTCTCCGGCAAGATTTAAATCCATCAACTGCATTAAATTTATATAATCCAGGTACTGCTCGGTTACTTTGGCTATAGGTATGTCGTAAATATTAAGGTGGTCTTTCTTAACCAGATATAAAAGCAGGTCAAGCGGGCCCTCAAACATCTGTAATTTTATTTTATAAGCCATAATTTAAATGTTAACTGCTTTTTTTACTTCCAATATTGTGTCCTGCGCTGCTGCCTGAGCTTTTTTGCAGCCAACTTCGAGTATTTCCATTATCTCTTTTTTGGTTTTGAGCAGTTCGTTCCTTTTTTCCTGGATCGGTTCCAAGAATTTAGTTAATAAAACACCGAATTTCTTCTTACAGTCAGTGCACCCTATCTGGGCCTTCTGGCAGGCTTCTTCGATCTCTTTTTTCATCTCCGGAGCAAATATCGAATAATAAGCGCGGACATTGCATTTTTCAGGATGCCCTTTATCGCTTACCTTAATACGTTCAGGATCGGTAAACATTCCCTGTACTTTTTTACGTATTGTTTCCGGATCATCGGAAAGGGCGATAAAATTATTGTAACTCTTGCTCATCTTTCTTCCATCAAGCCCAAGCAGGCGCTTTTCTTTGGTAAGAAGCGCTTGCGGCTCAGGAAAAATATCACTTTTATAAATATTGCTGAATTTTCTGATGATCTGGCGGGTAAGTTCCAAATGCGGAAGTTGATCCTCTCCCACCGGAACGACCTCTGCCTTATAAAGGGCAATATCCGCTGCCTGCAACACCGGATAACCTAAGAAACCGTAAGTACTTAAATCCCTGTTGGTAATTTCACGCAGCTGCTCCTTATAAGTCGGGCAGCGTTCCAATAAACCCAAAGGAGTGATCACCGAAAAGATCATATGCAGTTCCAGATGTTCTTTTACATGCGACTGGATGAATATGGTCGCCTTCTTTGGGTCAATGCCGCAGGCGATCCAATCCACGACATTATCGATCATGTTTTCTTTTAAATCCTTCGGGTTCTCATACTCGGACATCAAGGCGTGCCAATCAGCGACCATAAAAAAACATTCATACTCATCCTGCAGCTTTTTCCAATTCTCCAAAGCACCCACAAGATGGCCCAAATGAAGTTTTCCCGTTGGCCGCATACCACTTAATATACGTTTTTTCATAGATACTCCGGAAATCTAAAATAGGGGACAGACCCCTTGGGGGTCTGTCCCCTATTTTATTCTAGTTTTCTGGCAATTTTCTCTATCTCGTACGCCTCAATTATATCACCTTCCATAACCTGGTCAAATCCGCCTATACTCATCCCGCATTCAAACCCTTCGGCCACATCGCGGACATCATCCTTAAATCGTTTTAAGGAGGAAAGCTTGCCTTCAAACACAACCTCACCGTTCCTCAGCAGAGTAACCAAACTGTTACGGTTGATCTTGCCTTTACTAACATAACATCCGGCGATGATCCCGGCGCGTGTAAGTTTCATTACTTTTCTCACTTCAGCCCTGCCTAAGAATACCTTCTTTAGCCTAGGTGCCAGCATACCTTCAACCGCGGCCTTAATATCATTGGCCAATTCATAAATAATATTGTAGGTCCTGAAATCAATGCCTTCCTTGGCGATCAACTCTTTAGCCAGATCATCTGCCTCGACGTTAAATCCCACGATCAGGGCATTTGAAGCAATAGCCAATATTACATCCGAGTTATTCACATTTCCTACCCCGGAATGGATCACTTCGACCTTGATCTCTGAAACATTTAATTTATTCAAGGTGTCCTTTATCGCTTCAAGAGAACCCTGGACATCGGACTTAATGACTATTTTCAATTCTTTGATCTTACCTGCCAATATCTCGGCATGCAAATCTTCCAAACTTATTTTTTTTGCCACCTTTATCTGCGATTGTTTTTCCTTTGCAAGGCGCGATGCAGCAAGTTCTTTTGCTTCTTTTTCATCAGCAATAACAAAAAACTGCTCCCCTGCTTCCGGAACACCGCTGATACCTAAGATCTCAACCGGGAACCCTGGAGCAGCACTGGTTACCGAATGCCCGTGGTCATTGAACATAGCCCGGATCTTACCAAATAAATTGCCTACAATAATATTTTCATTCAAATGAAGAGTGCCGTTTTGTATAAGCAGTGTTGCTACCGGCCCCCTGCCTTGGGACATTTTTGCCTCAACTACTACACCTCTTGCCAAGCGCTTAGGATTTGCTTTCAATTCCAACATCTGTGCTTCAAGCAAGATCATCTCCAATAAATTATCAATGCCTTCTCCTGTTTTTGCTGAAACAGGAACAACAATAGTCTTACCTCCCCAGTCTTCGGAAGCCAAGTCTACTGCCTGCAATTGTTTTTTGACTTTATCCGGATTTGCCGAAGACTTATCTATTTTATTCATCGCGACAATTATCGGTACTCCCGCTGCCCGGGCATGGTCTATTGCTTCCTGGGTTTGCGGCATTATTCCGTCATCCGCAGCTACAACTAAAACAACTATATCGGTAATCCGCGCCCCTCTTGCGCGCATGGCGGTAAACGCTTCATGGCCGGGAGTATCGAGGAAAGTGATCTCTCCGTGCGGCAATTTAACCCGATAGGCTCCGATATGCTGCGTAATTCCCCCGTGCTCCGAATCGGCAACTTTGGTTTTTCTTATGGCATCAAGCAAAGACGTCTTTCCATGATCAACATGGCCCATAAAAGTCACTATTGGCGAACGCGCGAGTAGGTCTTTTGCGCTGTCTTCTTCTTCATGCACTCCAAGCAATATCTCTTCTTTACCCAAAGCCTTCTTGATCTGGCATCCGAACTTCTGGCATATTTTTGCCGCGACCTCTTCATCCAAATTCTGATTTATTCCGGTCATTATCCTCATATCCATAAGATGCTTGATAATAACCGAAGGTTTTTCCTGAAGTTTTATTGCCAAATCTTTTACCGATACCGGCAGTTGGATCTCTAATTCTCTTAATGTTTCAACAGCAGGCACCGGGGCTACTGGAACAACTTTAACCTCTACTTTAGGTGGAACTTTTGTTTCAACTTTAGGCGCTGCTTTATGCTCCGGCCTGACTTCAACTTTCGGCTTAAGGCTGGTTTCAGGGTGAGAATGAACCTTGACCTCTACTTTAGGCTCAATTTTAATCTGGGTTTTTACAGGCTCTGTTTTAACGGCAATAGGTTTTACCACAGGTGTTTCCTTTATAACATGAACCGGTTCATGCGCCTTAGGAAGAGGAGCTGCTTCTTTTGCCTTTAGAATTTTGGTTTTAGCAACAACCAGCTTCTTAGCTTTCAGTTTATCCGCAGCGTGCGGCTTCTCTTTGGCTTTTGGTTTTATACTTTTGACAGCTTGTGGTTTTTTGACTTTTGCCGCGGCAGCAGTTTTTTTAGCAGCAGCCTTTTCTTTTTTTTCTTTTACCATAATTTTTGCCTTTCGAATTTATTTTATTTTTTTTGCTTCAGCTATGATCTTCTCCGCCTTCTTTTCGCCTATGCCTTTGATCTTGGTCAAACCTTCGATACCCGCGCTCAGTATATCATCTACACTCTTATAGCCGGCTTCTTTTAAACTTTCCATAGTCTTTTCTCCTACGCCGGATAACTCAGGAAGGCTGACTTCTTCCTTCTTTTTCTTCTTTTTTTCTTTCTTTTGAGGTTTTTCAGAGGAAGGCTCTTCTGCAGTAACGGGTGCTTCAACCGCAGCCTCCTTCGCAGCAACTGCTGCCGCCTGTTTCTCGGCTTCCTCTTTAGCGGTACTCTTAGTACGTATATCCAACTCCCAACCGACCAAACGGGAAGCAAGCCGCACATTCTGGCCATGCTTGCCTATCGACAGAGATAATTGGTCGTCTTCAACGATTACCATAGCTTTACTATGTTCCTTATCCAACTTGATCTCCGCGACTTTTGCCGGAGAAAGAGCAGCCTTGATGTATTCGCGTATATCATCGCTAAAACGCACGATATCGATCTTCTCTCCTTGCAGCTCAGTGACGATATTTCTTACGCGGTTACCGCGCATACCGACACATGCGCCCACAGAATCAACTTTATCGTTTTTTGAAGCAACAGCTATCTTTGTGCGTTCACCTGCCTGGCGGGAAATAGACTTTATTTCAACGATCCCTTCATATATTTCAGGCACTTCCAGCTCGAATAATTTTTTGACGAAATTAGGGTGCGCGCGGGAAAGGATTATCTGCGCTCCCTTAACTTCCTTTTTCACTTCCAAAACAAAAGCACGCATACGCTGTCCCTGTTTAAACTCCTCTTTCGGGGATTGTTCTCTTTTAAGCAATAAACCTTCAGCTTTACCCAACAGGTCAATAACAATATTGCCCTTTTCAAAACGGTAAACCGTACCGCTGACAATCTCTCCTACGCGGCCCTGAAATTCGTTAAAAACCACGTCTTTCTCAGCTTCACGCATCTTCTGGATTATCACCTGACGCGCGGTAGAAGCTGCAATGCGCCCAAAATCAATAGAAGTGACTTCTTCATTGTTGCGTAAGGCCCTGATCTTGCCTGTTTGGGTATTAAGCTCTACCTTTAATTCCTCTTCGGGCTTTAGGTCAATGACCTTTTTGGCAGCACTTAATAAAGCGCTCTCCACTGCCTGGATCAAAACCTCTTTTTTTATCCCTTTTTCTCTCTCGATCTGTTCGATAATTGCCAATAATTCCTGACTCATCTGATTTTCTCCAATCCTAGATTATCTGTTTTGCTTTGGCTATCTTTGCCAAAGGTATCTCTACAATGTTACCCTTTATGTCGGCGTAAACCGAATTATCATCCACCCGGATAATTTTACCGTCCCACTCAAGTTTTCCATTTATAAGGTCATTTAAGAAAAATTTTACATTCCTGTTCAAAGAACGGGAAAAATCGTTCTTTGTTATAAGGGGCCTGTCTATCCCCGGAGAAGAAACCTCCAATATATAGCGGGATTCAATAATGCTTTTTTGCTCGAGAATATCCCCTATCTCCCTGTTCAGAAGCGCGCATTCATCCATGGTTATTCTGCCCTCCGGCCTGTCCGCTAAAACCCTCAACACCAGGTCTTTCCCCTCATAATGATAGATCAGTTCAACAAAATCGAAATTCCTTTCCCTTATAAAACTTTCAATGATTACTTTTAATTCCGCTATAAGAGCGTCCTTATCCATGAATATACCCCTTTATCGCATCCACGATTTCTGCCTTGGATTTAATGATCTTATTCTGGTCTTTGCGGAACTTTAATTCTATAGTGTTATCTTTAAGCAAAGACTTTCCTATGACCACCTGAAGCGGTATACCGAGAAGATCGGCATCTTTGAATTTAACCCCTGCCCTCTCATCGCGGTCATCAAAAAGGACCTCTATATTTTTTTCTTCCAGCTCCCGGTAAAGAGATTCTGCCGCATCCATGATCTTTTTTTCCGTAACATCAAGCGCTAAAATTACTACTTTATACGGGGCAACTTCTTTTGGCCAAACAATCCCGAACTGATCGTTATTCTGCTCGATTATCGCCGAGACCATACGCGATACCCCGATGCCATAACAACCCATGATAATATCCTGAAGTTTGCCCTGTGCATCCAGGAACCTTGCCCCTAAGGCACTGCTGTATTTTGTCCCTAATTTAAATATATGCCCCACTTCAATGGCATTTACTTTATTGGCACTCTTGCCGCATTTTGGGCAACTCTCTTTATCTCCTTCTTTAAAACTTTTCACCGCCAAACAAACAGGGCATTGTAAAACCGTATCTTCCCCTTCTTTTGCCGCAACCATGAATTCATGAGAAACCTTTCCTCCCATGACCCCGGAATCCGCCTCGGTGATCAAAACATCAAGCCCGCATCTTTTAAATATTCTTTTATAAGCTTCAAACATCAGCTGGTAATTTTTATCGAGGCCCGCTTCATCGGTATCAAAACTATAGGCGTCTTTCATGATGAATTCACACGCCCGGATCAATCCGAAACGCGGACGTATCTCGTCGCGGAACTTGGTCTGGATCTGATATAAAACAACCGGAAGTTGGCGATAACTGGAAATGTGGCTCTTGACCAGCTCAGTTATTATTTCTTCGTGTGTAGGCCCAAGGCAAACATTCCTTCCCCGCCTGTCTTCAAATTTAAACATCACTTCCCCGATATCTTTATCTCTGCCTGTCTTCTGCCATAATTCCAAAGGGTGCAAAGCCGGCAAGAGCAGTTCACTGGCACCAGCTGCATCCATCTCTTCCCTGATGATCTTCTCAACGTTGCTCAGTACCTTAAGCCCCAGCGGTAGATAAGAATAGCTGCCTGCCATAAGCATGCGAATAAGCCCGGAACGCAACAATAATTGATGCCCCGCTGATTCAGCTTCCTGCGGTATTTCTTTTAATGTCGGTATAAAAGTTTTTCTCCAATACATATTAATCCTTTTTAAAAATATCCTCCGGTAAATTTATCCCGGCTTTTTTGAATATCCCCATAAAAACTGGTTTTATTCCTGTTGCCTTCCATCTTCCTTTTACTTTTCCTTTATCATCTATATTCTCAATATCATAAACGAACAGATCTTCAAGGTTAACTTGGCCATCATTCAAACCATTAACTTGAGTAATATGAGTTATCTTTCTGGTGCCGTCAAGAAGCTGTTCCTGCTGGACTATTAAATGCACAGCTGCAGCTATCTGGCGGTGTATTGCCGCTACACTGATGGGTATACCTGAAGATAATATCATGGTCTCCAACCGGTATATTACTTCCTGCGGAGAATTAGCATGTAAAACTGCCAGAGATCCGGTATGCCCGGAACAAATTGCCTGAAGCATATCCAATGCTTCCGAACTTCTGATCTCTCCGAGAATTATTCTTTCCGGGCGCATACGTAAACAATTCTTGAACAGTTCCCTGATGGTAACTTCACCCTTACCTTCTATGTTTGGTGTGCGCGCTTCCAGCCTGACCACATGCTCCTGGCTTAAATGAAGTTCGGCGGTATCTTCAATGGTAACGATACGCTCTTTGTTGCTGATATAACTCGACAACACCCCCACGGTGGTAGTCTTACCTGAACCGGTGGCACCGGAAAAGATTATATTGGCTTTTGCCTTAATACAGTTTACCATAAATTCAGCCATGCGTTTATCCATGGTGCTGAGTTTAACTAAGTCCTCTACCAAGCGGATCTCTTTGGAAAACTTCCTGATCGTAATCACCGGACCATTCAATGCCAGAGGAGGAATGATTATATTAACGCGCGAACCGTCTTTCATTGACACGTCCGTAAAAGGATATAACTCATCGACCCTTCTTCTCGTAGGAGCAAGTATCTTATAAACAAGTGCCATTAGCTGCTGGTCATTATCAAAGGTGATATCACTTAAACGCGTTTCCCCGTATTTTTCAACGTAAACTTTTTCCGGGCCGTTGATCATGATCTCGGTTATATCCGGGTCATTTACAAGGCTCTCTATGGGGCCTAAACCGCTGAATTCATCGCTTAATTCATCAATGACCTTTTTCTTTTCTTCATCGCTTACCTTCAAATGCTCGCGCATAATGGTATCATCCAACAGGTAAGCTATCGCGTTCTTTATCTGTACCGGTTCGGCTTTTTCGTCTGTGAATAAACTGGCGTGTTTTGAAATAAATTGTTTGCGGATTTTATCTTTGATTATTTTAATCATGCATTTTCTCCATTTCCTTTAATAAAATCTTCGCGCAATCTTTAAACGAAACTTTACCCGCGGGCTTCCCTTTTTTAAAAAGCATGCCTTCCTTCTTTCCAAAAGCCACCCCGATATCCGCTTCCGCTGCTTCTCCGGGCCCGTTAACAACGCACCCCATCACCGCCACTTTAATTGGTTTGCCGGTCGCCGGTCGCCGGTCGCCGGTCATAAGAAGCGACTTCTCTAATTCCTTTACAATTTCTGAAAGATCCACTTCACACCTGCCGCAAGTAGGGCAACTGATAATATCCGGCCCGAATTGCCTGACACCCACCGCCTCAAGAATGCAACGCGCAGCTTCCACTTCCTTCACTGGAGGTTCTGTCAGGGACACCCTTATCGTATCCCCGATACCATCTAATAATAAAGCCCCGATGGCAATGCTGGATTTGATCACTCCCTTTGCAGGTGAGCCCGTGGCAGTTACACCTAAATGCAAAGGGTAATCGCACTGTTTGGCGATCTTCCTGTATGCTTCTACCGTATCCCTTACATTATTAGCTTTTAAAGAAATTACCAAATTGTAGAATTTTAGTTTCTCTATCCTTTTAATATAATCAAACGCGCTCTCTACAAGCTTATCAGGCATTGAAGTTTTCCTGCTCCCGGCACCCCTTACTGAACCTGAGTTAAGCCCTATACGCAAAGGTATACGCGCATGCTTTAAGGCGCTGACTACCTGTTTTATCTCTTCATCCTTTTGAATATTCCCCGGGTTTAACCTTATTTTATCCGCGCCATTCTCTATGCATTCAATGGCTAACTTCCAGTGAAAATGTATATCGGCAACTATCGGGATCTTAATAGCTCGCTTTAACTTCTTTATTGCCTGGGCGTCAGCGCTGTCTTTGACCGCAACCCGGATGATTTCACACCCGGCATCCTGCAGCCCCTTGATCTGTCTTGCGGTTTTTTCTACGTCGGAAGTCTTGAATTTAGCCATAGATTGAATGACGATGGGATTCTTCCCTCCGATCAAAACATTACCGACCTTTATAACCTTTGTTTTATTCCTTGGCAGAATCATTTTACGAATTTACTTCCGAATATCCTTAAAATATCATTATAAGTAACAAAAACCGCGAGAGTAATGATCAATGAAATACCTATTTTGGTAATGATCCCCTCGGTTTTAAGGCTTAACCCCTTCTTCCTTATTTTCTCAATTCCCAACAATACTATATGCCCGCCATCCATTACCGGAAGAGGCAAAAGGTTAAATATACCGAGGCTTATACTTAAGACCGCAGTTAAATGTAAGAGTGCTACCAACCCCATATTCGCCGCCTTTGAAGTAATCAAGAATATGCCTAAGGGCCCGGTAACCGAATCGCGCACAGAGATCTTGCCCGTTATCAGAAACCACAAACCTTTGTAAGTCATTGCGGTCAAACCCCAAACTTGTTTTCCGCTTAATATTAACGAAGAGAATAAGCCATGCTTGACCTGGACTATCTCGTCAAAAGGCGTGATCCCGACCAAACCAACTGAACGCTTGGAGCCAAGCTGATCACTGACTTCCTTGTGCTTGATCTTTACGTCAACTGCGAAAATCTGGTCATTGCGCTTAACGGTAAGCTTGACTTTCTCCGCCAATTTCCTGCTTTGGACCAATTTCTGCATATCCTCCCAGTAGTTTACATTTTGTCCGTCCACAGAGATTATTTTGTCCCCGATCTTAAGCCCGGCCTCTTTTGCCCCATACCCGTCAATGAGACCGCCGACTTTGGCAGTCAGCGTAGGATAACCTGTAAAAAATATAACCCAAAACAGCAGAAAACCTAAAACATAATTAAGAAAAGGCCCGGCAAATATGATCTGGAAACGCTCTCCCGGAGACTTATAAAAATATTCATCTTTTTTACCTTTATACTCCTCTAAATTATCCCCGGCTAATTTTACGAACCCGCCTAAAGGTATGGCCGAAATTGTGTACTCCGTATCGCCATTTTTCTTTCTGAACAACTGGGGGCCAAACCCTAAGGAGAATTTTTCCACCTTAACCCCTACCCTTCTTGCCGCGCAGAAATGCCCGAATTCATGGACCACGATAAGTATGCTTAAAATAATTACGAAAATAAGAAAAGCTATCATAGGCTTAATTTAAAGTACGTATACTTTTATACGCTTCTTCTCTCCCCCATTTATCCGCTTCAAGGATATCATCCAAGTTTGGATTTGAAATATTTTTATGTTTAGAAAGCACCCGCTCGATGACTACGCTTATCTTAGTAAACTTAAGCCTGCCTTTTAAGAATTCAGCGACACTTACTTCATTAGCGCAATTCATGACCGTAGGCATCGTCCCCAATTCTTTGGCCGCATAATAAGCCAGCCTCAAACAAGGGAATTTATTGAAATCAGGCTTCTCGAAATTCAACGATCTTAATTTTAGAAAATCAACGCCCGCAAGCGCGTTCTTCAAACGCTTTGGATAAGCCAGCGCGTACTGAATAGGAATACGCATGTCGGTATTTGAAAGTTGCGCCATGACCACTCCATCAACAAATTCAACCATGGAGTGCACTATCGCCTCAGGATGAATGAGGATTTTGATCCTCTCAGCCGGAACGTCAAAAAGGAACATCGCCTCCAACAGCTCAAGTCCCTTATTCATCAATGTAGCCGAATCAACGGTGATCTTCCTGCCCATCTTCCAACGCGGGTGCCTTAAAACTTCCTTCATGGAAATATCTTTCATATCCCTTAAAGAAGCCTTCCTGAAAGGCCCGCCTGAAGCGGTAAGATAAATATTCTTTAAGCAGCTCTTATCCTCACCATGCAGGCACTGCCATATTGCCGACTGCTCGCTGTCTATCGGCAAGATCTCTACTTTATTCTTCCTCGCCCGCCTCATCACTATTGAGCCTGCCATGACCAGCGATTCTTTATTGGCCAAAGCTATTTTCTTTTTACTGTCTAAAGCTGAAAGCAAAGGAGCCAATGCTCTTGTCCCGCTTATAGCCACAAGCACTTCATCAATGATCTTTTCTTTAACTAGTTCTTTTAAGCCTTCTTCGCCGGTAAAAAACTTGAACCCCTTACCAAGCTTTGCTTTTAATTTTAATGCTGCCTGAGCATCGTCCACACAAATAAACTTCGGCTTAAATTCCCGCGCCTGCGCGTAAAGCGTATCTATATCCGATTTCGCAGTTAGAGCAATTACTTTAAATTCACCGGGAAAACTCCTGGCTACATCCAAAGCATTCTTGCCTATTGAACCGGTTGACCCAAGGAGCGCAATATTTTTCATTTCGCAAAAATACTCATATAAAAATAAAAAACCGGAGCAGTAAATAATAAGCTGTCGATCTCATCCAAGATCCCGCCCATACCAGGCAGGAGGTTCCCGGAATCTTTTATTCCACAGTCGCGTTTAATCAGGGATTCGGATAGATCACCAAGCTGTCCGAGTATGCTAAGAACAACCGCGATAATGATTAAATGTATATAGCTGAAATTCAACAGCTGTCGGCATGCTAACGCGGCTATTATGCTAAACAACATTCCTCCCACGGCACCCTCAACGGTTTTTTTGGGGCTTATCCGAGGTATTAAGGGGGTCTTCCCCACTGAAGCACCGACTAAAAATGCGCCTATGTCCCCCAATTTTGTTATCAAAAGCAAAGCACCTAATATCCCAACGCCTCCGGGCAAATACCTTATCTTGATCAAGAAACTAAAGAACCATGAAACATAAAGTATGCCAAAAAGCGTGGTTGAAATATCCACGATAACCCCATCATTGGCCCTGCGGCGAAACTGCATAAGGATCAAAAAAAGCAGCGCTAAAACTATAAACAGCAATTCCCAGCTTTTTGTCGGAGAAAAACGGAAAGCTATGGTAAGAGGAATAATCATCCCGACACCTATGCCGACATATTTATAGGTGGTAACCCCTTTTTTCTCAAGCATGGTAAAGAATTCATAGAGGCCGACACTTATAAAAAAGGTAACAATGAGCGCGCAGAGCCAATCTATAAAGATCACCCCGAGCACTATGACCGCAAGGAGTATCCCGCTAAAAATCCTTTTAAGCAACACCGACTTTTCCAAATCTTCTACTCCTGCCCTGATACTCTTCTACCGCTTTCAGGAGCTCCTCTTTATTGAAATCAGGCCAATATACTTTAGTAAAATAAAACTCAGCGTATGACAACTGCCAGAGCAGAAAATTACTGATGCGCGCCTCTCCGCTGGTGCGTATTAAAAGGTCAGGGTCCGGGATACCCGCGGTATAAAGATATTTGGAAAAAACTTTCTCATCTAAATCTTCCGGGCTTATCTTACCGGAAAGGGCATCTTTTGCCAAATTCTTAGCCGCATCCACGATCTCCTGGCGGGCGCCGTAATTCAAAGCAAGGACAACAGTGATCGCTGAATTATCCCGGGTTTTATCTTGCGCGCGGGCGATCTTTTTCTGCAAACTTACAGGAATAGGCTCATCTCTGCCGATCACCATAAAACGAATGTTATTTTTATCTAATTCCTTTACCTCGCGTTCAAGGAAACTATTCAAAATATGAAAGAGCACGTTTATTTCAGTTTTGGACCGTCCCCAATTCTCGTTGGAAAACGCAAAAAATGTTACCACTTTAACGCCCAGGTCACGGGCAGCTTTAATGATCTCCTTGATCCGTTTTGCGCCCTCGCGGTGGCCGGCGGTACGCGGAAGGAACCTCTCTTTTGCCCACCTACCGTTGCCATCCATGATGAAGGCAATATGCGCGGGAACTTTACTGTTTTTCTGCATTATTAACTATGAGCTTTATAATCTATTCCGGGAAATATATTATCTTTATATTCGATATCAGCTAACCATCCTTCGTCAATTGAATTTGACCTAATATCTTCATAAAGGCGGTTAAACCGCAGGATATGGTCTTTGGTGCGCTGTACGGCGTAGGTTATATGCGTGCCTGTGCCCATGATAAAAGCCCAATCAGAACTCTGCGCCAACAGCAGTTCGCGTAAAGCCTGATTTAATGCCCTCTTCTGCAGGCCATTAGAATCGGGGTATTGCCTTACCAACTCGGTCATCTTATCGGAAGCTACGTGTAAATGGCGGTAAATCCAATCATTCGTTCCCTGCAGCCACATCTCGCTGTAACCTTTCCATCCCCAGCTTGACATTGAAGGAGTAATGACCTGATTCCGCGGATTTTCATCCAAATACTCCGAAGGCGTGATCAGGCTTATTTCATTCTGGTCAAAAGCGATCTTCCTAAAGAGGAATTCCAGCCATTGCGGGCCTTCATACCACCAGTGGCCATAAAGCTCAGCATCATAAGGAGAAACAATTATCGGCTTCTTATCCATGAGATTATAAAGATAGTCAGCCTGTTTCTGGCGGTTAAACATAAAGTTACCCGCGTGTTCCGCCGCTCTTTGGCGCGCCCACTCGGCGACATAAGGCTGCTTGTTATCCCCTGTTCCGGTAATGCGGTAATATTTCATCCCTGTATTTATCCTGAATCCTTCGGGATGAATATAGGGTTTAATATAATCATACTCGAGGTCAAATCCGATATCTCTGTAAAACTCGCGGTAATTGTAATCTCCGGGGTAACCTTCAATGGAAGACCAGACTTGTTTTGAAGACTCGAGATCCCTCCCAAAACAGGCAACATTCGTCCCTTTGCAATACACGGGAGCAAACACCCCGTACTTCGGGCGCGGAGAACCATGAAGCACACCGTGCGAATCGGTGAAAAAATAACGGATACCCGCTTCTTTTAATATCACTTCATGCCCGGGTTGATACCCGCATTCAGGCAGCCAGATACCTTTCGGTTTCCTGCCAAAAACGCTTTCGTAATGGCTTACTGCGACCCTAACCTGGGCTTTTACCGATTCCCTGCGCGTATCCATGAGCGGGAAATAACCGTGAGTGGCACCGCAGGTGATGATCTCAAGTTTACCCAAATCCTGGAATTTCTTAAAAGCCCAAACTAAATTACGATTATATTTTTCAAAAGTATTGCGCGCGTGAGTAAAACTATCAAGGTACATCCGGCTTAACCGGTTAAAATCAGGCTGGGAGTGCGTTCGTTCCACCTCCCTATTCGCAAGTTCTATGGATTTATTGATATGCTTCAGGTATCTCTCTTCCAAAAGCGGATCACTAAGCATGGATATAAGCGAAGGGCTTAAGGTCATAGTGAGGCGGAAATCTATCCCTTCTTCAACCAGCTTTTCAAAAACCGAAATTAGCGGTATATAAGTTTCGGTGATCGCTTCATAAAGCCAATCTTCCTCAAGAAAATTTTCATGTTCCGGGTGGCGGACATAAGGAAGATGCCCGTGTAAAACCATGCATAAATAACCTTTATGATTGTCGTTTGTCATTTTTATTTAATTTATTTTTTCTTACGGAAACTAGACGCGCCTGATGAAACCCCCGAACTTAATATATGCTTGAATCTTTCCTGCCATCCCCTGCCTACGGGCGAAGTTTTACCAAAACCAAAACCCATACCATAGAGGCGGGCAAACATATGGTCCGGGATCATCCACTCTTCGTCGGTAACAGCCGAAGGCCCTTCCAAAGGAGTCCCGACTATATTGGAACGTAAAATGGTAACGAACCTGCCGTCCGGGAACAATAATCCCATATCCATGCACCACGATCTTCCCGGGGCTGTTTCAACATACCAACTGCCTAAAAAACTACCTACCTCGGCATCAAAATACCTGTGGGCATTGGAACCGTTAAAATTAATAGAGGTAACATCGTAAATGCGCAAAACTTTTTTCGCTGACCAAAAATCACTTTTAAATTCTGCCTCTAACTTGGCTACGGTTGCATCAGACACTTCCCACCAGGCATAAAGCCAGGATGTATCCCTGGCCATAAGGGTGATCTGATCCCGGCCGTATTTACCGGGTAGTTCCTGCGATGAAACTTTTTTTACGGGTTGCGGCTTAACTTGAGGAGAAAAAAACTTGGCTTTTTCAACTACGACTTCATTAGCAACAACGGGTATCCGTTTTATTCTTTTATTTCTTGCCGTAACGGGGCTCTTACGGGAAGTTTTTGTCGATTTTATTTTCTTGAGTACCTTCTTAGGCTTAACCGTTTTATTTTTCTTTACTATCTTTTTTGCCATCACAAACTCCTCCTTATCAACAAAAAAGGGGATCATTATCCCCTTAAAGTAAGAACATACTTTTCAGTTCTTCTCCCCCTTATTTCTTAGGTCATCTTAGTGTTTTCTTATTTTTTGCCTGGATATTTTTTAACTCTTCCTCCAGGTCTTCTTTTACTTTTTTGACTTTATTCAGTTCATCTTTTAAGCTTAGGCTTATCATTTGTTCCTGTTGAAGGTCATTTTTTACGGAATCAAGGGCTGCTTTAGCCTCTGCCAGATCTTTTGTCAGAGATTTGATCTTTTCTTCTACCGCTACCTTATCCTGCGTTGACTTGCTCATCTTCTCTTCCAAGTCAAGGCGGTTAGCCATCTCTTTATCTCTGGCAAGTTTCTGACGGAAAGCCCCGTTACAGGAACTAACTGCGGAAATAAAAAATAGCGCACTAAGTACACTCAAAACAAGAATAACTTTATTCTTTAATTTCTCTTCCACTAAAATTACCCTTTTTAAAGTTAAATTACTTTAAATTTTCCTTAGGTTCTACCAGCCCTGTATCAACCGGAGCAGATGAACCCTGATTTTTTACTTTGGTAGTCCGGGGCAAAATAACGATCTCGACTCTGCGGTTCAATTTTCTACCTTCCCTGGTATCATTTGATGCCACAGACTGGAATTCTCCGTAACCGATCGCGGAAAGCCGTTCAGGAGCAATTTCTTCCTTCTTCTCTAAATAATGCAGGACGCTTAACGCGCGAGCACTGGAAAGTTCCCAATTCGATTTCCATCCGGAATGTTTAATAGGTGTATTATCGGTATGCCCTTCAATACCTACCTGGAATTGTGCCATATTTTCTTTCAGTACCGCGGCAACTTTATTAAGCAACGGAAAAGCTTCGGATTTGATCTTTGCTTTCCCTGAATCAAACAAAAGGTCGCCTACAACGGTAATAACCAACCCCTTCTCCATCATCTGCAATTTTACCTGCTTGTCCTGTATCTCGCCGCTTAATCTGTCTTCAAGCAGTTTCTTAGCCGCAGACAAGTCATCCAGCTGGGCTGATAAGTCTTTAATCTTCTGCGCGTCAGATCTCTTGCCCGTCTGAAAAATAAATGTACAGCCGGCTAAACCGAAAGTCAATAAAACCGCTAAAGCTATTTTAAAAATTTTGTTTTTCATCTTTCTTCTCCTTTTCTTGAAGCCTCACTATAACACAACCAAAATTTGTAGTCAAGGGTTTTTCAATTGACTTATTTACCTATATAAAAATAGTATCCGAACGGGCTGAGCCCACCGATACCATGGTAATTTTCGCTTTGAGAATATCCTCTAAAATCGACAAATAAGCTTTGGCGCAGGGATGTAACTGGCGGTAGCTATTGGGTTTATTTGTGCTTTTCGGCCATCCTTTTACTTCTTTGTAAACGGGCAGCGCATTCTCCAGAACCTCAAAGTCCTGCGGAAACTCCTTAAATGTCTTGCCCTTATATTTATAAGCAACGCAGAATTTGATGCTCTTTAAACCGTCTAAAACATCCATCTTCATAATGGCTAACTCCGCGATCCCGTTCAACATGACCGCTTCCCGGACCATAAGGCTGTCAAACCATCCGCACCTGCGCGGCCTGCCCGTGGTAGAGCCGAACTCATTGCCCCTCTGGCGCATTATCTTGCTGAACTGCCCGTCGAATTCCGTCGGGAACGGCCCCTCGCCTACCCTTGTGGTATAGGCCTTGGCCACACCGATGACCTTATCGATCTTTACCGGAGCTACACCCGTTCCAATGCATGCGCCTCCGCTGGTTGCCGATGATGATGTTACGAACGGATAGGTACCGAAATCAATATCAAGAAAGGTCCCCTGCGCGCCTTCAAAAAGAACATCCTTTTTCCTGTTGATCGCGTCATTCAAAAGATGCGCGCTATCACAGATATGCTTAGAAAATAATTTCCCGTAATCCAGGTATTCACGGTAAATATCCTTGAAACTAAAACCCGGATGATTGTAAACTTTTTTGAAGATCTCATTCTTTTCTTTTAAATTATCCTTTAGTTTATCGCTTAAGACTTTCCGGTTCAAGAGGTCGATCATCCGTATGCCGCAGCGGTTTATTTTATCCGCATAACAAGGCCCGATACCGCGGCCCGTTGTACCTATCTTATGCGACCTCTTCTTTTCGCGCAATTGATCAAGTATGCGATGATACGGAAGTATTACATGCGCAAGGGAAGAGATCTTAAAACGGTTACCCACGCTGATACCTACTTTGCTTAATTCCTCTAATTCATGCAAGAGTACGAGCGGGTCGATCACTACGCCATTGCCTATACAGCAGATCTTATCCTTATGCAGTATGCCCGAAGGAATAAGATGAAAGATGTATTCTTTATCTCCCACCACAACGGTATGGCCCGCGTTGTTCCCACCCTGATAACGGACGATATAATCCACTTTCTGGGATAAGATATCGATCATCTTACCCTTTCCTTCATCCCCCCATTGCGCGCCTACGATTACGATATTCATTATTTCCTTTATTTAGTTAAGCATAGCTAAAGTTTTCTTTACCTATACCTTTGCCTCTACCTGTTTATTTAGCTATTACGGCGTCATCGTGAATATTTTACGCGCGATATCCGGATGATTCGCGATAAATTTAAGCTCTTCATCTACCAGCGGTTTTTGGTTGTGGACGTTAGCATACCTGACCAATTCAAGTACCTCAGTTGCCTCGGCATCATCTTTAAAGACAACCTCCAATTTCTCGTAAACATTTCTAAAGCCTTTTATGCCGGAATATTCTCCAGCGGTAATTTTGCGGCCGGTCTCGATTATCTCCGGCTCCCCTCTTCCTAATTCCTCATAATCATACAATTCATAATTGCGCCTGTCCTTCAAAGCTCCGTCGGCATGAATACCGGACTCATGCGCGAAGGCATTGGAACCAACACCCGGCTGATTTATCGGAATAGGGACACCAAAAGCATATGATGCATATTTGCATATTTTCCAAGCGGTCTTTAAGTGTACCGCGGGATCAAGTTCATATTCCAACATACCGCTGCCGTATTTTAAGGCCAAAATTACGGAGACGAGGTCGGCGTTTCCCGCGCGCTCCCCCATACCATTAACGCAAGTATTAATAAACGCATCGCATCCGGCATCATTAGCAGCCTTGGCACCGGCGATTGAATTGGCTACAACCAAACCCAGGTCGTTATGACAATGAACTTCTATGGGCAACTGTGTGGCTTCTGCCAAAATTTTTATTCTTTCATAAATCGAGAATGGCGTATCGCACCCTAAAGTATCGCAATAACGCACCCTGTCCGCTCCGGCTTCTTTTGCCGCGCGGGCAAATTCTATCAAATAATCCATTTTGGTCCGGGAGGCATCTTCGGCGTTAACCCCCAGAGATTCTGCCCCGAGTTTCCTTGCTTCGTGCACCGCTTCAACCATCTCCGTTATTACCGAAGAATGGTCCAGCTTCCCCTTGAACTTATGGATGATCATCTGATCGGAAGTCGATATAGAAAGATTCAAATGTTTTATATGGGGTACGAGTTTAAAAGAAGATTTTACGTCTTCCTTTGTGGCGCGGATCCAACCTTCCAGCCTTATCGGGGAAAGCGCGCCTTTTTTTACCAGTTCGAGGTTAGCATTCAAATAATTCGTTTCATGCCTGGTAAGCGGAAAACCAAACTCCGACTGATGCACCCCCATCTCATTAAGATAAAGGTTGATCATCGTTTTTTGCAGTTTAGAAAGGCATATGCGCGACGTCTGCACCCCGTCGCGGTTGGTCACATCAATAATGTAAATTCTTGGGCGGTCACTCATAATTTCACCTCTTAAGTATTCTCTTCAGTTCCTCTTTTAACGGCACGCCGCGGGAAGCAAATATCGCATTGTTGTCCATAAGGTACGTGGCCCCTGTCATCACGCGCATTTCTTTATTTAATTTGGAGTTATCCTTTAATAGTTCCTGGCCTTCTGGCCCAACGGAACAGGTTTTGATCTTACCTGTATCTGCTCCTATCAGGCAATTATCCCACCAAGAACTGTCGATATTTTTAGAGCGGCAAATCATATAATCCCAGAATTTACCAGGGTAATATTTCTCCACGCATACTGCCCGTAAGTCTTCTTCGACTTCGGCCTTTCCTTTAAGGGCATCGAAACCGCCGGCTCCATAAAGGACGAGGAAATGTATTTTAGGATTGAACTCCTTTAAAACATCCAGCGTCGCCGGTGTTTCTTTGTCAAAAAGGCTCAAAAATACATCCAGCGTGCCTTTGGTTTCAGGGCGGCCAATGAAATACCCTACTCCGGCCAGCTCAGGTTTGGCTAAATAATAATCTTCCTTTAATTCAAGAAGTTCTTTTATGGTATCGAAGTTCTTTTCACTTTGCACATTCTTAGCCAACAGGTAAACAGGAATGGCGTTTAAGTTGAGTTTCTTAATGATATCTCTTGCTCTGCTATCGGGGTAATATAAATATTTAACCACCAACCCCGGAAATAATTTTTTAAGATAACCGGTGAAACTTTCCGTTTCACAGGTAACGCAGTTTTTTGAAGTAATTACCGTGACAGCAACCTTGTTCGGCTCGCTAAAGGCACAGGCGGCATTCATGGTTCCCGCATTCTGGCAACTGCCTATCAGCCCTTCTTTTGTACAATTCCTGTCAGAAAAACAACGCGGAAGCATATTCAGGATATCCGGATCATCAGCAATTACATTTGAGAGGCGTGTCTCTTCTATTTTATAATCCGCTATTTTATTATTCTTGACCGACAAAATTACCTTATTAAATCTTCTTCCTTCCCAAACAGGCCTTAAAAATAAAGTATCCCCTCTTTTGACGGGTAATTCTCCTTTATAAGCAAGCGCATGACCGGTGATCACGATATCTATGCCTTTAACCTCCTTGATCAATTTTATATCTTCTTCTTCACCAAGATGGCTTAAGAGTATTACTATACTGGCGCCCTTGGCTTTCAATTCTTGGACAGCACTGCTAACGGCCTCTTTAGGATCAAGAATATTAAGCCCTTCCGCTTTTTTACTCGCCTCAATAGTTGTTACCGCGGTTATGCCGACTTTAATCCCCCCGATCTCTTTTATGATATAGGCAGCGACTTTTCCAGCTTTAATATTTGCCGATAAGAAATTAATATTGCTTTTTGCGATATTATCCAATAAAAACTCTTTACCGAAGTTGAATTCGTCATCTCCGACAGTGATAGCGTCATATTTCATTAACTCTGCGGCTCTTAAATTTATTAACGAACGCTCTTTATCCAATTCAGCATTCTGGGAATACTGGTCAAGCAGGCCGCCGGCAAAGAAACCTCCGGTTGATAAAAGCAAGGCATCGGGATAAGCCTGCCGGATCTGTTTTACCAAAGTCGCCCTGCGCGCGACTCCCCCGTCAGGTTCAATGGGACAATTACAGGGATAGATCATGCCATGTGTCTCTCCGGTATATATTATAGCGATCTCTTTAGCGTAAGAAGTACCGAACACCCGGGCGGTAAAACCAAATACAACAAAAAGAACCATTAATATCTTAAAATTTATTTTCATGTTTTTATCACTTTTACCGTTAAAATATGCTCTAATTTCTTGATCTGTTCCTGCATATCCAGCGGAATAGGGCTATCCACATTCAACACGCTTATAGCCCTTCCTCCCGGTTTATCGCGGCCAAAAGTCATTGTCGCTATATTAATGTTCTGCTTGCCTAAGAAAGTACCCAGGCTGCCGATCAAACCCGGTTTATCCAGGTTACGGACAAATATCATCACGCCCACAGGAGAAAGGTCCAGGTAATATTCATCGATCTTAACTATGCGCGGCTGCTTATTCGAAGAAAGGGTCCCAAGTATTTTTCTTGTTTCTTTATCGGTCTTGATCTCCAGCTGGATAAGATTAACAAACTCCTCTTCCTTGGAAGATTTTACTTCGTTTATCTTTATTCCCCTGCCCTTGGCAAGGCTGACGGCGTTAACGAAATTCACGGTCTCCTGCATTATAGGATAAAGCACGCCCTTGACAAGTGCCATGGTAAGACTGGTAAGATCATGCTGGATGATGTCGCCGCCGTAAGTAATATTTAATTCCAGCGTTCTGCCTTCAGCTAACTGGCTGGCAAACAAACCGACCTTCTCAGCCAAGTTGATATATGGCCCAATAATCTTGCTGACCTCAGCCTTAAGCGAAGGATAATTTGCGGCATTGCGTATGCCTCTGCCTAATAATGCGTCTCTGACAATTTCTGCAACTTCAATGGCCACATTCACCTGAGCTTCCTCGGTAGATGCACCCAAGTGCGGAGTAACGATCACATTATCCAGTTTTAACAATTCGCTTTCCGGAGAGAGTGGCTCCTGTTCAAATACATCCAAAGCCGCACCGGCAACTTTACCTTCTTTGATAGCCGTAATTAAAGCGGCTTCATCGACGATACCGCCCCTTGCGCAATTAACGATACGTACCCCTTTTTTCATCGCGGCGAATTCCTTTGTGGAGATCATGTGTTTTGTTTCTTCGGTCAGAGGCGTATGCACGGTGATATAATCCGCAGCCTCAAAGATCTCTTTTAATTCCACGACCTCAACGCCTATTGATTGGGCAACTTCGCGGGATAAAAACGGGTCAAACGCCAGGACTTTCATTCCGAATGACAATGCCCGCTTGGCCACTTCCGAGCCGATCCTTCCGAAACCGACTATTCCAAGTGTCTTTCCGTAAAGCTCGACACCCATGAATTTTGAACGCTTCCACTCCCCCTTCTTGGTAGAACTGCTTGCTTGAGGGATATTGCGCGAAAGAGATAAGATCATGCTGACGGTATGCTCCGCGGTAGAGATCGTATTTCCCGCCGGGGTATTCATAACAATGATACCTTTGGCAGTTGCCGCTTCCAGGTCAACGTTATCAAGGCCCACACCTGCCCGTCCGATCACTTTTAAATTTTTAGCTTCATTAATAATATCTTTAGTGACCTTGGTCGCGGAACGGACTACCAAAGCATCGTAATCTTTGATCACTTCTTTTAAAGAATCAGGCTTAAGGTCGGTTTTGACATCAACCTGAAATTCCTTTACCTCTTTTAGGATCTTCAACCCTTCTTCGGAAAGAGGATCGCTGACTAATATCTTAAACATTTTTCCGGCTCCTTGCTTATTTTAAAAATACTTCTTCTGCCGCTTTAATCCCTTGGCCCAAAGTAAATTTATAACCCATCTGGTGCAAAACTTTTTCCAAGCAGGATATACCTGCGATTATATCAAACTCTTCGATAAAACCCATATGCGCGATGCGAAAAACTTTACCCTTTAGTTCATCCTGACCGCCGGCAATGGTGACCCCATAAGTATCACGCATGGTCTTAACCAGTTTTTCGCCGTCAAGCCCGACAGGGACCTTTACCGCGGTCACCGCATCCGATGCGGCAGTAGGCGCGAATAATTCAAGGCCTAACCCCTTCATCGCTGCCCTTGTTGCCTCAGCCATTTTCTTATGGCGCTTAAATACGTTCTCCAACCCGTCTTGCTTGATCATCTTTAAAACTTCAACCAGCGCTATGACCAACGTTATAGCGGGAGTAAAAGGGGTATCGGTTTTCTCAATAGCCTTTTTTGCTTTTCTTAGATCAAGGTAATAACGGGGAGACTTGGCTAACTCTATCAATTTCCAAGCTTTTGCGCTCACCGAAATAAAACCTAATCCCGGAGGAAGCATGAGCCCTTTTTGAGACCCTGAAACAACGATATCGCAAGCCCAGTCGTCGGTCTTTAGATCAATTGCCCCTAATCCGCTTATAGCATCAACAACTAAAACCGCTTCAGATCCCTTTACCACTTTGCCTATTGCCTCAATATCATTATTTACACCGGTTGAAGTTTCGCAAAGGGTAGTAAAAACAACCTTGATCTTTGGATTATTTTTCAATTTGGCGGCTATTGACTGTGGCTCAACTGCTTTCCCCCACTCCACATCAATAATATCAACATTAATACCATACGCCTTACAGATCTCCGTCCATCTTTCTCCGAACTTACCACCCTGCACCACTAAAGCATTATCCCCGGCTGAAAGAAGGTTTACAACTGCGGCCTCCATTGCTCCCGTACCAGAAGAAGCAAGAACAAAAACATCATTCTTAGTCTGATAAACATATTTTAGCCCTTCCGTTGCTTCTTTAAGTATCTCCTGGAATTGCGGGGTACGGTGATGTATGATCGGCCTGCTCATTGCTTCAAGGACCAAAGGCGGCAACGGTGTCGGCCCGGGCGTAAGTAAATAATTCTTTCTCATCTTAATACTCTCCTGTGAATTTGAATTTGTTGGCGTATTATTTATTTTTCTGCTCAGCAATCACTTCGTCTATTAAACCGTATTCTTTTGCTTCCTCAGCCGACATGAAATAATCACGGTCAGTGTCTTTTTCAATTTTGGCGACCGATTTTCCGGTATGTTTTGCCAATATTTCATTGATTCTCTCGCGCATTTTCAATATTTCTTTAGCCTGACGGGAAATATCCTCGGCGGACCCCTGCGCCCCTCCCCAAGGCTGATGGATCATTACGCGGGAATTAGGCAATGAGAAACGTTTCCCTTTTGTTCCGGCAGCGAGAAGCACAGCCGCGGCACTCGCGGCCTGGCCGACGCAATAAGTAGCCACATCGCATTTAACAAACTGTATTGTATCATAAATAGCCAACCCCGCAGTTACCGAACCTCCGGGAGAGTTAATATAAACCGAAATATCTTTGCTTACCTCTTCCATCTGTAAAAATAGAAGCTGGGCAATAATAAGGTTAGCAACGTAATCATCAATAGGGGTACCGATGAATATAATACGGTCCTTTAAGAGCCGTGAATAAATATCATAGGCGCGTTCGTAACCCCGTGAAGTCTGTTCTATGACCATGGGGACCAATGTTTGATTTTTTATTTCCATAACACACCTCCGTTTTCTGTTTAAGCCGCTTCCTTCCAATCCGCTTCTTTTAAAAGGAACTCCATAACATGGCGCGGCATGTGATCATCTAAAGCAATATTTTCTTTTTTGGCTATAGCCGATAATATCAGATATATCTTCACCTGATTTACAGCCTCCGGCTCAAGTTCGGCGATCATGGTTTTTTCCTGTTCCTCTATTTTATCGCGCGGGACACCTTTCATCGCCAGATCCACCTTTGCCTGCCTTAACATATCCTGCAATTGCCTATCAGCTAATAATTTCGGAATCTTAAAATTCTGATCCTTGCTAACACTTAAAATTATTTCATTCTCGATCCTCTGGCGCTCCTGATTTTCTTTATGCAGGAATATCTGCCTCTCCATA
>Ga0265316_10000301_pt1 | contig 55343 bp, 37 predicted proteins | sample 4522metaG_FD_202092 | JGI IMG/M metagenome (GOLD analysis project Ga0265316, IMG submission 202092) | Rhizosphere microbial communities from Carex aquatilis grown in University of Washington, Seatle, WA, United States - 4-5-22 metaG | ecosystem: Host-associated > Plants > Roots > Rhizosphere >... | reverse complement strand
CCCGTACGGGCAATTCCGCCCGAATTCGACACGCCGCCTGTTCCCGTGGCACCACCCGAGTTGGTCGAACCGCCTGACCTGGATACTCCGCCTGAGCTCGAAGCACCACCCGAGTTGGAGGCACCACGAGAACTCGGAGTTCCGCCTGAACTCGAAGCACCACCTGAACTGGTCGTGCCGCCAGAGCTTGGAGCGCCGCCCGAGCCGCTGGTGCCGCCGCTGGTCTTGGTGCCGCCCGATGTAGCGATGCCGCCCGAGGCCGCGCTGCCCCCAGTTGCGACAGATCCGCCGCTGCTTGAGGAGCCGCCGCTCGCGACAGATCCACCACTGCTCGTGGTGCCCCCACTCTCAACAACCGTGCCGCCAGAAGCTGATTTTCCGCCGGTGCTGGGACTTGCGGTGCTTCCACCGCTGCCGCCGGCAGGAGTAGCTGTGGAGGAGTCGCATCCCAGACCCCCAGAGGCGACAAGTAACAAGACTCCCAACGCGCTTTGGCAAAAGGAACGGTCTTTCATGGTACTCCTTCGGCGATCATGGAACAGCCAACGCTACAGTAGCGCCAATGCCCCAAAAGGCTCAAACAAGTATCATGCCAGTATGCTCGCCTAATGCCCATTGAGTAAACGTATGGTGTTCCGCTCCAAGGCGACTTCTGGCGATCGAGGCTTGGTTCCAGGTGGTCCGATAGTGATATAACTTCCGCGGTGATGCGGAGCGCATTTCGCTCGCGGATGATGGTGACTTGGAGGTATCTCCGATGTCACGACTAGGCGCCCTATTCGCGCCTTTGATGCGCTTGCGCGCGCGAGACTGGCTGGCGCTGCTTTTCATCGTGGCGGCGGTCGCGATGTTCGTCACGCAGTGTCTGTGGGTGGGTGACGTGCGCATCGACGACGCGTACATCACATTCTCCTATGCAAAGAATCTCGCGCTCGGAAATGGCCCCGTGTACAGCCACGGCGTCCGCGTGGAAGGCTATTCGACCTTTCTCTGGATGGTGCTCGTGGCGCTGCCTCTCCTCGTCACTCGTGGCGCGGCACCTCTCGCCGGGGCTAGGGTCATGGGGGCGCCCTTCGCGGCCCTGCTGGGATGGTCTGTCTATCGTTTGGCGCGCGCGTGCGGGGCGTCGCGCCTGACGGCAGCGCTGTGCGTGTTCTTGCTCTCGTTCAACACCGATCTCGCGGTCGGGTATCTGACCGGAATGGAAACCCTGGCCTACGTCGCGGTGGTGGCGTTTGCCTTCGCGGCCACGGCGCGCTCGTTCGAGGAGATGCGCTGGCGGAAATGGGCGGCCTGGGCGTGCCTGGCGGTGGCGCTCATGCGCATTGACGGATTCATTCCCGCCGGCTTCCTGTTCGGTTGTCTGTTTCTGCGCGAGATTCGCCCGAGCAATCCACGCGGGTTCTTGAAGTTTCTGCGCCTCTGCGGGCCGCCCATGGCGGTCTACGGGTTTTGGTTCCTGTGGCGTTGGCACTACTACGGGATGTTCTTGCCCAGTACTTACTACGCCAAGGAGTTGATTCCCAAGCTCATGCCGGCGCGTGGTCTTGACTACGTGATCGATGAACTGAGCGGCGGCTGGCTTTGGTTTGGTCTGGTGGCCTGGCCGTGGCTGCTCTGGCGCAGGCGACTTGCCGCCGCGCTCATGGGTTGCTTTGTCGTGGGGCATTTTCTCTATGTCGTCAAAGTGGGTGGCGACTGGATGTCCTTTGGGCGATTTGTGCTGCCTGTCGTGCCTTTGCTGGTCGTGCTGACCGTGGTGGCTGGCATGGACATGGTTGCCGCGGCATTTCGGTCGCGCACGATCCTGCGTTGGCTCGTGCCGATCGCACCGCTGGCGGCGGGCTGCCTGATGGCCGCCCATATGGACCATCGCTATGTCAACAACGGCATGGAGAACGGCAAGGTGGCCGGTGTCGCGGATCAAACCAACAACGTCCAAAGCTATCTGCGTGCGGCCGATTTTCTGGGCCAGGTTGTTCCCACGGGCGCCAGGCTGGTCACCGACTACGGCGGCGTCTTCGCCTGTTACACCGACGGTGCCCTTATCGAAATGTGGGGCCTGGCCAACGCCACCATCGCCACGCGCGGAGACACCGAGGGTGTCTTGCCCATCTATGGCAAGACCTGCGCCGCCTGCTATCCCGAACTCCAGCCCGAGTACTTTCACGTGATGCAGCCCATGGTTCGCAAGGAATCGCCGACCGAGCGCGCCTTCAAGTCGACGGACGACGTGATCGCCAACGTCTGGCAGACCAACACCATCGGGCGCTACATCGATTTCAAAGCCACTTTTGCCGCGGGACGGATCTATCGGCCGGCGACGAGCGAGGCGCTCTATTTCTTGCGCAAGCGAGACGCGAGCTTTTCGCCGGCCAGCAAGACGACAGCGACCGGGTTTGTCATCGACTATCCTTTCGAGCCGGCCGGCGATGCGCACGTGCTCGCGCAACCCACGGCGCTTTAGCGATCGACCGGCGGATAGGCGAAAGTGTGCCCACTCAGTAGCTCGGCAATTCCAGCACATGCGTTACGGACACTGGCCGAGCCAGGTCAGGACGTTGTTCCAGTAGGTCTGCGTCTGAAGGGTGCTGGTATTCCAGGTACTGTCGTAGGTAATCGTCTCGTCGCACCAGACGTTGATGTGTCCCGCGCTGCCCACGATCTTGGCAACCCCAAGGTCATAGGTTCCGGAGCCTCCTCTGCTGTAGTAGCTTGAGGTTGCATAGAGGGAGAAGGTGCTAGAATTGGGCGGCAGGTTGCCACCGGCCAATCCCTCGATGTTGACGGCGCCAGTGACCAACAGGGAAGTGACGCCCGCCGTAAGCTGACTTGCAATCGGCGGCGCGGTTAACAACTGGTTGATGACCGAATTTCCCTGGAGGATGTTGACGTTGGTCACGGAATACGCGATTCCGAACGGATTCAGCAGCAAGTTCGGGTTCGTCATTTCGGCCGCGACGCTCGCGGTGCCGATGGTGGTCATGAGGCCGCCGCCACCATTCACCCAGTCCCTGACCGCATTCACTTCACTCGCGAGAAGCGTTCGCTGGGTTCCCGGATAGGCAGGATAACCGGGATTGGTCAGCTTCGTATTGAAGAACGCATTCTTGTCGGCCTGCGAGTGGTAAAGGTCGAGCACGATGATGATCTTATACGGCGCCAGTCGCGCCGCGGTTAGGTAGTTGCTGCCGCTGATATCCAGGTTCTGAACCACGCAGTTGGCGCCGCGTGTGGCCAGCCAGTTCAGGAAGACAGCATCACCGCTCGTCACCATGGTTCCGCTGTTGCCATTGCTGTAGGTAGCGCCCCAAGGCCCGGTAATGCCCATGGTGGCGGTTGGCGGGCACTGACCGACGTTGCAGGTCCTGCCGTCGCTGCTTCCCGCGTCCGACGAGCCGCCCGATCCGCCGCTGGCCGCTTGACCGCCGGTGGCCACCTGTCCGCCGCTAGCCATCTGTCCTCCGCTTCCGCCTCCGTTGCTTGCGGCATCTCTCGCACCGTCCGCGCCCCCGCCGTCGGAGCCGCCAGTTTGTCCGCCGCTGCCCGCGCTGCCACCGGCTCCAGCGCCTCCGCTGTCAAGCGCGGTGCTGCCTCCGCTCGCGCCGCCGCTGGGCGAGCCACCAGAGCCGGCCGGGGAGTCCACGTCGCCGATTCCCCCGGATCCACCCGCGCCTGTGCCGCCAGTGGCGATGGGTGCATCGCCATTGTCCGTGCCGCCGGTATCGATGGGCACATATCCATCTTCCATGCCCGCGGTGTCGGTCGGAGCGCCACTTCCGCCGACGCCGCCGGTTGATGGGGGCGCGCCCCCGCCACCCGATCCGCCAGGAGCGTCGGGTGTTCCAGTCGGGGTGTCGGACAGATTCGCCGTGTCATCGTAGCCGCCCGGCGCATCGGGGTAGGGGGCTGCAGGATGATCGACGGCCCCATCAGCCGGGGCTGTCGATCGGCGCAGTTTGTTGGCGTCGAAAGAGCACGCCGTGGCGAGTGCGGCGATCAGCCAGAGGCTTGCGAGGCGTGTAGGTGACATGGACGACGCGTTCAAGAGTAGACGCAGATTGGTGGCACACACGGATAATTTTTCCCCTTCGGGAAGGTAACTAGATCTCGGCAGCAAGGCGCGGCGTCTTGAGGGATGGAACGCGCTTCTCGACGTGTGCTCGTCCAATCCCTAGCCCATCCTTTCGCGCAGAAACTTGAGCAAGAACGTGCCGAGCCGCGGAAGGGCGAAGTCGCCTTCTTCAATTCCCGGCAGGCTGGGCATAGGTAAGTTGATTTCTTGGACCGCGCGCGCCTCCTCCGCTGTCTTCTGGGCAGCGGCGAGGCGCCCTCCGGCGCGCACCCAGGCGATGATGCGCCGCAATTCCCCCGCGTCCAGGTACACGCCGTGGTTGCGGCACTGGTCGGCGACCACGCCGCTCGACTTGCCGTAGTTGACCCGGTTCATGGTGTTGCCGCAGATGGGACACCTGCGGTAGCGAACCGGCTCGCCGTTCTGCTCGCTCAGACGGCTGAGTGCCAAGTGGTCGATGTCATGGACCTGCGGGGCTTCCCGATCAATGACCGCATCCAGCTCGCCCGGATCAAAAAACAGGCCCAGACAAGCGGGGCAGCGCTCGATGTAGAACGGCGCCTCGCCGGTGCCGATGTCCAGGCTGTCCATCTGGCTGCCACAGCCAGAGCACGTGCGCGGGTGCTCGGGCGGTTGCCTGGCGCCTGTGAACTTTCCGCTTAGGTCGACGTCGGCCGTGGCGCCGCAGTAGCTGCACCGAGCTCGGCCCGCGGGCAGGGGCGCGGTACAACTTGGGCACATCATTCCGCGCGTGCTCCGAGAACCGCGCGCAATTCCGCAATCGCACCCACGGGCAGCCAGCCCTCTTGCCCGTCTTTCCAAGCCAGCGTGGCCGAGTCGACGCGTCCGCTGGCGGCGAGCGCTGCCAGCGCGGCCAAGTCGTGCGGTCCGCTCTGCTGGCCGTCGAGAGCGATCCACCACTCTTTGCCGGGCAAGGGCGGGGGACCGCCGGGGCGCGCGGGCAGCGGCGGCGCGGCTTGGGACGCGCCGGCAAGCTGGCCCGCAAGTCCGAGGCCCACGCCCAAGCCGAGCACCGAGCCGGCCGCGCCCCCTGGATTCTTCGCCGCGGCCTCCATGGCCTGCGCGGCCTGGAAACGCGCGAACTGGTCGAGGTTGCCCACCACGCCCATGCTGGTGCGCTTGTCGAGCGCGCGCTCGACCTCCTCGGGCAAGGCGATATTTTCGATCAGCAGCTGGGTGGCCGCGAAGCCGAAGCGGGCGAAGTCCGGCTCAATGACTTGGGCGAGCCGGGCCGACAGAACGTCGTAGCTCGCCGCCAGGCCAAGTGCGGGGATCTGGGCGGAAGCGAGCACATCGGCGAAACGAGAGGCGATAACATTGCGCAGTTGCTCGCGGATATCGTCGACGGTGAAGGCGGCGCTGGTGCCGGCCAGTTGCTCGACCAGTTTGCGCGCGTCGCGCACTTTGGCGACGTACGAGCCAAAGGCCCGCAAGCGCATGGGGCCGAACTCTGGATCGCGCAGCATGACCGGGTTCTTGGTGCCCCACTTGAGATCGGTGAACTGGCGTGTGCTGACGAAATAGACCTCGGCCTTGAAGGGGCTGTCGAAACCGTACTTCCAACCCTTGAGCGTGCTGAGGATCGGCAGGTTGCGCGTGTCTAGGGTGTGCAGGCCAGGCTGGAAGACATCCGCAATCTTGCCTTCGTTGACGAACACCGCGGCTTGTCCAGGGCGAACGGTGAGCTGCGCGTCATTCTTGATTTCGTCCTGGTAGCGCGGAAAGCGCCAGACCACAGTGTCGGATCCGTCCTCGTTCCACTCGATGATGTCAACGAACTCGCCCTTGAGCTTGTCGAGAAACGCCATGCCGTCCTCCTGAAGAACTGCGATCGGTCCGGTGAAGCTGGCCGCCGCCGATCCATCATATCCCAAGTTCGGATTGGGGATCGGAGGATCCTAGTCCATCGCCTGGCGCACGCGGGCTTCTAGTTCGTCGACGGTGATTTCCGACTGTTGGCGCGTGGTCAGGTCGCGCAGGATGAGCTGGCCCGAGGCCAATTCGTTGTCGCCTACGATGAGGGCCAGGCGAGCGCGTAAAGCATCCGCGCGCTTGAGCTGCGCCTTGAGGCCGACTTCGCGGTGCTCGATTTCGGTGCGGATGCCGGCCAGACGCAGACGGTGCGCGACGGGCAGGGCAAAGGCGCGCGCCTCGTCGCCCAGGGCGGCGATGTAGAGCGTGAGGCCAGGGTCGAAGCTTTCGGCGGGCGTGGTCATGGCGAGGAGGAGGCGCTCGACGCCCAGGCCGAAGCCCATGGCCGGCACTTCGGGGCCGCCCAGGGCTGACACCAGACGATCGTAGCGGCCGCCGCCGCACACCGTGTTCTGCGCGCCGAGATCGCCGACCTTGGCTTTGATTTCGAAAATCGTGCCGGTGTAGTAGTCAAGCCCGCGCACGAGACGCGGATCCAGGCTGCTCTCGACACCGAGCGAGGCGAGGTGGCCACGCACGGCTTCGAAGTGCTGCTTAGAGGCGTCGCCGAGCACGTCGAGCAGGATGGGGGCATTGACGGCCAGCGCTTGCACGTCCGGATCTTTCGAATCGAGAATGCGCAGCGGGTTGCTTTCGAGCCGCTTGCGCGAGAACTCGTCGAGCTTGTCGGCATGGGCGGCGAAGAAGGTGCGCAGGGTCTCGCGATAGGCGGTGCGCTCGTCGGGCGAGCCCAGACTGTTGACCGCGACCTCGATGTCGGAGGTCTTGATGCCGAGGTCGGCGAGCAGGGCGACCAGCATGGCGATCATCTCGGCGTCGATGGCTGGGCCGGGCAGGCCGAAGACCTCGGCGCCGATCTGGTGGAACTGGCGCAGGCGACCGCGCTGGGCGCGTTCGTGGCGGAACATGGGGCCCATGTAGTACCAACGCGTGACCGGTTCGCGGTTCCACTGCGAGCGCGCGATGTAGGCGCGCACCGCCGACGCCGTGCCCTCGGGCCGCATGCTGACACTGCTGCCGTCGCGGTCGTCGAAGGTATACATCTGCTTTTCCACCACCTCGGTCGCTTCGCCGACCGAGCGGGTGAAGAGCGGCGTGTACTCGAGGATGGGCGTGCGCAGCTCGCGGTAGGCGAAGGCATCGAGCATCGTGCGCGCCTTTTCCTCGACGAATTGCCACTTCGCCACGTCGGGCGGCAGCACGTCGTTCATTCCTTTGACGTTCTGAGGTAACTCGTTCACGGGCCGGTTTATAGCATTTTCACACAGAGGACACAGAGGACACAGAGGACACAGAGGATTGGGAAAACGGCTCTCCAGATCCTTTGTGTTCTCTGTGTCCTCTGTGTGAATACCGTCAGTCGACACGCACGACGGCGGGGCCAAGGCCGGCGGTGATTTGCGCGCAGGCCCGCGCCACGGTGGCTTCGTCGCGGCCGTCGAGGGTGATGAGGACTTTGTGGTCGGTGGCGTCGACGTGGGGGTACGAGCCGATGGCCACGCTGGGAAAGTCGGCCGCGGCTTGGTCCAGGACGTGGGCGATGGCGCCTTCGCCCTCGCGCGAATAGATGGCCCGGCTAAAAAAAGGCGGGGCGGTGAAACGGTCGCGAATCATGGCGAACTTGCGCTGCAAGATCGACGGCACGCCGGGAAGAACGTAGACGTTGCGAAAGGCGACCACGGGCCAGCGCGAATGGGCCGCGCCGTCACCGTAGATCAGGTTGGCGCCCTCGGGAATGTCGGCCATGCGAAGATCGCGTTCGAAGAAGCGATCCCCGCTGTACGTGCGAATCGTGGCCGCCACGTTTGCGTCGCGCACCACGGGCACCGAAAAGGCCGCGGCGATGGATGCGATGGTCACGTCATCGTGGGTGGGACCGATGCCGCCCGCGGTGAAGACGTGATCGTAGGTCGCGGAGGCATCTCGCACGCAGGCCGCGATTTCCTCCAGGACGTCAGGGACGACCTCGATATGGCGCACGGCCACGCCCAGCTTGCGCAGCTCGCGTACCAAGAACCGGGCGTTCTGTTCTTCGACTTTTCCGGACAGGACCTCGTCGCCAATCACGATGATGGCGGCGGTTGGGGCGCGTGTGCTTTCAGCCATGGCTTCGGCGCAACCATACCGGGCTTTTTGGGAAGCTCAAAACACCTCGGTCCAGGAATAGCGAGAAAAGGCCCCGGTGCCCCCATTCGGCGGGATGGCCCGTCCGGCCGTGACCGAGTCCGGCACCAGGCTACTAATCTCGATGGCGCCGCTGGAGCCGAATAGATAGATGCGGCCGCCGAGAATCACAGGCGAGGTGACGGGTTCGTTGGCCACGTCCGCGCCTAGGCGCTGGGCAACGATTCCGGTGGCCGACATCTGATGGATGGTGAAATAGGTCTGCCCGCGCGTGCAACCATCCGCCGCTGGCACGTACCACATGGTCATGACCTGGAATCCGGAGGCATCGGCCAGCAGTAGTCCAAGCGGGGTCGAGGTTGGTCGCGCCGCGAGGGGCATGGGGGTCTTGCACGTGACAACGCCATGCAAGTCAGTTTGCGTGACACCGCAAATTTCGTTGTCGTTTCCCACGGTGAGAGTGATTTGCCCGCCGTTGCCCCAGGCTGTGTCCTTGACGATGTTGGTGATATTACCGCCGGTATCGGCCTGGGCATCTTCCTTCCAGAAGACCATCTTGGATGGTGGAAGATTGGTGGTGTCCAGGTCGAGGTTGGAATTGGTCACCTGCACCGGGAAGATTTCGTGCCCGTGCGACGAGGTCGTCGAATCACGGTCGAGCTGAACCACGGTGGGAGAGAAGTGCAGGGGATGGTCGCAGCTCAGGGACTGATCAAGCGCGAGGGTGGAGCCGAACACATAGCGAAAGAGCTGGCCCGAGGTGTCGCCGAAGTAGCCGGCCACAAGCTTGTCGTCCTGGCTTTTGGCAAAATCGCGCGCGGTGGCGACATCGGTGAGGGCGGTGTATTCCTGCGTGCAGGTCGCGGCTGGAGCGATCGTATTGGTCGTTTGGATCGCGCCCGTGGCCGCCAAGGCGGTCACCAGCGCTCGTCCTTGCGTTGTGCTGCCAGCGGCCACCGGATAGCCCGAGGCAAAGGTGACGCGATAGTCGTCCATGTTGGTAGTCTTGTTGAAGAAGAAGGCGGGCAGCGAGATGGTGTTGCCGAGCAGATTGCTGTAGGCCGAGGCGCTCGCGCCATACCCGGTGTGCCACTGCACGGTGACGGGCGGATCGGCAATATCTGAAGCTCCGAAGGGCGCGGTCACATCGAGCATGAAGGTCTCGCTACCACCGTAGCCCTCGGGCATGATGAGCAAGGTCTTCCACACCGCAGTGGCGGCATCGCTGCAATTCTTCAGGCACAGGGTCTTGGCTTTGGGCGAGTCCGCCAGACCGAAGATGTGACTGTAGGGGTCTGGTTTCTGTCCGCCTTGCGAGTATTGCTGGCGCACCACCGGCATCATGTCCGGCGATAGGAAGGCGAAGGCTTCACTGCCGGCTTGGTACACCGTCGAACCGAGGGTCGTGTTTTCCAGGAAGAACGCGTGCAAGAGTCCGTCGGACGAGCCGACGTAGATAAGGTGAGGGCGGGACTGATACCGCAAGAAAAACTCATGACCGCCGGGTTCGGGGATATCGCCTGGGCTGGCGATGTCGATGGGGGTTGAGTTGATGATCGCGCCCAGGATGGAGGGATTCTTATAGGTGGGGTCGCCGAGCAGCCAGCGCGCGACGGATTCGGCTTCGGTGTCCGAGGCGCCGAGACCCATGGTGGCCAGGGCACTTTTGTTGGTCACGGTATGGGTGGTTGGATCGACTGCGATCTTGACCATGTTCGTGCCATCCCATGTGTAAATACGGCGTTGCCACCAGTTCGCCGCCGCAAGTTTCTGGTAAGCGTCCCAGGCCAGGGTCGGCGAGGTGCCGCTTAGATTGTAGGCCAAAAGGTGCCCTTTCCACTCCGGGAAGTCCATGCGCGAGTCGAGCGCGTACTTGCCTTCAGCGACGGTGGTGGCTTGCTGAGTACCGGCCGACGTGCTGGTGGGCGCGGTCGAGTAGCTGCCCTTGACCGCGTTGTAGATCACGAGCTGCAAGGCCGTGTCGAGGTCGCTCTCGTTTTGCGCTAGGTAGGCGAAGGGGGCGATGCCATCATTGCCGGCATCGGTGCCGCCCGCGCGTGCGATATTATCGTTGGTGGTCATCGCCGTGCCCGAGCTGGTGTCGCCCGAAAAGCCCACCACGAAGGTCTTGACGCCCAGGTTCTGGCGCAGATTGTAGGCGGCCAAGACCGCCCGGCAGGTGCATCCAGCCGAAACAGGGTTCGTTGCCGCGCAGGCCGAGGCAGAGCAGTTGGTGTCTCCCGGACCGTTGGCCTCGCCGTCCGTGATGAGCAGAACGTAATTGTCGCGGCAAGCGAGGTGATCCTGCGGAATTCTCGCGCTGGAATTGCCGTTCTTCACGGCGTTCATGTAGTCGTAGGCGCTCGTGTTGATGGTTGGGGACTTGTCGTTTTGCAAGGTGCAGCCGGTTGGCGTGCCCCAGTAGAAGATGAGCCCGCCGTTGGCGGCTGGGGCCATCGCCTGCGTGATGGCCCCAGCCGCCGTCTGCGAGACGGTCAGATCGTCGGTCGTGCTGAGGAATGGCGCGAGTTGCGGATCCCATCGTCCGCCACAACCCGCATCGCAGGTATTGCCACAGTCTGGGAAATCGAGTGGAGGCGCCTTGCCGCCATTGTAGTAGTTGTTGAGTGGCTGATAGTAACTGTAATTCTTTGCGTTGACCGTGATGTTCTGCCCGCCATAGCTCGGTTGCGTGATCATGGTGGTCGAGTTGCCGCCCGTGCTGCCGGTGTACTGATAATACGCGCCCTCGAAGGAGCCGAGTCCCAGGGCTCCCGGCATGTCACACGAGATCCCGCACCAGCTCGCGTCGATTTCGATCCATGTATTGGAGCTCGATCGCACGCGGTAGCGGCTGTTGGTCGAGTCTTGCAAGGTCATGTTGATGCCGTTGATGGTGCAGGCCTGCGCGGGGCCCGTCTGCGTGTCGAAACAGTGCGCGGACGCGATCTTGTCCTGGGATTCGTAGACGGTAATGACCCCGGTCGAGCCCGATGTGTTCAAGTAGTAGGGGAAATACCCATTTTGGTAGTAGGTCATCAGTCCGAAGTTCAGGAGCTTGTAGTTGTTGTTCACGACGGCGCTGACCGCGCGTTTGGCGATCACCGCGCGCGATGTCGCTGGCCCGCAGGCATCCCCGGAGGTGGTGCAGTCCGAGTCCTTCTTGCACACCGTCTGAGCGATTAGACACATGCGGATGGGTCCTGGTGTGCCATTGCTGCTGGGAACGCAAGTGTCCGTGCTGCTCACGGGAAGAAGGCAAGGGTTGGCAGGTGGAATCGTGCAAGTGTTCGACGGCGTGCCGCAAGTATTGGCCACCGCCGAGCAGGTGTTGTCGGTCTTGGTCACGCAGGTGTCTTGCGCCAGGTTGCAGATGTTGGCTGTGCCATTGCAGGTCTGGGCCGCGAAGACACAGGTTTGCGGACTGGAGCACTTCATGTAACTGTTGTTGCACTTGCTGCCATTGCCGGAGCAGGTGCCGTAGGACGGTGCCGGGCAGTCGGTGTCGATACGGCAGCTATCGTTGGTGACACTGCATGTCATGTAGCTGGGGCAATCGGTGTTTCCGGTGCAGCCGTTCTTCGGAGTGCCGCCCAAACTGCAAGTTCCCGTGGCGGATGTCGGCGGGCAATCCGAAGGCGAAGAGCAACTCGTCGAGGTCGAGTGTGCGCACACATTGACGCTGGGGCAGTTCCCGCCCGGGTTGGAGCACGACATTGCGCTGTTGTACTTGCAATGGCCAACGGTCGCGCAGGGATTGTTGTTGTCACAGGCCACCCCGGTGGCCGAGCAGATGCTGGATTGCGCGGGGCAATCGGAGGTCTGCGAGCAGTTGGTGCTGGTGAATGAGCAGAAGGTATCGACCGAGGTCTGGGTCGCGGTCGCGGTTTGGGTGCTGGTCGAGGTCTGGGTGGCGGTTGCCGTTTGGGTGGCGGTCGCCGTCTGGGTGGCGGTCGTCGTCTGGGTGGCGGTCGTCGTCTGGGTGGCGGTTGCCGTCTGGGTGGCGGTTGCCGTCTGGGTGGCGGTTGCCGTCTGGGTGGCGCTGGCGGTCTTGGTGCTGGTGGCGGTCTGGGTGCCTGTCGCGGTCTGGGTGCCCGTCGCGGTCTTGGTGCTGGTGGCGGTCTGGGTGCCTGTCGTGGTCTTGGTGCTGGTGGCGGTCTGAGTGCTGGTGGCGGTCTTGGTGCTGGTGGCGGTCTGGGTACCGGTCGCGGTCTGAGTGCTGGTGGCGGTCTGGGTGCCTGTCGTGGTCTTGGTGCCTGTCGCCGTTTGAGTGCTCGTCGAAGTCTGGACGCCCACGTAGGTCCAGGTTTCGGGCAGAGTGCCGGTGGCCGTGCCCGACGCGGTCACGGTGGCGGGCGCGGTGCTTGTAGCGGTGCCTGTTCCGATCTGGGAAAGTGTGGTGGTCGAGGCCCAGGCGGGCATGTACACCAGCACGGATCCAGTGGATGTGGCGGTGCCCGCGACAGTCCCTGTCGCTGTGAACACCTTCGTGACGGTGGCGTTGTATGTGGCGGTTACAACGCTGGTGGCGTACGCGCTCGCCCCTCCCATGAGATAGTCGTTCGTAACGTACGTCTGACCATACCAAAGGACCCACCATTCGCTGTCATAGGCAGTGTTGGTGCTCGTGATGGCTCCGGTAATGGTCACGGTCGCGGCGGCCGACAGCGTTTGAGTTTGGGTGTTGGTCGTAGTCTGGGTGCCTGTCGTGGTCTGGGTGCTGGTCGCGGTCTGGGTGCCTGTCGTGGTCTGGGTGCTGGTCGCGGTTTGGGTACTGGTCGCGGTTTGGGTGCTGGTTGCGGACTGGGTACTGGTCGCGGTCTGGGTGCTGGTCGCGGTTTGGGTACTGGTCGCGGTTTGGGTGCTGGTCGCGGTTTGGGTGCTGGTCGCGGTCTGGGTGCTGGTTGTGGTTTGCGTGCTGGTCGCGGACTGGGTGCTGGTCGTGGTTTGCGTGCTGGTCGTGGTCTGGGTTTTGGTCGTGGTTTGGGTGGCGGTCGTGTTCTGGGTCTTGGTCGTGTTCTGGGTGGCGGTCACGGTATTCGTGTTGGTCAGCGGCTGCGTGTTGGTCAGGGTCTGCGTGTTGGTGACGGTCTGCACGTTGGTCGTGGTCTGCGTGCAATTCCAGATGGGCGCCGAGCAAACCCCGGGATCCTGTGGACAATCGCTGATGGATGCGCACTGGGTGACGCCGTCTTCCTGGCAATAGCCATGCTGGCAGTCGGCATCGACCTGACAGGTTCTGCCCCACGCCTTGCATACCCCGAGCACGCCGCCGTTGCGGCAGTTGGAGCCGTTATCGCAATCCACGCCCACCTCGGTCGCGTTGGCGAACTGGCCGCCTGGGACGCCTGTCATCGAGCCCGAGGTGTCGAGCACGATGAGCATGTTGGCCTTGTGAAGCTGGCGCTCGATCACCACCAAAGGGTTGACGCGCGCCTGGGTATCCGTTACGGCGAAGCAGGACCATCCCAAGGCGACGACAAGGGCCGCAGCCAAACGGCGAGGTCGGCGCGTTCTACTTGACGCGCGCTTCCCAGGCGTGGTGCATCGGACCTGCTTCACCCTTGCCTTCATCGACTGAAACCCGCGTTGTATTGACGTCCTTGCCTGCCGAGGCGGCTACTTCTTGCGATGATCGATGAATATTTTGCACTATAAAAATAGTAAGTAATCTTACTAATTAGTGGAAATGTAAAAGTCATCGCAGGAAATCGCGGCCTTGGCCAACACGTGCCCAGCCCGCGCCAAGCACCAGCGATCTACACAGCAACCTTCGCGCCAAGTCCTGGCGCGCGGGGGCTACGCCTTGCGCGGCTTGGTTTCGAGCGCGGTCTCGACCAGACGGATTTCGATCATGAGGTCGCTGGCCAGGCGTTCGAGCGCGGCGCGCAGGGAGGCGAGATCCGCGCTGCTGGGCAGGCGCACGCGCGCCTTGGCCTCGAAGAGCATTTCGCCCGACATGGGGGCGCTGGTGCGATCGGTGGAAAGTTCTTCGACGTTGGCGCCGCTGTTGGCCAGGAGCTGGGAGATCTCGCGCACGATGCCCGGCCGGTCGAGCCCGACCAGCTCAAGATCGAGGGTGCGTCCGGCTGTGGTCGCGTCCACGCTGCCGCTTGGCTCGCCGACGACCTTGAGTCCGCGTGCATCGAGCGCCGCCAGCGCGGCTTGCAGGTCAGCCGCCTTGTCGGCCGAAACCTCGATGCGCAGGATGCCGGCGAACTTGCCAGCCAGGCGAGCCATCCGGCTTTCCAGCCAGTTGCCCCCGTGGGCGGCAACGACTTCGGCAACGGCTTCCACCAGGCCGGGACGATCGGGACCTATCAGGGTCAGCACCAAGTCGGTCATGGCGGATGGCCTCAGACGCGCAGGTGAAGGGGGTAGTGTTTCTCGATGGACTCGCTGCAGGCGTCGGTGACGAGCTGCCAGATGTTGCGCATCTGCGCCTCGATCACGCTGCCCTCGTCGACTTCCTCGGCGTCGTCTTCTTCTTCCTCATCCTCGTCCTCGAATTCCTCGTCCTCGATGGCCAGTTCTTCTTTCATTTCTTCCAGCGTCTCCTGCAGGGAATAGGCGGATGCCACCCGGAACTCGCCCACGACCAGGGGGCCGTCGAATTCCAGCGGCAGGTAGATGTCCGCGGCGACGTCGTGGGCATCCAGCCGGTCGAGGAACTCGGTCATGGCTTCTTCGTTCAAGCGCTTGGCGAAGGTGTGCGTGGTGTGGTCATCCTGAGCCGGCAGTTTGGCGCCAGCTTGTTCCAGCAGGCGTCCCAGCGACTTCATTTCTTCTTCGTCCAGTCGATCCGAGAGAGGGGCGAGTTCGATTGCCGACATGTCCAATACGGTGCCGCAGCCCAAGCGCTCCGTCAATGTTGCCCGCGACGTTTTTTGTTTGGTTCGATCCCGGAACAAGGTACTTCGTCGTCGGATTCGACATCCTAGTGTCGAACGGGTATGGATGCCTTATTGGACATGTCATCGAGTTCTGGACCGGATGCTGCTTGGATAGCGTCACGTATTCAGGAGGCCCGCGACGCAGCCAGGCGCGGGCTGGGCGATGGCCTGTCCGGGTTGGAAATCGCCCATGCCCTGACCTCGGCCGTCGAGGCCGCGATCCGCGAGGTGCTTGCCTATCACTTCGCCGAGGCTGGCATTGGCCCGTCGTCGGGCATGGCGGTTCTGGCCACCGGGAGTTTCGGCCGCCGCGAGCTGGCGCCCTATTCGGATCTGGATCTGCTCTTCCTGTGCAAGAAGAGTCCCGACAGCAAGGTCGAGGCGTTGGCGCGGTCGATTCTGCTGCCGCTTTGGGATGCCAAGGTCGATGCCGGGCATGCCGTGCGATCCGTGGCCGACGGCTTAGGCTTGCCTGACAAGGATTTGGCCGCGGCCACGGCTTTGCTCGATGCCCGGTTCTTGGTTGGTGACGAGCATCTCGCGTCCGACTTTCTTGCGCGCTACGAGGCTCGCGTGGCTGGAACCAGGCCAGACGGTTTGGTGGTGCGCCTGCGCGAGGAGCAGGATGGCAGGCATTCGCGCTTCGGCGACACCATCTTCATGCTCGAACCCGACCTCAAGAATGGGCCGGGTGGCATTCGTGACTTGTGCGTAGGCCGGTGGGCCGCGCAGGCGCGTTTTCACGCCTCGACCCCAGCCCGCCTGGAAGAGTTGGGTGAGATGTCGGCCCGTCAATCGGAAGCCCTGGCGCAAGCCATCGACTTCATGTTGAAGCTGCGGCTGGCCTTGCACCTGACCGCGGGCCGCCGTCAGGACCAACTTCGCTTCGATTTGCAGGAACGGATCGCGCCCATATTTCACGCCGATGGCGGCCTGGACCAGGACGACGACAACCGTCCGGCCGTCACGCCCGCGGTCGAGGCCCTGATGCACGACTTTCAAACCCACGCCCGCACCATCGTGCATTCGACGGAGCGGCTCATGCAGCGGGTGTGCGCCCAGCCGGACGATCGTTCTGCAACCCGGCCGGTGATGCTTCCCGAGAGCGCGGGAGGCGATGCGACCTTCGTCCTACGCAAGGGTAAGCTAGAAGTAAAGGACAGCCTGATATTTGAAAAGTATCCATCTGAAATGCTTAGGATATTCAGGGTATCCATAGACCTAGATTGCGCTCTTGGTCTGGCCACGCTGGACGCGATTTCCGAGCAGGCGGCCAGTCGCGGCCAGGCCCTGCGCGACGACCCCGCGTCGGCCGGACTCTTTCTCGACGTGCTTACCAACGTGAAGGACGCGGGCACGCCGTCGCGGCTGGAGCAGATGAACGACCTCGGCCTCATTTCCGCGCTCCTGCCCGAGTGGGGCCCGGTATCGGGGCGCGTGCAGCACGACATCTACCACGTGTACACCGTGGACCAGCATTCGCTCTACGCGGTGGCCACGCTCAAGGCCATCGCGCGCGGCGAACTCCGCAAGGATTACCCAGAGGTTTGCGATGCCTATCCCGACGTGGTCCGCATCCAGACACTGTTTGTCGGTTTGCTCCTGCACGACGTGGGCAAGCCGCTCGGCTCGAACCACGCCGAGAAGGGGGCGGTAATGGCCGAGCGAATCGCCGCCCGGCTGGAACTGTCCGCCGACGACGTCGCCTTGGTCGAGTTCCTGGTGCGGGCGCACCTGGAAATGGGGCACAACTCGCAGCGGCGCGACCTGCAAGATCCGAGCTTGCTCGATTTCTTCGCCCGCACCTGCGGCGACGAAGAGAGACTTCGCCAGCTTTTCATTCTGACCTTCTGCGACCTGACCTCGACCGGGCCCAAGACCATGACCCGGTGGAAATACGAGCTGCTCTACGAGCTCTTCGACCGCACGCTCAAGTACATGCGCCGTGGCCCCGATTTGCTGGCCGCCGAGCGCGCCGAGCTGGTGGAGGAGCGCCAGCACCAGGCCGCCGCGCTGCTCGAGGAAGATTCGCATTCGGCCTCCGCGGTGGTGGCCTTCACGGGGCTGCCGGATCGCTACTTCGCCGAACAAGAGGCCGACAAGATCGCGGCCCACGTGCGCCTGATGCGCGGGCGGAAAGCCACTTGCGCCATCGCGGTCACCCATTCCGAGCGCGGGACTTTTTCCGAACTGGTTTTGGCCGCTGACGACGTGCCTGGCCTTTTGGCCAAGGTCGCGGGCGTGCTCTACGCCAATCGCATCGATATTCTGGACGCGGCCATCTACTCGCGCGAGCCGGTCTTTCCGCTGCGCAAGCAGGGCGAAGCTCTCGACATCTTCCGCATTCGCAAGGAGCCGGACGGCGCCGTGACCGAGGACAAGCGCATCGAGGCCATCCAGCACGACCTGGAGGATGTTCTGTCGGAACGGGTCACCGTCGAATCCCTGGTCGCCAAGCGCCGCCCACCGTCGTCGCTCTACCAGCGCGCCAAGCCCAAGGTTCCCCCCACCGGGGTCAACGTCGACAACGATTCCAGCAGGACTTTCACCGTGGTCGAGGTTTTCACCGAGGACAAACCGGGCGTGCTCTACACCATCACCCACACCCTGGCCAAGCAGGGTCTCGACATCCACCGCTCGCGCGTCGGGGTCGCTGCCGACCGGGTGGCCGACATCTTCTACGTGCGCGACACGGCGACAGGCGAGAAGATCGAGGACGACGAACGCATCGAAGCGCTCTCCGAGGCGTTGAAACAGGCGTTGAAAGCAAGCTGATTGCAGGAGAGGGCACAGAGAGGGAGGCGAGGGCACAGAGGTTGCAAAGCAACTGTTCGTCTAGATCTTCACCATTTTGGTTGCAGGTATAGGAAAAGAAAGGTGTTTTCTGGATCCTGGTCTTGAGTTGCTGCGGTTTCTTCAGTTCTCTGCGCTCTCCACAATCTCTGTGCCCTCCGTCCAGTTGCGCTTGACGGCGCGAGCGGGTCCGTCGGAACCTCTGGCCATGCTGGCAATCCAAGGGATCTCTCAAGCTGTGCTCGTCTTGCTTCTGGCCGCGGAGCCGGGCGGTGTCGCCAAGAGTGGCGCGGCCGAGCTGGAGCGCGGCGAGAAACTCTTCAAGGCAGGCGACCTCGCGGGCGCCTTGCAGGCCTTCGACAGCGCCGGCAAGACCGATGCGAAGGACGCGCGCGCGCCCTATCTGCGCGGCGTAGTGCTGGAGAAAAAGAACGACCTGGCGGGCGCCGAGAAGGCCTATCGCGAGGCCATCACGCGCGACGGGCACTTCGGGCCGGCACACAACAACCTGGGCGCCATCCTGCTCGGCAGGAACGATCTCCCGGGAGCGGAAAAAGAGCTGCTGGCGGCGACCGCAAGCGATGCCAAGAACGCCAGTGCCGCCTTCAACCTGGGCCTTCTGCGCGAGGCGCAGAAGCAGCCACGCGAAGCTGTGGCCGCCTACCGCAAGTCCTTGCAGATCAATCCTAACGACGGGACTTGCCACGCCAACCTGTGTTCGGTTCTGCGCAAGGTCGGCGATCTGGACGGCGCCATCGCCGAGTGCCGCCAGGCGGTTCGACTGATGCCAGAGAACGCGGTGGTGCTGACCAACCTCGGGCTGCTCTTGTCCGACAAGAAGCAGTTCGACGAGGCGCGGGAGCAGTTGCGCCTAGCCACTCAGAAGGACGCCAAGTTCGCGCCAGCGTGGACCGGACTTGGCCGGGTGGAGTTGCGACGCAAGCAGGCTGTCGCGGCCGTGGAGGCCCTGGCCAAGGCGGCCAAGCTCGAACCCAAGGACAGCGGCGTGGCCGCCGATTTTTGTCGGGCTCTGGTCGAAAGGGACATGCGCGCCAAGGCAGCCGAGGAGGAATGTCGTCGGGCTGTTGTCCTCGATGCCAAGAACGGGCTGGCCCACTACGAGCTGGTCAAGATCCTAGTGGCGCGCGGCGACTGCGCGGGTGCCAAGGCCGAGGTGGGCAAGCTGGGCGCCATCGAGTCGGCGAAAGGCCAAGCCAAGGCCCAAGCCGAGGAGATCGTCAAAACCTGCGTGCCCGGCAAAGCGGTCAAACCCGCCGACGCCAAGGGCGGCAAGCGCTAGAAGAAGAATTTGAACCACGGAGAGCACGGAGAACTCAGAGGGCACAGAATGGGAATCAGTTCGGATCCAAAATCCGAGAAACCATTTTCTGCTCGCCGCCGTGCTCTCCGCGCTCTTGTGGTGAGAATTGGTTTTTCCCTCGCCGCCGCAATCGCGGCGGTCTCTCTGTGTCCTCTCCTTTCGGGTTGCCGGCGGGCCCCGGTGCCGGTCAAACAGCCCATGGCGCTGAGTCACAAGCGGCACATGGAAGCGGACATGAAGTGCGTGACCTGTCATCCTGGCGCCGAGGATAAGGCACTGGCACAGTTCCCGACGGTGACGGACTGCATGGACTGCCACGGCAAGGCGCGCGGCAATCACCCGGACGAGCCGAAGGTGCGGGTCTATGCCGCGCGCGGGCAGGAGATCCCATGGGTGCGCGTCGACCGGCTGCCTGGCCATGTCTACTTCTCGCACGCCACGCACGTGACCCTGGCCAAGATGAAATGCGAGGATTGCCACTTGGGCATCCTGTCCGCGACCCTGGCTCTGACCTTGCCCGACGTGCACCAGACCATGGAAGATTGCATGCGCTGCCACCGCGAACGTAAAGCCAGCAACCAGTGCAAGTCGTGCCACAAGTGACCCATGCCTGACTTTGCAAGATTCGGAAGACGTGGATTTCTGGGTAGCGCGGGCCTCTTGGCCGGAGCGGCGGCGGGGTGTCGGCTGCGCCGGGATCCCTACGCGGCCGAGAAACCGCCTGTGCCGGTCGAGCGCGGGCTGCGCCCTGGCAGCGAGAAATTCGTCTTCACCACCTGCGGCTTGTGCCCGGCTGGCTGCGGCCTGCGCGTGCGTGTCGTGGACGGCCGCGCGGTCAAGGTCGAAGGCAACGCGGAATCGCCGGTGAATCGCGGCGGTGTTTGCGTGCGCGGCCAGGCCGGGCTGGAGCTTCTCTACCATCCGGACCGCATCCGTGGTCCCAGGCGCAGGGTAGGGACGCGCGGGCAAAACCGCTGGCAGACGATTTCCTGGGACGAGGCCATCGCGCAGCTGGCGTCCGAGCTTTCCAAGTTGCGCGTGGCGGGCGAACCGGAATCCCTGGTGCTCGTCGACGGCGAACAGACGGGCACGACGCACGCTTTGTGGTCGCGCCTTCTCGAAGTCTTCGGCAGCCCGAATCACATCGGGCACGGCGCCACCGGGTTCGGGGCCATGGCCCAGGCTGTGCGGCGGATGACCCGCAGAGCATACCTACCGGGCTACGATTTCGAGCGCTCGCGCTGCGTGCTGCTGGTGGAAACCGGGGCGCTGGAATCGTCGCCGCACTTCATCCACCTGGCGCGCGCAATGGCGGGCGAGTCGCGACCGCGCCTGCTCTGCGCCTCGCCGCGGCTGCCAACCACCGCGGTTCTCGTCGACGAATGGCTCTCGCTGGCGCCCGGCGGCTCGGCGCCTTTGCTGCTGGGCCTCATGCACGTCCTGCTTCGTGAACAACTGGGCGACGAAAGCGTCTTTGCCTTTGCGAGCGGATTTCTGCCGTGGACTGACCGCCATGGCACGCCACAGCCTGGCTTGCGTGCGCAGGTGATGGCCGATTTCGCTCCGGACAAGGTGGAGGTTCTGGCCGGGATTGCGGCGTCGAGGATCGAGCACCTCGCCCGTGAATTGGTCGTTGCCCGGCCGTCGCTGGTGGTGGTCGACGAAAGCCTGTGCGATCCCGCGACCGCGTCTGCGTCGCTGCTGGTCAATGCGCTTCTTGGCAGCATCGACGTGTCCGGCGGGATGCAGATTGGCCCGGCCACTCCCTTGTCCGATCTGGGTAAGGCTGATCTTGATGACACGGCCAGGGTCGGCCTGCGCGAGCCGCCTATCGACGGCCGGGATTCTGGGCAGGGCGATGTCGAGGCGTCGCGGATTCTGTCCCTGCCCGAGGCGTTCATCTCGGGCAAGCCGTACCCAGCCAAGGCACTGCTCTTGAGCTACTCCAATCCCGCCTTTTCCAAGCCGGGTGGTCGGCGCTGGCTGGAGGCCATGGCCAAGGTTCCCTTTGTCGTTTCCTTCTCGCCGCTTTTCGACGAATCGGCGCTCTTTGCCGATCTACTTGTGCCCGATTCCACTTTTTTCGAGCGCTGGGATGTGGTCGCGCCTGGCCGCGGATCGAGCGTGCTATCGCTTCGCCAGCCCGTGGTTCGCCCGCTTGCGGACACCCTGCAAACCGGCGAGGTCATCCTTCGCCTGGCGCGCGCCTTGGGGTCGAGCATCGCCGACGCGTTTCCGTGGGCCGACTACCGGCAAGCCGTGCTGGCACGACTCGAAGAAGTCTCGGGGGGAGCAGACGCCGTGCTGGGCGAACTTGAATCCAAGGGCGTTTGCAGCGCGCTCGATGCGAAGAGGGCACCCGCGAAGGCGGGCGATGATGGTCAGGCGAGACCACTGCTTTTTGACGTTCGGGGAGAGCGCTCGCCAGCTCCCGCGCCGACCGCGGGCGACCCCGTGCGTTTCCCGTTCGTGCTGGTGCCCTTTCGTGGACCAGGCTACGCAGAGGGGGGAATGCGGGAGATGGCCTGGCTACGCGAGCTGCCGCTGGGTGCGGGAAACCCGTGGCCAGAGCACATCGAGCTTTCCCCGGAAGATGCGCGGCGACTCGGCATCGAGGATGGCGAGACGGTGCTCGTGGAATCGCTGGCGGCGCAGGTCGAGCTGCGCGCGGAGGTTCGCGCCGGCATCCGAACGGGCGTACTCGGGTTGCCCTTGGGCGCTGGAGCTGGGCCGGCCCCCGACGCCGCGCTACGGGCATCCAGCCTGCTCGCCAGCCTCGTCGACGCGGCTTCGGGTCATTGGTTGGCCTGCGCTACGCGCGCGCAAGTGAGGAAACTTTCATGAGCGGCCGCAAGCTCACCACCCGGCGCGAGGTCTTGACCTTGGCGGCGGCGTCCACGGCCGGGGCGGCGTTGGCCCAAACCACCAGGGCCGTGGAAAACGCACCAGCTCCGGTCGCGGCGGCTGGCGAACCACCCCACCGCTTTGGCATGGCCATCGACCTCGACCACTGCCTGCGCTGCCAAGCCTGCGTGGTGGCTTGCGCGGCCGAGAATAACGTTCCGCCGCTCGGCCAAGAACGTTCGGCGCTCACGCGGCCCATTCACTGGATGGACATGTTAATTCCCGATGAAGGCAGTGCGAGTTCGGAACTGGGGCAGGGACCAGCACCCATTCCGTGCATGCACTGCGACCGGCCCGAATGCGTGAAGGTGTGTCCGGTGGGTGCGACCTACTTGGGAGACGACGGAGTGGTGGCGCAGATTTGGGATCGCTGCATCGGTTGCCGCTACTGCATGGCCGCGTGTCCGTACAGCCGCCGCTATTTCAACTGGTCCGAACCCGCGTGGCCCGGGGACGATCCCAGCAGCGCGAATCCCGATGTCGCGCTTCGCCCCGCCGGCGTGGTGGAAAAGTGCACCCTGTGCCAGCATCGCATCCGCGCTGTTCTCGAGCGCGCGCGCATCGACGACGAGCCCGTGACCGATGCGGCTTTGCAACGGCTCCCGGCTTGCGCCGCCACCTGCCCGGCGCGCGCCATCACGTTCGGCGACTTGGCCGATCCAGAATCGGCGCTGTCGAAGTTGGCCAAAGACCCGCGCGCCGTGCAGCTTCTCGGGCGGCTTGGAACCGGGCCCAAGGTTTTCTACCTGCGAGGAAGACGATGAAACCTCGACTCTCGGTCGCGCTTGTCGCCTTTCTCGCGCTGCTTTTGGTCGTGCTGGGCGTGGGCCTATTCGCGTTCGCCCAACAAATCGTGCACGGAGATGTGGTCACTGGCATGCGCACCTTGGGCGCGGGTGGCGCGGTTTGGGGGCTCTATGTGGTCATGGACGGCTTCTTTCTGGGCCTGGGTGTGGCCGTCATGGCGTGTGCGTGCGTCGCGCGTTTCTCGCGCGACCGCGACACGGAGGCCGTGGCTCGTATTGCCATGCCGGTGGCCATTGCGTGCTTTCTCGGCGCTGGGCTTTGCGTGCTGGCCGATCAGGGGCGCCCGCTGGCGGCGCTGCGCAGCCTTTCTCTCTTCGCACGGCCGCAGTCGCCCATGTTCGTGACCTTTAGCTCCGTCGGCGCGGTCTGCCTATTCGGCAGCCTGGTCCACTGCGTGCTCGCGCGCCGATCCGATCTGGCCGAATACGCGAAACGCCGGTCCGTGTGGCAGCGCTTGCAGCGCCTGCTCGCCGCCGGGTATCGTGGTAGCAGGGCCGAGCACTACCGACGGCAGAAGGCCGGGTTCTGGATGTCATTGCTCATGCTACCGGCGTTGTTGGCACCACTCACGGCACTGGCCATCATCTTTGCCGTCCGGCCGGCGCGTCCGCTGCCCTTGACCCTGCTTGAGGTCGCCGTGTTCATCTTGCTGTCCGGCGCTGGCGGGATGGGGCTTCTACTCGGTGCCGCCGCGCTGGTTGGGCGCTTGGCGGGACGTCAGGCCGGACTTGCGGCACGCGGCTTTGCCCGGCTCGGGAAGGCTCTCTTGCTCACCCTTTCCCTGTCGCTACCGTGCATTGTCGCGGCCGAAATCGCTGGCCTCATGTCCGACGAACCAGCGGTTTCGGCCTACGCACGCGCCTTGCTTGGCGATGTCTATGGTCCGTTTTTCTGGGCTGCGTTCGCCTGTCTCTTTGTCGCGGCCATGCTTCTTCTGCGTGGGGCTCGGCGCGGGGCACTTGGTCCCCGCTTGACCGTGGTGGCTGGGGTGCTGGTGCAGGTCGCGGTTCTTGTGCACCATTACCTTCTCCTCGTGGCTTGGCAGACCCATGGCCTGGCCTTGCCCTACCCGCCGGGCAGCTACGCTCCGACGTGGATCGAGTGCGCCGTGGTCCTTGGCATCCTGGCGCTTTGTCTGCTTCTGCTCCTGCCTTCGGTGCGGCTCATTCCGTTCGCGCCACTGGTTTTCGAGGTCCAATTGGCAGAGGGCAAAAGGGGCGATATTCGCCGGACCGTGGTGACAGCAATTTGGTTCTTGGGCGGGCTGGCGATGGCCGGACTGGGTTTCGCCCTGTCGGCGCGGGTAGGAACCGAATCCTTTCTGGATCCCATTTTCGCAGGCAGTCCGGTCTTGTTCATCGTGGGGCTGATGGTGCTGGTCACGACAGGAGCTGTCTACGAGCTTTGGCCCGAGAGCAAGTAGCGAGATCTTTCGCTACTTGCGCCCGTGACTACTTCTTCTTCCGCTGCGCGCGCCGTCGCAGCAGGACCGCGCCGGCAAGGATGAACGGAGCGGTCGATCCGAAGCTGCCGAAGCTGCCGAAGCTGCCGGTCTTTCGCGGGCGCCCGAGTTCGCAACTGCAGCCCGAGCGATGGAGCCGCGCATCGGTGATGGCATCGGAACCTTCGGCGTCGGGGTTGTTGCCAAAGCTGCCGCCCTTGGCGGGGCCGCCATCGGGTTTCCCGCCACTTCCACCAGGCCCGACAACGCCGCCGCCGACGATGTTGCCGCCGACGATGCCGCCGCCGACGATGTTGCCGCCGACGATGCCGCCGCCGACGATGTTGCCGGCGAAGTTTGTGCCGCCGCTGCCGCCGCGACCGGTGATGGTGCCACCGGTGATGTCGCCGCCGACGATGCCACCGCCGAAGCCAATGAAGCTGCCACCACGGTTGGTGATGGTGCCGCCCACGGGGTAGGCTCCGCCGGCGCCAACGATAGTGCCACCGCTGCCGCCGCTGCCGCCGCGACCGGTGATGGTGCCGCCAGTGATGTAGCCGCCGAAGCCGTAGGGGTAACCGCCGAAGCCGTAGGGGTAACCGCCATAGCTGTAGGGGGAGCCGCCGAAGCCGTAAGGGTAGCCGCCATAGCCCCCGCCCGCGCCACCCTGGTAGTAGCAGTAGGGGTCGTACATCGAGCACGTGCCGTATCCGTCGCAGGTCATGCACGAGCCGCAGGCGACCGCGCTTTGAGGATAGGCGCAAGTGCCGGCGCCATCGCAGGTGGACTTGCAAACGCCGGTGCCCTTACCGCATTCGTTTTGCGGATCCGTGCCCGCGGGGTAGGGGCTGCACTTCCCGGCCTGGCCGGTCAGGCTGCAGGACGTGCAGGTGCCGCTGCAGGCGCTGTTGCAGCACACGCCGTCCACGCAGAAGCCCGAGGCGCAGGTGGTAGCGCTGGTGCATGCCTGTCCGTTGCCGCTGGTGCAGTTGCCGCTGCCGTCGCAGGCCTGCCCATTCGAGCAGCTTCCGGCGACTTCGCTTCCGGCCATGGCCAGCACGCATTTTCCTTCGGAGCCAGCGACGTTGCACGACTTACAGGGGCCAGTGCAGGCTGCGGATTCGCAGCACACGCCCTCGAGACAGTTGCCGGACGAGCAGGAGGCCGCGAATGCGGCGGTACAGCCTTCGCCATTGCCTAGTGCGGACACTTTGTACTCCCAGGTTTCGTTGGTGTACCCATTGCTGGTGCTGCCACCGAAGAGAACCACCACGCCGCGCCCGCTGTCGAAGACCATGGTGGAGCCGGAGCGCGAGATCGGTGTGCTCGGCAAGGGGCGCACGAAGAAGGTCGGACCCTTGGCGTCGATTTCCCAGGTCTCGTTGTTGCTCGTGGTGTAATCGTAGGCGTCGGTGAGCAGAACCTCGCGTCGGCGAATGGAATCGTACGCGACGTAGATCGAGTATCCGTAGTCGAGCGAGTCGCCCGAATCGCGCCTGGACCAACCGGCCGAAATAGGATCCCATTCCCAGAAGGCGCTGAGCGATGTCGGATAGCTCGACATGTAGTTGGGTCCGTCGAACAGGAACATCTTCTGCCGGCCTTCATCGTAGGCCATGATGGGAAACTGCCGGGCCATCGGGGTGGACCCGGATGCGACCGGCGTTCGGTCCGTCCAGGTTTGCTTACTACCGTCCCACTCCCAGACTTCGTTGCGAATCGGATCCTTGTAGGGGATGCCGTAGACCGGCCCGTACCAGTAGTTGCTGGCCTGGCCACCAAAGAGCAGGATCTTGTTGCGTAGGGTATCGGTGACCATGCCGTGCCCGTACAGACCATCGGGGCTGACCGTCGGAAAGAGCTCTGTCCATATTCTCGTGGTGCTGTTCCATTCCCAGGTGTCGCTGTAGACGTTTTGGCCGTAGTAGTCGGTTCCGCCGAAGAGGATGAGGGATTTCCTCGCGGGATCGTAGGCCAGGGCGGCATCAGCGCGCGGGGGCGGACGGACATCCGCGGCCACCTGCGCCCAAGTCTTGCCATCCCACTCCCACAGGTCGTCGAGTGTCGACCCCATCGCATCGTAGCCGCCGTAGACGTAGGTCTTGCCTGTCGCTGGGTTGAACGCCATGGCGTGGTCGCTGCGAGCGACTGGGATGTCCAGGGGGACCGAGCGATCGGTGAAGGTGGCAGCCTTTGGATCCAGTTCCCAGACCTCATTGGAGCCGTTCGTGCCGTAGTAGCTGGTGCCGGGGTAATAGTAGGTCGTTCCGCCCATGCCTCCCGTGCCATTGGGGTTGTAGGCGGCGTAGCCAGCAACGACTTCGATGCGCGCGCCGGCGTCATCCGACACCATCGATGCGTACATGCGCTGGCTTGGCATGTTGGCTTCGTTTCCAGTCAGACGTTGTGTCCAGGCGCCGGTCGTGGGATCCCAATCCCAAACGTCGTTCAGGCTGCCGCCGCTGTTCATGTCCCAGCCGCCGAACACGACCACCTTGGCTCGGCTGCCGTCGTAGGCCATGGCGTGGCCATAGCGCTGGCTAGGCTTGCTTCCGGCCGCGGTCCGCTCGCTCCAAGTCGAGGTCGTGGGGTTCCACTCCCAGGTGTCGCGCTTGGGCACGCCGCTGGCGCCCTGGATGTCGATCTGCATGCCAGCGAAGAGGACCGCGACGTTGCGGGTGGAATCCCAGACCAGGCCGAGGTCGTGGCGAACGCCGGGGGTGGAGGCTGGCTTGAGCGCGGTCCAGGTTTGCGTTGCTGGATCCAGTTCCCATGTGTCTCCGAGCGACAACAGGATTCCCGTGCCGTCGGAATACGACGGGTCGCTGCGACCGCCCCCGAAGAGGAGAATCTTCTTGGTGGACTTTTCGTAGACCATTGCATGCTGGGAGCGCGCCGAGGGGTGGCTACCGGCGGCCGTGACGTCGGACCACACGCCCGTCGTGGGATCCCATTCCCAGCTGTCTTCGAAGTTCAGACCACTTCCGGCGCGGCCGCCGAAAAGCACGATCTTGGCGCGTGCGGAGTCGTAGACCATGGCCGCACCCGACCGTGCGTCAGGGGCAGTCCCGGTGACAGTCCGGTTGGTCCACTTGCCAGTGGTTGGGCTCCATTCCCAGGTCTCTTGGCTGGGACCGCCCGTGCCTGTGTTCGAGTTGAAAAGTTGGCCGCCGAACATGACGAAGACCCTGCGGGTTTCGTCGAACGCACCGGCCTGCAGGTAGCGGGCGTCTGGGGTTGAACTCGAACCTAGCTTCTGCCAGAGCGCGACTTCGGAGGCTGGCAGCTTGCCGAGTGCAAGGCGGGCGGATTCGACGTCGGCTGAGACAGGTGACTGGGTTTCCTCATTGCACGTGGCGAGCAGAAGCAGGGCTATGACTGCGCCGTTTCTGGGCTTCATCGGGGCCTCCTTAGGTATTTGAACGAACGCGCGAGAAATACTGACACGAGCGCTGAACGGTGGGAAGTGGCTGCCGTCACTACTTGATGGGACAATAGTGCCGCGTGGGGCAGAGTCCTTGCGGATCCGCGCTTGTCGAACCAGCAATCTGTGCGCCACTGTGGGCCGGGCGCAACCGAGCGAATTGCGCCCACTCACTGGACGAAATGAGGCGCTAGTCTGATATCGGTGTCGTGCTCGTGTCGCCGGCTAGTCTGCCGAGGCAGCTTCTTGGTCAAGGCACCAGAGCAGGCTGGAGTCTGGGGCAGGCACGATCCCGGCGACGGGCAGGGCGTGGAAACCAAGGGGGCTTGCCGCTGCGCGCTCCAGCGCCGATCGCTTGCTTGCGCCGGTCACCAAGAGCGCGATGAAGCGCGCGCGGTTGAGCAGTGGGTAGGTCATGGTCATGCGCGGCCGAGGGGGCGCCACGCTGTCGCCGTCGTTCAGCACGATGAGGCGCTCGTGTTCGTCCAGCGCCGGTGATCCCGGAAACAGACTTGCCGTGTGTCCATCCGAGCCCATGCCCAAGACCACGGCGTCGAGCCGCCAGTCTTCGCCGTCCGGACGCGCGACCAAGGCAGCGCGCAGCTCGGCTTCGTAGCGGGCGGCGCCATCGGCTTCCTGCACTGGCATGAGATGGACATTGGCCGAGGGCAGGGGAACGCGTGCAGCCAGGCTGCGAACCAGGCCGGCGTTGAGCCTGGGATCATCGGCGGGAACACAGCGTTCGTCGACCATCCAGACGTGAATGCGGGACCAATCGAGAGCGGCCAGGGAACTTTCCGCGGTCAGGGCCGAGGCCAGCAGCGTGGTCGACGAGCCTCCAGAGAGCGCCAGGTGTGCGGTCGGGACTATGGCCAAGCGTTGTCGAAAATGGTCGGCCAAGCGCGCGCCCAGAAGTCGCGCGGCATCCTCGGCGGTAGGGCCAACAATTCTTTCGCCGCGCAGTCCGCGCAAGTGATCGGGCGCGCCCGAAGACATGGGCTACGCCTCGCTTTCGGGGACTTCGGAGTTGCTCGCGCGCGGCGGTTCTGCCCGCGACCCGTCGCTTTCTGGATTGCGCCACTTGCCGAAGGGCTTGATAAGCGCGTCCGCCGCGGCCGGGCCCCAGCTTCCCGAAGCATAGCTTTCGAGTCCCTCGTCGGGGTGGTCGCGCCAGCGGTCGAGCACGGGCATGACGATGCGCCAAGCCGCCTCGACCTCGTGCCGATCCTTGTAGTGCGTCTGATCGCCGCGAATGGCTTCGAGCAGGAGCATGGCGTAGGCCTCGAAGGGAACCGACTTGAATTGCTCGCGGTAGTCGAAGTCGAGCAGGGCGGACTTGAGATGAAGCCCCTGGCCAGGCACCTTGCCCTCGAAGCGCAGGCTGATGCCCTCGTCGGGCTGCACGTTGACGACGAGCTGATTGTGGCGCGGGCGCATCCCATCGCCGAGGCTACGGAATAGGTGGGGGGCGGGTTTGAAGTTGATCACGAACTGGGTCAGCTTGCGGCGCATGCGCTTGCCCGTGCGCAGGAAGAAGGGAACGCCTTCCCAGCGCCAGTTGTCGATCATCAGCTTGAGCGCGGCGAAGGTGTCGCAGGGCGATCCGGGCCGAACGCCGGGCTCTTCGCGATAGCCGCCAAGGGACTTGCCCGCGACTTCGCCGCGTCCGTACTGTCCGCGCACCGCGACCTGGGGCACCTCTTCGTAGGCGATGGGGCGCACCGCTTCGAGCACCTGGCGCTGTTCGCTGCGCAGATCCGCGGCGCGAAAGGCGCTGGGCGGCTCCATGGCGACCACCGCCATGAGCTGGAGCAGATGGCTCTGGATCATGTCGCGCATGGCGCCGACACCATCATAGTACCCGGCCCGGCTCTCAAGCCCCACGGTTTCGGCCGCGGTGATCTGAACGTTGTCGACGTAGCGGCGGTTCCACAACGGCTCGAAGAGCAGATTGGCGAAGCGAAACACCAGCAGGTTCTGTACGGTTTCCTTGCCCAAGTAGTGGTCGATGCGAAAGACATCCTCGTCGTCGAAGACACGTCCGAGCGTGCGGTTGAGTTCTTCGGCGGACGCGAGGTCCGAGCCGAAGGGTTTTTCGACGATGATGCGTTGGCGGGGCGTGGACGATGTCTGCGCTTGGCACCACGCCTTGCCGCCCTTGACCAGACCCGAGGCGCCGATGTGGGTGATGATCGGCTGGTACAGTTCGGGCGCGACCGAAAGGTAGAACAGGGCGTTGCCGCCAGTGCCGTAGCGTTCGCATTGCTCGCGTAGCGCCGCCGCGATTGCGGGCCAGTCGGAATCCTTGGCGGCATCCGCGGCGTGGTAGTGCAGCCGTTCGGCGAAGCGGCTAAAGGCCGCGTCGGTGAAACCCTGCCGACCTGCGCACCCGGCTTTGCATCGCTCGCGAAAACCGTCATCGCCCAGACGGCTTCTGCTGATGCCGAGAACGCTGAGCCCCTCGGGTAGGATGCCCGCGAGAAATAGTTCGAACAGCGCAGGGACAAGCTTGCGCTGTGTGAGATCGCCAGAGGCGCCGAAGATGACGAGCAAACACGGGAGTTCCTGGTCGGCCATGGCGGCAGCATAGCGCGTGCAGCAAACAGTGAAAGACTCTTTCCGCTTCCGGCCTCTGTGCCCTTTGTCCCCTCTGCGCCCGCTGCACTGAAAAAAAGACTAGCTGAGTCGTGAATTGCGCAGGACTTGTTTTGCAGGTCGCCGAAGCTTGTAGGACTGGGGACTACGGCCTTCCGGGCGGCCAGCCGACAGAACTATCGGCACGCGCGCGACTGAAAACGGAACGAAATCCGCCGTACTCTCTTCCTTGGGAAGAAGAGTGCATCTGACTGAGGGGGATGATGGAAGACTCAAGACTAATCACTGACCAGGTGGAGATCCGGCGGGCTGAGACGCGGACAGCGCACGCGCCATCGTCGTCGCAGGCAACTCAGGATCGATGGGTGGCGCGTGGCAGATACGCCGCGTTCGGGGTTTCCTGGGAAGTGCAAGCCGACGACGTATCGGCCTACCACCTGCTCCTCGACCGTTTGCCGCCCGGCGCCTCCCCGACCAGCAGCAAGGCCACGGCGCGCACCTACGCCTTCCGCACGTTGCCCTCCAAGATCTCCGACGGAGAGGTTAGTTACCTGCTCACGGCCGACGGCCGGCCGCTGGTGCGCTCTTCCGAGCCGACCGACATTGCCGAAGCGTTTGAGGGTGACCTCAATTGGCTCGTGGCCGAACGTTCACCGCGCAAGGTGTTCCTGCACGCGGGCGTAGTTGGCTGGCGCGATCGCGCGATCCTGATTCCAGGCGGTCCCCGCTCGGGCAAGAGCACCCTGGTGCGCGCCCTGGTCGGATGTGGCGCGACCTATTTCTCCGACGAATACGCGGTGCTGGAGGGCAACATGGTCCAGCCCTTCCCGGCCAGGCTGCCGGACTGGTCTACGCCAGGCACGTCGCTATCCTACTGGCTGGACGAATTCGCGAACGCGCGTTCACCCAAGCCCGTTCCGGTCGGATTGGTCCTGTTCGCGCCCCACCAGCCGGGCGCGGTGTTTAAGCCGCGGCTGCTTTCGCGGGGCAAGTCCTTGCTTGGCATGTTCAAGTACGCCGTGGCGGCGCAACGCCAGCCCGAGCGTGTTCTGCGCTCCCTCGAAACCATCACGCGCAGATGCAACGCTCTCGAAGGCCCGCGTGGAGATGCCCAAGCCGCCGCCACCTATCTGCTCGAACGACTGGTCTAAGAAAGAAGAGGGTTCACCTCAAGGTCCACAAAGAACGCAGAGAAAGAAAAGCACCTCCTCCCCGGTCCCATTCCCCAATCTTTCTCTGTGTTCTCTATGGACCTTGGGGTCTGTCTTCAGAGACGGAGCTTCTCGCCTGGTACGGGGGCGGTGACGGTCGGAAATCCCAGATCCGCAAGTTTGCCCATCAGCGCCGCTTGAGCCGGGGGTTCGCCGTGGACCAGGACCACCTGGCGCAGCTTGCCCTGGTCGCGCACAGCCTCGGCGAATTCAAGCAGATCTTTCTGGTCGGCGTGGGCCGAGAAGCCGTTGAGCACGACCACTTCAGCGGCCAGGCGGCGCATGACCCCGAAAACCTTCACTTCGTGCTGCCGTTCCAGGATGCGGCGACCGAGTGTGTGCTGGGCCTGGAAACCCACGATAAGGATGGTGTTGCGCTGATCCTCCACGCCTTCGCGCAGGTGGTGCAGGATGCGGCCTGCTTCGCACATACCGCTGGCGGCGATGATGATGCACGGGCCGGGCTGGGCGGCGATGGCTTTCGACTCTTCCTTGTCCGACACATAGTGAAGTCCATCGAACTCGAAGGGCGGATCGCCGCCGACCAGCTGGGCGTAGGTCTGCTTGTCGTAGCACTCGGGGTGCATCTTGAAGACGTCGGTCAGCTTCACCGTGAGCGGCGAATCCACGTACACGGGAACGGTTGGCACCTTCTGGGCGGCGCGCAGACGCTTGAGGGCGTAGACCACCTCCTGCGCGCGTTCGAGCGCGAAGGCCGGAATCAGGATCTTCCCGCCGCGGCGAACCGTGCGATTCACGGCTTCGGCCAGGGCGCTGTCCACTTCCTCGATGGGCGAGTGCCTGCGGTCGCCGTAGGTGCTTTCCGTGACGAGGCAGTTGATGCCGCTCGGAATCTCGGGCGCGCGCAGGATGGGCAGCCCCTTGCGGCCCAGATCCACGGCGTAGGCGACCCGTGTGTGCACGCCGTCGTCTTCCACATCGAGCACGACGATCGAGCTACCGAGCACGTGGCCGGCATCGAGCAGCTTGATCACAATGCCCGGGGCGATGGTGTGCGCGCGCCGGTAAGGCAGGCCGACGATTTGCCCGAGCAGGCCCGTAACGTCGTCATGGTTGTACAGCGGCTCCACCGGCTCCATGTCGAGGCGGTCGCGTTCGATGAGTTTCTGGATATGTTTCGCGTCCGCTTCTTGGATCATGGCCGCATCGAGCAGCATGGGCGTGCACAGGTCGCGCGTGGCCGGCGTGCAGTAGACCGGCCCGTGGTAGCCCCGCTTGTGCAGCAGCGGGAGCAGCCCGGCGTGGTCGATGTGGGCGTGCGAAAGCACCACGGCGTCGAGCTCGTCCACGGGAATGTGCAACGCGCGGTTGCGCTCGTTCGATTCACGCCGGTGGCCCTGGAACATTCCGCAATCGAGCAAGACCGCGGCTTTCGAGGTACGCAGGATGTGTTTCGATCCAGTGACGCCGCGTGCGGCGCCGATGAATTCCAGTTCTATCAATCGCCGCTCCTTTGGTAGAGGTACGAAGTTCGAGTCTTGGCAAATGCGGGCGCCGCGGCTTGCAGTTCAGGCGCGATTCCACGCTTGAGCGTCTCCAGCGCTTCCGCAGGGGTGCTAGCGAAACTGAAGAGTTTCAAGTCAGCAGCGCCAATCATGCCGTGCTTGACTAGGGCCTCGAAGTTGATGATCTCGTTCCAGTACTGCTTGCCGTACAAAATGACGGTCATCTTGCCTTCGAGCTTGCGTGTTTGCGACAGGGTCAGAATCTCCGACATCTCGTCGATGGTGCCGAAGCCACCCGGAAAGACCACCACCGCGCGCGCCAAGTGGGCGAACCACAGTTTGCGCATGAAGAAGTAGTGGAATTCGAAGGACAGGTCGGGCGTGATGTAGGGGTTGGCGCTTTGTTCTTCGGGCAGGCTGATGTTGAGCCCGATGGTGCGGCCGCCAGCGTCGGCAGCGCCGCGATTGGCCGCTTCCATGATGCCGTTGCCGCCGCCCGAACAGATGAGAAAGCGGGGCGCGCTGGGGGGCAGGGCGTTCGTCCACGCAGTATAGAGCCGAGCCAGCTCGCGAGCGTCGGCGTAGTACTGGCCGAGCGGGCCCTTTTCGGCCAACCGAGCCGAGCCGAAAAAGACCACGGTGCCAGGAACCTTTTCCTGCTCGAAGCGATACAGCGGTTCGAGGTACTCGGCCAGGATGCGCAGCGTGCGCGCGTCGTCGCTGTCGAGAAACTTCTCGTTCTTGTAGGCGAGGGGGTGGTGGGCCATAGCTTTCGGTTTGGATTCGCTCATCGGTTACTCCATCGCATCAAAAGAGGTATCGGTCGACCAGCCACGAGAGCATGGTGCCTGTCGCGGCCCCTACCACATCCCAAGTCAAGTCACGCAGGGATGCATCGCCACCAGAATATCGGTCGTAGACTTCCTTTGCGGCACCTGCTGCCACGGCGATGCCTGCGCCTGCACCTAGCCGCGTCGTCTCGCGCTTGGTGAACACCGACGCACCCGCGTAGCCGTCGCCCGCGAACATGAAACAGGCGGAAAAGTGCAAAGCCTTGTCCTGTCCCAGCCACGGGTCGCCGTCCGCGGCAAGGCATGGCCTGGATACCAGACAAGACGCCATCAGGCAAAATGACAAAACTGCAAGCGCGATCTTCGCAAGTCTTCGTGATTCTGACGATCCGCTCACTACGCACTCATGATAGCTGGCTTTTTTCGTCTTCGCCCATTCCTCGCCTCGAATTCGCCGTCCGAGAGGGCGCGCGGGGTGTTTTCTCGGGCAAAGTTGGCGCTGCGCGGAATTGACCCCTTTTGCCCTCCATGTTATCGAAGATAGACACTAGGTAACTCATGGGTAAGCGCATCCTGGTCGCGGACGATAGTCGAACGATTCAACGGGCATTTGCCATGGTGATGGTCGGCTCGGACTATGAGCTGTCCTTTGCCAAGTCCGTCGACGAGGCGCTGGCCTTGGCCAAGAAGGACGGCGCGCCCGACCTGGTCTTGTCCGACGTCGCCCTTGGAAGCGGTAGCGGCTACGATCTTTGCGCGGGCATCAAAGCCGACGACGATCTGCGCGAAGTACCCGTCTACATGTTGGCATCGAGCCACAATCCCTACGACGATGCCCGCGGGCGCAAGGTCGGCGCCGACGGGCATCTGGCCAAACCATTTGAAAGTCAGGCACTGCTTGATGCGGTGGCATCCGCGCTGGCGACGCCTGTCAAGACGGCGGTCTCGGCCGTGATGCCTGAGTTCTCGGCGGATTTCAACGAAAACACCGCGCGCATTTCCGCCAAGGATCTCCCGCTTGAAGACGACGACAGCTACGGCGAGATCACGATCGAGCGCGGCCCGCCGGCACCGGCTGCCTCGGTTCCAGGGGCATGGGCCGCCAAGCCAGCGACGCGGCAATCCGGCTCGCGCCCGATCATCGCGGCCGGGCCAGCGGCGCCTCCCATCGCCACGCCGGCGCCGCGGCCGTCTTTGATTCCCGGTGCGCGACCGTCGGCTGCGATGCCTGTCGCCCGCACCGGCATGACTCCGCAACCCACGGCTTCACCGTCTGCGCCCGGCACAGGCCGGCCGGCCCTCAACCGGACTATGATGGGATTTCCCTCGGTCAAGCCGCCGGTGGTCAGCAAGCCCGCGACCCTTCCGCCTCCATCGGCGGCACCGGTTCCTGCGCGCGCAACGCCACCCGCACCCGCGGCAGCTTTCCCGGCTCGACCGCTGATGTCGACGCCGACCGCGCCCGCGGCGCCCGTCGCGGCCAAGCCGGTTCTGCCGCTGCCTTCCAGTGCGCCTCCCGTGGGCGCGCCGGCTCGGCCGCCAGTGCCGCGTTTTTCACCCCCGCCGCTCACGTCGCCCGCGCACCTGGCGCCCACGCCCGCAGCGCCCGCGCTGCCGGCCCCGGGCACGCGCAGGTTGCCCACGCCCGTTCCCCCAATCGCGGCACCTGAGCCCGTCACCGTTTCGGCACCATCGCCAGCTCTAGCCGCCGCGGTATCGTCGGCGGTGGACCAGAAGGTCGCGGCGCTGGCTGCGCGCGGTCCCGAATACGAAGCCATTGCCAAGCTCTCCCGCGAGATCATCGAGCAGGTCGTGTGGGAAGTCGTTCCCGAGCTCGCCGAGGCGATCATCCGGCAGGAAATCGATCGTCTGGCGAGCGCAAAGAAGTAGTTTCTTCAACTTCCCCCTTGCCCCGTCAGGTTTCGTCATGACCGAGCTCGCTAAGAATTACGATCCCGCTAGCATTGAATCGCGCTGGTACCAAGAGTGGCTGAATTGCCGCTACTTCCACGCCGACGCGGCCACGCCCAAGGCGCCGTTTTGCATCGTCATCCCGCCGCCCAATGTGACCGGGGCGCTGCACATGGGGCACGCACTGACCTGCACGATCCAGGACGTGCTCACCCGCTGGCGCCGCATGGCCGCGTACAATGCTATGTGGTTGCCAGGCACCGACCACGCCGGCATCGCGACGCAGATGGTGGTGGAACGTCACCTGCGCGCGACCGAGAAGAAATCCCGCCACGACCTCGGGCGCGAGGAATTCGTCAAGCGCATCTGGCAGTGGCGCGAACAGTACGGTAATCGCATCCTCGAACAGCTCAAGGTGATGGGCTGCTCGCTCGACTGGGAGCGCCTGAAATTCACCATGGAGCCGGAGTATTCGCGCGCGGTCATCGAGGCCTTCGTGCAGCTCCACGAGGAAGGGCTGATCTACCGCGACCGGCGACTGATCAACTGGTGCGTGTCGTGTCGGACCGCGCTCTCCGACCTCGAGGTCGAACACGACGAGGGCGCGCAGGGCGAGCTGTACGACTTTGCCTATCCCCTGGCTGACGGTTCGGGCGAGATCGTGGTGTCGACCACGCGGCCAGAAACCATGCTGGGCGACACCGCGGTGGCCGTGCATCCCGACGATCCTCGCCATCAGGCCAAGATCGGCAAGACCATCAAGCACCCGTTCACCGGGCGCGAGTTCAAGGTCATCGCCGATCCCGTGCTGGTCGATCCCAAGTTCGGCACCGGCGCGGTCAAGGTCACGCCCGCGCACGATCCCAACGACTTCGACTGCGGCAAGCGCCACAACTTGCCCTTCATTTCCATTTTCGACGAGAAGGGCTTGGTCACCGCCGAGGGCGGATCCTTCGCTGGTCTCGATCGCTTCAAGGCGCGCAAGAAGGTGAAAGAAGATCTTGCGGCGCTGGGCCTCGAACGCGGCAGCAAGAAGCACGTGCACGCCGTCGGCCACTGCCAGCGCTGCCGCACCATCGTCGAGCCCATGATGTCGACCCAGTGGTTCGTCAAGATGGAGCCACTCGCGAAGCCCGCCATCGAGGCGGTGGAGCAGGGCAAGACCCGCTTCGTGCCCGAGACCTGGAGCAAGACCTTCTTCCACTGGATGAACAACATCCGCGATTGGTGCATCTCGCGCCAGCTGTGGTGGGGGCATCGTATCCCGGCCTGGTACTGCGCTGCTTGCAAGGCGCCCACCGTGGCGCGCACAACGCCCACCCAATGCGTCCATTGCGGCGGCAAGGATCTCACGCAAGACGAGGACGTGCTCGACACCTGGTTCTCGTCGTGGCTGTGGCCGTTCGCGACGCTGGGCTGGCCCGAACAGACGCGCGAGCTGCGCACCTTCTACCCCACGACGGTCATGGAGACCGGCTACGACATCCTATTTTTCTGGGTGGCGCGCATGCTGATGGCCGGGCTGCACTTTATGAAGAAGGTTCCTTTTCGCACGGTGTACCTGCACACCATGGTCACCGACGAAAAGGGCGAGAAGATGTCCAAGGTCAAGGGCAACACCATCGACCCCGTCGAGGTCGCCCAGAAGCACGGCGCGGACGCCTTGCGCTTCGCCCTGGCCTGGCTGACCAACCAGGCCGCGCAAGGCAAGAACATCAAGTTCTCGTGGAGCAACGTCGAGGACGCGCGCCGCTTCGCCAATAAGATCTGGAACGCCACGCGTTTCGTGCTGATGAACCTCGACGACTACGATGCCGACCAGTTCGCGGATCGCACCGCCGAGGGCCCGGACAGCGTTGAATATGATCTGCCCGAGCGTTGGATCCTTTCGCGCATCCAGCGCGCCACCGAGGAAATCAACACCGCGCTCGAAGACTACCGTTTCGCCGAGGCGGCGCAGGCGGTCTATCACTTCATCTGGGACGAGATCTGCGACTGGTACATCGAGCTGGCCAAGGCGCGGCTGCAGGATCCGGCGCGGGCCGGCGAACGCTGGAAAATCCAGGGCACCCTGGTCACCGCGCTCGACGCGGCCATGCGCCTGCTTCACCCCTTCATGCCCTTCATCACCGAGGAGCTTTGGCAGAAACTGCCCAAGCCGCAGGGCGCGCCCCAGAGCATCATGATCACGCTCTATCCCATCGCCGACCCGCGCTACCTGGACGACGCCACCGAGGCATCCATGGCGCTGGTGCAGAAGGTGGTCACGGTGGTGCGTTCGCTGCGCACCGAGAACAACGTGCCGCCACCGGCCAGGCCCAAGGTCATTCTCAACGTCAGCGACGATTACAAGAAGACCATCCTCGACGGCTATCGCGGACTGGTGTCGGAACAAGCGCGCCTGGGCGAGCTGGTGGTTCGCCGCTCGGGCGATGCGCCCGAGGGTAGGGTGATGACCGGCATGGCCGGCGACGTCGAGGTGTTGCTGGTGGCGGAAGTCCAGGCCGCGGACACCGGCGCCGAGCGCGCGAAGCTGGAAAAAGATCGCGCGACGTTGACCAAGGATCGCGACTACCTGGCCAAGAAGCTCGCCAATCCGCAGTTTGCCGAGAAGGCGCCACCGGCGGTGATCGAGAAGGATCGCGCGAGACTCGCCGAAATCGAGGCGGCGCTGGCGAAGGTCGAATCGGCGCTGGCCCGGCTGTAGTTACTCATCAAACAGCACCTGGTCGCTCACGTCGGTGGCGGCCTCGTTGCGGGCGCCAGCCAGGTCGGCGTTGGTCTTGCGCAAGCGCTGGCCGAGCACCTGCACGAAGCTCCACAACAGTTTGACCGACATGCGCGGGAAGTTGCGGATGAGGTCGTTGAAGTCGCGGCGGCGCAGCACCAGCGCGCGCGAAGGTTCTTCCGCCGTGGCGCTGACCGAGCGCGGGCCATTGTCGACGAGTGCCATCTCGCCGAGGTGCGCTCCCTGCCCAAGGTAGGTGACCAGGGCTCCCTCTTTGTGCAAGCGCACCTTGCCGGACAGAATGATGAACAGCTCGCTGCCCGGCTCGTCTTCGGTGATGATTTCGTCGCCGGGTTTGTAGTCCCGGACCTCGGTGAGGGCGAGCACGCGCAGGATTTCCTTGTACGTCAGGTGCCGGAAAAGCGGCATCTGCTTGAGCACCTCGACCTTGCGGTTCAGTTCTTGCGAACGTGCGTCGGCTGTTGGCGTGAGATCCGTGTGCACGCGCAAGACCACGGCCGTGATGTTGTCGTGCCCGCCGCCGGTGTTGGCGTGGTCGATGAGCTTGCCCGGGATTGCGGTGATGCTCTCCTCGAGGAGCTGGCGCGAGATCTCCTTCTCGTCGAGGTAGGCGTGCAGCCCGTCGGAGCAAAGTAGAAATTGGTCGCCGGGCAGGACTTCGAGGTCGATGGTGTCGACCTGGACCGTCTCGTACACGCCGAGCGCGCGGGTGACCGCGTTCTTGTACGAGGCGTAGGGCGACTTGGCCAGCGTCTCGCGCGTGACCTTGCCGTGGCGGATGAGCTCGTTGATGAGCGAGTGATCCTCGGTGAGCTGCACCGTCTGCCCGCCGCGCACCATGTAGACCCGGCTGTCGCCGACGTGGGCGATGAAACCGCGCTCGCCGATGAGCAAGAAGGCCGAAATCGTGGTGCCCATGCCGCGCTTCTCGGGCTCCTTCTGGCCGCGTTCGAAGATGGCCAGGCCCGCGGTCTGCACCGCGTATTCGAGCACCCCGAGCACGTCGTGCGTCGTGACGCCGGTGTCGTGCCGCGCGAACGCGTCGATGATGTCGCGCCGGCTGTCGACCGCGCCGCGAAATTCGTTGACCGCCATCTGTGACGCGATTTCACCCGACGCGTGTCCGCCCATGCCGTCCGCCACCACGAACAGGGACAGTTTTTGGTCGACGAGGAAGTTGTCCTCGTTGTGGGTGCGCTTGCGCCCGATGTCCGTTGCAGCCCAGAAGCTCAGATCCATATTACTCACCGCATGGCCTCTCGGCCGCTTGCACTTCGCCTAAACTACACTGATTCGAAGTTCGGGCAAGATAGCCATTTTTCGGCGGAATGCACGCAGTCCTTGACAGCACCACGCCCGTTGCTACAAATGTCATCCGCGGCGGGGACAGCCCGCCGAAATCGTATTCGGGGATCGTCTAACGGCAGGACGCCAGACTCTGGATCTGGCTATTAAGGTTCGAATCCTTATCCCCGAACCAGTTTCAAAAAGTTGCAGCTTAGCAACGGCCCCATGGTCTAGCGGTTAGGACGGCGCCCTCTCACGGCGTAATCTCGGGTTCAAGTCCCGATGGGGTCACAATGATTCTCTAGGACTTGCCGCCGCGCTCTCTATTCCAGCGCTAGGATCGCTGCCAATCAGGGCAGTTCGACCATGACCCGCTTGCCCGCCTGGCGACGCTTGACGAGTTCGTGGACGAAGACGCGGTAGTCGGGGTAGTCGCCGATTTCCATCGTGCTCGTGGGGCTGCTGGCGCCGGACGGGACCTTGGGAGAGGCGGTCAACCACGCGACGGCGGACGTTGGCTGCTGGTGTTCAATCCTGCCAAGCACGGGGCGGTCCAGTGTCTCCATGCGAGGCGAAACAAAGAATGCACGGAGGTAGCGTGCTTCGCGGGCCGCCTTGAGAACGAGGTCAAGCTGGCTCATCGGAGCCTCGGGGTCCATCACAATCGTGAGGTTATCGGCCTTCACCTGAATGGGAGCTTCTCCGTCGCGAAGCTCCCACGCCGTCGAGCCGCGAAGCTGGCGCACCATCTCGTCGTAGCCGAGCGATAGCCCGTCAACGGTCGTGCCCTGCCGCCTGATCTCTACCAGGGGACCCGTGTCGATCTCGTCAGGTCCGACGAAGTCGACGGTCGGTGGAAGATTCTTCGGCAATCGGACAACGGGAACGGAGGCTGGCAGCGGGAATGGCAAGTCCGCCTCTGCCTTGAGTGGCGCGGACCAAGCCAAAAGCCCCACCCCCGCGAGCGCGCAGGCCAACGCGAAAATCAGCGTTCTCTGCCAGGCCCGCATTTCTTGATCACCGGAAGAGCGGAGCCACCCTCGCGAGCGCGAAAGCAGGAGGGTAGCCGCGATGCCTACCGCGAGTAGGGCACCGGCCAACGCCCATCGCGAGCTGCCGTCGAGCTGTGCCTGGGCATTCGCAAGCATGGTGTCCATCACGTGAAGCTTGGCTGCCCGTGGGCTGTGTCCCACAGCCTCGAAACCACGGTTGATGGCGAGTGTCTGCCAGAGTCCTCCGAGAACGACCGGCCCGATGGACAGAAGCAGCAACAACGTGAGCACAATGCCAAGTTCCCCACCATCCCACCGTCGAGGCACTGGGGGCTTGCCTTGGCCTGGCGAGCCCCGTTGATTCATCGACCAGAGATCCCCCAAGGCCAGTCCGATTCCGAGGCAGGCAAACAGCTCAACCAGCAACACCAAGATGGGCACCAGGGAGCACGTATTGAGCAGCGCCGACATCGCGGGCGAATACTCGGCCGCCCTCTCTGCGCCGGTTGCCAGGGTTAGCGCGCCCTGAATTCGAGCCCAGGACTGCACAAGAGACGTGCGCGCCAGCAGTGGAAATCCGACCGCAACGAAACCCGACGTGAACAGAAATAGAAGGGCCATTCCTCGCTTGACCACATGGCTGCCGTCAGTCCCCGCGTTTGCGTCCGAGCCCCGACGAAGCGCGAGGATGATCACTATTGTCTCGACAACAAGGGCGATGCAGAAGGCGGACAACAGCCACATAGCCAACGGCACATCTCGGGTGAACTCGCGGAGAGCCTGGACAACGAGCGACATGGCGTTAGAGAAAAATCATCAGTCGCGCGAGCCGGTCGCTGAAGGCGAAATGGTAGTAGACGAAGCGACCGACGGCGTATCCGAGAAATCCGACAGCGCCCATCGAGATCAGCACGCGGACGATAGCGACTGCAGATTTGGGCGAAGGCGGCGCTGACTGCTCCACTGCGGCATGGTACCGCGAGCCGCCCCGAAAACCATCGCCCGAATCTCGACAGTGCTTGGGCCCAAGCCAGCCTGGCGTTAGCGGTGTCGAGCCAGCAGGAATGGCCGATCCAAGCGTCGAGTGACCAGTTCCGCTGAGTAGAAATGGTCGATCAACGTGTCGACTGAACACTTTTGCTGAGCAGGAAGGCCCGATCCAGGCATCGAGTGAGCACTTTGATTGGCTAAGTTGGCGGAATCGCTGGGGCTTGAGTGCGTCAGCTTGACGCGGCTTCTGCCAGACCGCGAAGGGCCTCGCGTGTGTCCTTTTCCAGACGCTTGAACGCAGCCAGGTCGCGAAGCTTCTCCTTCTGCTGCATGACCTGGGCAACGCGCTGAACGTGTTGTCCCATGTCTCGCCTGAACTGCTCCAACCTGCGCCCGGTTCGCCCTGATGCGACCTCCAGCGCGCCGCGAAGCGCCTGTTTGGGGGACGGGAGATTTTCCAGGCGCGAGAGCGGGGGCAGATCGAGTGGAACCGTCCCGGATGGATTGGCAGCAGCGAGACGAATCGCAGGCTCGTCCACGAGCAGCCATGCCTCGGTCATGCGCACAGGCACGACGGGCACCCAGCGACCACCGGTCGCGGCGGCGTCGACCGCACGTCGAATCTCACTGATTCGGTCCTCGGCTGGCACAGACTCGGCATCTCGGTGCACGAATAGAAGGTCACAAGGATAGAGATCAACCGCCGCGCGGATGCGCGCGTCCAGCGTCCTCCGCGGCTCACGGACAACCCCAAGATCCGCGAAGACCGACTCGATCTGGGCGTCATGCACGGCCCCGCCCACCAGCCAGCGCAGTAGAACCAGCAAGCAAGCGTCGCTGCGTCCGTCCGCCAGCAAGGTCAGGCGCAAGGTGGTGCTCATGGCTCGTCTGCGGCGCGGAAGCGAAACTCCATTTGTTCCCAGCCCAGGGTCCGGCCGGGCTGCACCGGAAGGTGCACCGGGTTGTCCAGCTTCCCGCGCCAGGTTCCGGCTGGCACCCGGACGGCGACCGCGCTACCCCGGATCTTCCCCCGAACGATATCCACCGACTCGAGAAAGACCCGGTCCTGGGGGCGGACCTGCCTATACACCAGCGGTGAGTGCGTGTTGACCAACACCTGTCGCAAGGGGTTGTCCGGCCCCACCGCCGCTTGCGGATCCACCGCCAGATCGTCGAGCAGGGTCGTCATGTCCGCGATGCGATCTGGGTGAATGCCGTTCTCCGGCTCTTCAATGCACAGGGTGCCGGTTGCCTCTGGATCCACGGCCAACGCCGCCAGCACCAGGAAGCGCAACGTCCCGTCCGAGAGCGCGCGGGCCGGACGGAACGTGCCATCCGCGCCCCGAATCTCAGCCGTGTAGGTTTCCGTCCGCTCATCGGCGACTACACGCAGCTCTTCCATCTCGGGCACCAAACGCGATACCCGCTCTGCGATGTCGGCCCAGGCGTCAGCCCCCCGGCGCTTCGCCAGTCGTTGCAGGGCCGCGGCCAGGAAAGCCCCTCGCTCGTCGATCTGCTTCGGATCGGTGAACAGGGACGGCGCCCGCATGGACGATGGCTCCAATTGCAGCGTCCGCCAGGATTCCATCTCGCGCTTGGCCGCCAGTGCCGTAGGGAAGTCGGCGTTGGCGCTCGATAGCACCGTTCGCGACGATCCCGCCGAGGGCACCTTGCGTCCGCCGTGCCCGTCCTGGTGCAGTTGGATCTTACCGCCCGTGGTGCTGATGAGATCCCTGCCGCGCCCGCGCCGCGCGCCCATCAACACGGAATCGGAGAACGCCGGCCTGGCCCAAGAGCCAAGATTCTTCCTGGCCTGGCCCAAGGTGATGGGGGCAAGGAGCTCCTCTTTCAGCACCAGGCGATCCTCGGCCTCGTCCATCTCGAACGCGATCTCATAGAGGAGCGAGGTGATCGACGCCTTGGCCTCGACGCCGAAATCGTCGATGGCCGTGGGTTTGACCACCATCTCGACGGCAATGCGGATTTCGTCGGCCGCACGTTTTCCGCCGAAGCCCGTGAACAGGTCGGCTGGCCGGGCGGGCCGTCCACGCGACTCGCGGATGTTGCTCACCGCCTCGGGAATGGGGCGGCTGGCGAGCAAGTGCAGGAAGCGAATCGCATCGAACAGATTGGACTTGCCCACCGCGTTCTCGCCAACCAGGCAGGTGAAGGGTCCAAGGCACAGGTCGACATCGAGCAGGTTCTTGAAGCCCTGGACTGTTAGGCGAGTCAGCACGAGGAGGCCAGTCTACCGGCTTCGGCCGATCTGGTCACGCTTCGCCTTGGAACGAGTGTTCCGCTCATCGCGGGCAGGTGACTTTGAAGTGGGAGCATTGGCGGCACGGGCGGCGCGGATGCGGGCGAGGAGGGCGGAGGCGGGTTCGTAGTCGCGGCCTTCTTGACGGGCCAGCTCGGCCTCGGTGGGGACGAGTTCGCCGCGGAAGGCTTTGGCGAGGATCGCCTGGGTGATTTTGTCGGCGCGGGCGGTGGCCGCGGCCACGCGCGCCTCGATGGCGTCGGCGAGCTTGAACAGGGCGTCCACGCGGCGGACGATTTCGTGTTGCTCACGGAGGGGCGGCAGCGGGATGGGTAGCTCTTTCATCTTCCCAAGGCTCAAGTTGGGCTGGTTCCCGCCCTCGGCCAGTTCGCGCATGCTCAAGTAGTTTGCCTGAAGGACAAGCCTGACGAATCCACTCAGTGCTTTTGACCCATCCACAACGATGGCGGCACATGCCTGATTGACGGTTGCCTTGATGCCGAGTTCGGTGACCTGGCCTCTCGTCTTCCCTTCGCCGTACATCGCTACGAGGAGGGTTCCGATCGGATAACTCTTCAACCGATGCGCCGAGACCGCAGCCTTGGTCCGCATCGATCGACTCAACCTTGCCCTCCTCGACCTCGCGGGCTCGTCGCTCGATCGCTGCTGTCCAGAGTGCCTCGATCCGCGGATCGGCCTCGTCAGGGCTCACGTTCACCCGTCCGTTTCTCCCAAAGCCACATGGCCGCAAGATCGCGGGCGCCATGGACCATGCCGATGATGAAGACCCTGTCCGTCGTGACCTGGTAGATCATCCGATGGCTACCGAGGAGGAGTTCGCGGATGGACTGGTCGCCGAATTCGGGGACCATACGGCCACGGTTCGCGAACTCGGTCAGCGTGTCGGACGCGGTGAAGGCATTGCGGGTGAAGGTGTTTGCATAGCGAGCGCTATCGCGGGCGATGTACTCCGCGGTCGCGCTCAGATCCTCAAGCGCGGCTTCGGTCCAGCCTACTCGCCAAGCCACTTGGCCATCCGTCGCTTGGCCTCGTCCTGGTCGACCACGCGCCCGGCTTCAACATCGCGCAGGCCGCGCTCGATCTTCTCGCGGACGTAGATGTGGTACTGGATGTCCTCCAGCGAGGCGTTGTCGGGCAGGTCATCGAGGAGGCGGCGGACGGTTTCTTTAGCGGTGTGCATGGCGACACTCACTCGGACAGGATAGCGCGCTTCGGGCTTCGATGACACGTTCCATTGAGCGGGTCATGCAGGCCCATCGGGTCGTTTGCCTAGCCCGTGCAAGGGCGCGTCGCGCCTGGGCACACGCGAATTCTGCTACGCCTGGCCGGCCGCTCGGGCGAGGATCTGTTCGTCGAAGTCGGCGGAGATGGTTCCGGAGGCTTTGAGCGGCCGGATGCCAGGGAGACGGGCGGTTCCAGGCGTGTCGGCTTGTTCGCGCAGGAACTCGGCAAGCTGACGGTCGGTGGTTCGCACGTGGTACTCGATCCAGTCTTCGAGTATGAAGAAGATCGCGGATCTGGCTTCCTCGGCGGTTCCCTTGCGGGAAAGGCTGGTGGCGATGCTCCTGGCCTCGCGTCGGACGTGGTCGTGAAAGGCGGTGTGGAAGCGGCGGCTGCTGTAGCCTTGTTCGAGCATGGCCAGCTCTTCGGCGGCGAAGTGGTACTCGAGATAAGAAACCAAGAAGGTCACGGCTCGACGGAACTGTTCGTGGCTCTGTATGATTTCAGCCGAGAACAGGATCTCGTTGGCCATGGTGAATAGGGTCTGGAGCTGGTCATCGATGTCCCGATTTCCGGTTTCCAAGTCAGGCGTGGTCTCGAAACGGTGCATGAAATCCTCCGTAGGCGCGAGGGCTAGAAATCATCGAGAGAGCAGCAGACTCATGATTCCAATCCTCGCCAGCTCATTTTCGGCACCAGTGGTGCATGACTTGAGCGTTTGGGTGAAGAATTCTGGGAAAATCGCACCGTGTTTCGGTGCCCGACTGCCGCGCAAGGCCAGAGGACAAGCCGGAAGCGGGAAGCCGACGCTTTTTCCTTCTCCGGTGCGGTTTTCCCGCATTTTGTGCTAGTTTGCTCGCCTCGGTTTCCCTGGGAGGTGCCTAGTCACTGCTTGTCCGCAGTGGCGCGGTCCACCTTGCCATTGACGAGAGCGCCCAAAACAACTACGAAAGGCGCTGCATCCGACTGATGAACCTGCCCTGATTCACACGCAAGGAAGGGCGTAAGCCATGAAGACCATCACCGAGTTTTCCGGAATTCTGCTGCAGCGGGCGGCAGAGGCCCAGCAGGCCTACCGGGCCGAGCACCCGCAGATTTCCACCCCTGCGGCCGAAGTTGCCCCACCAGCGCCTGTGGTCGCGGAAGAAGCGAGCCCAGGAGTAGAGGTGGCCGGCACAGAGCCCGCCGCGGGCGAGGCGACCGCAGGGGAAGAAACCTCGGGTGAGGCCGCAGCGAGCGCAGAGGCAGCGCCCAGCGAAGGTGGCGCCAGCGAAGGCGATGCGGAAGCGCAGCCCGAGCCCGCTCCTGCGCCTGACCTGGGCAGCGGACCCGAGGCGGAAGCCGTGGGCGCCGCGCTCCAGGTTCAGGGCGATCGGCTCAGCCGGTTGATGGAGGCGCTCGACGTCGTGGGTAGGCGCGTAGCCCAGGTGCGTCTGGTGCGCGTGATCCAAGGCGAGACCGCCCCGATGGGTGCGCAGAAGCGCGGTGAGTTTTTCTACGTTGTCGATCTGACGCCTCGGCCGCAGAGCATGCAGCAGAATTCGTTCGATTCGCGCGACGGCGATCGTCGGCGCGGCCCGGGTGGGCGCGACCGCGGTGGCCCTGGTGGCAATCGCGGGCCCGGCGGTCCGCGGGGCGGGGGCGGGCCTGGCGGATCGGGCGGTCCGCGCGGCGCGGGCGGGCCCGGTGGACCGGGCAAGGGCGGCAAGTTCAGCAATGATCGTCCGGGCGGACGCGACGGCGACAGCCGCGAGGCCCGCGGGGAAACGCCACGCGCTGGCGCCGGTTGGATGCTCTCTCGCCCGTCGGACAACGGCCGCGTCTACGCGGAAGATGCGAACGCGGCCCGCAGCGAACGCCGCCCGCCGGGCGATCGTCGCCCGCCAGGAGATCGCCGCCCGCCGAGGGAGCCGCGCTTCGACAATCGCGGTCCGCGGCCACCCATGGGAGACCGTCCACCGTATGGTCCACGACCGCAGGGCGCGGCGGGGGCACCAGGCGCACCCGGGGCACCGGGCGCAAGGCCGGGTCCGCGAGGCGAGGGCAGGGGGGACCGACCGTCTTTCGGGCCTCGGCCCGCGGATGCTGGTGCAAGGCCAGCAGGCCCACGCCCGCCAGGCAGCGGCGGTCGCGGCTTCGGCCCTAGGCGGCCGGACGGTGGCGACGGTCGTCCGGGTGGAGGCAATGGCCGCGGGCGCGATGACCGGAATTGGTCCGGTCCCCGGCGTGGCGGCTGGGACGAACCCGCCGTGCCGGAAATCACCGATGTCGCGGCCACGGCACCTGCGACACCGCCAGTGGCCGACACGTCGCCTGCACCGGCGGCAGCGCCCGTGGAAACTGCGAGCGTCGAAGCCACGACGGAATCCCCGACGAACGGCGAGTCCTAGGACTCCTAGCTCGGCTACCGCGCGTTGTTTCGCACGCGCTGGCCAGGTGGGCGCTTGGCGTCTTGGCCGGGCGCCCAGCCGATTGGGGGCAGCAGCGTGGGCTCGCAGGTGTAGACCAAAACTTGCCGGCCACCGCCAGCGGTCAGGCTGAGAACGGACACTTGGTCCGCGGGCATGGTATTGCCCGCGACGAGCGTCGCGCTGGGTGGTAGCTCGGCGCCGCGCCGAACGGTCGCAGCTGGCAAGCTTTCCTGGCCGGAATGAGGCGCGGGAAGGCGCGGATAAGACGGCAACGAGGTGCTGCCCGTTGTCATGCTGCCCTCGTCGACGGCGGGGGCGCGTCCAAAGTAGATCAGTGCCAACGCCGTTTTGTCGTCGGAGTGCGGTTTGCGAAGCTCCGCGCCGCGCCCGTTGGGGTGCATGATGGCCGCGGAGCTGTCGCTGTGGCCGAGCCCGAGCACGTGGCCGAGTTCGTGGGTGATGACTGCCTGCAAATCGTAGCGGCCAGCGGCGCTCTCGTCAGGTGGTGTGAAGGCGTGATCGCACTCGTTCAACTCGACTGTCGCGGCCGTGATTTCACCATCGCGCAGGCTGGCGGTGAATTGCGACTTTCCCAGGTCGATGGTCTCGCCACGCCATCTTCCCCGGCAGAACTTGATGGTGACGACGGCGTCGGTGCCCAGGGCGCCGTTCAGGCGCGGCTGTCCGGCGTGAACCGCGTTCCAGGTTTGCGCGGCCCGCTCGATGGCCAGCATGACGCCCTCTTGAGCGACAGTTTGGCTGGCGGCGGATGGCGCAAGACCGACGGAAATCTCTGCCCTTGTCCAGTGCGCTAGCGCGCCCGATCGAGTCTTGACTACCTCGGTCCTCGCTGTCGCAGCGATAGTCCACAGGAGCACCCAGGACAGACAAATGCACGGCAAGGCTTGACGACTGCCCACTCGATCTCATCGGCACGTTTCTCTGCTTTGAGAAGAGCCTGTCTCATCCACGGCTCGTTGCGCACAGCCGCAGAGATGATCCATGCGAAAACTACGGGACTTTCTTGCACAGGCGATCTACGAAAGAGCCGTGAGAAAACCAACGAGTAGGTGGAGAACGTCATCGGCCTTGGCGGCGGGCGCGCTTTGCTGTGCGATGGTGGGCGCGGCGCACGCACAGCCCAAGGCGAAACCTGGTGAGGCGCGGCAGGTGGCACAGGTCATCGAGAATGCCCTGCAAAAGCACGGCCCTGACGTGTATCGTTGCTTCGAGAAGGTGCTCGCCGACCGCCTGGACGCCGCCGGGATGGTCGAGGTCACGGTCGACATCGGCAAAGCCGGCAAGGTCACCTCCGCCAAGGTGAAGAAGATCGACAAGAGCGCGAACCCATCGCTCGCGGCTTGCGTCGAGAAGGCAGCTCTGGGCTGGACGATCGACGGAATCGAAGCCGGTGCAAGCGTAGTGCTGCCGTTTTCCTTCAAGGCGCAAAACAGCCAATTCCTGGTCAACGCCGCGGACGTTCCCGAGCGCGCGCTGGGCGCGCCGCCGACCAACAAGGCCAAGGTCGGTCCCAAGCGCGACGTTCCGTTCACCGTCAAGGTTTTGGCGGACGAGACCAACGTCAAGGCGGAAGGCATTTCCGTGACCTTGCTCAGCGTCGGTCCCGCCAGCCGCGTGGCCATGCACCGCCATCCCCACAGCGCGAAGATCCTCTACCTGGTGAAGGGACACGCCCGCTTGCTGGGGCCGGAAGGCGCGACGCCGGCCAAGCTCGACGAGGGCGCGGCGGTGTTCATTCCCGCCGGGTATCCGCACGTCATCGAGAACATGGGCCGGCAGTCGACGGCCGTGTTCCTGCAGGCCTTTTCGCCGCCCGGTCCCGAGCGCGTATACCGCGATCCCAAGGACGCACGTGGTCGTGCCGAATTCGAAGTCATTCGCGACCCGGCGTCCGCCAAGGTGACGCCAGAGCAAGTAAGCAAGGTCGTCGTGGCCTCGGCCGCCGAGACCAAGGCGGTCGCACTGCCGCGAGCGATGGGCAGCGCCAAGAACCTCATTGCGCCTGGCCCTGGCCAGGCCATGTCGCTGGCGCAGCTGGAACTCGTCGACGGCGCCGAGCTGCAGGGCAAGGGCGATCCATCCGCCACCCTTGTGCTGTACTTCGTCTCTGGCACCGGCAGCCTCAAGGTCGCGGGCGAAACCCTGCCGCTGGCCGCCGAGTCGCTGGTCTACCTGCCCCGTGGAACCGCCTATGCGATCAAGGTCGCGCTGGCGGAGAAAACGGACAAGATCGTGGCCGTGCAGTTCAAGGTGACGGCTGGCCGAAAGTAGCATTTCACAGGCAACCCAACCGGAAACGAGCGATGAATTTCGAGCTGAGCCAGGAACAGAAGATCCTTCAGAAAACCGTGCGAGATTTCTGTGCCCGGGAGATCATCCCGAAGGCCGCGGGCTGGAACGAAGCCGGCAAATTCCCGCACGAGATCATCGCGCCCCTTGCTGGTCTCGGGGTGCTTGGCATCCAGATCCCCGAACGCTACGGCGGCACCGGCATGGGCATGCTCGACCTTTCGGTGGCCGTCGAAGAGATCGCGCGCGCCGACGCGTCGGTGGGGCTGACCGTGGCCTCGCACAACCTTCTGTGCATGGACCACATCTACCTGGCCGGCAACGAAGAGCAACGGCACAAGTACCTGCCTCGCCTGTCGAGTGGCAAGTCGCTGGGGGCTTGGTGTCTGACCGAGCCGGATTCGGGGTCGGATGCGGGCGCGGCGCGCACGCGCGCTATCCGGCGCGACGGACAAAACGGTGCCGAATGGGTCCTCAACGGCGGCAAGAGTTTCATCACCCAAGGCTCGGTGGCCGATGTCTATGTGGTACTCGCCTCGACGACGCCGGCGCGCAAGCAGAAAGGCCTGACCGCGTTCATCCTGGAAAAGGGAACGCCGGGCCTGCGTCCTGGGCGCCTGGTCGAAAAGATGGGTTTATGGGCCTCGGACACCGCCGACGTGGTTATCGAGGAAGTGGTCGTACCGGACGCTCAACGTCTGGGCCAGATCGACAGCGGTTTCTTCGACACGGGCAAGGTGCTCGACCGGGGCCGCATCGGCATCGGCGCCTGGGCCATCGGCATTGGCCGCGCCGCCTTCGAGGCCGCGCGGACCTATGCCATGCAGCGGGTGCAATTCGGCAAGCCCATCGCGGAATTCCAGGCCATCCGGACCATGCTGGCCGACATGGCGACCGGGCTGGACGCCGCACGGCTGCTGGTTTGGCGAGCGGCCATCATGCAGGACAGTGGACAGCGCAGCACGCGCGAGTCGTCGGTGGCAAAGTACTACGCTTCGCAGGCAGCGGTGCGCGCCTGCGATTCGGCCGTGCAGATCCACGGCGGCTACGGTTACACGCGCGAGTTCCCCGTCGAGCGCTACCTGCGCGACGTGAAGCTGGCCGAGATCGGCGAGGGCACAAGCGAAATCCAGAAGCTGGTCATCGCCCGCGAAGTGCTCAAGGCCGCGGGGGCGTAGCCCAGCCTTCTAGCGAAGCCGCGGAACGGGTGCATAATGGAATGAATGGGCGCCCGTCGGCGGGACGGCCGAGGACAAAATCGATCTGGACTCATTGGCGGTCGTTTCCGGCTGCAGGATGTGGTTGCGTCCGGTGGCATGGGCGAGGTGTATCGCGCGCGCGACGTGGTTTCGCACCTGCAAGTCTGCGTGAAGCTTCTGCGCACGGATGAAGATCGCGAAGGCGAGCGCTTCGCCCAGGAGGCGAAGATTCTGTCCGCGCTCCAACATCCATCCATCGTGCGCTACTTGGCCCACGGCACCGTCGGTGGCGATCGCTACTTGGTCATGGAATGGCTGGAGGGCGAGGACTTGGCCCGCCGTCTCGAACGCGAACCGCCGGGTCTCGTCGACACCGTGATCCTGCTCAAGCAGGCGGCCGAGGCGTTGGCCTACGCCCACGCCCACGAGGTCATCCATCGCGACATCAAACCGCACAATCTCTTTCTCCTCGAAGGCAAGATCACGCAACTCAAGGTGCTTGATTTCGGCATCGCACGGCTGGCCAACGCCGGGCGGCGGCTCACGCGCACGGGGAATCTGGTGGGAACCCCGGGCTATCTGGCGCCGGAAACCATCGATGGCGGTGGCACTGTCGACGGGCGCGCCGATGTTTTCTCACTCGGCTGCGTGGCGCATGAATGCCTGACCGGCAAGCCCACCTTCCGCGGCCACGAGCCGGGCGTGCTGCTGGCCAAGCTCATGCTCGAGGATCCGCCCCATCTCTCCGAAGTGGTGCCGGAGGTGCCGCGCGTGGTGGGCGATCTTATCGCGCGCATGCTGGCCAAAAACCCCGAACGCCGGCCCACCGCCGCGCAGGTGCTGCGCACGCTGGCCGCGCTCGGCGATGTCTCCGAGGGCTCCGTCGCCAGCTTGCAAGAAACCCAGCTCACCGTGGTCGAGCAGCGGGTGAGCTGCATTGTCATGGCCACGGTCGGTCCCGTGCACTCTGGCGAGGCGCCCTCGCCTGGGGCCGATCGGGTCACACCGGTCCTGTCCTCGCCGGGACAGGCGCCCACGCTGGCCGAGCTGGAGGCGCGTCTTGCCTTGCGCTTCACCGCCAAGACCTTTCTTCTGCCCGGTGGAAGGATGGTCGTGACCTTGCCCGAGGGCACCGTGGCTTCGGATCAGGCGGTGTTGGCGGCTCGCTGCGCGCTTCTCGTGCACCAGCATTTGCCCGACGCCGCGGTCGTGGTGGCCCTGGGCATCGCTCGCCTGTCGCGCCGATCCGCGGTGGGCAGCGTGATCGAGGAAGCTGCCGACCTTTTGCGCACCACGGGGGCCGGCCGCGTGCGCGTCGAGGAAGGGGTCACGCCGCTCCTGGGCGCGCGTTTCGATCTCCTTCGCGACGACACCGGCGTGTACTTGCTGGCCCCGCGCGAGACGCTCGAAACCAAGCGCAGCCTGCTTGGCCGGCCCGCGACTTTTCTCGGCCGCGGGCAGGAATTGTCGTTTCTGGCTGGCCTACTCACGGATTCTGCGCTCGAAGGTCAGGCCAAGGCAGTTTTGGTATCGGGTCCCGCGGGCATCGGCAAATCGCGCCTGTTGCAAGAATTCATGGCCTGGCTGCGCACGCGGCCTGAACCAGCCCTGGTGCTGTTCGGGGCCGGCGACTCGCTGGCCGCGGGCTCGCCTTACGCCTTGCTGGGCCGGGCGGTTCGTCGCCTGGCTGGCATCGCCGAGAACGACTCCGACGACGAGCGTCGGCGCAAGCTCGCGGAGTGCGTGGGTCGTCACCTACCTGCCGGCGCCAGGGTGGGCGTGACGGCGTTCATCGGCGAAGTCGCGGGTGTCAGCTTTCCCGAAACCGATCACGAATCCCTGCGCGGTGCACGCCAGAACCCGGTGCTGATGGCCGATGCCACCCGGCGTGCGTTCGAGGATTGGATGCGCGCGGAATGCGAAGTCAATCCCGTGCTCGTCGTGCTCGAAGATATGCAGTGGGGCGACGCCGGGACCGTGGGCCTGCTCGACGGCGCGATCCGCGGGCTGCGCGATTTCCCGTTCATGGTGCTCGCGCTGGCGCGACCGGATCTGCAAACCGTGTTTCCCAATCTGTGGGCCGAGCGGCAGGTCCACGTCATCCAGTTGCCGCCGCTCTCCCGGCGCGCGAGCGAGCGCCTGGTGCGCGAAGCCCTGGGCGCGCCTGCCAGCGATGATGTGGTCGAGCAAATCGTCCGCCGTGGCGACGGCAATCCATTCTTCTTGGAGGAACTGATTCGTGCCGCGCACGCCGGTCGCTCGGGCGAGATCCCCGAACCCATCCTGGGCATCGTGCAGGCGCGGCTCGAGGCCGAGGGGCCGGAAGGCAGGCGCGTGCTGCGCGCGGCCTCGGTGTTCGGCGAAACCTTCTCGCGCGACGGCGTGGCGGCGCTGCTCGGGGGCGAGCGCTCGGGCGTCGGCGAGGCGCTCGAGCGGCTGAGCGATCGCGAGCTGGTGAATTTGGCGGCTTCGTCCATTGCCTCCGACGGCAGCCCGGCCTTCACTTTCGCACACGCCCTGATTCGCGAAGCGGCCTACTCCATGCTGACCGACGAAGATCGCTCGCTCGGCCATCGCCTGGCGGCCAAGTGGCTGCTCGAACACAGCGCGCCCGAGCCCTTCGTGCTGGCCGAGCACTTTCGCCGCGGTGGCGATGCGCGCAGCGCTGCCTTCTGGTACCGGCGCGCGGCCGAACAGGCCTTCAAGGCCAACGACCTCGACGGCGCCATCTCGCGCGCGGGGCTGGGCCTGGCCGCGCTGGGCGCCGAGGCGCAAGGTGCACAAGGTGCACAATGTGCAACCGACGCGCAGGCGGGCGAGATCCGCGGCGCGATCTTCCTGGTTCAGGCCGAGGCTTTGCGCTGGCGAGGCGAGCTCTCGCAGGCTGAATCCGCGGGCGTGGCCGCGCTGGCTCTGCTGGCACCTGGCTCGCCCATGTGGTTCAGAGCCGCCGGCCAGACCATCGTGGCGCTGGGCAGCCAGGGCAAGGTGAAAGATCTCGGCGCCCTCATCGCCAACGTCCGCGCCGTGGAGCCGCAACTGGAAGCGCGCGACGCCTTCCTGGTTTGTCTCAGTGAAGGCGCCACCCACCTCATCACCGCGGGCCACCTGGCGGCCGCCGACGCCTTGCTGGAGGAAGCCGCGCGCCTGGCCGGGTATTTCTCGGACATCGAGCCGCAGGCCTGGGGACTGGTGCACAAGGCGCGCGCCGCGCGTGCGGTTGCCCGGGGCGAAACCACGCGCGGCTTGGAAGAGCTGGAAACCGCGTGGGCACTGTTCGAGCAGGCCGGCGATCAGCGCAACGCTTGCGCGGTTCGCTCCAACATCGCTTCCGCGTACGCGGATCTGGGCGATACCGGGCGCGCGGTCGAGCTTTTGCGCGAGGTGGTGGCCAACGCTGATCGCCTGGGCTTGCCCGAGATCGCGGCCATCGGGCGGCGGGATCTGGCGCGCGTTCTCGGTTGGCGGGGCGAGAGTCTGGAAGCCGAGCGCCTGGTCCGCCAGGCCGTGGCTACCCTGGGCGGACGCGGGGAATCGCGCGAGCAGGGGCTCGGCATGTGCTACCTGGCCGAGATCATGTTGTCCGTGGGCCGCTTCGACGAGGCCGCCGTGCAAGCCGAGCGGGCCGCGGCCGGTCTTTCGGCGGCGCCGGCCGAGCGCGCCTTGGCCTTGGCCCTGCTGGCGCGGGCGCGCCTTGGCCGCGGCAAGGTTCACGAGGCCTCGGTGGCCGCGCACGAGGCGCACTTTGGCGCCCTCCAATCGCTCGGTACCATGGGCGAATGCGAGACCGTGGTGCGCCTGGCCTACGCCGAATGCCTGCTCGCCGCGCGCGACATCGAGGCCGCGCATCTCGTGCTCTTGCGCGCGCGCGAGCGCCTGCACGTGCGTGCCGCCAGCCTGGGACCGCGCTGCGACCGCAACGCCTTTTGCACCCAAGTGCCCTACAACTCGGAAACCCTGCGCCTGGCCGAGGTCAATCTCGGTCCCGTGCGCGCGGCGGTCGGCGAGGGGCAAACGCAACGGGGCTCGAAATAGCAAAAGGCCCACTTCCCGAGGGAGGTGGGCCTTTTGATTTCCTATGTCTGTGTTACAGGGTGTAGTCGCAGCCGGGCAACTCCTTTCCGGTGCTCACGTCAATGAAGCCAGTGCAGGTTCGGCACTGCATGCTCACCTTGGTGCCGGGGTCGAGGGGCGTGT
>Ga0265316_10000299_pt1 | contig 55433 bp, 47 predicted proteins | sample 4522metaG_FD_202092 | JGI IMG/M metagenome (GOLD analysis project Ga0265316, IMG submission 202092) | Rhizosphere microbial communities from Carex aquatilis grown in University of Washington, Seatle, WA, United States - 4-5-22 metaG | ecosystem: Host-associated > Plants > Roots > Rhizosphere >... | reverse complement strand
CAGCACGATGTCCACCAGCGCCCTGGCTACCTGCTGGACTTCCTGGAAAATTGGGGGGTGCCCACCCTCACGCTCTCGCCCGACGAAGGCGACACGGTGCCCCGCAGGGCCTCGGATTTCAGCGGCATCGTGCTGCTGGGCAGCGAGCACAGCGTCAACGAGCCGCTGCGCTGGATCCACGACGAATGCAGCCTGGTGCTGGATGCCATGGCATCCCAAGTTCCGCTGCTGGGACATTGCTTCGGAGGGCAGTTGATGGCCCGTGCGCTGGGGGCGCCGGTGCGCCGCCATGCCTGGCCGGACGTTGGGTGGCGTCACCTCAAACCCACACCGCATGCGGATGGGCTCTTCGGGCCACTGCAGGACATCGTGGCCTTCAATTGGCACCACGAGACCTTCGGCATTCCCGCTGGCGCACAGCGCATCCTCTTTGGCACGCATTGCCTCAACAAAGGCTTTCGCATCGGCCCGCACCTGGCTTTCCAGTGCCATTTCGAGGTCACGCCCGACATTGTCCAGGCCTGGTGCGCGCATGGCCAGGCTGAACTGGCGCGCACCGCCGGGCCCACGGTGCAGTCGGCGGCGGACATCCTGGCGCAACTGCCGCTGGCCCTGCCACGCCTGCGCCTGGCCGCGCAGCGGGTCTACGGACACTGGGCCTCGCAATTGCCGGGTTCGCCCCTGGCGCGCGCGATCTTGATGCCATTTTGATGCGGCAGCAGCGACACTGGGCGCACTGTGTCGCCACGTCCATGAGCCCCGACAACGCCCGCCCCGATCCCGATGCCTTGCTGCAGCAGATGCAGCAGGACGAAGCCCGCGCCCGCCGCGGACGGCTGAAGATCTTCTTTGGTGCGTCTGCCGGTGTGGGCAAGACCTGGGCCATGCTGGCGGCGGCGCGCGCGGCCATGGCGCAGGGCCAGGCCCTGGTGGTGGGGCTGGTCGAAACCCATGGTCGCCAGGACACCGAACGCATGGCCGAGGGCCTGCCCCGCCTGCCGCTGAAAGACGTGCCTCATCGTGGCCGTGTCCTCCACGAGTTCGACCTGGACGGCGCGCTGGCCTTCGCTGCGGAGCAAGAGCGCGCGCTGGTGCTGCTGGACGAGCTGGCCCACAGCAATGCGCCGGGCTCGCGGCACCCCAAACGCTGGCAGGACGTCGAAGAGCTCCTGGATGCGGGCGTGGACGTGTGGTCCACGATGAACGTCCAGCACCTCGACAGCCTCAACGACATCGTCAGTGGCATCACAGGCATACGCGTCTGGGAGACGGTGCCCGACAAACTTTTCGACGAGGCCGACGAGGTTGTTGTTGTCGACCTGCCCCCCGACGAGCTTCTGGCAAGGCTCAAGGCCGGCAAGGTCTATCTGCCTGAGCAGGCCGAGCGCGCGGCCACCGGCTTCTTTCGCAAAGGCAACCTGCTGGCCCTGCGCGAGCTGGCCCTGCGGCGCACGGCCGACCGTGTGGACGGCCAGGTGCAAGCCTACCGTCGGCGCGCTGCTGTGCTGCCCGTGTGGCCCCACCGCGAGGCCTTGCTGGCCTGCGTGGGCCACGGCGCCAGTGGCGAGAAGGTGGTGCGCAGCTGTGCCCGCCTGGCCGCCCAGTTGGATGTGCCCTGGCACGCGGTGCACATCGAATCGCCGAAAGGCGAGGCAGTGGGCCCTCCGGAGCGCATCGAGCGCGTGCTCAAGCTGGCGGCACAACTGGGTGCCACCATCGCCGTGCAGCCTGGGGCTGACGCAGCCGAGGCCTTGGTGCGCTATGCCCGCGAGCACAACCTGGCGCGGCTGGTCATGGGGCGCCATGAGCGGCGTTGGCCCTGGCAGGCGGCGCTGTCCGACCGCATCGCAGCCATGGCCGATGACCTGGATGTGCTGCAGGTTTCTTTGCCAGCGGCGTTGCGCCAGGAGGTCGAGGTCGACGCTGGCCGGCCGCCCGCGCCATCGGGGCAGGACGCTCCCCGCGACTGGCCCTGGCCTGCCTACGCCATGGCTGTGGCGGCCTGCGCGCTGACAGCCTTGCTGGCCACGCCGCTGCTGCGGGTGCTGGAGCTGTCCAACATCGTCATGCTGTTCCTGCTCACCGTGGTGGGCGTGGGCCTGAAGTTCGGCCGTGGCCCAGCGGTGCTGGCGGCCTTCGTGGGCGTGGGCCTGTTCGATTTCTTCTTCGTGCCGCCGCGCTTTTCCTTCGCGGTCAGCGACGTGCAGTACCTGGTCACCTTCGCGGTGATGCTGCTGGTGGCCCTGGCCATCGGTCAACTCACCGCCGTGCTCAAGGTGCAGGCCGAAGCCGCAACCCGCCGTGAACACCGGGTGCGCAGCCTCTACGAGATGTCTCGCGACCTGTCCTCTGCCTTGCTGGCCGAGCAGGTGGCCGAGGTGGGACAGCGTTTCTTGACCGCGGAATTCGCGGCCAAGGGCACGCTGCTGGTGGCGGACGATGGCGGGCACCTGATGGCGGTGGCCGGCGGAACGGCGCAGACCGACATGGCCGTGGCCCAGTGGGCCTTCGGCAAGAACGCCGTGGCCGGTCGGGGCACCGACACCCTGCCGGCCAGCCCCTGCCTGGTCTTGCCCCTGCGCGCACCCATGCGTTGCCGCGGCGTGCTGGTGGTCGAGCCACAGCGAGGGACGGCCTGGGGCACCCAGCAGCAGCGGCTGCTGGAGACCTGTGCCTCATTGCTGGCCATCTCGCTGGAGCGCATCCATTACATCGAGGTGGCTCAGGCCAGCACGGTGCAGATCGAGTCCGAGCGCCTGCGCAACTCCTTGCTGTCGGCCATCTCGCACGACCTGCGCACGCCGCTGGCCGGCCTGGTGGGCCTGGCCGACACGCTGGAGCTCACGCGCCCCGAACCCTCGGTCGAGCAGCGCGACATTGCCCGAGCCATGCGGCAGTCGGCCCTGCGCATGGGCGCCCTGGTCAACAACCTGCTTGACATGGCCCGCCTGGAGGCCGGGGCCGTGCAGCTCAACCGCCAATGGCAGCCCCTGGAAGAGGTCGTGGGCAGTGCTTTGGCCACCTGCGCGGGTGGGCTGCAGGGACGGCCTGTGCAGGTCGTGCTCGACGAGCACCTGCCCCTGCTGCACCTGGACACCGTGCTGGTCGAGCGCGTGCTGGTCAACCTGTTGGAGAACGCGGTGAAATACACCCCCGCGGGCACGGCCATCGAGGTGGCGGCCCACGCCCACAGTGGCGAGGTGGTGCTGGTTGTGGACGACCACGGCCCCGGCCTGCCACCCGGCCGGGAAGAGGCCATCTTCGACAAATTCGAGCGCGGTGCCCGCGAAAGCGCCACTCCGGGCGTTGGCCTGGGCCTGGCGATCTGTCGCGCCATTGTGCAGGCCCACGGCGGGCGCATCCGCGGCGAGACACGCGACGGGGGCGGCGCTCGTTTCACCATCGTCCTGCCCCTGGGCCATCCGCCGGCCGATGACGGCAGCACCAACCACACCATCGGCAACGAAGGCGATTCAGCATGAGCGAGCTGCACCCCCGCGTCCTGATCATCGAGGACGACCCCACCATCCGCCACTTCGTGCGTTTGACCCTGAGCGCCGAAGGCCATGAGGTGTTCGAGGCCGACAGCGTGCACCGGGGCCTCATCGAGGCGGGCACCCGCCGCCCCGATGTGGTGGTGCTGGACCTGGGCTTGCCCGATGGCGATGGCGTGGCCCTGATCCGCGAGTTGCGCACCTGGTCGGCCGTGCCGGTGGTGGTGCTGTCGGCGCGCAGTGCCGAGTCCGACAAAATCGCCGCACTGGACGCGGGCGCTGACGACTACCTCGTCAAACCCTTCGGTGCAGGTGAGCTCATGGCCCGCATGCGCGCGCAACTGCGTCGCCACCTGCACCAGACGCCCACCGGCGACAGCGTGATCCGCTTTGGCGATGTGGTGGTGGACCTGCTCAAGCGCAGCGTCAGCCGCGCTGGCGAAACCCTGCACCTCACGCCCATCGAGTACAAGCTGCTGACGTGCCTGGCCTCGCAGCCCGACCGTGTCATCACCCACAGCCAATTGCTCAAAGTTGTCTGGGGCCCCGGCCATGGCGAAGACACCCACTACGTGCGCGTGCACATGGCCAACCTGCGCAAGAAGGTGGAAGCACAACCTTCCATGCCGCGACACCTGCTGACCGAGGCAGGGGTGGGCTATCGGTTTGTGCAGCACTGAGCGTGCGTGCTGGGCACCCAAAGAACACGGCTTGTCTTGAGGCACGGGGCATGTGGCCGTGTTCACCGTCCGTCGTGCGGGCCCTGCCTGAGCGATTGGCGAAGGTGGCTGCAGCTGTGAAGCCGACAAAGGCGGATGCCCCTGTGGGCGATGCATGTGCGGCGAACGGCGTGCGCTCTCCGCGCAAGCCATCGGCCGGCTCAGTCCCCCAACTGCACCTGGTTGCGGCCGTTGGCCTTGGCGGCGTAGAGGGCGGCGTCGGCGCGGCCGAAGAGTTCGGGCAGCGAGGCCTGGAGGCCGGCCGGCCACGCCGCCAGACCGAAGCTGGCGCTCAGGTTCAGCAGGCTGCCATCGGGCAAGCGCGGCGGCTGCTGCTGCATGGCCAGGCGCAGGCGCTCGGCCAGAGCCAGCGCCGCCTGGTCATCGCAATCGGGCAGCAGCGCGATGAACTCCTCGCCGCCATAGCGGGCCAGCAGGTCGCCGCTGCGCAGCTGGGCCTGCGCGAGTTGCGCCACATGCTGCAGCACCTGGTCGCCGGTTTCGTGGCCATGCTGGTCGTTGATGCGCTTGAAATGGTCCAGATCGAACAGCAGCAGCGCCAGGGGCCAACGGTGGCGTTCGGCCTGGGCCAGCTGGGCCGGCACGAGGTCGTCGAAGGCGCGGCGGTTCATCAGCCCGGTCAGGTGGTCGCGGTGGCTGAGCTGGCGCAGCTCGGTGATCAGGGTCTCGCGCTCGGCCTCCAGCGCCTGGGTGCGTTGCAGGCTGGCCTGCAGGGCATGCATCGCGGCCTGCAGCTCGCCGATCTCGTCGCTGCGCTGCACCGGGGGCAGTTGCTGGTTCAGCTTGCCTCGCATCAGCGCCACCATGTGCCGGGTGCTGAGCAGCAGCGGCGACAGCACACGGCGGCGCAGCGTGAGGAACACGCCAACCTCCAGCGCCAGGATGCAGCCGCCGATCAGCGCGTTGACGCGCAGCCGCTGCCAGGCTGCCGCGACCTCTGCCTGGGCCTGTTCGCGGCCGACCTCGTGCAGAGCGTCGCGCAGCTCGACGATGCTGTGCATTGCCGGGACATAGCGGGAGATGAACTGGGCCGAGTCCATGCCATAGGGCTGGCCAGCCAAGCCGCGGGCGGTCACCTCGGCGATGAAGGGCAGGCTCTGGTTGAAATAGCGTGCCTGCTGGGCTTGCAGTGCGGCGTCGATGCGCGGGTCGGACAGGCTGGTGCGCGCCTTCACTTCCAGCAGGCTCTTGAGCTGCTCGATGCGGCCGAGCAGGCGGGGGATGCCGTCGCGCTCTTGCGGGCCGAGCGGCGAGCCGCTGGCCAGCGGCGCGGTGAATTGTGAGCCCAGGCGGCCGGCATGCTCGCGCAGCTCGGCCGCGTAGCGCGCGCCGACCAGGGGCAGCGACAGGCTGGGGTGGATGCGCTCGGCGCTGGCCGACAGCAGGGTGACCGCCTCCAGCACCGTGTCGACGACCTCGAACATCTGGTCGATGACCTGGCGGGTGCGGCGTTTGTCGACGGCCACGCGCTCGGCCTGCGGCAGCGCCGCCACCCGTTCGAGCTCCTGCCGGGCTGTCTGCATCTGCACGCGGGCCCGCTCCAGCACTGGGAGGGCGGTCAGCAGTTCAGCTTCCTCGCGTCCGCCCAGCCGAGCCAGCGTCGTCTCGAAGGCCGCATCGGTCGTCTGCTGGAACTGCGTCAGGCGCTGGCGCAAGGCGTCCGAGGGTGGGTCGTTGAGCACCGGGATGGCCGGGCCGCGCTCTGCCGAGGCGTGTTCGGCGACCTGCATGGCCGCAAAGGCCAGCTCCATCGCCGCCAGGCCGGATTCGGCGCGGCGCACGCTCTGCCAGTCGGTCCACATCGTGCGCATCAGCATCAAGGAGACCAGACCGAGCAGCAGCACGGTGGTGCAAAGGAATAGGCGGCTCAGACGCATCGTGGCCGGTATTGTCGGCGCTGCGCTTGCGCTTGCGCTTGTCGCCTTTTCAGACCGGCTGTTCATGACGCCTTTCACGCTTTTCGCGCTGACAATCCCGCTTCTGCCCTCGGGCCTTGATGTGCTGAAAGATGTCGGAATCGTCCAAAACCACGGTGGGGATCCTGTGCGGTGCAGGCGCGGGTGCCTTGTGGGGGTTGGTGTTCCTGGCACCCGCCTTGGTGCAGGACACGCACCCCCTGAACCTGACCGTTGGCCGCTACCTCTGCTACGGGCTGGTGTCCTTGCTGTTGTTCTGGCCCCGGCGGCGCGCCATCACGGCGGGTTTGCAGGCCAGTGATTGGGGCGCGCTGTTCAAGCTGGCCCTGATCGGCAACGTTGTCTACTACGTGTGCCTGTCGTTTGCCGTGCAAATTGGCGGCATCGCGCTCACGTCCCTGATCGTGGGCTTTCTGCCGGTGACGGTCACCGTGGTGGGCCACCGCGACGAAGGCGCTTTGCCGCTGTCCCGGCTGCGGGTGCCCTTGGCCTTGTGCGTGGCCGGTGCGGTGTGCATCGGTTGGCAGGCGCTGTCTGCGCCGATGGCTGGCGACGTGGGGCGGCAACTGGTGGGACTGGGGTGCGCCGCGGGGGCCTTGTTGGCCTGGACCTGGTATGCGGTGCAGAACGGCCGGCACGTGAAGCGGCTGCGGGCGGTGTCCACCCATGACTGGAACCTGCTCACGGGGCTGATGACGGGGGCGCTGGCGCTCCTGCTGTCGCCCTTGGTGCTGTTCGTGGCCGACACCCATGCGGCCGATCTGACCGTGCGCTTGCTGGCGGTGTCGGTCACCCTGGCGTTGGCGGCCTCGGTGCTGGGCAACTCCTTGTGGAACACGATGAGCCGGCTGCTGCCCATGACCTTGGTCGGGCAGATGATCCTGTTCGAGACCTTGTTTGCCTTGCTGTATGGCTTCCTGTGGGAGCAGCGCTGGCCCAGCCCGCTGGAGACCCTGGCGGCGGCTTGTGTGGGCCTGAGCGTGGTGACCTGCGTGAAGGCTCACGGGCGAGCCAGTTGACCCAGGAGCTTGATGGCTTCCTGCAGCCGCGCATCGTGCGGGTGGCCGCCATTGAGCCGCAGGGCCGCGCGGAAGCGCTGGTCGGCTGAGAACAAGGCGCCGGGCGCCACGCTGATGCCCTGGGCCAGCGCCTGTCGGTGCAGTTGCAGGGTGTCCACGCCTTCGGGCAGTTGCACCCACAGGAAGTAGCCCCCAGAAGGCCGTGACACGCGCGTGCCTTTGGGGAAGTGCTTGAGCACGAGCTGTCGCAGCTGGCTCAGGCTATCGGCGAGGGTCTTGCGCAACTGGCGCAGGTGGCGGTCGTAGCCGCCTTCGTCCAGGTATTCGGCGATGGCCAGTTGCGAGGGCACCGAGGTGGCGAGCGAACTCATCATCTTGAGCTTTTGCACGGCGTGGCTGTGGCGGCCGGCCAGGGCCCAGCCCACGCGGTAGCCCGGTGCCAGGCACTTGGAGAACGAGCTGCAATACAGCACCTGGCCCTCGGTGTCGAAGGCCTTGAGCGGCAGGGGGCGGTCGCTGCCGTGGTGCAGCTCGCCATACACATCGTCTTCGACCACGGGCGTGCCGCTGCGGCGCAGCACGTCCATGACGGCCTGCTTGCGCGCGTGCGGCATCAGCGCGCCCAAGGGGTTCTGGAAATTGGGCATGAGCCAGCAGGCCGCCACGCCGTGCTGCTGGACAACCTCGGCCAAGCCGTCGGGGTCCACGCCGAGTTGCGGGTCGGTGGGGAGTTCGACGGCGCGCAGGTGGAGGCGCTCCAGCGCCTGCAGGGCGGCGTAGAAGGTGGGCGTTTCCACCGCCACCACGTCGCCTGGCTGGGTCACGGCCTGCAGGCAGAGGTTGAGCGCCTCCATGGCGCCGTTGGTGATGATGGGCTCGTCCGGCCCCACCCGAAGGCCCTGGCGCACGCAGCGTGCCCGCAACGCTTCGCGCAGGCGGGCGTTGCCGGCGGTCAGCTCGGTGGTGAGGGCCTGCGGGGCCAGCTGGCGCATGGCACGGGCGCCGTCGCGCGCCAGGCGGTCGAGCGGGAAGAGGGTGGGCGAGGGGAAGGCCGAGCCCAGGGGCACGACCTCGCGGTCGCGCGTGCTGTGCAGCACCTCGAACACCAGCTCGCTGACGGCCACGGGCGTGCTGTCTTCGCGGGGAGATGCGGCCAAGGCCGGCGCGGCCGAACGTTTGAGTTGCTTGCGCACGTAGAAGCCCGAGCGCGGCCGTGCTTCGATCAGGCCGCGGCCTTCGAGCAGGTCGTAGGCCTGGAAGACGGTGGCCGGGCTGACCTGAACTTGTGCGCAGGTTTGCCGCACCGAGGGCAGACGTTCGCCCGGCTGCAAGAGGCCGTCGTGGATGCGCTGGGCCAAGGCGTCGGCCAGTTGCTCGTACAGGGTGGGCATGGTGTGCGGCACCGGACGGTGTTGATCTGATCTGGTCATTTTCACGGAAATCTGAGTCTGGCGGATCAGTTTGATCAGGACGACCATGCGGCCATGAGCACCGAACCTGCCCCCGACACCGCCTCCGCCCCTCCTGCCGCCGCGTGCCCGGGTGCCGCCGCCCTGCCTGGCGAAGCCGACCCGGAGGTGCTGCTGGGCGAGGTGATCGCCTCGGGCTGGCCGCGGCTGATCGTGCCCCGGGCCCTGGGCGGCGAGGGGGCCGATGCCGTGCAGGTGGCCCAAGCGCTGCTGCCCCTGGTGCGCCGCCACCCCGCTGCGGCCTGGATGGCCTGGTCGCATGGCCTGGTGATCGAGGCGCTCGTGCGTTCGCCCAATGTGGCCGTGCGCGAAACCGTGCTGCCCGATTTGCTGGACGGCACGCGCGCCGGCGCGGTGTCGTGGGCGCCAGAGTTCGGTCTGGCCGCTGCGCCCAGGCCGGTGCACGCCGAAGCCCTGGACCGCGGCTGGCACCTGAGTGGCCGCCTGGAGCAGGTGCTCAACCTGCAGTGGATGGGCCATGTGGTGCTGTGCCCCGTGTGGTTCGAGGCGCCTGACGGGCGCGCACCCCGGCTGGGCTGGACCTTGCTGCGCAGCGAGGAAGACGGCCTGCGCCACACGATGGACCGCAGCCGCCCGCTGACCCGCCAGTCCGCCTGCGGCAGTTTGCAATTGCAGCGCGTGTACTTCCGCGAAGACGAGCTGCTGGCCGACCACGCCGACACCTTGAGCACGCCTTTGCGCGTGCTTGACCAGGCCTTGCGCGCCGCCTTGTGGGCGGGTGCGTTGAGGTGATGTTCTTGAACGATTTTGGAGCCAGTCGATGAGCGAAGCCCAACGCATCATTCCCATCCTGCCCTCGCTGGGCTTGCCCGGCGTAGAGGCCGCCCACAAGGTGCAGGCGCGCAGCACGAAGGGCCGTTTCACACGCTGGCGCTGGCTGAGCCTGCTGGCCACGCAGCTGTTCTTTTTCGGCCTGCCCTGGTTGAACTGGCATGGCCGACAGGCCGTGCGTTTCGACCTGGAGGCCAAGCGCTTCTACCTGGGCAGCCTGATCTTGCTGCCCCAGGACCTGATCCTGCTGGCCGGCTTGCTGGTGTTCTGTGCCATCGGCCTGTTCATGGTCACCACGCTGTGGGGGCGTGTGTGGTGCGGCTTCAGTTGCCCGCAAACGGTCTACACCGAGCTGTTCATGTGGGTGGAGCGCCGCTTCGAGGGCGACCGCTACCAGCGCCTCCGGCTGGACCAGACCGGCTGGGGCCTGCACAAGCTGTGGCGACGCGGTGGCAAGCAAGTCGCCTGGGTGGCCATCGCGTTGTGGACGGGCGTGACGTTCGTGGGCTGGTTCTCGCCCCTGCGCGAGCTGGCGCCCAGCCTCTTCACCGGCACCCTGGGCTTCTGGGATGGCTTCTGGGCGCTGTTCTACGGTGGCTTTTGCTACCTGAACGCGGGGCTGCTGCGCGAGCAGGTGTGCCTGCACATGTGCCCCTATGGCCGGTTCCAGGGCGCCTTGATGGACGCCGACACCCGCATCGTGGCCTATGACGCGCAGCGCGGGGAGCCGCGCGGTGCGCGCCGAGGCGACGGTTTAGGGGAGGGGCAAGCCAAGGCCCAGAAGGAACAAGGGGCCTGCATCGATTGCACGGTGTGCGTGCAGGTCTGCCCCACCGGCATCGACATCCGCCAGGGGCTGCAGGCGGCTTGCATCGGTTGTGGCCTGTGCATCGACGCCTGTGACCAGGTCATGGACAAGATCGGCCAACCCCGCGGCCTGGTGCGCGTGGCCACGCAGCGCGAGCTGGGGCAGGGTGGCAGCCAGGCGCCCGCCTGGGCCCGCCACCGCGTGCGCCTGTACGCCGCGACGATGGCGTGCTTGCTGGGCGGGCTGGTGTGGTCCTTGGTGGACCGCCCGGCCATCCGAGCCGATGTCATCCGCGACCGGGGCGTGATGGCCCGCTGGGCGGACGACGGTGCCGTGGAGAACGTCTACCGCGTGCAGCTGATGAACCAGACCGATGCGCCGCAACGCATCGAGGTCAATGTGACGGGTTTGCCAGGCGCGGTGGCCCAGGCTCCGCGCATCACCCTGGCGGCGGTGGAAGACCGCATGGTGCAGGTCTCGGTCCGCGTACCGGCCGCACAGGCCGCCGCTTTGGCCGGGCGCACGGTGCCCATGCGCTTCGAGGTGGCCAGCCGCGGGGCAGACAGCAGCAGCCTGGTCAGCGAGGCCAGCACCTTCCTGGTGCCCCGCTGAGGCCTGCCGGAGGTGCGCGTGGTGGCCGCAACCCTTGCCTTGGCGATGCTGTTTGCCCTGCACTGGCTGGGCGGCGTGCGGGCCAGCGTCTGCCAACGGCCAACTGCCCACGCCATCGGCACGGCGAGGGCGGTCCAGATCAGTGAGTCGGCGCAGGTGCGCCGCACGCCTACGGTTCGGCAGGCTGCCCGCCGGCCACAGGCTTCATGCGGGCCACGTCTGCACGGGGCGGGCTGCCGAACAGGCGCCGGTACTCGCGGCTGAACTGTGAGGGGCTCTCATAGCCCACATGCTGGGCGGCACGCGCGGCGTCGAGGCCCTCTGCCAGCATCAAGCGGCGGGCCTGGTGCAGCCGCAGGTGCTTTTGGTACTGCAGCGGGGACATGGCCGTCAGCTGCTTGAAGTGCAGGTGCAGCGTGGTGGCGCTCATGTGCGCCGCGGCGGCCAGTTCGTCCACCCGCAGAGGTTGGTCGTAGCGCTGGCGCAGCAACTCGATGGCGCGCGCGATGCGGCGGGTCTGGCTGTCGGACTGCGCCAGGGCCCACAGGCGCGGGCCCAGCGGCCCGGTGAGCACCCGGTAGAACACCTCGCGTTGCAGGAGCGGTGCCAGCACGGGCACGTCCTGAGGCTCGTCCAGCAGCCGCAACAGGCGCACGGCGGCGTCCAGCAGCGGGGTGCTCACGGGGGCCAGGTTCAGCGCACGGGGTGGCTCGCCATGGGGGTGGGGTCGAACCGCAGAGGGCCCAGCATCCAGCAAGAGCGCCGCCAGGTCGGTCGGGCTGCTGTGCAGGCGCAGGCACAGGTAGGGCCGATCGGTGCTGGCCTCGGTGATCTGGCCCACGGGCAACAACGTCATGCCCACCAGCAGGCAGTTCAGCGGGTCGTAATGCAGCACCTCGGTGCCCAGTGTGGCTTGCTTGCGGCCTTGCAGCACCAGCACGAGGCCGGGCTCGTACACGGCCGGCAGGGGCTGGGCCGGCTGGCTGGCGCGGATCAGCTGCAGGCCGGGCACTTTGCCATCGTGCAGGCCATCGCTGGGGGCATGGCGCAGCGCGATCGACAGGGCGTCTTGGCGCAGGGCATCTGCGCGGGGGGTGGCTTCCAACATGCGCAGATTGTGCAAGGCCTTGGGACCGCCTGGGCAAGCTCTGACGCAAGGCCGCAGGATCAGGCAAGGATGGCGGAGCGGCGCCCTGGCGCATCCCGCAGGCCCTGTTCAGACTGGCCATCAGCCATTTCCCACTGTTCCCACTGTTTGCACCGAACCCACTGGAGCCCTCGCCATGACCCCATCCCTTTCCGCCATCCCCGACATGCCCCAGCGCACCCTGGGCCGCCACGGCCTGCAAGTCTCCGCCATCGGGCTGGGCTGCATGGGCATGTCCGACTTCTACGGCGCAGCGGACGACGCCCGCTCGCTGGCCGTGCTGCACCATGCCCTGGACATCGGCGTCTCGCTGCTGGACACCGCCGACATGTACGGCGTGGGCGCCAACGAGCGCCTGCTGGCCCCCTTGCTGCGCGCACGCCGCAACGAAGTGGTGTTGGCCACCAAGTTCGGCAATGTGCGCGCGCCGGATGGCGCCATGCTGCGCATCGACGGCAGCCCTGCCTACGTGCGCCAGGCCTGCGAAGCGAGCCTGCAGCGCCTGGGGGTGGACCACATCGACCTGTACTACCAGCACCGGGTGGACAAGACCGTGCCCATCGAAGACACCGTGGGCGCCATGGCCGACCTGGTGCACCAGGGCAAGGTGCGCCACCTGGGGCTCTCCGAAGCCTCCGCGGCCACCTTGCGCCGGGCCGCTGCGGTGCACCCCATCGCGGCCTTGCAAACGGAATATTCGCTGTGGACCCGCGACGTGGAGACCGAGATCTTGCCAACCTGCCGCGAACTGGGCATCGCGCTGGTGCCTTACAGCCCGCTGGGCCGTGGCTTCCTCACCGGCAAGATCCGGGACCTTGGCAGCCTGGACAACAGCGACTGGCGCCGCGCCAACCCCCGCTTCCAGGGCGGGAACCTGTCGGCCAACCTGGCCCTGGCCGATGCCCTGGGTGCGCTGGCCGCAGCGTGGGGGCACAGCCCGGCGCAATTGGCGCTGGCGTGGCTGCTGGACCAAGGCGCGGACATCGTCCCCATCCCTGGCACGCGCCGCATCGAGCGCCTGGACGAGAACGTGGCTGCGGCGCACATCCAGCTCAGCCATGCCCAGCGCAGTCAGCTGGCCGAGGTGCTGGCCGCCCACCCCGTGGCCGGCACACGCTATCCAGCGGCCGCCATGGCTGCGCTCAACGCCTGAGCGTAGGGGCCTCGTCGCTGGGCTGGGCGCGACTTTGTGGTCCGAGATCGCGCCCGCCACCGGCCAATTTGCCGGACAATCCCCCCCCATGAGCAGCGAACACACCCCCAGCAGCGGCGCCGCAGTGGCCGCCGGCCCCGCCCCCAAGATTGGTTTTGTCTCCCTCGGATGCCCGAAGGCCTTGACCGACTCTGAATTGATCCTGACCCAGCTGCGCGCCGAGGGCTACGAAACCAGCAAAACCTTCGCTGGCGCCGACCTCGTCATCGTCAACACCTGCGGCTTCATCGACGACGCCGTCAAGGAAAGCCTGGACACCATCGGCGAGGCCCTGGCCGAGAACGGCAAGGTCATCGTCACCGGCTGCCTGGGCGCCAAGGCGGGTGCGGACGCGGGCAGCAACCTGGTGAGGGACGTGCACCCCAGCGTGCTCGCCGTCACCGGCCCGCACGCCACGCAGGAGGTGATGGACGCCGTGCACCTGCACGTGCCCAAGCCGCACGACCCGTTCATCGACCTGGTGCCGGAGGCGCGTGGCATTGCAGGCATCAAGCTCACCCCCAGGCACTTTGCCTACCTGAAGATTTCAGAAGGCTGCAACCACCGCTGCAGCTTCTGCATCATCCCCAGCATGCGCGGTGACCTGGTCTCGCGCCCGATCGGCGAGGTGCTCAACGAGGCCCGTGCGCTGTTCGAGTCCGGCGTGAAAGAGCTGCTCGTCATCAGCCAGGACACCAGCGCCTACGGTGTCGATGTGAAGTACGTCACCGGCTTCTGGGACGGCAAGCCGGTCAAGACCCGCATGCTCGACCTGGTGGCCCAGCTCGGTGAGCTGGCCAAGGCCCATGGCGCGTGGGTGCGCTTGCACTACGTCTACCCCTACCCGCACGTGGACGATGTCATCCCGCTGATGGCCGAAGGCCTGGTCCTGCCCTACCTGGACGTGCCTTTCCAGCATTCGCACCCCGACGTGCTCAAGCGCATGAAGCGCCCGGCCAATGGCGAGAAGAACCTCGACCGCCTGCGCCGCTGGCGCGAGATCTGCCCGGAGATCGTGGTGCGCTCGACCTTCATCGCCGGTTTCCCCGGTGAGACCGAAGCAGAGTTCGCCCACCTGCTGGACTTCCTGAAGGAAGCCGAGATCGACCGCGCCGGTTGCTTCGCCTACTCGCCCATCGACGGCGCACCGGCGAACCTGCTCGATGGCGCCTTGCCCGACGAGGTCCGCGAAGAGCGCCGCGCCCGCTTCATGGCCGTGGCCGAGGCCGTGTCGGTCGCCAAGCTGCAGCGCCGCGTGGGTGCGACCATGCAGGTGCTGGTGGACAGCGCCCCGGCCCTGGGTCGCAAGGGCGGCGTGGGCCGCACTTACGCCGACGCGCCCGAGATCGACGGCACCGTGCGCCTGCTGCCGCCTGAGAAGGCCAGCAAGACCCTCAAGGTCGGCGAGTTCACGCGCACCCGCATCGTGGCCGTCGAGGGCCATGACCTGATCGGCATGCCGATCTGAGCGGGGGAGGGCGGCATGTCGTCTTCGGGCCGTGAAGGCACTCCGTCACGCAGCTTGAGCGAAGCCGCCACCGAACTCATCCACCATCCCTACGAGGCCCCGGGCGGTTTCCGTTCGGTGCAGCCGGGCGTCTTCAAGGCCTCCACCGTGATCTTCGAAGACACGGCCGCGCTGCGCAGCCGCGAGTGGAAGGACAAGACGGGCTACACCTACGGCCTGCACGGCACGCCCACCACCTTCGTGCTGGAAGAGCGCCTGGCCACGCTGGAAGGCGGTTTGCAGACGCTGCTGGTGCCCTCGGGCCTGGCTGCCATCGCGCTGGTGGGGCAATCGCTGCTCAAGGCGGGCGACCACCTGCTGCTGCCCGACAACGTCTATGGGCCCAGCCGCGACTTTGCACGGCATGAGCTGGCGCAGTGGGGCGTCACCACCGGCTTCTACGACCCGATGGACCCGGCCTCGTTGGCCGCGGCCCTCACGCCCGCCACCCGCCTGGTCTGGCTGGAAGCGGCAGGGTCGGTCACGCTGGAGTTCCCGGACTTGGCTGGCTTGCTGTCCGTGATCCGCCAGCATCCACAGGCGGTGGCCGCGTTGGACAACACCTGGGGCGCCGGTCTGGCCTTCAACCCCTTTGCCCTGGGGCCGGATGGCCGGCATGGCGTGGACCTCACCATCCATGCGCTGACCAAATACCCCTCCGGCGGCGGCGATGTGCTCATGGGCGCCGTCATCACGCGCGACGAGGCCCTGCACCTGCGCCTCAAACTCACCCACATGCGCCTGGGGCTGGGCGTGGGGCTCAACGACGTCGAGCTGGTACTGCGCGGCCTGCCCAGCATGGCGCTGCGCTATGCCGCGCACGATGCGTCCACCCGCCAAATCGCGGCCTGGCTGCAGGCCCGGCCAGAGGTCACCCAGGTGCTGCACCCGGCGCTGGCCGGTTCGCCCGGCCACGCGCATTGGCAGGCCCACTGCAGCGGCGCGGCGGGTCTGGTGTCCGTGGTGTTCGATGGCGGGCGCTTCTCGTCTGCCCAGGTCGATGCCTTCGTGGACGCGCTGCGCCTGTTCCAGATCGGCTATTCCTGGGGCGGGCCGCTCAGCCTGGTCATGCCCTACGGCTTGCAGGGCATGCGCCGCTTTGGCCCGCTGGCTGAGCGACAGGGCACATTGGTGCGCCTGGCCGTGGGCCTGGAAGACACGGGCGCCTTGATCGCCGACCTGGCCCAGGCCTTCTCGGCTTTGCGCTGAGCGCTGCGCGGAGGGCAAGCCCGCCGCTGCGAGTCCGTCAGTCCTTGCCGGCCGAGGACACCTTGTGTCTCATCAGCCGGCCCTTTTGGCGAAATGGCCGCCGTCGCTGCGCTCCTCAGTCCTTCGGACTGGACGAGACTTTGTGTCTCATCAGGCGGCCCTTTTCCCGCTCCCAGTCGCGGTCCTTGATGGTGTTGCGCTTGTCGTGCTCGGCCTTGCCCTTGGCCAACGCGATGTCCGCCTTCACGCGCCCGCCTTTCCAGTGCAGGTTCAGCGGCACGATGGTGAAGCCCTTTTGCTCCGTCTTGCCGATCAGGCGGCGGATCTGCTCACGGTGCATCAGCAGCTTCTTGGTGCGATCGGCATCCGGCGTGATGTGGGTGGACGCCGAGCGCAGCGCGTTGATGCGCAGGCCGATGAGGTACATCTCGCCGTTCTTGATGACCACGTAGCCGTCGGTCATCTGCACCTGGCCGTCGCGGATGGCCTTGACCTCCCAGCCTTCCAGCACGACGCCCGCCTCGAAGCGTTCCTCGATGTGGTAGTTGAAGAGGGCTTTGCGATTTTCTGCGATGGACATGGGCTGCGGGAACGAAAGGAACTGGACAAGGAGGCAAGGCATCGCCCGCAGGCGTCCTTAAAATACCGACATTCTATGAAGCACGTGCACAAGTCCGTCTTGCTTTGGTACTCACCCCGTGAAATGTACGGGCTGGTGACCGCGGTCCAAGACTACCCCCAATTCCTGCCCTGGTGCGACCGCGCCGAAGTTTTGCAAACGCACGACGACGGTGTCACCGCGCGGTTGCACATCGCGTTCGCCGGTGTGCACCAGGCTTTCACCACGCGCAATGTGCAGGTCGATGGCCTCAGCGTGGTCATGCACCTCATCGACGGGCCGTTCTCCAAGCTCGAAGGCACCTGGCGCTTCTTGCCGCTGCAAAAGCCGGGCGAGCCGGCGGTGGACGGGCAGTCGCCGCTCGACGCGCCGGCCTGCAAGGTCGAGTTCTCGCTGCATTACGCCTTTGCCAGCAAGACGTTGTCGCTGGTGGTCAGCCCGGTGTTCGACCGCATCGCCAACACCTTCGTCGAGGCTTTCGTGAAGCGGGCGGAGCAGGTCCATGGCCCGCGCTGAAGGCGGCGATGCCCACGGCGTCATCCAGGTGCAAGTGGCCGTGGGGGTGGCGCCGCGCGAAGTCCGCATCGTGTCCCTGAGCCTGCCCGAAGGCAGCACCGTGCGCGATGCTTTGCGCCTGAGCGGTTTTCTGGCCACCGAGGCGGGTGCTGCCATGGACCCCGTGAGTGGCCTCAGCGAAGGCGCGCTGGCCTCAGGTCTGTGGACCGTGGGCGTGTGGGGTCGCAAGGAGCGCCCCGGGCACGTGCTGCGTGACCGCGACCGCATCGAGGTGGTGCGCGGCCTCCAGGTGGACCCGAAAGAGGCCCGGCGCGTGCGCTACAAGGCGCAGGGCAGGGCGGCTCGGGGCTGAGCCCCGCTGCGCGCTGCACCTGCCGCGCTCACTTGCCGCAATTCGACTGGATGGTTTCCTGGGTGCGCTGCAGCTCTTCGTTGCGCGCCTTGTCATCGAGGATTTCGCGCTCGCCCTTGTCGTTGGTGCGCGCAATGCGCAGGCCGTCTTTCAGCGAGCGTTCGTAGCCGCGGGCGCGTTCGCAATTGTCTGCGCGCACCTTGGCCTGTTTGTCTTCCTCGCCCTTCTGGCGCGCCACGCGCTCTTCCTCGGACTTCTTGCGCCGCGCTTCCAGCTCGGGATCGACGGTCTTGGCCGCAGCAGGGGCAGCGGCACTGCCTGGGGCGGCACCGTTGGCGCCGGAGGCAGCTTCCACCACACGGACCTGACGGGACGACGACGGGGTCGGGCGGGCCAGGATGGCGCTGTCCGGGGTGCCGGCCGGGGGCGGGCGATCGCTGTACTGGATCGCGCCGCTGGCATCGCGCCATTTCCACTGCATGCCAGCCTGGGCGGGAGAAGCCGCCAGGGCCAGCACCAGCAGACCGGCACAGGCCAGGCCAGAAGCTGCAGGGGTCGGGATTTTCATGCTGTGCAGTGTAGCGGCGGGCTGGCGCTGCGCAGGCGTGGATATCGCGCAATCCTCCTCGGGATGCCCTGGGGCGAACAGGGGCGCCGCTGCGCGTATAATCCGCTTTTGCGTCTGGAGCCCGTTCATGCGCCTGCTTGGTAAAGCCCTCACGTTCGACGACGTGTTGCTCGTGCCCGCATATTCTCAGGTGTTGCCTCGCGACACCTCGCTGGCCACCCGTCTGTCCCGCAACATCCAACTGAATCTGCCACTCGTGTCCGCCGCCATGGACACCGTGACAGAGGCGCGCCTGGCCATCGCCATCGCGCAAGAAGGTGGCATCGGGATCATCCACAAAAACCTCAGCCCGAAGCAGCAAGCCGCCGAAGTGGCGCGCGTCAAGCGCTACGAATCGGGCGTGCTGCGTGACCCGATCACCATCTCCTCGGACGTCAAAGTCCGCGACGTGATGGCGCTTTCTCAGCAGCATGGCATCTCCGGCTTCCCGGTCGTGGATGGCGGCAAGGTCGTGGGCATCGTCACCGGCCGTGACCTGCGCTTCGAGACCCGCCTGGACGCCCCGGTGCGCGAGATCATGACGCCGCGCGAGCGCCTGATCACCGTCAAGGACGGCGCCAGCCAAGCCGAGGCCAAGGCCCTGATGCACCAGCACAAGCTGGAACGCGTGTTGATGATCAACGACAGCAATGAGCTGCGTGGCGTCTTCACCGTCAAGGACATCACCAAACAGAACACCTTCCCCAACGCCGCCCGCGATGCCCACGGCAAGCTGCGCGTCGGTGCGGCGGTGGGTGTGGGCGATGGCACCGAAGAGCGCGTTGAGCTGCTGGTCAAGGCCGGCGTCGATGCCCTCGTGGTGGACACCGCCCACGGCCACAGCCATGGCGTGATCGAGCGCGTGCGCTGGGTCAAGAAGAACTTCCCGCAGGTCGATGTCATCGGCGGCAACATCGCCACCGGTGCCGCTGCACTGGCCCTGGTCGAGGCCGGCGCCGATGGCGTCAAGGTCGGCATCGGCCCTGGCTCCATCTGCACCACGCGCATCGTCGCCGGTGTGGGCGTGCCCCAGATCATGGCCGTGGACAACGTGGCCACCGCGCTGCAAGGCACGGGCGTGCCCCTGATCGCCGACGGTGGCATCCGCTACTCGGGCGACATCGCCAAGGCCGTGGCCGCCGGTGCCAGCACCGTGATGATGGGTGGCATGTTCGCCGGCACCGAAGAAGCACCCGGCGAGGTCATCCTGTTCCAGGGCCGCAGCTACAAGAGCTACCGCGGCATGGGCTCGATCGGCGCCATGAAGGACGGCTCGGCCGACCGGTACTTCCAGGAGAACGACGAGACCACGAACCCGAACGCCGACAAGCTCGTGCCCGAGGGCATCGAAGGTCGCGTGCCCTACAAGGGCTCGGTCATCACCATCCTGTACCAGATGGCCGGTGGTCTGAAGGCCTCGATGGGCTACTGCGGTTGCGCGACCATCGACGAGATGCACAGCAAGGCCGAGTTCGTCGAGATCACGTCCGCGGGCATCCGCGAAAGCCACGTGCACGACGTGCAGATCACCAAGGAAGCGCCGAACTACCGCATGGAGTGACGCGCCGCAGGTCGGGGCGCCTCCAGGGTGGTCCGCCCCGCCTGACCCTTGCACATCCCGCGACACCGGCTTCGGCCGGTGCCGTTTTTTCTGACCACCGACCCGGATCCTTCCGATGGCTTCGACCCGCGGCCGCCAGGCGGCCATGCCGTTCATCATGATCACGGTGCTGCTCGACATGATGTCGATCGGCATCATCGCGCCCGTGCTGCCCAAGCTGATTGGCACCTTCATGGATTCCGGTGCGGGCACGTCGGTGGCGTATGGTCTGGCGCAGGCCGCCTTTGCCATCACCCAGTTTTTCAGTGCGCCTTTGCTGGGCGGCCTGTCGGACAAGCACGGCCGCCGCCCGGTGTTGCTGCTGGGCCTGTTGGGCATGGCCGTCAACTTCTTCGTCACGGCACTGGCCACCGAGTTCTGGATGCTGCTGGCCGTGCGCGTGATGGGCGGTGCAGTCTGCGCCAACATCGCTGTGGCCAATGCCTATGTGGCCGACATCACCGAGCCGAAAGACCGCGCCAAGAACTACGGCCTGCTGGGCGCGATGTTCGGTGTGGGCTTCATCCTGGGGCCGGTCATGGGTGGCATCCTGGGTGACCACAACGTCCATTGGCCCTTCATGCTGGCCGGCACGCTCACGCTGTTGAATTGCGTGTATGGCTACTTCGTGCTGCCCGAGTCCCTGCCACTGGAGCGCCGCCGCGAGTTCACGCTGGCCCGTGCCAACCCCTTCACGGCGCTGGCCAAGCTGCGCCAGCTCAAGGGCGTCGAGATGCTGCTGTGGGTGATGGGCCTGTCCATCCTGGCGCAGTTCTGCCTGCACACCAGCTGGTTCCTTTACACCGAGTTCAAGTTCGGCTGGACGCCCAAGGACAACGGCCTGTCGCTGTTTGCCGTCGGCATGATGGCCGTGCTGGTGCAGGGTGGCCTGCTGCGCCAGTTCCAGAAGATCATGCCCACTGACAAGCTGGTGCGCATCGGCCTGGTGTCGTCCACCATCGCCTTTGCCGCGTGGGGCCTGGTGCCCGAGGGCTGGATGATGTACGTGGTGATCGCGGCCAATGTGTTTGGCTACATGGTGCAGCCCGGCTTGCAAAGCCTGGTGGCCAACGCGGTGGACCCAACCCGCCAGGGCGAGAGCATGGGCGCCGTGTCGTCCATCAACAGCGTGGCTGCGGTGCTGGGGCCCTTGATGGGCTCGCCACTGCTGGCCACGGTCAGCCACTTCCCGCAAGGCGACTGGCGCATCGGTGCGCCGTTCTACCTGTGTGCCGCCATCCAGGCCGTGGCCGCCTGGCTGGGCTTGCGTTACCTGAGCCGCGCTGGCAACCTGCGCGCCAGTGCGCCAGCGGCTTGAGGCCACTGCGGCCCCGTTCAGATTTCGACTCTTCCCGCGAGACACTTTCATGCACGACAAGATCCTCATCCTCGATTTCGGCTCCCAGGTCACCCAGCTGATCGCCCGTCGCGTGCGTGAGGCCCATGTCTATTGCGAGATCCATCCCAACGACGTGTCCGACGACTTCATCAGGTCGTTCGCACCCAAGGGCATCATCCTGTCAGGCAGCCACGCCTCGACCTACGAAGACCACCAGTTGCGCGCGCCGCAGGCCGTGTGGGACGCCGGCGTGCCCGTGCTGGGCATCTGCTATGGCATGCAGACCATGGCCGTGCAACTCGGCGGCGAAGTGAGCTGGTCCGACCACCGCGAGTTCGGCTACGCCGAGGTGCGCGCCCATGGCCACACGCCGCTGCTGGACGGCATCGCCGACTTCACCACGGACGAAGGCCACGGCATGCTCAAGGTCTGGATGAGCCATGGCGACAAGGTCACGAAGCTGCCCGAAGGCTTCAAGCTGATGGCCTCCACGCCCAGCTGCCCGATCGCCGGCATGGCCAACGAGGCCAAGCACTACTACGCCGTGCAGTTCCATCCTGAGGTCACGCACACCGTGCAAGGCCACGCCATGCTGACGCGTTTCGTGCGCGACATCAGCGGCTGCGCGGGCGACTGGATCATGGGCGACTACATCGCCGAGGCCGTGGCCAAGATCCGCGAGCAGGTGGGCGACGAGGAGGTCATCCTGGGCCTGTCGGGCGGTGTCGACTCTTCCGTGGCCGCGGCCCTGATCCATCGCGCCATTGGCGACCAGCTGACCTGCGTCTTCGTGGATCACGGCTTGCTGCGCCTCAACGAGGGCCAGATGGTGATGGACATGTTCGCTGGCCGACTGCACGCCAAGGTCGTGCACGTGCAGGCGCAAGACCAGTTCATGGGCCACCTCCAGGGCGTGACCGACCCGGAGCAAAAGCGCAAGATCATCGGGCGCGAGTTTGTCGAGGTGTTCCAGGCCGAGGCCAACAAGCTCAAGGGTGACGGCAACAAGGGCGCCAAGTGGTTGGCCCAAGGCACCATCTACCCCGATGTGGTCGAAAGCGGCGGCACCAAGGGCAAGAAGGCGACCATCAAGAGCCACCACAACGTGGGTGGCCTGCCCGAGACCCTGGGCCTGAAGCTGCTGGAGCCTCTGCGCGAACTGTTCAAGGACGAGGTCCGCGAGTTGGGCGTGGCACTGGGCCTGCCGGCCGACATGGTCTACCGCCACCCCTTCCCAGGCCCGGGCCTGGGCGTGCGCGTGCTGGGCGAGGTCAAGCCCGAGTACGTGTCGCTGCTGCAGCGCGCCGACGCCATCTTCATCGAAGAGCTGCGCAAGACCATCGACCCGGCCACCGGCAAGAGCTGGTACGACCTGACCTCGCAGGCCTTCACCGTCTTCCTGCCCGTGAAGAGCGTGGGCGTGATGGGCGACGGCCGCACCTACGAATACGTGGTGTCGCTGCGCGCGGTCGAGACCTCCGACTTCATGACCGCCGACTCGGCCGAGCTGCCCTATGGCCTGCTCAAGAAGGTGTCGAGCCGCATCATCAACGAGGTGCGTGGCATCAACCGCGTGGCCTACGACGTGAGCTCCAAGCCGCCTGCCACGATCGAGTGGGAGTGATCTGGGAGCGCTTCACGACGTCCAAGAACACCCAGAAACTCATTCAAGCCCTTGATATTCAAGGGCTTTTTTGTTTTTGACGCCCCATGAGGTTTCTTGACATCCCGAGTTTTTCGTCGATCAAGAAGATGGTTGATCTTTTGAGTCGATCGCTCTCTGATTGTCTAACGTCTTGATGCGCTGACGGAAAGTGATGCAAGGTGCAAAGGGGGTTATTGGTCTATGACAGTCACGATGACCTGCAGGAAAAATGAAGCGTCATAGCAAGGACGCCCGTCTCCTTCATGGATACGCCAGACCGATGCCACGGAGCAGTTTTCTCTTGGTGCCGCGAAATCCACTGCAATCTGAGCACAGGCACCGGGCGGCGTATCAGGTACCGCAACTTCATGTCTGATGGATCGCAAGTGCGATTGAACCAATGGTTCGAGCGCTCCGCTCATTGATGCACGAGAAATGACGTACTGCTGGTCAACTCTGATCAACTTTCGACCTTGCCAAGTCAACTCACCAGTATTCTGGATTTCCCAGACCTTCCGGAATGCCTCACCACCTCGAACAACCGAGTGATCTGGAATCGTGACGTCGGCATTGAACGCGATGGTATCGTTGGGTCTTGACAGCCCCTTGGCACTGCTGGTGGGGCAACCTTGCCTCGACGCCATTTGCTCTGGCATGCTCAATTGCCCGTAGTGACGTAGCAGGGCAACGGGCGAGATCTCCAATGCGCAGGCCAATCGCAGCAATGTGCCCACTGATGGATCAATGGTCACGCCGTTGGTCAACTTGTACAGATATGTTCTTGCCAGACCGGCCTCCACGGCCAGGGTCTTATACGTCTTGCCGAGGTCGCGGGCACGGTGGCGCAGTAGCGCTCGCAGGTCGTTGCCTGGCACGGCCGTTCCCGCTTACCTTGTACTGAGATTTAGCGCAACGACACCCAGGACGATGCAAGTCAGTCCAGAAATTCGGAGTGCCGAAACGGCTTCTCCAAAGCAGACCATGCCGAGAATGGCCGTGAGTGCTGTGCCGGTGCCAGCCCACACTGCATAGGTCAAACCCAATTCAAGGTGTTTGACCGTGACGGCCATCAGCCAAATGGCGCAGCCATAGCAGCCGATGACTGCGGCTGATGGCCAGGGCTTTGTGAAGCCTTCTGCGTGTCGAAGGGCCAAGGTGCCAAGGACTTCGGCAAGCACGCTGGCAGCCAGGATTGACCATGCGAAAGTCTGAGACTTCATGATGAGGTACCTCTCCCGACCTTGCGCCTATACCGGGCGCGGCCGTGAGACGGCGAAGAGAGCGGTACCTCAAACGTTGAAAATGCTAACAAGCACCACCGGCTGCGTTCATGACAGCGCGGCAATGCCCTTCAGCCGTCCACGGATGTATCTGTGAAAGTGCTCCATCCCTGCTTCAAGTTGATGCTGGTAAGGGCCAATCTCGGATGCACCTCGTCTCAGTAGCGCATAGCGACCAGCCTGCATGCGCTGTCCAATTTCATTGTCCTCTACTGCCGTTTCCAGGTAGGCTTTGGCCGCAAGCGAGGCCATTTGTTCGCCGTCCGGCCATTCCACAAGGTCTGCTGGGTGGTAGTACTCGACGATGTTTCGGCACGCGAGTGGGCCGAGAGGTTGGATGGTTGAAATCACGGTGACCAGTGGATACCACTCAATCATGACGTTGGGGTAGAGCATGAACCACATGGCGCCCACTGCCGGGAGGCGTCCATCGTAGTAGCGCAACACAGCTTGATGCCACGCCCGGTAAACATCACTGTTGCCAGGCTGTTCTAGGCCTTTGTGAAAGCCCACAGTTTGGACGCTCCATTGGTCCCCGAATGCCCATTCCAGTTCGTCGCACGAAACAAAGCGACCTAGCCCCGGGTGGAATGAGGCTACGTGGTAGTCCTCCAGGTAGAACTCCACGAAAGTTTTCCAGTTGTAGTTGCACTCGTGCACCTCCATGTGTCCAAATCGCATGTGCTCAAAGGACAGCAGCGAGGTATAGCGCTTCGGGATGTCCTTCAGGGCCGATGTCGGGTCGCCTCCAGTGAAGTGAAGGCCATTCCACTGAATTGAGGGGAAGATCTCCAGCGCCAGACAGGGTTTGGCAGCGAATCTGGGGGCGTTAAGCAGCTCCCCGTTTCCGTTGTAGGTCCATCGGTGTAAGGGGCAGGATATGCGTTGAGTGTTGCCACTGCCCAAAAGAATGGTGGATTGCCGGTGTCGACAGACATTGGAGATCAATCGGACGCCGTGCTCGCTGTGAACCAGTGTGACGCCATTGTCGCGATGCGGCAGCACACAGTAGTCATCGCGCGCTGGCACCAACAGTGAGTGCCCGGCGTACTGTGGGCCGGTTCGAAAAAGCCATTTTTCCTCCTGCTGCAAGAGCATTTGATCAAAGTAGGCGTGCACGGGCAGTTGAGGGTTCGCCAGCGTCGCTTTTTGGGTGATGGAAGTATCCGGTCGCCACATGTCAGCTCCTCCTTGAGTTGACTTTCAGGTTAGGCAGCGGACTTGATGAGCATCTGATGGCGTGTCTGCTTGACGAGACAGCGATCCTGACTTGCCTGCGATTGGTGGCGGGCCCCTTCTGACACAGACGACGGGGTTGATGAATGGGGGCGAACGCGTCTGGGTCAGTGAATGCCTGACACGGGCGGTTGCGCTCTATCTTGCGCATCATGCCGGACGGCACTACCGCACCCCACCAATTGAGGAAGCCGATGGTGCGGTGGACCCGGAGCGCAAACGCATGTTCATGGCCATGAAGCGCGAAGTGCTGCGCCTGGGCGACTTGCGATGACGGCCTTGATGGCCGAGCAGTTCCGAAGGCGACCTGGCAACTACCAGGCCTACTTCAGCAGCCACGATCACCTCCTCGACATGGCGGCGCACTTCTAGCAACGGCACTCCGACATCCCCGTCATTCGCCAGTCCAGGGGCATGAACGAGGCCGCACAGGGGGGCTTCCTGCATCGCATGACACCCACCAGCCAGGGCGTCGGGTTTGCCATGCTGGCAGGCTCGTTCTCCGAAGGGGTGGACCTGCCCGGGCAGCGGCTCATCGGGGGGCGGCATTGCTGCGCTGGGGCTCCCACCGGACACGACGCGCCAGCAGGTGGTCCAAGGACAGCACCCCTGGGCCACGAACGATGAGGCCCAGCAGCACCGCGGCCCAGGTGCCGTGCGTCGCATAGGCGCCGGGGTACACGAAGAGCTGGATCACCGCCGTCATGCCCAGCAGCCCCAGGGCCGAGAAGCGCGTGCCCAAGCCCAACAGGATCAGCGCCGGCAACAGGTGCTCGGCCGTCGCGGCCATCGGTGCGGCGATCTCGGGTGGCACGAAGGGCAGGCGGTACTCTTCCTGGAACAGGGCCAGGGCGCTGTCCGACAGCCTCGGCCAACCCAGCATGAACTCGCCACTCACCAGGTTGAGCACGAAGCCCTCCACCTTGGTCTGGCCTGAGCCCCAGAACACCGCAGCGATCGATAAGCGCGCCAGCAAGGCCAGCAGGCTGTGCGGGAAGCGTTCGCACGCGCCAATGAAGGCCCGGGTCGCTCTGACGGGCCAAGCCAGCGAGGTGGTGGGCATCTGGGCGTGTGGCAAGGATGGTGCGTTCATGGTGGGCTCCCTGAGTGATGAAGGACGGTTGAAAGGGCACCTTGCGCCAGCAACAGGCGGAAGGTCGTGGTGAGGTCGAAGTGCGGGTCGGCCGCCACGGCGTGTGCCGTGGCCAGCGCCAGGCCCTGTTGCGCCAGCAGGGCCTGCGTGAACTGGGCAGCGCCGTGCGACATGGGCAGCACCACCACGTCGAGCGCCTGGCGCAGGACCAGCGCCGACTCGGGCTGTGCCATGTCCAGCGTCGCCAGTTGATCGAGCAAGGCGTCCTGGTGGGCTGCCCACAGCGAGACCACGGCGTGCGGCGCGTGCACCACCTGGACCGAGGGCTGGCACACGATCTGCATCTCGCCGAGATGGTGGGCGCTGGAGAGGGCGAGGTAGATGTCGGCATGGGTCATCACAGGCGCATCGGCCGCGTGACAGGCGCGCACCCTGGCCATCTCCAGCCTGGCCATGTCTGCGAGGTATGGCAATGACCGCGCCGGCCCGAACCCTGCGATGAAGTCGGGCAAGGCCTCGCCATAGAACGCCATGACGGGTGAGGCCGGTGGTGAGCGCCGCACGAAGGTCCGTGCCATCGCGCGGAAGAAGTCTTCGCCCACCAGTTGCTGCGTGACCGGGAAGGTGTCGGCCAGCGCATCGATCAGCGACACCACCACGTTGTTGCGATGCACCGCCAGTCGGCGCATCGGGTCCGAGCCATTCCAGGCGCTGAGGCCAGCGGGGCAGGGCAGGGTGGGGTCCAGCAGGGCGGTGACGAACGAGGCTTGGCTCATGCGGTGCCCCATCGTGCCAGGGTGCGCTCGGCCCGGCTGGCTTCGGTCAGCAGGGTGGACAGGCTGGGCACGTCGTTGTCGCGCTCCAGCAGGGTGGGCAGGGGCCCGAGGCGCGCAACGAGGCGCTCGTACAGGCGCCACACGGCCTCGTCCACCGGGCTGCCATGGTGGTCGATCAGCAAAAGCGCGCCGGCGGCATCCTCGTCAAGGGCGTGACCGGCCAGGTGCACCTCGCCCACCGCCTGGAGTGGCAGGGCGTCGATGTAGGCGTCGGCATCGAGCCCGTGGTTGGTGCAGGACACGTGGACGTTGTTGAGGTCCAGCAGCAGGCCGCATCCGGTGCGGAGAACCACCTCGCCGAGGAAGTCCGCTTCGCTGAAGGTGGACGACGCGAAGGCCAGGTAGGTGGCCGGATTCTCCAGCAGGATCTGTCGCTGAAGCCGGGACTGCACATGGTCGATGTGGCGGCAGACGCGGTGCAACGTGTCGCCGTTGTAAGGCAGTGGCAGCAAGTCGTTGAGGAACTGCCCGCCATGGCTGGACCAGGCCAGGTGCTCAGAGAACACGGCGGGTTCGCAGCGTTCGATCAGATCGCTCAGGCGTTGCAAGTGGGCCTCGTCCAGCGGTGCTTCTCCGCCGATCGACAGGCCCACGCCGTGCAGTGACAGTGGATAGCGCTCCCGGATGCGCGCCAGAAAGTGCGGCAAGGGCCCACCGGCGACCATGTGGTTTTCGGCGTGCACTTCGAAGAAACCGATGTCGGGGCATTGCGTCAGCACATCCTTGAAATGCTGAGGCTTGAGCCCCAGTCCTGCGCGCGCTGGCAGAGGCGCATGTGGTGTGGCTGGCGTGAGTGGTGCCATGGTGGGCGTGAGCGGTGTCATGGCAGCGTGCCTCGACCTTCGTGCTGCTTTGCTCAGGACTTCTTGCCTGCTTTGAACTCGGCCAGTTGCCCAAAGCCGCTGGGCGAGGTCTTCGAGGTCAGTTTTTCGCAGGTGCCTTTGGGCACGAACTTCCAGGCGTCGCCCTGGTGGTCGGCTTTGGATGTGCCTGCGCAGCTGGTGCCGGGGCCGGCCGCGCAGTCGTTCTTGCCCTTGAGTGCCACGCCGTAGCACTTCTCTTTGGCGTTGGCGCTGGCTTCGGCGGCAGCGGCTGGCAAAGTCGCGAAGGTGGTGCCAAGCGCGATCGTCAGGGCCAGGGTGGACAGGGGCGTGTGGGTGCGGGTCATGGGGATCTCTCTCGCGGTGAAGCTGTGGAACACCCGGCGCGCTTGCGCCACCGGGGCTGGGTGCGTGCGACACCTCAGCCTTCTGGCTGGATGTCGTGCAGCTTCGTCGCGCGAGACCCTCAGGTGTTTACAGCTTTCGGCGCTTTTTTTTCGAGCCCACCACTCGGCCTGGTTTGGGCCCCAGTCCATGCACACCACGGGCGAGCGCATCGGCCTCGGCATTGCGGTGCCTGGGCACCCACAGCCACTGGACATGGTCGAAGCCCGCCAGCGCGATCGCAGCCTCTGTCAACAAGGGCAGCAGGCGCTGGATGCTGGGGACACGACCATCCGCCAGTTGCTCCAACAGCAAGCTGCTGTCGGTCTGGATGCGCAGGTGCCTGGCGCCATGCGCTTGCGCCATCGCCAGCCCGAGCATCAGGGCCCGCAGTTCCGCCTCGTTGTTGCAGCCGCTGCTGGGCCAGGCCATGGCCTGCGCGTGGCGCTCTCCCTCAGGCGAGCGCAGCACCGCCGCCAGTCCTTGGCGACCCGGGTTGGGCACGGCACTGCCGTCGCAAGCCAGTTGCCAGAGAGACACATCGAACGGGGGAGGGGGCAAAGACATCGCCTGGAGGTGGATAGCCAAAGATAATAAGGTGCTTGACGTCCCTGCCTTGCCACCTGTGAGCCCCATGACCGAATCGTTCGACGAACACGCCATGCGCATCGCGCTCGACCAGGCCCACAACGCCTGGCTGGCGGGCGAGGTGCCTGTGGGCGCCGTCATCGTGCGGGCGGGGCAGGTGATCGCAACAGGCTACAACCGGCCCATCACCACGCACGACCCCACCGCGCATGCCGAGATCGTGGCCCTGCGCCATGCGGCCTTGCTGCAGGGCAACTACCGCCTGCCCGAGTGCGAGCTCTACGTGACGCTGGAGCCCTGCGCCATGTGCGCGATGGCCTTGATGCACGCACGGTTCAAACGGGTGGTGTTTGCCGCGACCGATCCCAAAACGGGCGTGGCCGGCTCGGTCATGGACCTGTTCGCCAACCGGCAACTCAACCACCACACCGAGATCGTGGGGGGCGTGCTGGCCGAACCGGCCAGCGCCTTGCTCAAGCAATTCTTCGCTGAGCGCCGGGCTCAGATCAAGGCGCAGCGCGACGCCAGGCAAGCGGCGATGTCACGCCAGGCCCTGCATGGGCTGGACGTGATCGAACCCGATCCTCAGCATGAGCCATTGCCACTGCCCCAGGTCATCGAGGCGCCAGACGATCTGGGTTGAGCCATGAAAAAAGGCCCCGAAGGGCCTGGGTGCAGCGTGGCATCACATGCCGGCGTAGTTCGGGCCACCGCCGCCTTCGGGCGTGATCCAGACGATGTTCTGGGTCGGGTCCTTGATGTCGCAGGTTTTGCAGTGCACGCAGTTCTGCGCGTTGATCACCAGCTTGTCCTGGTTGTCGTCGGTCTTGACGAACTCGTACACACCGGCCGGGCAGTAGCGCGACTCGGGGCCAGCGAACTTGGCCAGGTTGACCTGCACGGGCACCGACGCGTTCTTCAGCGTCAGGTGGGCCGGTTGGTGCTCGGTGTGGTTGGTGTTCGAGACGAAGACCGAGCTCAGGCGGTCGAAGGTGATCTTGCCGTCCGGCTTCGGGTAGTCGATTTTGGCGCACTGTGCGGCGGGCAGCAGGCGGGTGTGATCGGCTTCCGTGCGGTGGATGGTCCAGGGCGCGACCTTGATGCCCAGGCGGGGCAGCAGCCACTGCTCGATGCCGGTCATCAGCATGCCGACGTACATGCCCTTCTTGAACCACTGCTTGAAGTTCTTGGACGAATCCAGCTCTTCCTTCAGCCAGCTCTTCTCGAAGGACGCTGGGTAGGCGCTCAGCTCGTCGTGCTGGCGGTCGGCGCCCAGGGCTTCGAAGATGGCTTCGGCGCACAGCATGCCGGTCTTCATGGCGGCGTGCGAGCCCTTGATGCGGGCAGCGTTCAGGAAGCCGGCATCACAGCCGACCAGGGCGCCACCCGGGAACACGAACTTGGGCAGCGACAGGATGCCACCGGCCGTGATGGCGCGGGCGCCGTAGCTCAGGCGCTTGGCGCCTTCCAGGTACTGCTTGATGCTGGGGTGGGTCTTCCAGCGCTGCATTTCTTCGAAGGGGCTCAGCCAGGGGTTCTGGTAGTCCAGGCCCGTCACGAAGCCGAGCGTGACCTTGTTGTCTTCCAGGTGGTAGAGGAAGCCGCCGCCATAGGTGGACGTGTCCATCGGCCAACCAGCGGTGTGCACCACCAGACCGGGCTTGGCCTTGGCCGGGTCGATTTCCCACAGTTCCTTGATGCCGATGGCGTAGCTCTGTGGGTCCTTGCCCTCGTCGAGCTTGAACTTGGCGATCAGCTGCTTGCCCAGGTGGCCGCGGGCGCCTTCGGCGAAGATGGTGTACTTGCCCAGCAGTTCCATGCCCAGCTGGAAGTCACCGGTGGGCTCGCCCGACTTGTCGATGCCCATGTTGCCGGTGGCCACGCCCTTGACCGAGCCGTCGTCGTTGTAGAGCACTTCGGCGGCTGCGAAGCCGGGGAAGATTTCCACGCCCAGGGCCTCGGCCTGCTGGCCCAGCCAACGGGTCACGTTGCCCAGGCTGATGACGTAGTTGCCGTGGTTGTGGAAGTTGTTGGGGATCAGGGCTTGCGGCGTGGCGGTGGCGCCGGTCTCGCTCAGCACCAGCACCTCGTCGGCGGTGACGGGCTGGTTCAGCGGTGCGCCGAGTTCCTTCCAGTTGGGGAAGAGCTCGGTCATCGAGATCGGGTCCATCACGGCGCCCGACAGGATGTGCGCGCCCGGCTCGGAGCCCTTTTCCAGCACGACAACGTTGACTTCCTTGCCTGCCTTCTCGGCCAGTTGCTTGAGGCGGATGGCGGTGGACAAGCCAGCGGGGCCCGCGCCGACGATGACGACGTCGTACTCCATCGATTCGCGGGGACCAAACTGCTCAAGGATTTCCTGGGGCGTCATCGTGCTTCCTTCTGTTCGGACAAAACAGGCCGGGTTGTTCTTGGATCAAGCCCGCGATTCTAATTGCAGACACAGACACAATTCTGCACAAAAAAGCACGACCGTTCGAAAATCTCCCCCGCATGGGTGGGGCGATGCCGGCGGCATGCGGGCCCCTGTCGTCATGCTATGGTTTGTGGCCTGTTTGAGGAGCATTCCGCATGAGTTACACCCTGGACCTTTCCGGCCGCGTGGCCCTGATCACTGGCGCTTCCAGCGGCCTGGGCAAGCAGTTCGCGTTGACGCTGGCGCAGGCGGGCGCGGCCGTCGTGCTGGCCGGTCGCCGTGTCGAGCTGCTCAAGACTTTGCGGTCGGAGATCGAAGCCGAGGGCGGGGATGCGCACGTGGTGGGCGTGGACGTGACCGACATGGCCAGCATCCGTTCGGCCGTGGCTCATGCCGAGACCGAGGTCGGCCCCATCGACATCCTGATCAACAACTCGGGCGTGAGCACGACCGAGCGCCTCATCGACGTCACCGAAGACAGCTACGACTTCGTCTTCGACACCAACACGCGCGGCGCCTTCTTCGTCGCTCAGGAAGTGGCCAAGCGCATGCTGGCGCGGGCCCAGGGTTCGGCGCCGGGCACGTACACGGGCGGACGCATCGTCAACATCGCCTCGGCCGCAGGCCTGCGCACGCTGCCGCAAATCGGCGTCTACTGCATGAGCAAAGCCGCCGTCATCCACATGACCAAGGTGATGGCCGCCGAGTGGGGGCGCTTCGGCATCACCACCAACGCGGTGTGCCCAGGCTACATCGACACGGAAATCAACCACCACCACTGGTCCACCGAGTCGGGCCAGAAGCTGGTCAACATGCTGCCGCGCAAGCGCGTGGGCAGCCCCAAGGACCTGGACGCATTGGTGGTCATGCTGTGCTCGGCGCAGAGCGACTTCATCAACGGCGCGGTCATTTCGGCGGATGACGGCATGGCTGCGGCCTGAGTGCGGGCGCTTCTGACTTGAAATGGCGCAGCGAAGCCGCATCTGAGCGGCATTGCGCACCTGCGCCCTGATGAACCGAACCGCCCGAGTTGCCCCATGCGCCTTGAAATCCCCGAGCACAAAATCCTGGTCCACCAGCTGGAGTTGCCCATCCTGTGGGGCGACATGGACGCCCTGGGCCACATCAACAACACCGTGTACTTCCGCTACATGGAGCAGGCCCGCGTGAGCTGGATCCAGGCCATCAGCGGCTCGGTGGGCGGGGAGGGGGAAGGCCCGGTCATTGCCAACGCCTTCTTCAATTTCTACCGCCCCGTGGTGTTCCCCGGCACGGTGACGATCAAGCTGTACGTGGCCGACCCCGGCCGCACCAGCATCGACACCTTCGTGACGGTGGAGCGCAGCGACGAGCCAGGCGTGCCCCATGCCGCCGGTGGCGCCACGCTGGTCTGGGTCAACCAGGGCACCGGCCGGCCCACGCCTTTGCCCGAGGCCTTCCGCGCGCTCAAGGCGCCCACGCCCGCCTTGCCGGGTGGCGAGGTGCCGCCGGCCTTGCCGGGCAAGTGAGCCGCTGGTTTGGCGGCCTCGCAACACAGCACGCGCCCGTCCCCACAGGCGCGTTTTTTTTCGCCACGGCGGGCGCGCAGCGCTGGATTTTCCACAAGGCCTGGGTGTACGCTGTGCCACGCTGCACTGCAACACGCGTGAGGCTTCCATCGAGATTCCCCTGAGCCAAGGAGTGATTGGATGAACAAGGTCTATCCCGACGCCGCCAGTGCGTTGGCAGGGATTGTGAAAGACGGGCAATTGCTCGCCGTGGGCGGCTTCGGCCTGTGTGGGATCCCTGAAGCGCTGATCGACGCGCTGCAGGCCAGCGGGGTCAAGGACCTCACGGTGATCTCCAACAACGCCGGTGTCGATGGCTTTGGCCTGGGCAAGCTGCTCAACACGCGCCAGATCCAGAAGATGATCTCCAGCTACGTGGGCGAGAACAAGGAGTTCGAGCGCCAGTACCTGGCCGGTGAACTGCAGCTGGAGTTCACGCCGCAGGGCACGCTGGCCGAGAAGCTGCGTGCCGGTGGCGCAGGCATTCCCGCCTTTTTCACCAAGACGGGCGTGGGCACCATCGTGGCCGAGGGCAAGGAAACCCGCGAGTTCGATGGCGAGGTTTACGTCATGGAGCGCGCCCTGGTGCCAGACGTGGCCCTGGTCAAGGCCTGGAAGGCCGACAAGAGCGGCAACCTGGTGTTCCGCCGCACCGCGCGCAACTTCAACCCGGCCGCGGCCATGGCCGGCAAGCTCACGGTGGTCGAGGTCGAGGAGATCGTCGAGACCGGCAGCCTGGACCCGGACGCCGTGCACCTGCCGGGCATCTACGTGCACCGCATCGTGCTGAACGCCACGCCCGAGAAGCGCATCGAGAAGCGCACCACCCAACAGAATCCGAAGGGAGCCTGACCCATGCCCTGGACCCATGACGAAATGGCGGCCCGTGCGGCCAAGGAGCTGGAAGACGGCTTCTACGTGAACCTCGGCATCGGCCTGCCCACGCTGGTGGCCAACCATGTCAGCCCGGACATCGACGTCTGGCTGCAGTCCGAGAACGGCATGCTGGGCATCGGCCCCTTTCCCAACGAGGCCGAAGTCGATCCGGACCTGATCAACGCTGGCAAGCAGACCGTGACCACGCTGCCTGGCAGCTCGATTTTCGGCAGCCACGACAGCTTCGCCATGATCCGCGGCGGCAAGATCAACCTGTCCATCCTGGGCGCCATGCAGGTGTCCGAGCACGGCGATCTGGCCAACTGGATGATCCCGGGCAAGATGGTCAAGGGCATGGGCGGTGCCATGGACTTGGTCGCTGGCGTCAAGCGCGTGGTCGTGCTCATGGAACACGCGGCCAAGAACGGCGAGCACAAGCTGCTGCAGAACTGCAGCCTTCCGCTGACCGGCCTGGGCGTGGTGGACCGCATCATCACCGAGCTGTGCGTGCTGGACGTGACGGCCGATGGCTTCACCTGCATCGAGCTGGCGCCGGGCGTGACGCAGGACGAGATCCGCACCAAGACGGGTGCGCACGTCGAGTTCGCCTGAGGCGGATCGGTCTGATCAAAAGCCGGGCAGGGGCCTGGTGTGCGCTGCGGTTGGCGATGCCATGGGTGCATCGGCCCGCAGCGCTTTTTCGTGTTGAAGCAACCATTGCTTGCGCGGCAGCCCGCCGCCATAACCCGTCAGCGAGCGGTTGCTGCCAATGACGCGGTGGCAGGGCAGCACGATGCTGATGGGATTGGCGCCGTTGGCCAGCCCCACGGCGCGCACAGCGGTCGGCTTGCCGATGCGCCGCGCCAGTTCGCCGTAGCTGACCGTCTCCCCATCGGGGATGCTGCGCAGGGCGGTCCAGACCTGGCGCTGGAATTCGGTGCCGCCGGTGACCACTTCCATCCGGTGGATGACGGCGATGTCGCCATCGAAATAGGCCTGCATCGCCTGAGTGGCGGTGGACGGGGGTGTGGTGTCTCGCAGTTGCGCGGGTGTGCCTGGGTACTGCCGTCGCATCAGCTCGCGCATGCGCGCCTCGTGATCGTGCCAGTCGAGTGCGCGCAGCAGGCCTTGTTCGTCGGTGACGATCAGCATCTCGCCCAGCGGGGTGGGCACGCGTTCGAGCAGGAAGGTGAGGGCGGGCATGGTGCCAGTCTAAAGGGGCCCGATGTGGCGCGGCGGTCTGCGAGAATCACCCGATGAACTGGATCCTGCTGGGCCTGCTGGCCATCAACCTCTTGCTGCTGGTGTGGCTGCTGCTGCGCCCCGCCCCTTCGCCCGATGCGGCGCTTGCCCAATTCGCGCAAGACCTCAAGGCCCATGGCGATGGCCGACAAACCCAGCTGGAGAGAGAGCTGCGTGAGGAGCTGCAACGCAGTGCCAGTGGCACGCGCCAGGAGCTGACGCAGTCGTTGGGCCAAGCGATTGGCCTGTTCCAGCAGACGGTGCTGGGCCAGCAGGGCGATGCCACGCGCACGCAAAACGAGCAGCTCGACAGCTTCCGCGTGCAGCTGGCCGCCATGCAGCAGGCCCTGGCCGATGCGCTGCGCGACAGCAGCCACCAGGCAGGCCTGCAATCGGCGGCCCAGCGCGAGGCCCAGGCACTGGCCCTGGCGCGCTTCACCGAGGCGCAGGAGGCCTCGCTCAGGCGCCTGTCCGACGCCATGGGCGAGCAATTGCGCGCGCTGTCCGAGTCCAACGACCGCCGCCTGGGCGAGGTCCGCACCACGGTGGAGACGCGCCTGCAAGCCCTGCAGGCCGACAACGAGAAGAAGCTGGAGCAGATGCGCCAGACGGTCGATGAGAAGCTGCATGCCACGCTGGAAGCCCGCCTGGGCGAGAGCTTCAAGCAAGTGGCCGACCGCCTGGAGCAGGTCCACAAGGGCCTGGGCGAGATGCAGCGCCTGGCCAGCGATGTGGGTTCCCTCAACCGGGTGCTCAGCAACGTCAAGACGCGCGGCATCTTTGGCGAGGTGCAGCTGGCAGGGCTGCTGGAGCAGGTCTTCACGCCCGAGCAGTACGCCGTCAACGTCGAGACCGTGCCGGGCAGCGGCGCGCGCGTGGAGTTCGCCATCCGCCTGCCCGGGCGTGGGGAGCCTGACCAGCCGCTGTGGCTGCCCATCGACGCCAAGTTCCCGCGGGAAGATTACGAGCGCCTGCTCGAAGCGCAAGACCGTGCCGATGTGGCCGGCGTGGAGACGGCATCCAAAGCCATCGAGCAGCGTTTCAGGCTGGAGGCCAAAACCATCCGCGACAAGTACCTGGCGCCGCCGCACACGGCCGACTTCGCCATCCTCTTCGTGCCGACCGAAGGCCTGTACGCCGAAGCCTTACGCCGCCCGGGTCTGGTCGAGGCGCTGCAGCGCGAATGCCGCGTGATGCTGGCGGGCCCGACCACCTTGCTGGCCACGCTCAACAGCCTGCAGATGGGCTTTCGCACGCTGGCGCTGGAGAAGCGCTCGTCCGAGGTTTGGCAGGTGCTGGGCGCCGTCAAGAACGAGTTCAGCAAGTTCGGGGATGTGCTGGCCAAGACGCGAAAGAAGCTCGACGAGGCCAGCAACACCATCGGTCAGGCCGAGACGCGCACCCGGGTCATGGGGCGAGCGCTCAAGCAGGTCGAGGCGCTGACCGACACGCAGGCCCAGGCCCTGCTGCCAGGTGGCGACCTGCTCACCGACGAGGCGGACGAGGCCCCGGCCGCTTGAGCCTGCGGCGGCGGGGCCGGCGCACGCACGCGAGGGCTCAGGCTTTCGCGCCGAGTTCCTTGGCGCGTTGCTGGCGGGCGCGCAGCTCGTCTGCCGAAGGCTGCTGCTCGGCCAGCGTGGGCCAGCCTTGCAGGTGCTGCGTGACGATCTGGCTGAAGGCGCGCACCCAGTCCAAGCGGTCGTTCAGGCAAGGGATGTAGTGGAAGGCCTGGCCGCCACTTTCCAGAAAGGCTTCTTTGCCCTCCATGGCGATTTCTTCCAGCGTCTCGATGCAATCGGCCACGAAGGCCGGGCAGACCACGTCGACGCGCTGGGTGCCGGCTTTGCCAAGTGCGCGCAGCGTCGGTTCGGTGTACGGCTCCAGCCACTTGGCCTTGCCGAAGCGGCTCTGGAAGGTCACCACGTACTGGTCTTTTGTCAGCGCGAGGGCTTCGGCGAGCAGACGGCCTGTTTTCAGGCACTCGCAATGGTAGGGGTCGCCCAGCAGCAGGGTGCGGTGCGGCATGCCGTGGAAGCTCATCACCAGCTTGTCGGGGCGGCCCTCGCGCGCCCAGTGTTCGCGCACGCTTGCGGCCAGGGCAGCGATGTAGCCTGCGTCGTCGTGGAAGTGGTTGATGTGGCGCAGCTCGGGCAGCAGGCGGGTGTTCTGGCCCCAGGCGAAAACTTCGTCCATCACGCTGGCCGTGGTCGCGCCCGAGTACTGCGGGTACAGCGGCACCACCAGCACGCGGGTCACGCCCTCGGCTTTGAAGGCATCGAGCTGGCTGGCCACGCTGGGCTGACCGTAGCGCATGGCATGGCGCACGCGGACCTGGTGGCCTTGCTCGCCCATGAAACCTTGCAGCAGCGTGGTGAGCTTCTCTGTCCAGACGCGCAGCGGCGAGCCTTGCGGCATCCAGATGCTGGCGTACTTCGCGGCCGACTTGGCCGGGCGCACGCGCAGGATGATGCCGTGCAGGATGGGCCACCACACGGCACGCGGGATCTCGACCACGCGCGGGTCCCACAGGAACTGGCCGAGGTAGCGACGCAGCGCGGGGGCCGTGGCGGCTTCAGGGGTGCCGAGGTTGACGAGGAGGATGCCGGTGCGGGGGACCTGGCCGTGCTGGAAGGGTGGTTCTTTGGCGACGCTCATGGCGCTGCATTGTGGGCCACCCTGGGCAGGGCTCGCGCCAGGCGACACAACTCTGTCGTCACTGCCACGATGTCGATGGGCTTGGTCCAGTAGCCGGTGAAGCCCGCCTGCTTGGCACGGGCCAGGTCTTCGGGCATGGCATCGGCCGAGCACATGAAGGCCGGGGCATCTGCCAGCGGGGGCAGCTGTCGCATGGCTTCCAGTACCTCGAAGCCCGACATGCCGGGCAGGTGGGCGTCCAGCACCAACACGTGCGGTGGATTCTCGCGGGCCATGCTCAGGGCGATGTCACCGTCTTCGGCGATGTCGAGCTCGATTTCGGCATAAGGGCGCAGGGCCTCGGCAAAGAGCAGGGCGTTGATGCGGTTGTCCTCGACGTAGAGAACGCGCAAAGCGGGCAGATCGGCAGGGGCCGACGTCGGGGTGGCAGGCACAGTCATCCAGTCGGGGCCGCTGTCTTCCGGGGTGACCGCAGCCGGTGTTTCGCTGCGCTCGTGCAACTCGGCCGCCTCGTCCTGTGGCCCGACCGTGTGGGCGCCCGGCAAGGTGACGCTGACCCGGGTCCCGGCCCCGGGTTGGCTGACGATGTCCATGTGGCCTCCCATGGATTCCACGAGCGATCGGGTGATGATAAGGCCCAAGCCTGTGCCTGCCACGCTCGATGTTTCCCGCCCAAGGCGCTCGAAGGGCTGGTAGAGCCTGGCCAGTTGCTCGGCCGTCATGCCGGTGCCGGTGTCCTGCAGGCTCAGCAGCACGCTGCCATCGGCCTGACGCTGCGCGCGCACCACGACCGAGCCGCCATCGCGGTTGTATTTGATGGCGTTGGAGCCGATGTTCATCAGCACTTGGCGAAGGCGCTGGCGGTCGGCCAGCACCGCGGCGTCGGCCTCGATGTAGGAGCTCATCGAGATCTCGCGCTGTTCGGCCATGGGCAACAGCATCGACAGGCATTGCACCAGCTCGTCTTCCAGCACGATGGGCTCGGGTTTGAGCTTGACCACGCCAGCCTCGACCTGCTGCAAGTCCAGCACGTCGTTGACCAGGCCCGAGAGGTGGCGGCCCGCGTGCAGGATCTGTTCGATGTAGTTGCGCAGCGGGTTGTCGCCACTGCCTTGCCCCAGCTGCAGGCGCATGAGTTGCGCAAAGCCTGTGATGGCGTTGAGTGGCGTGCGGATTTCGTGGCTCATGCGCGAGAGGAACTCGCTCTTGGCCGCGCTGGCCGCCTCGGCGAATTCGCGTTGGCGCTCGGCCTGCTCGGCCTGCTTGAGCACGGAGATGTCGGAGTGCGTGCCGACCACGCGCAGCGGCTTGCCATCGCGCGAGTGGCTCACCACCTTGCCGCGCGAGAGGATGTGCAGGTAGTGGCCCTGGCGGTGGCGCAGGCGGAACTCCACCTGCTGCACGCCCACGCCCTCGGTGACGAAGCGCATGGTGCTGTGGGCCACGGCATCGCGGTCTTCGGGGTGAACGCGCAGGAAATACTCTTCGGGCGTGTCGGTGATTTCGTGGTCCTCGTAGCCCAGCATCTGCTTCCAGCGGGTCGAGTAGTACATGCAGCCGCTGGGCATGTCCCAGTCCCACACGCCATCGCCGGCACCCTCCAGGGCGAACTTCCAGCGCTCTTCGCTGAGGGCCAGGTCCTGCACGGTCAGGCGCTCGCGGGTGATGTCGCGGAAGGTCGCCATGGCCGCGAAAGGCGGGGTGTCGCGGTCCACGCGGATGAGGTTGGCCGACATCTGCAACCAGACGATCTCGTGGTCGGCACGGCGGGCCGGCACCACGCGGTCGGTCACCCGCTGGCCTGTGCGCATCGTCTCCGTCAAGGGCCAGCGCTCGCGGGGCAGGGGCGTGACGAGGTCGTCTTCCAGCAGGTCAAAGGCGCTGCCTGCCGCTTCGTTCAGGGACGGCAGCCCTGCTGGCAAGCCGAGGATGCGGCAGGCCGCGGTGTTCAGCGCCACCACGCGGCCATCGAGGTCGATGATGATCAGGCCATCGCTGATGGTGGCGGCCACCGAGCGGTACAGCTCCTCGCTGACGCGCAGCTTCTCTGCGGCGTTCTTGCGCTCGGTGATGTCCGCTGTCAGGTAGAGCACCTGGCCGGCGGGCATGGGGGTGATCCGGGCTTCAAAGTGCCGCAGCACCTGATCGTGGCCGCGCAGGTCGTAGTTCAGCGTCTGGGGCTGGCCGCTGGCGCGTGCCAGGGCCACGGCATCGCGCTGCCGTTGGCCGATGTCGTCCGGCAAGTGCGCGCCCATCAGCTGGCCGATCATCTTCGGCATCTCGCCGAGCAGCTGCGGGTGGTCCATGTGGCCGTCCACATAGCGGTCGTCGGCATCGATGACAAACCACAGGTCGGGCAGGGCGCGCAGCACGGCGCTCAGGCGGGCTTCGCTGTCGTGCAAGGCCTGCCGCTGGGTGGTGAGCAATTCGGCGTTTTCGCGGGTCTGGGTGACGTCCATGGCGAAGTGCACCGTGCTGCCGTCGTCCAGGGTCTCGTCGCGCACCAGCAGCCAGCGGTCGCGGAAGCGGATTTCGTGGGCGCGGTCCTGGTGGCGCAGGTCGAAGCGCCAGCTGAGAAACGCCTCCTCGCAGCCCACGGCATCGGGGTAGTGGCCGCTGAGGGCCAGGCGCCGCAGGATGCTGGGCCAGTGTGTCTGGCTGGGCTCGTACGCCGCGCCCATGGACTCCCGCCAGTGGCGGTTGGCCAGCACGATCATGCCTTCCCGGTCGGTGATGACCACGCTCATGTGGAAGGTTTCGATGGCCTTGCGCAGCAGCTGGTCGGCGCGTCGGGCGGCCTGCTCCGCAGCCAGCTGGCGGGTGATGTTGCGGCTGGCGCCACGGTAGCCTTGGAAATCGCCTTGGGGGTTGAAGACGGGCGTGCCACTGACGCTCACGGTGATGCGCCCACGCGGGGTGTCGCGGTCTGCGACCATGTCCTGGAAGGGTGCGTGGCGTGCGCGTGCCTGCAGATAGCGGTCCCAGCTGGCACGGGTCTCGTCTTCGCGCGGCGCGATCACGTGGGTGACCTTCATGCCGATTTCAGAGGCCGGTGCCATGCCCGTGTGTTGAAGCAGCCCCTCGGACACCCATGTCAGCTGTCCGTTGACGTCGGTTTCCCACAGCCAGTCGCTGCCCGCCAGGCTGGCGGTGCGCACGCGCTCTTCGGCGTGCTGCGCACGGTGGGCGATCACGGCCGCACGCAGCAACTCTGAGGCGGCCGTGCCCACATCCTGCAGGTGTGCCAGCGCTTCGTCGCTCCAGTCGCGCGGCTGGGTGTCGCAAGCGCACACGGAGCCCAGCACCTGACCTTCCACCCACAGGGGCACGCCGGCATAGGCCACCACGCCCTGGAGGGCGGCGTTGGCGACGAGGTGCTGGAAACGGCTGTCGTCGCGCAGGTCTCGCACGCACAAAGGCTGCTGCGTTTGCAGCAGGTGGTCGCAGGGGGCGTCGCGACGTGCCACCGGTGGCAAGTTCAGGCCGGTGCTGGCGAGCGCTCGCACGCTGTGGCTGTCGATCAGGTTGATGGCGGTCGCGGGCACCTGCAGGAGCCGGGACAGCATCCTGGCCAGGGCCAGGAAGGCTGGATCGCCCTCAGAGCCCTCGGCTTGGAGCAAATGTGTGCTGTGGAGCAGCGCCAGCCGCTCCGCTTCATCCTGTTGGACTGCGCTGAAGGTCATGCAGAAAGACTTCTCGGCAACTGGCCGTGTCGTCGAATGTAGCGCAGTCAACGTCGGGCGTCGCTCCCGATCAACACTGAGGCAGCGTGTCCGAGAAGCTCAGCACATCGAAGCGGATTTGCGTGCTGGTGGGGTCCGTCGAGGGCGCGCCCAGGCTGATGACACCGCTGCCGTGAAGGGTGCAGGTGCCGCGTCGCAGGGTCAGGGCCTGATCGTCGCCATCGAAGCGGACGTGTGTGCCGTTGTAGCTCAAGTCGCTGAGGTAGATGTGACCGCTGTGTGACTCGATGCGCGCGTGCGAGCGCGACACCCGCGAATCGCTCACGCAGAACGAGGCCTGCGGACTGCGCCCCAGCACCAGCGGCATGCTGGCCGTGGAGAACACCCGCTCGGTGCCCAGCCAGTTCAGGCGGATGCCGTCGGGCATGTCGGTTTCCTGCGCGTCCATGATGACGGTGGACAGCGTGTCGCCAAAGCGGCGGGCTTCCATGCGCAGCACGGGCACAGGCTCCTTGCGGCCGCGCAGGTGGAGCTTGTCGATGCTGCGGAAGCGCTCCTGCTGGTCGGAGGGCAACTCGCGCAGCAGCGGGCCGGTGGTGAGCGTTTCGTGGTCGCCGGCCAAGTCGAGCAAACGCGCAGCCACGTTGACGGCGTCACCGAAGCAATCGCCATCGACCTCGACCATCTCGCCCCAGGCGATGGCCACCTTCAGTCGGATGGCGCCATGGCGGGCCGCCTGGTGCTGGGCGATGGGCGCCAGGCGCTCCAGGGCGTCGTGCAGGCTGACGGCCACCTCGACGGCGGGATCGGCCTGATCGAACACCGCCATCAGGCCATCACCGAGTGTTTTGACCACACGGCCACCGCCCTTGACCACGATCTGGCCGAGCAATGACAGGCTTTGCGTGACGACCGTGGCCGCCTCCGTGTTGCCGAGTTTGAGATACAGCGCCGTGCTGCCGCGCAAGTCGGCAAACAGGATGGCGCGTTCCTTCGTGGTCCCCATGGCGCGTGATCTTGACCGGATTCGGGCTCGGGTAGCGTGATGAATTGCACGGAGTTTGCGGGCAATTCGCCAGCCTTGCTGGTCGCGGCCATGAAAAAACCCGGCGTATGGCCGGGTGGGTGTGCGGTGTGGGTGACGCGCGCTGGTGGGCGCGTCACCGCCGTGGTCACAGGTTGTCCAGATAGGTCCTGAGCTTGTCAGACCGGCTCGGGTGCTTGAGCTTGCGGATGGCCTTGGCCTCGATCTGGCGGATGCGCTCGCGGGTGACGTCGAACTGTTTGCCGACTTCTTCCAGCGTGTGGTCCGTGGACATCTCGATGCCGAAGCGCATGCGCAGCACCTTGGCTTCCCTCGGGGTGAGGCTGTCGAGGATGTCCTTGACCACATCGCGCAGACCGGCCTGCATGGCAGCCTCGATCGGGGCGGTGTTGTTGGTGTCCTCGATGAAGTCGCCCAGGTGGCTGTCGTCGTCGTCACCGATCGGCGTTTCCATGGAGATCGGCTCTTTGGCGATCTTCATGATCTTGCGGACCTTGTCCTCCGGCATTTCCATCTTGGCAGCCAGCGTCGGGGCATCGGGCTCGAAGCCGAATTCCTGCAAGTGCTGGCGCGAGATGCGGTTCATCTTGTTGATCGTTTCGATCATGTGAACCGGGATGCGGATGGTGCGGGCCTGGTCGGCGATAGACCGGGTGATCGCCTGGCGGATCCACCACGTCGCGTAGGTCGAGAACTTGTAGCCGCGGCGGTATTCGAACTTGTCCACCGCCTTCATCAGGCCGATGTTGCCTTCCTGGATGAGGTCGAGGAACTGAAGTCCGCGGTTGGTGTACTTCTTCGCGATCGAGATCACCAGACGCAGGTTGGCCTCGATCATTTCCTTCTTCGCATCGCGCGAGGCCTTCTCGCCCTCGTTCATGCGCTTGTTGATCTTCTTGAGGTCGTCGATGGGCACCACCGCCTTGGCCTGCAGGTCGATCAGCTTTTGCTGCAGCTCCTGGATGGAGGGCAGGCTGCGGGTCATCACGGCGCTGTAAGGCTTGCCGGACTGCGCTTCCTTGACGGCCCATTCCAGGTTCAGGATGTTGGGCGGGAAGGTCTTGATGAACTGGTCCTGCGGCATGCCGCAGCGGTCCACCACGATCTTGCGCAGCTCGCGCTCGTAGCGGCGCACGTCATCGACCTGCGAGCGCAGCACGTCGCACAGGCGTTCGATGGTCTTGACGGTGAAGCGGATGGTCATCAGCTCATGGCTGATGGCTTCCTGGGCCTTGTTGTAAGGCGCGGACTTGTAGCCGTCCTTCTCGAAGGACTTGGCCATCTTGTCGAAGTTCGAGCGCAGGGCGTCGAACTTCTCCATGGCCTGGGCCTTCATCTCTTCGAGCTTCTTGGTCAGGGCCTTGGAGCCGCCGTTGCCATCGTCGTCTTCTTCTTCGTCGAACTCGTCGAAGTCTTCTTCGGCCACGTAGTCGTCGGCCTCGTTCGCAGCGACGAAGCCATCGACCACCTCGGAGATGGTCATCTCACCGCCGCGGATCTTGTCGGACAGCGACAGGATTTCGGCGATGGTGGTGGGCGAGGCCGAGATGGCCAGCATCATGGCCTGCAGGCCGCCTTCGATGCGCTTGGCGATTTCGATTTCGCCTTCGCGCGTCAGCAACTCGACCGTGCCCATTTCGCGCATGTACATGCGCACCGGGTCGGTCGTGCGGCCGAACTCCGAGTCCACGGTGGACAGGGCCGCTTCGGCGGCTTCTTCGGCTTCTTCTTCGGTGGCTTGCGTCTGCGCGCTGCCGGAGATCAGCAGCGTGGCGGCATCGGGCGCCTGCTCGTAGACCGCCACGCCCATGTCGTTCAACATGGAGATGATGGCTTCGAGGATTTCGGCTTCGACCAGCTTTTCGGGCAAGTGGTCGTTGATTTCCTGGTGCGTCAGGAAACCACGGGTCTTGCCCATCTTGATGAGGGTCTTGAGCTCCTGGCGGCGCTTGGCGACTTCCTCTTCGGAGAGGGCGGTTTCGTCGATGCCGAATTCGCGCATCAGTGCGCGCTCTTTGGCGCGCGACACCTTCATGCGCAGGGGCTTGGCCTTGGGCTTGTCGCCGCCGGCGTCTTCGACTTCGGCCTCACTGCCTTCGACCGGCTCGCCTTCGAGGTCTGCTTCGATGTCAGCGGCGTCGTCTTCGTCGAAAGAGGCTTTGGCAGCGGTTTTGGGCGCGGCAGCAGGGCTGGCAGCGGTGGCAGCCTTGGGCTTGCGGCCGCGCTTCTTGGGCTCGGCTGCGGCTTCAGCGACGGTGGACTCGACTTCCGCGGCCGGGGTGGCGCGCGCCTTGGAGGCTTTCTTCTCGTTGGCGTCGGCTGCGTCGGCAGCTGCGGCGGTCTTCACACCGGGCTTGGCGGCTTTTTTCGCGGTCATGCACTTCCTCTGTTGGGTGCGGGGTCGGGTGCGGAAATCATCCGAGGGGCTCGCTGTGCCGTGCGCTGCGCGCGATGCGGGGCCCCTGGCGAGGTGTGCGTGGTGTGCATGGTGCACGGTGCGCGATCTGGCGCGGGTGTCGCAACGACCTGACTCAGGGACATGCCGCAAGTTGGCAAATGAACCTCGGAGAACCTTCCATTATCGCGCAAGTGTTGGCGCATGAGGGAAAGGCGGCGCCAAATTCATGAAATGAACGCACCGCATGGCATTTTGCCCGTCATCTGCCAGAGATGGGGCGGCCCTGGCTGATTTCAAGTTTCAGGTCCCGGGTCAGGCGCAGGAGTTCCAGTTTTCGGGCTTCGGCGGCCTCAGACAGCTCACCGGATTGCAGCAGCAGGTCGAGCTCTTCGCGCAGCGCGTCCAGCGACAGGGGGCGCACCAGCTGGATCAGGTCGGCGACCGGGTCGGGCAGGGTGTCGATGTCGTGCAGGCGCTGGATGCGCTGCGCCAGGTCAGCCAGGGCGGCATCGCCGTCCTCGCCCGGGAGCTGTGCCGCGCCTGGCTGGCTGGCTGCGTCGGCCGCGGTGGCGCGCATCTGGACCAGCACTTCGTCGCCGCTCAGGGCGCCCTGGTCGTGCACGAGGCGGTCCAGCCAGCGGAAGAAGAGACCATAGGGCGCGGGTTGGTCGCACAGCAGGTCGTGGGCGGTCGTGGGCAGTTGCTCCCAGGCGGCGCTGTGGTAAATCAGCACCCAGACGATGCGGTCCAGCGGCGTGGCCGTGCGTGGCAGGGGGCGGCGTTCGGGCACGCGGCCGCGGCTTTGCCAGCGCCCTCCGGCACCGCCTTTGCCTGGCCATTTGCCCTCACCCTTGTCCTGCCACTTGCCTTGCCATTTGCCCTTGCTTTTCCAATCGGTGCTCTGGCCGGCGTAGGGGTCGGCGCCATAGGCGCTTTCGGGCTCCCAGAAGGGCTCGGACGAAGCGCCCGAGGTGTCGTGGCCATCGGGCTCGAAGGTGGGGATGCCGTCCGCGCCTGGGTGGTCGCCGTCCCCGTGCGCTGCCTGTGCCCCCGGCTGGCCTGGGCGACGGCCTTGGCCGCGTTCGGTGCCACGCTCTGCGGCTTGCTGGCGCTCGGTCAGGCGCTCGTCGAGTCGCCGCCGCACTTCGTCGGCGGCCGTGCGCGCGGTCTGGGCCAGGTCGTCGGCAATCAGGCCACGCAGTGCGCCTTCGGGCAGTTGCGCGATCAGCGGGATCGCCTGGGTGAGCAGGCGGGCGCGGCCCTCGGCGCTGTCCAGGTCGCAGTCGGCGCTGGCGTGCTCGATGAGTTGGCGCGACAGCGGCACGGCCTTCTTCACGCAGGCCTCGAAACCTTCGGCGCCATGCTCGCGGATGTAGCTGTCGGGGTCGTGCTCGGCCGGCAGGAACAGGAAGCTCAGACGGCGGGTGTCGGTGGCGAAGGGCAGGGCGGCCTCCAGGGCGCGGCCGGCGGCCCGGCGGCCAGCGGCATCGCCATCGAAGCTGAACACGATGTGCTCGGTGAAGCGGAAGAGCTTTTGCACGTGCTCGTGCGAGCAGGCCGTGCCCAGCGTGGCCACCGCATTGCCGAAGCCCCATTGCGCCAGCGCGACCACGTCCATGTAGCCTTCGGTGACGATGGCATAGCCCTTGTTGCGCAAGGCGGCGCGGCCTTCGTACAGGCCATAGAGTTCCCGGCCCTTGACGAACACGGGCGTCTCGGGCGAGTTCAGGTACTTGGGCTCACCCTTGTCCAGCACCCGCCCACCGAAGCCGATGACCTCGCCTTGCGGGTTGCGGATGGGGAACATGATGCGGTCGCGGAAGCGGTCGTAGCGCTTGGCCTCGTTGTCGCCCTCGGCCTCGTGCGCGATCACCAGGCCCGACTCGACCAGCAAGGGCTCGTTGTAGTCGGGGAAGGCGCTGGCCAGGCCGCGCCAGCTGTCAGGGGCGTAGCCCAGGGCGAAGTGCGCAGCGATCTCGCCGGTCAGACCGCGGCCCTTGAGGTAGGCCACGGCGCGGGGCGACTTCTTGAGCTGCTGCTTCCAGTGCTTGGCCGCCTGTGCCATCACGTCGGTCAGGGCGAGTTGCCGGGCCTTGACCTGTTTCTGCCGCTCGCGGTCTTCGGGGCGCAGGTTGTCGTCGGGCACTGGCATGCCCTGCATCTGCGCCAGGTCCTTGACGGCATCGACAAAGCCCATGCCGCCGAACTCCATGATGAAGCCCACCGCATTGCCGTGCACGCCACAGCCGAAGCAGTGGTAGGTCTGGCGCGTGGGGCTGACGATGAAGGACGGTGATTTTTCGCCGTGGAAGGGGCACAGGCCCTTGTAGTTGATGCCTGCCTTTTTCAGCGTGACGTACTTGCCCACGACATCGGCGATGTCGGTGCGGGCGAGCAGGTCCTGGATGAATGACGGCGGGATCACGGCGGAATCTGAGACTGCGGTGACGAGAATGAAACAGCCCCGGCGCGCAATGGCGGCGGGGCCGTTGGGGGCGCTGAAGCGAGTGTCGGACAGCCGGGGCGTTCAGGCCAGTGCCTGGTGCCCTGGCGGGTCAACAAGCTTCAAGCCAGGGCAGCGAGCGCGGCGGCGGTGATGTCGTCCACCGAGCCCACGCCGCTGATCTTGCGGCACTTGGGCGCTGCGGCATCGCCGGTGGCGGCCCACTGGCTGTAGTAGTCCACCAGCGGGCGGGTCTGTTGGTGGTACACCTCCAGGCGCTTGCGCACGGTTTCTTCCTTGTCGTCCTCGCGCTGGATCAGGTCCTCGCCGGTGGCGTCGTCCTTGCCAGCCACCTTGGGCGGGTTGAAGACGACATGGTAGGTGCGACCCGAGGCCACGTGCACACGGCGGCCGCTCATGCGCTCGATGATGGCGCTGTCAGGCACGTCGATTTCCAGCACGACGTCGATCTTCACGGCGGCAGCCTTCATGGCTTCGGCCTGGGGGATGGTGCGGGGGAAACCGTCGAACAGGAACCCGTTGGCGCAATCGGCTTGGGCGATGCGTTCCTTGACCAGGCCGATGATGATGTCGTCGCTGACCAGACCGCCTGCGTCCATGACCTTCTTGGCCGCCAGACCCAGCTCGGTGCCCGCCTTCACAGCGGCGCGCAGCATGTCGCCGGTCGAGATCTGGGGGATGCCAAACTTCTGGCAGAGGAATGCGGCTTGCGTGCCCTTGCCGGCGCCAGGTGCGCCCAACAGGATGAGTCTCATGGTTGTCCTTGGTGTCCGGATGGTGCCGGGCATGTCACCCGGCTACAACTGCGGGAGGATAGCATGTCACCCCCCTGATCCGAGCATGGGTATGTCCCAGCATCGCGGCGTCAAGGTGATGTCGCAACAATTCGATACAAGCCTTCGGTGTGGCGTCAAACGGCGCCCAGCAGACGGCGCACGCGCGCCAGGTCTTCGGGGGTGTCTACGCCTGCGCCAGGCGCTTGCGCAGCCACGTGCACGGCGATGCGTTCGCCATGCCAAAGCACGCGCAGTTGTTCCAGCGACTCGACCGTTTCCAGCGGGCTGACCGCGAGTTGCGGAAAGCGGCGCAGGAAGCCCGCTCGGTAGCCGTAGATGCCGATGTGGCGCAGCGGGGTGCCTGCGCCAGTGGCGGGCGTGGCTGCCGCCGGGGCATCGCGCCACCAGGGAATCGGTGCGCGGGAGAAGTACAGGGCGCGTCCTTGCGCGTCGGTCACGACCTTCACCACGTTCGGGTTGGCGAAGTCGGTCGCGCTGTCGATGGCGTGGGCCGCGGTGCTCATGACGCAATCGCTGCGCGCGTCCAGCACGTCGGCGCAAGCCTGGATCAGGGCTGGGTCGATCAGTGGCTCATCACCTTGCACGTTGACGATGCGGTCCTGGCCATCCAGGCCCAGCAAGGCACAGGCTTCGGCCAGGCGGTCGCTGCCCGTCAGGTGGTCGGAGCGCGTCAGCGCGGCCTGCACGCCATGTTGCTGGCAGGCCTGCAGGATGCGTTCGCTGTCCGTGGCCACGACCACGCGCGACGCCTGGCTCAGGGCAGCACGTTGGGCCACACGCACCACCATCGGCAGGCCGGCGATGTCGGCCAAGGGCTTGTCGGGCAGGCGGGTGGACGCCAGCCGCGCAGGGATCAGGACGGTGAAGCCCATCGCTCAAGCTCCGGCAACCGGGGGCTGGCTCAGCGGGTTCACGGGCTCTTCGGGGAAGGCATCGAGTGCCACGGCCTCGTTTTCCAGCATCACGGGGATGCCATCGCGGATGGGGTAGCCCAGGCGGTCGGCCATGCACACCAGCAGGTCACCCTGGGCGTGGTGGGGCGCGCGTTGCAGCGGGCCTTTGCAAACGGGGCAGACCAGCAGTTCGATCAGTCGGGTGTCCATGGCAGTGGGCTCAGGGTTGAGCTGGGTTGGGGCGTCGAGGGGCGCGCGCGGCGGTCAGTCCAGCGTCAAGGGCTGTCCAGAATGCCGGCTCAGGGCGGAAGTCTAAGACCGAGACCCAGACCCGTGTGTGCGGGCGCTCCAGCGCGAGCCTTTGCGGGTCCAGTTTGACCGCGTCTTTTTCGGTGACGATGAGGTCGCGGACCTCGTTGGGCCAGGGCAGGGTGGCGAAGCCGTGGTGGTCCGGCAGGGGGCAGGTGTGCAGCTGCCAGCCTTGGGCGCACAAAGCCTCAAAAAAGCGGTCCGGGTGGGCGATGCCGGCCAGGGCCCATGCGCCCTGTGTGGCTTGGGGCGAGGGCGCGGAGGTGGTCTGTGTGCCCGCCCACCAATCGCTCAGGGCGCGCAAGTCGCCGAGCGCGCGCACGCCGACATGACCGGGCAGGGGCGTGCTGGGCCGCGCCGCGTTGTAGAGCACCAGGGGCGACGAGCTCACGCCAGGGCCTGCCGCCGTGTCCAAGGGTTCGCGCAACGGGCCCGCAGGCAGCAGCCAGCCGTTGCCAGCGCCGCGCTCGTCGAACACCACGACCTCGATGTCGCGCTGCAGCGCCAGATGCTGCAGGCCATCGTCACACACCAAGATGTCGATGTCGGGGTGCGCCTGCAGCAGCGCGCGACCACCGACGGCGCGCTTCGGTCCCACCATGATGGGCACACCTGTGCGCCGAAAAATCAGCCAGGGCTCATCGCCGGTATCGCGCGCGCTCAGGGCGATGACGCTGTCGCGGTCCAGCAAGCGTGGATGGGCGGGGTCGATCGCCACGCCGTAGCCTCGGCTGAGCACGCCGGGCCTCAGGCCGCGCGCCTGCAGGTGCTGGAGGATGGCGATGGTGGCCGGCGTTTTGCCTGCCCCGCCGACGATCCGGTTGCCCACCACCAGCACGGGCACAGGCAGTTTGTCGGCGTGCAACCAGCCTCGCGCACTGGCCAGGCGACGCAGCGCGACGACCGCGCCCATTACGCAAGCCACCGGCCACAGCGCCCAGGCCAGCGGCCCGCGACGCAACCAGGCGCGCTGCAGGGTGCTGGCCAGGGTGCTCACTGTGCGGTGGGTGCTGTCGGGGCGGCTTGTGCCGCTGGCGCTGGCGACACGCCGCTTTGCCCTTGCGTGGCAAACGTCAGCTGGGTCAGACCCACGCGGCGTGCGGCGTCCATCACGTTGATCACGCTCTGGTGCGTGGCGGCGGCATCGGCTTTGACCACGATCACCACGTCCCGCGAGGTGCCCGCTTCGGCGTTCAGGCCCGCGGCCAGAGCTTCCACGTTGCGGCCTTCCAGCATGCGCTGGTTGACCATGTAGCGCCCGTCGGACGCCACCAGCACCTGCAACTCCTTGGGCCGCACCGACGCTGCCTGCGCGTTGGCCGCGGGCAGGTTGATTTTCAGCTCGGTCATGCGCGAGTAGGTGGTGGTGAGCATCAGGAAAATCAGCACCACCAGCAGCACGTCGATGAACGGGATCAGGTTGATCTCGGGCTCTTCGGGCGCGTGTCGTTTGCGAAAATTCATCGGCATGGCGGTGTCCGTCCGCGCCTCAGCGGCGCGGTGCGCTCAGGCGCAGAATGTGCGGCACCATGCGGTCGGCCGACTGCTCCAGCGCCAGGGTGTAGCCCTCGATGCGGGCGCGGAAATGTCGGTAGGCGATCAGCGAGGGGATGGCCACAATCAGGCCAAACGCCGTGTTGTAGAGCGCCACCGAAATGCCGTGGGCCAGGTCGGCGGGGTTGGTGCCTGCACTGGCCTGGGCGCCGGAGGCACCGAAGATTTCGATCATGCCGATCACAGTGCCCAGCAAGCCCAGCAAGGGGGCGGCGCTGGCGATGGTGCCCAGCGCGCTGAGGTTGCGTTCCAGGCGGTGCACAGCGTCGCGGCCGGCCGACTCGAACGCGCCACGCAGAGTCGCTTCGGTGATGCGTTGCTCGGCTGCTGCGGCACGCAGGCCCTGGGCCAGCACCAGCCCCAGGATGGAGTTCTCGGCCAATTTGGTGAGCGTGTCGGCCGGGGGCAGGGCGGTGCGCGTCACCGACATCACTTCGTCGACCAGACGTGGCGGCGCCACGCGGCTTTCCCGCAGGCTCAGGAATCGCTCGATGACCAGCGCGAGGGCCACGATGGAACACAGCACCAGCGGCACGATGGGCCAGCCTGCGGCTTGTAAGATGGACAGCAAATCGAACTCCCTGCAAAGGCGCGATGCCTTGGCCGCCTGGGGCGGCACAAGGCCTGGACAGCGCATGATTATGGGGCTGATCCTGGCCCAGTCTGGGCGGGAGACGCCACGGCAGCGGTGGCAACTGGTGTCCATCTGCAACGCTCGGCGGCTTGCGTCAATGCGCTCCGTGCAATGCGCCGAAGTCGTCCACCGATCCTGTGGATAACTTTGTGGGTAAGCCTTGCGCATGGGCCCGCAAGCCGCATCAACATTGGCTTGCTCTCACATTGCTGAATTTTTAAGCAGCTGTTTTTCCTTGAAAATCAATCACTTATGACGGCATTAAGGCTTTGTGACAGGCTCGGGCAGCGTTGGAGCCACGCTGGCGCGAATTGTGGACTTGTCTCGGGAGGTGGCGCATGGTAGGCGCAGGAAGCGACGCTGAGGGGGGGGCCATGGGGCGCCCCGTGGGCCGAGCCAGGGTCTGGGGCGTCGGCGCTTTGGTGCAGGCCGTGGGCGACACGCTGGCCGCGCGCTTCGGCAGCTGCGTGGTGCGTGGCGAGATCAGCGGCTTCACGCGGGCGTCCAGCGGCCACGGCTACTTCACCCTCAAGGACGAGCATGGCCAAGCCGCCATCCGATGCGCCATGTTCCGGCGGGCGTTGTCGCTGGTCGAGTTTGCGCCGGGCGAAGGCATGCTGGTCGAAGCGCGCGGGCAATTGGCGGTCTACGAGGCCAGAGGCGAGTTGCAGCTGGTGGTCGAGGGTCTGCAGCGTGCTGGCGCAGGCGCGCTGTACGAGCAGTTCCTGCGACTGAAAGCAAAACTGGAAGCCGAAGGCCTGTTCGATGCGGGCCGCAAACGCCCGATGCGGGCCTTCCCCAGGCGCGTGGCGGTGGTCACCTCCTTGCAGGCCGCGGCCTTGCGCGATGTGCTGACGGCCTTGGCGCGGAGGGCGCCACACGTCGAAGTGGTGTTGCTGCCGTGTGCGGTCCAGGGCGTGGAGGCGCCTGCCCAGATCGTGCAATCGCTGGCCCAGCTGGCGATGGCGCACCACGGCGGATGCTGCTTCGATGCGGCCATCGTCTGCCGCGGCGGCGGCTCGCTGGAAGATTTGTGGGCCTTCAACGACGAGCGCGTGGTCCGCGCCATCGCTGCCTGCCCCGTGCCCGTGGTCAGTGGCGTTGGCCACGAAACCGATGTGACCCTGGCCGACTTCGCCGCTGACCTGCGCGCACCCACGCCCACGGCAGCGGCTGAACTGGTGGCCCGCGATCAGGCCTCGGCCCTGGTGGAGCTCTCTGCCCATGCCCGGCACCTGCATCACCGCGTCCACCAGCGGCTGGACACCCTGAGCCAGCGCCAGGACAGCGCGGCGTTGCGCCTGGCCCGCCCGTCTCAGCTGCTGGCCCAGCACCGTCAGCAACTCGCGCTGCTCGACCACCGTCTGCCTGCGGCTTGCGGCATGCAGGTGCAGCGCGCCGGGCAACACCTGCCCGCGATGCACAGCCGCCTGATGCGTGCCGCGCAAACACAGGCCTGGCGCCACCACCAAACGCTGGCGCACCTGGAGACGCGCTTGCAGGCACTCGACCCCCAGCGCGTGCTGGAGCGTGGCTACGCTTGGCTGAGCAACGCCGAAGGCCAACCCGTGCTCAGCGCGGCGGCGGTCCAGCCCGAGCAGCCTGTCCAGGCCGTGCTGGCGGACGGGATGTTGCGCATGCGCGTCACCGACGTCCTGCCACGCGGGCCGGCGTCCTGAGCCGTGGTCGGCCTGGCGCGCTGCACAAGCACCCAACGGACGCCACCCAGGCACTGAACAAGCCCCGCGCCGCGGCCGGTCATCTGGCCGATGAGCGCGGTTGCTGCGCGCGGCATGCCTACAATCGCGCCAACAGATCCCTTCCCCCTCAACGGACCTCCAAGGAAAGCACCATGGCACACACCCTTCCCGCACTGCCGTACGCCCAGGACGCACTGGCTCCGCACCTGTCGAAGGAAACCTTCGAGTACCACTACGGCAAGCACCATCAGGCTTACGTCACCAACCTGAACAACCTGATCCCCGGCACCGAGTTCGAGGCCCTGTCCCTCGAAGACACGGTCAAGAAGTCCAGCGGTGGCATCTACAACAACGCCGCCCAGATCTGGAACCACACCTTCTTCTGGAACTGCATGAAGCCCAACGGTGGCGGTGCCCCGACCGGCGCGCTGGCCGATGCCATCAACGCCAAATTCGGCAGCTACGACGCTTTCAAGGAAGCCTTCACCAAGTCGGCCGTGGGCAACTTCGGTTCGGGCTGGACCTTCCTGGTCAAGAAGGCCGATGGCTCCGTGGACATTGCCAACTTCGGCCCGGCCGGCACCCCGCTGACCACCGGCGACAAGGCCCTGCTGACCATCGACGTCTGGGAGCACGCCTACTACATCGACTACCGCAACGCCCGCCCCAAGTTCGTCGAGGTCTTCCTGAACTCGCTGGTCAACTGGGACTTCGCCGCTGCGAACTTCGCTTGATCTCTGCCTGAGCGGCTCACCCCGCATCGCGCACCAAGCCGGGCCTGTCCCGGCTTTTTTCATGCCTTTTCACGCCCTTTCCTTGCTCTTTTCCGCAGATCCACGCTGAGCGTATCCCGCCCAATGCCCAGACGTCTTCCGCGCAAGGCCATCGCAGGTAGCGGTGCAGGGCTGCGCAAAAAGGGTTTACGCGCTATTTGCACAAGCTTCAGCGCAAAGAAACTTCAACAGTGCTACAGTGGCGACGGTTTCAAAATAAGCCCTTCCCGTCGCCCTTGCTGGATCTCTGTTTCTCGGCAGTCAGCAAGGCGGGTCGCAATCCGCCAACCGGTCAAGCCGTGTCGCGGAAGGTTGTCCAACCAGCCAACGTCTCAGGAAACCTGAGAGTAAGGTGAGCGAAAATGATGCAGCAGTTCAGGTCGAACTCGTACCTGTTCGGGGGCAATGCCCCATACGTTGAAGAGTTGTACGAGGCTTACCTCGACAACCCAGGCTCGGTGCCAGACAACTGGCGTTCCTACTTCGACGCCCTCCAAAACGTTCCTGCTGTTGATGGCTCCGACCATCGCGATGTGGCGCATGCCCCCGTGGTCGAGTCTTTCGCTCAACGCGCGAAGGCCAATGCCTTCATGGTCAAGACCAGCTCGGCCGATCTCGCTGTCGCCCGCAAGCAGGTCCACGTCCAGTCCCTGATCGCCGCTTACCGCTTCCTCGGCTCCCGCTGGGCCGACTTGGACCCGCTCAAGCGCCAGGAACGCGCCAAGATTCCCGAGCTCGAACCGTCCTTCTACGACTTCACCGAGTCGGACATGGACATCACCTTCTCGGCGACGAACACCTACTTCACCAAGGCCGAGCACATGACCCTGCGCGAGATCGTGCAGGCCTTGCGTGAGACGTACTGCGGCAGCATCGGCGCCGAGTACATGCACATCACCGACCCCACCGAAAAACGCTGGTGGCAGGAGAGCCTGGAGAGCACCCGCTCCAAGCCGACCTTCAGCGCCGAGAAGAAGAAGCACATTCTCGAGCGACTGACTGCAGCCGAAGGTCTGGAGCGATTCCTCCACACCAAGTACGTTGGCCAAAAGCGCTTTTCGCTGGAAGGCGGTGAGTCCTTCATCGCCTCGATGGACGAACTCATCCAGCGCGCCGGCGAAAAAGGCGTGCAGGAAATCGTCATCGGCATGGCCCACCGCGGCCGCCTGAACGTCTTGGTCAACACCCTGGGCAAGCAGCCGTCCGAGTTGTTCTCGGAGTTCGAGCACACCGCGCCCGAAAACCTGCCGGCCGGTGACGTGAAGTACCACCAGGGCTTCTCCAGCGATGTCTCCACCGCTGGCGGCCCGGTCCACCTGTCGCTGTCGTTCAACCCCTCGCACCTGGAAATCGTCAACCCGGTGATCGAGGGCTCGGTCAAGGCCCGCATGGACCGCCGTGGCGACGCCAAGGGCACGCAAGTGCTGCCGGTGCAGGTGCATGGTGACGCCGCCTTCGCAGGCCAGGGCGTCGTGATGGAAACACTGGCGCTGGCCCAGGCCCGTGGTTACTACACGGGCGGCACGGTGCACATCGTCATCAACAACCAGATCGGCTTCACCACCTCTGACCCGCGCGACACCCGCTCGACGTTGTACTGCTCCGACGTTGTCAAGATGATCGAAG
>Ga0265316_10000298_pt1 | contig 55842 bp, 44 predicted proteins | sample 4522metaG_FD_202092 | JGI IMG/M metagenome (GOLD analysis project Ga0265316, IMG submission 202092) | Rhizosphere microbial communities from Carex aquatilis grown in University of Washington, Seatle, WA, United States - 4-5-22 metaG | ecosystem: Host-associated > Plants > Roots > Rhizosphere >... | reverse complement strand
AAGAAAATACGCCCTTAGCCAATTCTTTAATAAATTCCCAAACCATAATACTCTATATTTTAACATGGGGTCTCCTGCTTTGTCAAGTGCACAATTCCCCAGTATTTTGGTTATTTTACTTGATTTTGGGTAATCGCTATTATATAATAAACACGGGCTTGGGGAGTGTTATTATAGGGCCACACCAGAAGAAGGTGCAGAAGAAATTTTAGATTCGCATTACCAGTGGTGGTGCGTCGTTTTTTTACTAACCAATAAGGAAAGGGTGAGAGAATGAGAAGAATAGTTGCAGCATTTGTACTGTTGGGAATCGGCGTTGTTTCGGCGTCCGGCTCCCAGCAAATGGCGATATGGGATTTCGGGCCAAACGCGGCTGGTTACACAACCGCACCGAGTGCCGTAAATGTAAACATTATTGGAACGCCGACATTGGTGCTTTCGGGAGGCACGCTCGACCCGGACGGCAAGGATGGAGTTGCATATATTGACGCGGCTGGAGTTTCTCACGCGGCGGGGCAATCGGCGGCATGGGATGAAATAAAGGTGGGCAGCGACAACGCCAGATGGATTGTGACCATCGACACTGTCGGATGGACCGATATCGCCTTGCGGTTCGATTACAAGTCATGGAAAACCAGCACTAACTCATTTGATATTGATTACCGGCTGAACGACACGGACGCTTGGACAAATATAGTGAACAATACACCAATCACCGGAGGAAGTTCAGGATTCCTCATTTTTCCGTATTCTCTTGCCAGCACAACTGCCATTAATAATCAGTCGGTTGTTGAATTACGATTCAATGACTTTGACCACAATGGCAGCGGCAAACTGGCGTTCGATAATTTTGAGCTGACAGGAACGCAGGTTCCTGAGCCGGCAACGATTGCATTGTTAGGACTCGGTATCACAGCAATTATACGTAAACGCCGGAAATAACCCGCTTATATATTCACGACAGAACCTGCCGCGTTACACACGGAAGGCTGTTGTAATCGTCAGCGGTAGCGATAGAGCTTGATACGCAGGATGTCGTACCAGTCGGGAGAAAGGCGAAGGTGTCTTCCCTGATGACTTTCGTCGCCGTTCAGATAAAGGTCTGTAACCCATCGGCCTTTGACAAATCGTCCACGTTGAATCGAGCCGATGCCTGCGATGGGCTCGCCCGGTGTGTCGGGCTCAAAGGTAATCACCTGACTTTTGCCGGCGATTATATATTCATCCGGCCCGACGGAGATGATAATACTGCCCGCCAGCATTCCGGGTGTAACAGGCTTACCCCAACCGGCGTCTAATTTTATATTTAGCTTATAGTCGCCGAGCCGAATCTGCTGAGTCGGATTATTAGAATCAACCAAGACACCGGTGATAGCCCCTTTGCCTTGGTTTTCGAGAATCAAGGACGCCAACTGCGAAAGGACGCCGTATGCCTGGGCAAGCTCAAAATCGGGCTTAATGAAGCTCTCAATAGCAAACGGTGAGAAACCCATCGCGTTATGCCGGCCGATTGCATAAAAGGCGTTGGCAGGATTTTCCGACCCCCTGCCGACCTCAGGAATGAAAACCGGGTTACCCGAGCGGTTGAATTTGCCAATCCACTCGACAAAATTCGGGAAATAGATATCGGGAGCAAGAAAATCAATCTGCCCAGCGCCGGCCCGCCAAACGTCCATTAAATGCGACAATGGGCCTGCGCTTGGATACTGGCCGGGTTTAAACCCTTGACGGATGAGAGCAGCATTGACAAACATCGGCAGCGAATATTCGGCCTTACCAGCAGCGGCAACTCTATCAATATAACGGGCATAGAACCAGGCCATAAAAATTTCCTCCGTGCCGATTCCGCTGCCGAAAATCTCTCCCCACGTTCCTGAAGTTTTGAAGCCCCCTGCTTTCCAGACGTCGTTGAATTCCGGTACGAGCGCATCTTTATGCTCCTGCAGGTAATCCATCAGCTCTTTTGGCACCGGCTTATCGAACTGCTCATTTGCAGCGGAACAATGGTCTCTTGATTCGGGTATCATACCGACTTCGTTTTCGACCTGAACCATAATCACTGTCCGTTTGTCACCATCAAACTGACGAATGTGCCGCATAAGAGCAACGAATGCGCGCGTGTCGGCATCGCAGTTCGATTCGCTGAACGGAGACAGGATTTCAAGCCCTTTACCTGCTGCATCCTGAGCACGCGGAAAACGTTCGTAGTTTGTCTTGACCCAATACGGGGCGTAGCAGGCCATGCTGTTTTTCCAGCTTGCAAACCATAGCAAAACCAGACGTAAGTTATGACGGCGGGCATCCTGAATAAGGTCATCAAGCATCGCGAAATCAAATTTGCCTTCCTGCGGCTCAATCAAATCCCAGTAAACGGGCATAAGCACGGTATTAAGATTGCATTCGGCAAGGCGGGGCCATATCGGTTTCATATTTTCAACGCTCGACGCAGCGGAATTACCCAATTCGCCCGCGAGCATCAAAAAGGGCTTACCATCCACAACCAACTGCGTCGCGTCGCCCTGCTTTTGAAGATGCGGCATGAGGTTTTGCTGCCCTGCTGCGATTGGGCCGAGGACAAAAATCAATACGAGACCAGTCATTACGATATCCGGTTTTAAGTGACTTATTTTTATCATACTCGTTCTCTCATATTTCAGATTTAGACATTTTGATTTCGCCAAGCCAATTATAGCTGCTTAAGAGCAGACAAAGCAATAGTCGGGGGCTAAAGGTAAAACCACAGAAGGCCGTTGTGTTTATCATTCCCGCGCGGTAATATCGGCGAGGTAATGGCAAACGGAAGCGTTACTGATATGTCCGGAGAATTAAGCGATGAGCATGAAAAATTTAGAATTGAGAATTGAGAATTCAAAATCACATCTCCCGATTTGTAATTTCAAATTCCTGATTTTTATCTGTGTAATTTGTGTTTGCAGCATCTGCTATGCCAGCGGGCTGGAGGGGATGGAGAAATCGGTAGTGATGATACGCAGCGCGGGGCAGGAATTCGATTACGTAACGCCGTGGAAGCCGAAAGCGATGTCGCAGGGAACGGGGTCTGGGTTCATTATCGAGGACAATAAAATACTGACCAACGCGCACAACGTGAGCAACAACAAATACATCGAGCTTCAAAAAGAAGGTGTGGCGAAACGGTATCCCGCGAAGGTGGCGTTCATCGGGCATGACTGCGATCTGGCGTTACTGGCGGTTGAAGACAAGAGCTTTTTCGACGATACCGCCCCGCTTGAACTGGCGGAACTGCCGAGCGTAAACACGGCGGTCGAAACATATGGATTCCCGATGGGAGGCAGGCGGATATCGGTAACGAAAGGTATTGTTTCGCGGATACAGGTGGATACATACGCGCACACGGGAGCGGATTCGCACCTTGTGATTCAGACGGACGCGGCGATTAACCCGGGTAACTCCGGCGGGCCTGTTATACAGGACGGCAAGGTTGTGGGCGTGGCATTCCAGGGATTGCGCCAAGCGGACAACATCGGGTATATGATTCCGACAACGGTGATAAGACATTTTTTGGCGGATATAAACGACGGCAAATACGACGGGTTCGGGTCATTAGGCGTAATGCTGTACCCTGGGCTGCATAGCCCGGCATACAAGGATTATCTTAAAGTGCCGGCGGAACAGCAGGGTATAGTCGTGATTGATACCATAATGCACAGCTCGGTCGAATCGATTTTAAAGACGGGAGACGTGCTGACACAGGTTGACCAGTACGCAATCGACAATGACGGGAGAGTGGAAATATACGGGTTGAAGCTCGATATGTCGGAGGTGGTGGAAAGCAAACAAATAGGGCAACCGGTGGAGCTTACATTTTACCGCAACGGGAAACTTACAAAGGCGACAGCGACGGTTGCGCTGAACAGGACTGTTTTTGAATTCGCGAGGCGATACGATATCGAGCCGGAATACGTTTGTTTCGCGGGGTTTGTTTTTGTGCCGGCGACACGTAATTATCTCGAAACCTGGGGCGCTGAATGGATTAAAGATGCGCCGTTTTATCTGAGGTACCTGTTCCACAATTCGATGCAGCTAAACGAAGACAGGGCGAGAAAGGAATACGTGGTGCTTTCGGAGATAATGCCCGATGAGATAAACGCGTACGCGGGCGGATTCAAGAGCCAGGTGGTCGAGAGCATAAACGGGACGACAATCGAGGGGCTTGCGGACGTGTGGAAGGCGTTCGATAAGCCGCCTGAGGGCTATTACACGATTGCGTTTATGGGTATGGACAGGCCATTGATACTCGACGCAAAAGAGGCGCACGCACAACAGGCGAAGATACTCACAAAATATGACATACCGCAACAGGTGCGATTGCCTTTGACTGGTTCCGACAAGAAGGAGGCGCAACAATGAGAATGAATTTAGAATTAAGAATTAAGAATGAAGAACTTGGAATTATAAGGTGCGCTTCCAGAGTTTTAATTCTACATTCTAAATTCTTAATTTCGCTTTGTGTCTTTGTGTCTTTGTGGTTGGCGGGAACATCGGCGAAAGCCGGAGAAGACCAGACACGCGAGGCGATGAAGGAGTCGATTGTATATCTGGAGATTTCATCGTACGGGTATGACCAGATACGGCCGTGGAAGAATACCGATGTCCTGCAGAAAAGCGGAGTGGGCTGCGCGACGGGGCCATACCAGGTGATAACGCCGGCGTGGAACCTGACGGACGCGAAACTAATCAAGGCAAAGGTGTCGGGACAAAACGAATACATACCGGCAACGATAAAAACAATCGATTACGAGGTTGACCTTGCACTGCTGGAGCTTGAGCCCAACGCAATGAAAAAGCCGTTGAAGCCGATAAGGTTCGAAGACAAGTTTCAGCGGGGAGCGAAGCTGAATTATTACTGGCTCAACGCCAACGGAGAGATGACCACGGGACAGGGGTATATGGACCGTGCGGAAATGGCACGCTCGATGGTTTCATACGCGTATTTTTTGAATTTAATAGTTACGAATACATCGCAGGAAACATCAATGGGACAGGTTTATTGCGACGGCTCGACGCCCACGGGAATTTCCTGCTGGAGCAAAAACACCACCGAAACGGGACTTGTGCCGGCGGTAATAATCAACAACTTCCTTGCCAGGGCAAAGGACGGCAACTATCCCGGAGTGCCTGCGGTCGGTTTCGCGACCGAGGCATTGCTCGACCCGATGACGCGAGCGTATCTCAAGATGCCCGCAACGATGAAAAACGGCGCGCAGATTACGAGCGTGTATAATATCGGGACAGGATGCGATTTGCTGAAGGCAGGCGATGTGATCCTCACAATCGACGGCAAAGAGATTGACGCATACGGCAAATTCCAGTACCCGGCATACGACCGCATAATGTTCCATCATTTAATCACAAGCCACAAAGTAGGCGACGATATTGTTTTTGATATATGGCGAGACGGAGCCAAACAACGGCTGCACGTGCAGGCGAAAAATTTCGATGTTGGCGAGATGCTTGTCCCCTACTACGGATACGGAGAGCAGCCGGAATACGTGGTTACGGGCGGATTTGTGTTTCAGAAACTGGCAAGGCCGTACCTGACGAACTGGGGCAAGGACTGGGAAGGCAAGGTTGCGCCGCATATACTGCACTATTTCAGGGATATGGCGTTTAAGCCGACGGTCCAGCGCAGGGAGATTGTAATACTGAGCTACGTTTTGCCTGCGCAGATAAACCTCGGCTATACCGACCTGGCCCAGATTGTCGTGAGCAAGTTTAATGGTATGCCCATCAGCCGATTAAGCGATATCGTCAGGGCACAGAAGCTGAACCCGGGCGACAAATACGACGTCGTGGAATTCGAGCTGGATGAGCCGACGGTGGTTATACCACGCCAGCAGCTGCCACAGGCCGACGCGATGATTGCGACGAATTACGGGATTCGCAAGGCGGTAAACGTTAAACCGTAATAAACACGGCGGGAAAGGCAAGAAAGAGATTGAAAGTTACCTCCATGACAGGTAATTTATTGGAATTTTAAGGCCGTATTTCGTGACTGAATTATGAAAGTATTATTAAGCTGGCTTAAAGATTATATTGATATCGAGCTGTCGGCACAGGAGGTCGCGGAGATTCTAAGCAACCGCGGCTTCCCATACGAAGGCATCGAGGTCCTGGATAATGACGCGGTAATCGACGTTGAGGTAACGAGCAATCGTGGCGATTGCCTGGGGTATATCGGCGTCGCGCGAGAGCTTGCCGCGGCGACGGGTAAGGAACTGAAACTGCCTAAGATCGAGCTTGCGGAATCATCGAAGCCGGCATCGGACTTTGCGAGCGTTGAGATTCGCGAGCCCCAGTTGTGCGGACGTTATACAGCGAGAATTATCGAGGGAGTTAAGGTTGGGCCGACGCCCGACTGGATGCGCAAACGCCTTGAGGCGATTGGGATGCGGAGCGTCAATAACGTAGTTGACGCGACGAACTACGCAATGATGGAGACAGGCCAGCCGCCGCACGCGTTTGATAACAAAAAATTATTTGGCGGGAAAATAATCGTCAGGAAGGCAACCGCCGGAGAGCAAATCATCAGCATCGACGGCTCGAAATGCGAATTGACTCCCGATATGCTGGTAATTGCAGATGCGACGTCCCCGGTGGCGGTGGCGGGCGTTATGGGAGGACTGGATACGGAAGTAGGCGACACGACGACAACGGTACTGCTTGAGGACGCGTTCTTCTCGCCATTGAGCGTGAGGACGACATCTCGCAATTTGTCGCTGCCTTCGGAGGCGGCGTTTCGGTTCTGCAGAATCGTGGATATTGAGAATATCGACTGGGCATCGAAGCGAACCGCTCAACTGATGATTCAGGTATCGGGCGGCAAAGCAGCTAAAGGCGTCATCGACACGTATCCGGGAAAACCAAAACCAAAACAGACAACGCTGCGATTGGCGCGATTGAAAAAACTGCTTGGTATCGATGTGCCGAACAACACGGTAATCCAGATTCTGACAAGATTAGGTTTTGAGCCGAAACAAAACGGCGAACAGATAATCTGCTCGGTGCCGACGTGGCGAAGCGATGTTTACCGCGAGGCGGATTTGATTGAGGAAATCGCCCGCGTATATGGTTACGACAAAATACCGACGGAAAACGCGATAACGATTGAGGTTTCGCCGACGGATACCCGCAAAAAGACAATCGACGCGATAGGGACATACCTTACGGGATGCGGATTCTACGAGACGGTAACAATCAGCTTCATCGAGAGCAGGGACGCGGAGCTATTCTCCCAAAATGAAGATAAACGGCATTTATCGGTCAAAGACGTTACGAGAACCGGGACAAATCTTCTCAGGCAAAGTGTTTTGCCTTCGCTGTTTGGCGTGATAAAGACCAATCACAACGTAGGCAACACCCCCTGCCGGCTTTTTGAGATAGCCGACACGTATATCCCGGCACAAGCAGGAAAGTTGCCCGTCGAAAAAACACGCCTGACGATTACTGGCGACTGTGATTTCAGGGACATCAAAGGCGTTGTCGATGGGCTTCTAAAAACCATCGCTTCCGATGCGGTTGTCAAATTTGAACCAACAGAAATTAGCTGGGCGCAGGCGGGGGTAAAAGTTACCGCTAATAACATGCAAGTCGGCTTGGTTGGTATGGCGTCGCAACAAGTCCTCGATAGATTCGATTTCAAACACACAACCATTTGCGGAGCGGAGTTAGACCTCGAACAATTACTTGCGCTTCACGCCGGCTCAATAAAGGTTAAGCAATTGCCCAAATTCCCAGCAATTAAGCGGGACCTGTCACTCATCGTAAACGAAGACACCGTTTGGGTAGATATCGAAACAGCCGTAAATCAGAAGGCCCCTGCCGAACTTGAGGAATTGCAGTTTGTCGATATCTTCCGCGGCAAGAGCATCCCGCAAGGCAAAAAGAGCGTAACGCTTTCGTTATGGTTCCGTGACGCAGATGGCACACTCACTCACGAAACCGTCGATGGTTTCGAGAAAGCTATTCTTACCGAACTGACCTCCTCCATCGGAGCAGTCCTGCGCACAGCGTAAATAGCCACAGAGGCCTCGTATTTTCAGCCACATAGAACACCGAGAACTCCTTTCGTGAAGAATTTTATCGGACTACTCGACTCCCCCAACTTCGCTCAATACAAATCACTCATAATGATAATGACTCAACATTCGCATCTCAAAGGGGTTAACGTCGGGCAAAATTTCCTTTGGAGAAAATATCAAGTGAAAGCCGAATAGGCGCAGTAGAACAGAAGGCAATTATAAGGTCCGAGAAAAAAGGACAAGACAAGTTAATATGGGGGGCGATTTAAATTGCTCCTTTTTCTTTGAAAATTCGTATAAATAATTATGGCAGGCACCCCTGCGGTGTTTGTATAGAAAGCTATTTTTGAAAAAACCGATACCCTTAACCCTGGGAAATCAGGCCTTGAGGCCCGAAAACGCCTATTGAATTTGGACTTTCGGACACAAGCAACGATTGCCCACTTGAAATTAATGGGTCTTTTCAATTCGCTTTCTTACGGCATCTGCGGAGGTAAAACCTGCTATAGATAAGGGCCTGTTACAACAGGCCCTTTTTTTGTTCCCTCACAAGGTCCCATAAGTAAATCGGAATGTGTTTTCAAGGGTTTTTGGCGTTAAGCGAGGGGGTATTTGGGCCGATTATATGGAGGGTGTAAGTGTTTACGCTAATCATCTTTGTGGAACAGTCGGCGGGATTTACCCCGCCCTACAACTGAAACGAAAAAGAGTTGCAACGCTGAGAAGAGGTGAAAATGCTTAAGATTCGTAACTACACAGTCCTGCCGGCGCTGCCTGAGGTTTTGACTGACCTCCAGGCAATCGCGGTGAATCTGTTCTGGTCATGGAATCCTGAATCTATTGATTTATTTTCGCGGATTGACCCGGCGCTGTGGCAAAGCTGTGGGCATAACCCGGTCAAGCTGTTAGGCAGCGTTCCACAGGAACGGCTCAACGCGCTGGCGGAGAACCAGGGATTTATCGCTGAATTGAAAAAGGCATCGGAGAAACTTCAATTATATCTTGAAGGGCCGACATGGTTTGATTCGGTGTGTCCCAAATCGACGAAAATGACGCTGGCGTATTTCAGCGCGGAGTTCGGGATTCACGAATGTCTGCCTATTTACGCGGGCGGCCTGGGGATACTCGCGGGCGACCATATCAAGAGCGCATCGGACCTCGGTATCCCGTTAGTCGGCGTGGGGCTGATGTATCAAAAGGGTTATTTCCGTCAGTATCTCAACGTCGATGGCTGGCAGCAGGAGGCATACGTTGAGAACGACCTTTACAATATGCCGCTTGAACTGGTGAGAGGCAGCGACGGGCAGCCGTTGACAATCAGCGTGGAGTACCCGGGCAGAGCAATATTCGCACAGATATGGCTCTGTTCGGTGGGACGCACCAAGCTATATATGTTAGACACGAACCTGCCTAATAATTCCGCGACCGACCGGATGATTACGACGACGGTTTACGGCGGCGATACGGAGATGAGAATTCGCCAGGAACTTATGATGGGCATCGGCGGTATGCGTGCGCTTTACGCAATGGGCATCAAGCCGACGGTATGCCATCTCAACGAAGGACACACAGCGTTTTCGGCGCTGGAGCGGATACGCCATATAATAAACGAGACGAAAGTGTCCTTTGACGAGGCATTCGAGGCGGTAAAGGCAGGGACAATTTTCACGGTGCATACGCCGGTCAGGGCCGGTGTTGACGAATTCAGCACGGAGATGATGCACAAATACTTCGACAGTTATGCGCCATCGCTTGGAATAGACGCGAGACGGCTTATTTCCTTAGGCAGGATACTGCCCGAGGACGATGGCGAACCGTTTAAGATGCCCGTGCTGGCGATACGGACCAGCAGTTACGCAAACGGCGTCAGCGAGTTGCACGGGCAGGTATCGCGCGAGATATGGTCGTGCCTGTGGAGAATGGTCCCGACAAACGAGGTTCCTATATCGTCGGTCACCAACGGCGTGCACACAAGAAGCTGGATTTCGGAGGAAATAGGCCGGCTGTATGAAAGATACATGGGACCAAACTGGGCGGATGAAAAAGTCGATTCGCCGGTATGGAACAATGTTGACCAGATATCCGACGAGGAGTTCTGGAGATGTCACCAGCGGTGCAAGGAACGGCTGATAACGTTTGCCCGGAGGCGTCTGAAGGCGCAGATGGAAAGAAGAGGGACGTATCACAGCGAGCTAAACCGGGCGGAGGAAGTGCTCGACCCGGAGACATTGACAATCGGTTTCGCGAGACGTTTCGCGACGTATAAGAGGGCGACTTTGCTGTTTAGAGACCCCGCCCGATTAGCGAAAATGCTGAGCGACGCCAAAAGGCCCGTACAGTTCATATTCGCGGGCAAGGCGCATCCGCGGGACAGCGAGGGCAAAGACCTTATCCGTGAAATCACCCATTTTGCGGCGAAGTTCGACGTAAGACGCCGGATAGTATTCCTCGAAGATTATGACATCAACGTCGCCAAGATGTTAGTGCAGGGCGTTGACGTATGGCTGAACAACCCGAGAAGGCCGCTGGAAGCGAGCGGGACAAGCGGAATGAAGGCGGCTATAAACGGCGTGCTGAATATGAGCACGCTTGACGGGTGGTGGTGCGAGGGCTACAAACCCGATAACGGCTGGGCAATCGGCTCAGGCGAGGTATATGACGACGCCAACTACCAGGATACTGTCGAGGCACAGGCGATTTATAATATGTTCGAAAATGAGGTTGTGCCTCTGTATTATACCCGCTCGGCAGACAATCTGCCGCGAGCGTGGATACACCGTGCGAGAAAATCGATGAGACGGCTGACGCCCCAGTTCTGCACATCAAGAATGGTAAGCGAATATACACAGAGATGCTATTTGCCCGCGCAGGCAAGATGGGACTATATGGTCAGTGACAACATGAGCAGGGCAAAAACCCTTGCCTCGTGGAAGGCAAATACGCAGAGGGCATGGTCGGAGCTGTTTATTAAAGACGTGAACGTGGAGATGGGCAACAGCGAAGGCGGAAGCGCATTAGACGCCCAAAATCCACAGCTAAAAGTCGGCTCAAAGCTCAAGGTTAACGCCGTCGTCAAGCTCGGCAGATTGAAACCTGATGACATTTCGGTGGAACTATATCACGGCCCGCTGGATTCCCGCGGCAATATCGTTGACGGAGAAGTAATCCAGATGGATTACAAAAAATCCACAGGCGTTGACAACGAGCATTTGTTCTGCGGACTGACGCCCTGCTGTGTTTCAGGACGCAGAGGCATAGCGGTGCGAGTTGTTCCGAAAAACAATGATATGGCGACGGCTCACGAGCTTGGACTGGTTCTGTGGGAATCACATACCGAACAGGTTAACGGGTAACGGGCAAAACCGGTTTACTCGTTTTCCTTGTTGGCGAAAAGCTCGCAAACCTCATTGGCGGAAGAGGCCTTCTGGAGCTTGTTCCTGAACGCCTCATCGAGCATCAATCGGCTTATGCGGGCAAGCGCCTGAATATGCGGGCCTGTCTGGTCAAGCGGCGATAACAGCAGGATGACGATACTCACGGGCTTGTTGTCAACACTGTCAAAATCGATGGGCTGCGCGGCAATTCCCAGAGCAATCACCAGCTCCTTTACAGCGTTGCATTTGCCGTGAGGAATCGCTATGCCGGAACCGATGCCTGTGCTTCTGACCTGCTCACGATTGAGAACGGCCTGGAGAGCAACATCTTTATTCAGCAGCAATTTGCCGGCGTCAAGGAGATTGACAAGCTCCGTTATGACCGACTGCTTATCATTGCCCGCAAGGGGCACCTTTACTAAACTCGGCTGTAAAATCTGCGAAAGAATCATTTTTACCGCCCATAAACAGGTTATATTACCCAAACATCCCGAATGCAGAATAATAACAATTCAAAAATCATAATGCAACAAGCAACCTGTTATTTTGAACCACCTTAAATAAATTTTTACAGGTCATTCGCGTCGCAAATCGCCCGCTTATCACCCTTTACATATGGGCGAGGGGGGGCTAAAATGAAGCCGCTATGGAGAAAATAAAAATATACGATACGACCCTGCGAGACGGGATGCAGACCGAGGGCATCAGTTTTTCCCTCGAAGACAAACTCGCCATCGCCGGATGTCTCGATGAACTCGGCGTGGACTACGTCGAGGGCGGTTATCCGGCATCAGGCCCGAAAGATACGCAGTTTTTCGCGGAGGTTGCGAAACTGGGTTTTCGCAACAGCAAAATCGCCGCATTCGGCAGCACACGCAGAATCGACAACAAAGCGGAAGACGACGTCTCTCTTAACGCGATTGTTTCCTGCAAGGCCCCCGCCGCAACCATCGTGGGAAAAACCTGGGATTTGCACGTTACAAAAGTTCTCGGCTGTTCGCTTGAGGACAATATCGCCGTATGCGCCGATTCGGTTAAATACCTTAAAAAGCACGGTCTTGAGGCGATTTTTGACGCCGAGCATTTTTTCGACGGCTACAAGGAGAATCCTGAGTACGCCCTAAAGGTGCTGCGGGCAGTGGCTGAGGCGGGAATCGACGCGATTGCGCTTTGCGACACCAACGGCGGCACACTGCCGAACGAGATTTATGAAATCACCAAAACCGTCTGCGGGCAGTTAAAGCCCCTGACTATCGGTATTCACACTCACAATGACAATGACTGCGCAATCGCCGGCTCGCTGGCGGCAGTCCACGCGGGCGCAAGACAGGTCCAGGGGACAATCAACGGGCTTGGCGAACGCTGCGGCAACGCAAATTTGTGCACGGTTATCCCGAACCTGGCGTTTAAGATGGGCTTTGACGTGCTGACGCCGGAAAAACTCAAGTCAATAACCGAAGTGTCGCGTTTTGTCTTCGAGATTTGCAACCTGACGCCGGTAACGAACATGCCATACGTGGGCGAGAGCGCATTCGCTCACAAGGCGGGGCTGCACGTTGACGCGCTGCGCAAAAACAAGCGCACATACGAACACGTTGACCCGGCGCTCGTCGGCAACGAGAGGCGATTCCTTATCAGCGAGCTTAGCGGCAAATCAAATATCCTCGCGGAGATGGAAAAAGCGAAAATAACCGAAGACAAAAAGCTGGCGAAAAAGATTCTCGAACGCGTGCAGAACCTCGAAAACGAGGGTTATCAATTCGAAGCGGCCAACGCAAGTTTCGAGCTGCTCGTCCAGAAGATTATGGGGACATATAAGCCCGCTTTCGAGCTTATCAAATACAGCACGAAAGTCGAGAAGTGCAGCACCGGCGAGCCTATCACCGAGGCGACGGTCAAGCTGAAAATAGGCGAACAGGTTGAGCACGTGGTCGGCGAAGGCGACGGCCCGGTTGACGCACTCGACGCCGCGCTGCGAAAATCTCTTTTGAACTTCTACCCCGCAATAAAGGATATGCACCTTGTCGATTACAAGGTCCGCGTTGTTAACGGCCGTGAAGGAACTGCCGCCCGCGTCCGCGTAATTATCGAATCGCGGGACAAAAAAGACATCTGGGGTACAGTCGGCGTATCGGAGAACATCATCGAGGCGTCCTGGCAGGCGCTTGTGGACTCGGTGGAATACAAGCTCCAGAAGGACACGCGATAATATTTCAACCTCGGCCCGTTTTGGCTAACTCATCAGGCAACGATTTTCGCATTGGCCTGTTGCGTCTCGGCAGGCGTATCCATTCTTTTTCTTTTCCTGCGGTTTATGGTTCGCGATATCTGCTCGACCGGTATTGAGCCGGTGGCCATTTCCAGCGCCTGTTCGGCGGTCGGGGCGAATGCATCCGCCCCGATTTCCTGCCACAATCCTTCCGCACGGTTGAACAATCCGCCTGAAACCATAATCTGCATATTAGGATTTGCGCTAACGTCTTTTATACGGTCGATAAGCTGGCGAATAGAAGGCGCCTGCCTGGGGCTTGTGCCGTAAACCAGTAATACATCGGGAGAGTATTCGTGGATGTAGGTAAGGATATCGTCATTGGTAAGCCCGCCGCCGAGGAATCGCACGTCCCAGCCGTCGCTTTCGAATAGGTCCGCGATAATCTGGCCTCCAAGCTCCTGCAGCTCATCCGGCGCACAGCATACCGCGATTTTTTTGTTTCGGGCCTGCCTTCGCGGCAGCTTGTTCTGCAACTGGTCAACTATTGTGCGACTGATTCTTGTGGCTAAATGCTCCTGCGCGGGCGTTATCCGCTCGGCCCTTAGCAGGCGTTCAATCTCGACCATTGTGGGCCAGACAACCTCCATATAAACAAGATTAGTAGGCGTCCCGCTCTGCAGCGTCTCCTCGATGACTAATCGAGAGTTTCTTCTATCTCCTCTTAAAAGGGAATCCAGATACCGCTCGACGATTTCCTCTCTAATCATAATCTTTCTCCAAATATTTTATCTGCCACAATCTTTGCCCATTTTAACATCGGCGGGACTCCAAATCCCAAAATGTTAATATGGGTAATATATGAATCGGAAGCAACACTTAAAATTCTTTAGTTAAAATGGGCAATATGCGTAAGTAAGGAGATCTATAAAGGCTATTTTTAACAGACGGAAACCATTTTAGGCCAATCATTGTATATTCAAGCCGATATTATAGGGCTTTCTCGACAAAACAATATTGGCTGGAATTTTTTGTTTTAGTGTGAAAAATTAATCTAACTATTTTCAGCGTCAGGCCCCTGCCCTGCATCCGGCGGGATAGGCGGATGCTGTGGCGGCGGATGGGGCATATTAACCTGCCTGCAAACGACCGACCTTTCGCCAAGCATAGTGTCGTTGGCAAACAACTGGAAACGGTATTCGCCTGTATGCTGAAAAACCACGCCCATCAGGTTTATGGCAACGGTTACGATTTGCCTTACATCCTTGAAATCCACGGGCTGGCCCTGCTCGAAGATAACCTTGTCCTGGTTATCTATATCAACGAGGCGAATTTTGAGGCGGGTAACGCCGTGGCCGTTGGTCATCTCGCAGAAGAATATGAGCTGGTCATGGCGCACTGGGTACTTAGGGGCATTGATGGTTTGAACAATATTTATGATGCTGGGCATTCCCGATATGCGGTCGAAAATTACCCTGTCACAGACAATAACGGAAAGGAGAATCGGGCCAACTTCATCCATATTAAGTCCTTAGCAAACAAAGGCACAAAAAGCTCAAGAACTTAAAACAAACCAACCTTTTGTCTTTCTTGCGCTTTTTCGCGGCCATAATAAAAAATCATCCTGTTTTTTCAGGCGTTGTTTTCAAGCATTCCGCGGAGTCGTTCCATTTCGCCGTCTTTCATACGATAACAGTGTTCGGTATCAGGGTATTTGCCCGCCCTGACCTGGTTTGCGTATTCGGCAAAGGCGGCGATTGTGGCGTCGCCGAGGTTGGCGAAGCTTTTGGCGAACTTCGGCTGATGTCCCCGTGACAAGCCGAGTATATCGGGAGCGATGAGGACCTGGCCGTCGCAATGGGGGCCTGAGCCGCAGCTGATTACGGGGACATCGGTTTGCTCGGTGATAATTTTGGCGACTTCTGCGCAAACGCCTTCGAGAAGCAGCGAGATTGAGCCGGCGTTTACCATTTGCTTCGCAAGGGCGATAAGCTCGGCGGCCATTTCGGCGGTAGAGGCCTCGGCTTTGAATCTGCCAATCCTTGATATGCTCTGGGGCCTGATGCCGATATGCGCCATAACAGCCATACCGGCGTCGTTGACGGCTTTTATACAATCGAGGTATGCACTCGATGCCTCTATTTTTATCATTTGAGCGCCACATTCAGAGGCGAACCTTCCGGCGTTTTTGACCGCCTCGGCTATGCCCACCTGGTAGGACAGGAAAGGCATATCCGCAACAAGACATACATCGGGGGCGGCTTTCCTTACGGCGGCGGTGATAGCGACCATAAAATCCATAGTCGCGGGCAGGGTGGAATCGTGCCCGAGGATAACCTGGGCGGCTGAATCGCCTACAAGTATAATCTCAACGTCGGTCTGAGCAACGAGCCGGGCCGTGGTATAGTCGTAGCAACTGACTGCCACAACCTTACGACCATGTTGTTTGGCGTCAATTAAATTGGCTACCGTGATTTTGCCTGCCATTTGAATACCCCATAAAATAACAACCAACCTGTTAGAATATAGTGAACAAGCAGGACTAATCAAGCGTAAAATTGCTACGTTTTTATGAGGATTTTCGGGTTTTTCGGCAAGAATTGAAAATTTTACGGTTTTTTTAATAAGAGTACTTGAACATAGACGTCTCTAAATGTGTAGTGACGTAGAAAATTACCTTAAAGAATTTCGGGGCATTAAGGCGATTATTTAGAAAGGCAATAATGGAGCCACAGAGGGCATTGACATAAGTAATCATTTTATTGGGCTTTTCATCACCCTCCTCCGAAGCCAGGTTCTTAAACAGGAATCTGGCTTTTTTAATTTAATATTTGGGATATAGTCAAGAATTATCTTATTACTGCTGTTAGTCTGGGCAAAACGGGACTTTGGGGGTATTTGAAACCATTCCATTTCAATACAACCATCAGGTATTAAGGATATATTTTGCCATTCTTGGTGGCCGACCAAGCATATCGGTTATATAGCGAATCAGGATGTCCTCAACGTTTTTCAGGGTGGTTTGGGTGGCAGAGGCAAGCAATTTCGAGTCGGCCAGACATTTCGCCGTTTCCGCAGTCAATCGTATTTTGTCGGGGAAAGGTCCCTGGCAATCCCTGCAAATCAGGCCCCTGGCATTATTACTGAAATATGTTTCCGGCCAGCGAGAATCGAAGCGATTTCTGCAATTTACGCAATAATCGAGGATGGGGCATAAGCCGATTTCCGTCAGCAGCACTTGTTGAAACACTATCAGGTTCGCCAGTATTTTGCGGTGCTCATCATTTGTGCTTCTCTCCTGGCTGGCGTCATGAATGAACTGAAGCAAACTGTCAAACAAGCCCGGGTGGGGGTCGTAATCATTGACCAGGGCATTTACAAGCTCGGCGGCAAGGAGGCAGGCGTTCAGCGCAAACATATCCGCCGACAGCACCGGGTAATTTACCATACCCGCAAGCGGCTCAAATTCGGCAAGGGTAGCCAGCTTATCCCGGCCTGAATCCGAAAAGACAATATCGCCATAAGAAAATATTTCGATGGGGCCGCCGAAAGATGATTTCTGCCTTTTTGCGCCCTTGGCAATTACGGGAACTTTTCCCGTTTGCCTGGCAAAGAAAGTTACCACCTGCGACGTTTCTGAGTAGTCAACCGCCCGGATGCAAATGCCATGGTCATTGGTCAGCATTTTTGACGCCGTTTATTCGAGACAATTTTTCGTTTTTTATCATATACCGGCCCGAATCCCTGCTGCTGCAGAATTTCATCTTCGATTCCGTGCATTATTTTTGCTTTTTTCAGCTGGAGGTCATCAAAGCCGAGATTGTGCAGCAGACCGTGGGTTATATAAAGGGCAAGCTCCGCCTGGGAGGAATGGCCTCGTTTAACGGCCTGCGTTTCCGCCCTTTCGCCGTTTACCACAAGCTCAAGTAATCTTGGGCCGTTCTTACTTTCCGACAAATCGAACGCAAGGCCATCGGTAAAGTTTTTATGGTTAAGGAATTCGATGTTGAGTTTCCGCATACGGCGATTGCCGACTATGGCAATACCGATGGTTGCCTTTGTCAGGCGAAAACGCTTACAGATTACGCGCACAAGTTTGGTGAGCTTGCGACGCGGGCAAGGGATATTTTGGAAATCGCGAGTGATATGAACAGTCACACCTTGCATAGTTGGTATATCGCTTTACTGGTCCTGTTCGGGCGGCATATCGGGCGGCTTGGGATAGGCGATTCGCCCGTGATAGTGGGCCGCGAGGGTTTTTGACATACGCGCCTCAATTAAGCTAAGCTCACGCAAAGACAGGTCGCACTCGTCAAACTGGCCGTCCTGCAGACGCTTCATCGCCATATTATGCACGACGGCTTCAATTTTTAATGGTGTCGCTTCCGGCAAAGTCCTTGTTGCGCCTTCGACGGCGTCCGCGAGCATAACAATTGCGGCCTCTTTTGTCCGCGGCTTGGGGCCGGGATATCGGAACTCACCTTCGGAAGGAGCAGGCAAATCAGAGGAATCACCTTGCTCGTGCTGTTTCATCGCTTCATTGTAAAAATACTCAATAAGCATGGTGCCGTGATGGGTTTCGATGAATTGTCTCAGGACGGCAGGCAAACCGTATTCTTTTGCCAGCTCCATACCGTCTTTAATATGTCCGGCTATAATCAACTGGCTCATCGCGGGCGAAAGCTCCTTGTGCCAGCTTATTGAGCCGAGCTGGTTTTCGATGAAATAGCCCGGCTTATTTATTTTACCTATATCGTGATAGTATGCCCCGACTCTGCACAAAAGGCCGTTGCGTCCGATTGCTTCCGCGGCGGCCTCGGCAATAATGCCAATAAGCAAACTGTGACTATAGGTCCCCGGCGCTTCCATAGCGAGCCGTCTCAGCAGGGGCTGGTTTGCGTCGCTGTAATCCAGCAGGGTCATACTGGTGGCAATTCGGAAAACTTTTTCGAGGACGGGCAACAGGCCCTGTATCAACACGCCGACAAGAAGAGTAACCGCGGCGTTTGGGCCTGCGTCGGCGAATAAATTCCCCGGCAATTCCGGGGCAGAAAGATACCTCATAGCGGTTGACATTATAAAAACAGTTACAGCCGCCACCAAACTTACCTCAAGAAGCCGCATCCTTGTGCGGATTTCCTTGAGTAAAAAGCAATATGGCAGCGCGCCGGCGAGCATAGTGAGCAAAACGCTTAAGTCCGTTACCTGCCCTGTCGCTAAAGAAGCGAGGACGCAGTAAACAAAGCTCATCGCCATAGCGAACCGCTGATTATACGTGATAGTTATGATAAGGGCCGTAGCGACGGCGGTGCCCGTAACCCAGAATACCTGGCCGGCCAGCAACACCGCTAATTTCGCACAAATCAGCATCGAAATAATCAGAACGACCAGCCCTATCGTCCTGACACGGTTCTTAATAAGCCGTTTTTGATATTGAGAGATATGGAAGGCGGCGGCCAGGCCAATCAGGACAATCACTGTAGCAATCGCGGCGAGCCGGCCATAGGTCATCTGGCCTGTCGGGTCATATCCGAGCACCGCCACGGACAACAACACAAAGAGCAGCCAGACAGCCGAGGAATAAATGACGTCGGGGTCCGCCAGCCGGCTCAGGTCGGCAAACTGTTTTGCCACTTCCTTTCGCACCCGACTTTTCCGCTGATTTGTCCTGTTAAAAAATCCCACCTGTGCTCCCTTTGTTTATTTCACAAAGACATCAAGGCGTTAAGTTTTCCGTTTTTGGTTTCGCAGAGCGGTCATAGGCACGAACAATGCTTTGAACGAGCCGATGCCGGACAATATCGATTTGCGTCAGTTCGACGACGCCGATACCCTTTACGCGACGCAGGCGTTCGATTGCCTCAACTAAGCCGCTTTTCTGCCCGTGTGGCAGGTCTATCTGGGTTATGTCGCCGGTGATTATCATTTTGGAACCGCGTCCCAGCCGGGTAAGGACCATAAGCATCTGCAACGCCGATGTATTCTGCGCCTCATCGCAGATTATGACCGACTCGTTGAGAGTCCTGCCCCGCATAAAGGCCAGCGGTATAATCTCAATGACGTCCATATCCATAAATTTTCGCATCTGGCCGAAGTCCATCATATCTTCGAGCGCGTCGAACAGCGGGCGAAGATAGGGATTTACTTTTGCCTGAATGTCACCGGGGAGAAAGCCTAGTTTTTCACCTGCCTCGACTGCGGGCCGGGCGAGGATTATGCGTCGTATCTGTTTTCTTTTGAGCATTGATACGGCGACGGCTACCGCAAGATACGTCTTGCCTGTCCCCGCGGGGCCTGTGCAAAACGTAAGGTCATTGTTGAGCATCGCCTGGATATATTTGAGCTGTCTTTTGCTGGAGGGCTCGATTACTTTTTTGTGCGAGTAAACAGCAATCGCCTCCGGCGATTGCGGCTCCGCGTCAACATCAATATCCGAAAGTATGATGCCGACGTCATCGGCGGTGAGAAGGTCTTGTTTGAGCAGGTGCTTTTGCATCTTGTCGATAACTTCCACCGCCCTGTTGACGTTATCTGCTTTGCCTGCAACGAGGAGATTGTTTTGCCTGGCGGTCATCCTGACATCGAGAGCATCGCGCACCGTTCGAAGATTAATATCAGCAGGCCCGAACAATTCGAGCTGTTTGCCTATCGAATCGAGTTGTATTGTTATTTCCAAAAGTTTCCTTTAGTGTCCCAAAAAAGAAAAGAACAAATAGCCAAACGGCGCCGTGATTAAAATCGAATCGACGACGTCCAAAATGCCGCCAAAACCCGGGACGCTGTTTGACGAGTCCTTGGTTTCGGCATCGCGTTTGAGCATCGATTCGGCCAAATCGCCAAGCTGACCCAAAAAGGCGAAAACAACGCCGAAAACAATAGCCAGCCGCCAGGACATTATATCACAAAAAACGGCAAAGGCCACTGCTGTCAGAACCGCCAAAACCACCCCCCCCGCCATACCTTCCCATGTTTTTTTGGGGCTGATTACAGGGGAAAATTTATGTTTTCCGAAGAGCCGGCCCGCCGTGTAAGCCCCTATATCAGAACACTTTACGACAAAAATAAACATCAATAAATACCATGGGCCAAAGTCAATATACGTCGCCGGCGCAAACGCACCCAATAATCCAAGATATATTATCGAAAAACAGGCGGCTCCGCAGTTGGCGAGAACTCCCGACAAGCCATACCGAATCCTTTGATACAGAAAACACGCCATAAGTGTAAAACTCAGTAAAAAAAAGATGAACCCGTCCGTCAACGTCAAACGCGGAAGCCAATAGCTGCTGGTCACAAGCAATATCGAGGCGGGAATCGAAACCGGCAGAAGGATTTTGGTTCCTTTCACGGCGGCAAGTTTTGATATCTCAAATAATCCCGGAATTATCAATAAAGCAACAAGAACAGCCACTGCCGCGCCGCGAAACGGTTTGTCTTCAATGGTTGGGGCTGCCATAGAACCATCGAATCGGCCGCTTAGAAGAACGATGCCGACAAACGCAATGGTCATCAGTGTTCCGAATATGAGTCGATATTTGAGCATTTAGGCGTCCTTAGAATCGACAACGGAGCCAAAACGTCTTGTGCGTTTGGCATAAGCCAGTATCGCTTTTTCGAGGTCGGGCTGTTCCAAATCGGGCCAAAGCGTTTCGGTTACATAAAATTCGCTGTAAGAAATCTGCCAGAGCAGGAAATTGCTGACCCTCAGTTCGCTGGCGGTTCTTATGAGCAGGTCAGGGTCGGGTATGCCTGCGGTATAAAGATGACTACTGATGCAATTCTCGTCGATATCATCCAGTTGAATCTCGCCTGCCTTGTACCTGCGGGCGATTTCTTTTGTGGCGTCGATAATTTCCGCCCTGCCTCCGTAGTTGAGGGCGAGGGCAAAAATCATTCCTGTATTTTTAGAGGTCAACTCAATGGTTTTAAGAAGCTCTGTCTTTACTTCCTTCGGCAAAGGACCTAATCGACCCAGGTGAACCAGCCTGGCATTATCCTCCATAAGCTTGGGACGCATCTTTACAAGATATTCGGCGTAGAGGTTCATCAGGGCGTTGACCTCTTCCATCGGCCTTTTCCAGTTTTCTATACTGAAGGAATAAAGGGTCAGCGCCTCGATTCCGAACTCGACGCAGAGGTGGGAAATTTTTTCAGCGGTTACTGCGCCCTGGCGGTGTCCTTCGGGACGGGGCAGTCCTCGTTTTTTCGCCCATCTGCCGTTGCCGTCCATTATTATCGCGATACGACGCGGCATTTCTTCGGGTTTTATACCCAGCCGAGAGGCGGTTTGTGTAAGTTTGTTTTTCATCGATTTGATAATCGACAGCAATCCTATCGTCTAAAAATCGTCTGCTTTCGATTAGGCCCCACGCCTATCATCGTAACAGGTCTCTTTACGCTCTTTTCTATGAAACTCACGTAGTTTTGAGCATTCAACGGCAACTGGCTAAAATCGGTTATCTGCGTGATGTCTTCTTTCCAGCCGGGGAGGGTCTGATAGATACATTTGGCCTTTTCGAGCTTATCGATGTTGGCGGGGAAAAATGCGGTCTGCTTGCCGTCGATTTCATAGCCGACGCAGACCTTAAGTTCATCGAGACCGGTAAGAGTATCGAGGTGCATCATCGCGACCGAGTCGATTCCACCTATTGTTGCCGAATATGAAACAACGACGGCGTCGAACCAGCCGCATCTCCTGGGCCTGCCGGTTGTTGTGCCGTATTCGTGCCCTTTGTCGCGAATGTACTGGCCGATTTCGTTATCCAGCTCCGACGGGAACGGGCCTGCGCCGACTCTTGTCGTATATGCCTTGGAGATGCCTACGAACTCATCGACCATTTTGGCGGGGACACCTGAACCGGAAGGCATACCCAGGCCGCTGACGTTTGCGCTGGTTACAAAAGGAAACGTGCCGTGGTCAATATCGAGCATACTACCCTGCGCACCTTCAAAAAGAATCGATTTGCCTTCGGCAATAGCGCCGTGTATGTATTCCGTAGTATCGATGGTAAAGGGAAGGAGCTTCTGTGCATAGAATCTGCATTTTTCGATTATCGGTTTGGCGTCAATAGGCTCTGCTTTATACAGGGCCGAGAACAATTTGTTTTTGTAATCCACAATCGCTCGCAGTTTTATCTCAAGCGAGGCAAGGTCGCGCAGGTCGCCCATTCTAACGGCGTAACTTCTGCCCATCTTGTCGGCGTTGCATGGGCCGATGCCGCGAATGGTTGTGCCTATTTTCTTTTTCCCTAAGGACTCCTCGCGCAACTGGTCTTCTTTCTTGTGATAATCCAGCACCAGATGGGCGTTTTCACTGATGAAGAGGCGATTGTCCAGCTTGATGCCTTTTGGGGCAAGGGAATCAATTTCGCCGAGCAGCGTTTCGGGGTCAACTACGACCGCGTTCGTGATTACGCAAATTGTTTTGGGCCTGACCGCGCCGCTGGGCAGCAGGTGCAGTGCGAATTTCTCGTTTCCCACCACAACGGTATGTCCCGCGTTTGCGCCGCCGTTATAACGAACTACGACGTCGCTGTCCTCGGCGAGAATATCGACAACCTTACCCTTGCCTTCATCGCCCCACTGCAATCCTATAACGCAACGATTCACGCTCAACCTCTCAATTTATGTTTAATATAACCGGCAAGCCCCAGGTTTATCCCGGGGGTTTATGAAAAGAGAAGTTTAATCGCCAATGGGAAGGATTTCAACTGATTTTCGCCACGAGATGGTCCAGTACGGCTTTCAGGTTGTCGTAATTCCTGTCGCTGATTTTACGGTCGATTTCTTTGCCGTCAGGGGTTTTGTAGGTAAAGGTGAAATGGCCCTTTTTGTCGAAATCGGTCTTGTCGATTTTCTGGACCGAGTCGTAAGGGATGCTTGTTTTGCCGTCGATTACAAGGGCATTGTCATCGGCCACAACTTTCTTATTGCGAATAACCAGCAAATACACGCCTAACAATACTGCCGCGCCTACAAGATAAGCCGGGGCTTTCTGGTTAAATACCATTGTGCCGTCGGGTTTGCCGTCAGGGGAATGTTTTTCCTTGAACGACTCATTGAAGCGGCCGTCGTAAACGCAATAAGCGGCGAAACCAACCAGGACAGCCATATAAATCAGGAAAGTTTTCATCTTGTACTTGCTGAAGGGAGCCACAATCGCCATAGTCAATCTCTTCCTGTATTTTAGGTCAGTCGTTTTTGCGCGATAACATTGATAAGCGGGTGAACAAGATTCGGGACGATTTTGTCCGCCATCAGCTCGTCGGCGAGCATACACTGCCGGTCAAACGATTCCAGCGTGTCGAATTTGCCCGAGGCCGCGCGATACTGGCGAACAGTGAACGACAGGCTTATCGCCTCTTCGAGCGTCTGCGGGGGTTTATCAGGATCGAAAATACTGGTTCGCGATTCGACGCTGATTCTGGCCTGGGTGCGGCAATCCTCGGAAAGTGCAACCACTATCTCAGGCGAATGGTCAATCGCCTTTGCCAGCGGTATATCCAGCAGGCAGTTAAAAGCCGAGGAGCCAAGGGCCTCGGCGATAATCTGGTCGTGATTGCCTGCGCAGAAAAAGTCCATCGCATAGGTAACGTCAAGAGAATCCACGTCGAGATGACTTATGCCCAGCATATACGGAATCAGGCCCAGAACAAATTTGTCCTGGCTGTAAACTTCCGCGAATTCCACGGGGTTTACGATACCTGAGCTGACACGGTCCGCTTCGAGAGCGACCCAGCGGTATTGGCCGCTGCTGTGCTCCTCTTCGAGGCAGTATTCGGTGTTTTCCCGGCGGGTAAAGCAACCCATCGTGGGATACTGCTTTTGAAGCCGCTCAAAAAATGATAGAATGGTATCGCTCTGGAGAGGCAAGTCAAGCTCGGTGTTGACGAACATATCCAGGTAAAAATCATCACACAGGGAACTATAGCCATTGGCCATAATTTAAGCCGCTCTCAAGATAAACCGCCCAAACAATCGACCCGGCAGTATCCGTAATTCAGCGAATATCCCCAAACCCGGGTCTGCTGTTAATTATACGTTAAAAGGTTCGCTTTGCCAGATTTTTTTGAGCCGAATTTGCAGTCGAATAGTACGGCAGCTCAAACACCCATACGTTTCAGGTCGGGGTCTGGCAACATCATTTCGGCAACAATGGCCGCGATTGTGGCAAGAACCGCGGAAGCAAAGGTGTGCATTGCGCACAACGTTATCAATTTCGATGCCGTCGCGCTATGGTCAAGTATTGCCACAGCAACGGTGGCAAATATCCCGATAGCCGCGCCCGAGGCGGTCGCGGTAACAATTCGTCTCCACAACGCCGCCCCGCCCGCACCGAGGGTTGCGGCGACCCCGCAAAATATCGGTGCCAGAATAACAAGCCACCGGATATCTCTTAACCGGGGCAGCATCAAGTACTTGTCTAAGTAGCTGTTATATACAAAGGCAAAGGCCGCAACAGCGACAATGACACAGCCGACCGCGTGCCAATAGCGAACAGGATACGCCGAGCGGATTTGGGCGCGGCGGGTCATACGCCTGCGAATCGTCAAAGGCCAGTTGTAGAACAGGCAGAACACCCAATGCTCCAATAACGCCCCCCTCTCGCCGAACACCGGCACTATGTGAACTATCTCAGTTGCCCAGTGCCCCGCCATAAACCTCGCAAGGGCCGGGTAGCGGTATGTCATCTGGATTGGAAACGCCAGATACCCGATATACTTGAAGAAACTGAGAAACAGCGCAATATTGTAATCTTTAAAACTGCGGTCATGAATCGCCAGGCTGACGGTGTAACAGCCTCTTGCAATTGAGCCGGGAGAAATCGGTATGACCTGAAACAGCACAACAATGCCCACCCCTATCGCCCAGGCCTCGGCACGCGGCAATTCTGGGTGCATATGCACATATACAATCGCGCAGATTATCGCCACGATGTGTGTCGTCGGCATCAGTAACAAATGAACGACCAAACTAACTAAGTATTTTTGAATGTATGGCTCTTTTACCTGCGAGAGAATCGTATCGGCATCAGAATCGGTGAGTATATGCTTTTTACGCCCTTCGGCGACCATATCGCGAAGCCACTGCTCTCGCAATGAGGCGTGAAAATACAACTGAAAAGGCCTGATGAATATGGCATAAAGTTTCTCATTCCTGAAAGTCGAATCGGTCAGGAACCGATGCAGGCCCGCAGATATAAGGAGTAAAAACGGCAAATGCAGGGAAAATCGCCACGGCTGGTCATAGATTCTTAACGCCTGGGCCATACTTATGCGCCCGCATCGATACCAGCCGATGGTCTTTTCGAAAATTTTCCCATCGACCGCCCTGCAAAAATAATTCCAGCGGGTAAACATCTCCGTGTAGTGACGTCGCCAGTCGGCCCTTGCCCAAAGCCGGCGGAAAATAGTACCTAAAAAAGGTATCAGGCCGAGAAGCAAAAACATCACCACCCGCGATTTTTTGCCGCGGAGTTTTGTTTCGCCTTCGTTGTCGATGAGATTACGAACCTTCCACCCGGTGATTGAGCCGGCGAGAATCTGCGCCCACAATTTCCCATCATAAAACAGCCGGATATTGTTGTGGGTAACGTCCGGGATACTGCTGCGGTAAACCTGTTCGTCGGCTTTAAGTTCGTCGAGCATTCCCCGCATACCCGCGAAATGTTGCGGGTTTGCAAGCACAAACGATTCGAGCTTCGATATGTCCCCGCGGTCGAACTGCACGATGGAACCGCGCATAATGCCTTTAGCTATCAACGAAAAATCGCCTGGACTCATCGGCAAAAATGGCAGCAGCACAAGCCCGGGCCTGAAATCGACCGCCGTCAGTCCTTTCGCGGGCTGGTCTTCGTCGCCTTTGCGTTTGAGGCAGTTGGGCTGGCTCTTGCAGGTTGACCATTCGTATTGCCTGGCGAATTCGTATGCCCCGATACCATGAAGCATACTTACGAAATCAGCCATAAATTTCTTTTTTGCGCGGTACTCCGGCGAGCCAAGATAGCGGGTATCCGTGATTTTGCCTCGTCGCCAGAATTTAAGCAGGTCCATCCTGTCATCGGCTTCCAGTCGCCAGGTGCGTCCCTCGACCCATTCGCTCAACTCGCCGCAACTGCCGATTTTTTCATCAACGAAAGTGGCGTGAATATTAACGACGGCCATCTCATCGCCGAAACGGATTTTGGCCGCCTGCCTGATGAATTTTTGCCAAAGTGCGCCCGCCCTTGCCGCCGCAGGATTGACCTGAAGCTGAAAAGGCCCCTGAAAACCAATCTTATAAAGGATATCGCGGAACAGGCACGCAAAACCCGACGGCGGAACGAGAATCTTCATCGCGTAAACCCCGCCCTGCTCAATGCCCGGTATGGGACCGGTCGCATTTTGAATATCGAGGATTTTGACCCTGTAAACCTGGCCCGCGAACCCGCCTCCGATGAATTTTTCTATCAGCAAACGCACACGGGCGGTGTCTGGTTTTCCTGCCCCGAGCGTACCTGTCTTGAGCGTAGGCGAAAGAGTCGAGGGGTCCAGGCCTGTAACATTGTAAACCAGCTCGGTTCCCGCATCATACCTGCTGACGCGCATCGGTCTATGAAGACCAAGACCCTGATACTTCGACTGGAGCTTGTTGCATATATCGGGGCTGTATTCCGTTGTCGCCATTAATGCTCCCTGTTACTGTTTACAGCAAAATTATTTAAGAATCCAGAATTTGGCGGAAATGAACAACACGATTCCCGCATATACCCCCGCCATCAAATCGTCGGCGAGGATCCCCCAGCCGGCGGGCAGTTCTTCGAGCCGATACGAAGGCCAGGGCTTTGTCGTATCGAATAAACGAAACAAAAAATACCCGAGCACAGCAATCGAAACAATCTGACCGCCCGACACATTGGCCATAAGCAACGGCATCGCCAGAAAAGTCAACGCCTGTCCCGCAACCTCATCAGCCACAACCTCATTGGGGTCTTCATTGCCCGTCGCGGCGACGGCAACGTGAGAAAATTTAACGCATACAAACGAGCCGGCTATTATAAGCGTAATCATCAGCGATACCACAATTGCCGCCGACCCGCCGAAATAACAGGCCAAACCAAAGATAATCGCGGAAGGCAGCGACCCCCACGACCCGGGCGCCACAGGCAGCCAGCCAAGTCCGAAACAAGATGTAAGAAGACGTTTCATTTTTGTCCAAAGATAACTCAAAAGTTAGATAAATTCAAAGACTATTAACTCAATTCGACATTAGCAATTCTATATTCTGAATACTATGTGCCCTCAGCCCCCTCCTGATTCCGGTAAATTCGCCAGCCTGAATTTACCGTAATAGTTTTCGCCTTTGTCAATTCTGCAGCGGATACGCAATGCAGGATAATGGATTCTTGCCGTCGTTGCCAACGCAGCGTGGCAATCCTCATCCGCTATCCGCCAAACGCTAAACGCTATATTCATTTTTTTCTTTAAAATCACCCTCCAATAATATAGATTCTCTCTTTAGCGAGCAACTAAGCGATACATCTTGGATTTGTCGTTCAGGATTGGGATTACAGTTAGGCCTTTGCGGGTTAATACTTTGGCAATGCGACAGGGGGGGCGGATTTGATTGATGATTGACCCAAATAGCGGATTCTTATAGTGATGGAAAGGGTAGAAAAATGGACCCAAATATAGTCCAGGTGAAAATCGTCGAAGAATCGCTCTCGAAAATAGAGCCTTTCGTAATAGGCTTAGGTGGCGTAGTGCTTGGCGCGGTGTTATCTTGGCTGATGATGCGCTGGCAAATCAAACGGTCACTTGAGATTGAGTTGAAAATGCGGAAGGACGCCGAGAAGGTAGAGTTGCAGAATTTGTACCGGGTACTAAAAACTGGCGTGACAGGATACCGGAAATACATGGGCTCAACGGTACAGAATATCAAATCTGCGGATAATAATAAACCTACATTCTTTTATACTGACCCCGCTGCGCATCGCCTACCAGGATACGAAGAGGTACTCCCCCTGATTATGAAGATTTCCGATGTAACACTGCTTGAGGCCGTGATGGCGACAAGCCATAGTATACGTAATTTTGGAGCAACGCTTCAGATGCACAATGACTGGTTCAGAGAGTATAACAAAAGTATGTGGCGCGCACGCCGCACTAATGACGAGGTCGACACATCAGAAGCCGAACTGTTACTTCAGTGGCTATCGAAATCGACGGATATAGTTAAAGAGCGTTTTAAAGGAGTTGAGGATAATATTACCCATTTAAGTAAATTGTTGGAGAAAAGCGCCACGCCTGCATATGGGTAGTAGCATGGATAATTAACAACGTTTACCATTTTAGACTTCGTTCATGACCAGCAGAGGAAATTAAATGTAAGGATTATAACGATTCGGCCTTAGATTTCCTTAACCATTTTCAGGCAGAAACGGTCCGTCATACCCGCGATGTAATCGCAGACGGCCCGCTGGAGGCCTTGTTTCTCGATGAAACGCTGGAAATAGCCCGGCATAAGCTGTGGCTGATTGCAAAGAAGCTCGAAAAGCTTAGTAAGCCACTGCTCGACTTTCTTGCCTGCGGAAAGCAGCGAAGGATGCTGATAAAAATTAGCGAGAAGGAATCGCTCCAGCTCTTTTAATTGAGCGCTGCTTTCTTCGGACAGGATAATCAAACTTTCCCGCCTGCTATATATGTCATCGAGCGTTTTAATTTTCGCCTGATTAATCGCCTGGCTGCTTTGCTCGATACAATCGCCTACGAGTATATCTATAATCGCCTTGGCGCTCCTCGTCCGGCGAACGATCCTGTCCTCAATCCTGTCGGCCTGTGCCCGCTGTTTGGCTTCCTGAAACAACCTTATGTCTTTTAACTGCTCCGCCTCGATAAGCCCCGCCCGCATACCATCTTCGAGGTCGTGCGAATTAAAGGCAATCATATCCGCGATATTTGCTATCTGGCCTTCGAGCGAACAATTCAGCTCAGGAAAATCCGCGTCCTCGGGTTTATCGTACGGGCTGCTGTGTTTTGCCAGCCCCAGCCGGGTTTCGTAAGTCAGGTTAAGTCCCGCAAAATCCGGGTAAGGATGCTCAAGCAGGTCAACGATTCGCAGCGACTGCCTGTTGTGCTCGAATCCGCCGAAATCAGCCATCAGTTTATTGAGGACGCTTTCACCGGTATGGCCGAAAGGCGAATGACCCAAATCATGGGCCAGACATATCGCCTCGGTCAGTTGCTCGTTGAGACCAAGCGCCCTTGCGATGGTCCTGCCAATCTGGGCGACCTCGATTGTATGAGTAAGGCGCGTACGGTAATGGTCATCGAGGCCGGGCGTGAAGACCTGTGTTTTGCCTTCGAGCCGGCGAAACGCCGCACAGTGAATTATCCTGTCGCGGTCTCGGTCGAAATCCAGCCGATAGGGATGCGGTTCTTCGGCAAACAGCCGGCCTTTGCCGGATTTCTCACTGACCGCGTAAGGGACAAGCTCTGAACGCATAATCACAAAACGGGAAGATTGTTTTGGGCGCTTATTTGTTTTAATATCGCAAGAAGCTCCTCGATGCTCTGGCTGATGAGGTATGTATCGCTGCAAACCCGGACAAAATTTGTATCACCGTTCCAGCGAGGGACAACGTGTATGTGCATATGGTCGGGCAACCCCGCGCCGGCGCATCTGCCGAAATTGATGCCGACGTTAAACCCGTGGGGCTTAATCGCAAGGGAAAGCGCCTTCTGGGCGTCCCTTGTCAATTTGGTCATCTCAAGAAGCTCTTCGTCGTTCGCTTCGCCAAAATCGGGGATGTGCCGGGCAGGCGCAATGAGCAGATGTCCGTTGTTATAAGGGAAGCGATTCATCACCGCGATGCAGTTTTTGGAACGCCACAGGACAAGATTCTTGTCGTCATCCTGCGGGGTTTTGATATTTTTACAGATGAAACACTCATTTTTGTCGACCAGGCCCTGAATGTAGCCGATTCGCCACGGAGCCCAGAGATTCTTTTTTTTCAAACTGATAACCTCCAAAACGCTTTCCTCTTGATTATCAATTCTTTTTCTCCGCGGCTATAAGCTGCATTGTCATTGTCTGCTCAATTGTTATCTTCGGGTTTACGCCGCCCAGCCCCATAGGCAAAGACGACGTGGCCCGCATCGTGTATTTTTGAGTGTATTGCTCGGTCCTTCCGGCGCCTATATTGAAAAGTTCCTGTCCATGTCCCTGTATATCGACCATTTTATAATCCCGCAGAAAACCGAATATCCCGCTCATCTGGAACGACTCCGTATAAGGAACAGGCCATTCCTTGGGATTCGGCCACAGCAGGGAATAGGAGCTGCCTATTACGGCTACACGGTTATTGGGGTCATTGGGGTCCTGGCGAATTTCTTCCAGTGTGTAATCCACGTTTCTGGCCGCAAAAAGAATCATCGTTGCGGGGGCCGACAGCACGGACTTCCATTTTTCGCCTACGACAACACCTTTTGCCGGGTTGCTTATATGCGACACGGAATCCCACAGGAACCACTGCGTGGCAATAACATCATAAAGCATATCCGGCTCCTTGATGAGACCTTTGCTCCTGTCGGACCTGAATGCCTGCTGACCCGCCTGATGAAGCACGTCAACAAATTGCGAACCGTCCACAATTTTACCCCTCGCGTCAACGGTAAACGTCCAGCTCTTGCCGGCGAAACTTTCCGCCGCCTCCTTCCAGTTCAGCGCACGGGCCGACGACAAGGTGCGGTTTACTCTCGCAGATTCACAATTTGCTCTTATTGTCGAAATACCGTATGGGTCCACTGTAACAGGCGTGTAAGAAACAATCATTTCCAGCGATTCCGATGACTTGTTTATCTTGTTTACGTCTCCCGTTCTCGACGGACCCCAGTCCACCATCATCTCCCTGCTGCTGACGAACTTGTATTTAAGGGGCTGGTCGGGCTTGAAATCAACGGTCAACAGCGATCTTTTAGAAGTCAACGCCGACTTTTGTGCCGGGGTACAGCCGGCGATAATTCCAACAACAAGAGCCGCAATAATAATTTTCGTCTGGTTCAATCCGGTCCCTTTCTCTTAAATCCGAATTATTTAATTCTTTCAATGCTGTACCCGCGTTCCGCGGACATATTAAGCACCACCGGCTCCGAGGCCTCACCCTGCTTTGCCGGAAGCACAACAGTCCATGTTGCCTGGAGATTTTCATTGTAATTTTCTATCCTGCCCGCTTTCACGTCAAATTCGCCGGCTCCCGTATATAATTCCTTCGAGTCGAATTTCTGCGATGCACCTGCTTCAGCTTTCTTGCCGGCGAATTTTGGCTCAACTTCGGAGGTTGGTATCGCGTTCATATCGATAACCGCAACCTCTCGCCCACCGTCGTTTCGCAGCTCTTTAAGGGTGTAAAACTTTTCGTAGGATTTAATCCCCATTTTCCCGAACATAAAGGTTTTTATTGAGCTCCACTTGCCCCCCGGCTTAAGCATTTCCTGCCCCGGTTTTGGCAATTGCATTGTGCCGTACCTCTCCATTATCGAATCCGGCGAAAGAATCTCGGATCCTGTCTTGTCGGAAATAGTATCGCCTCTCATCATAATAGCCGTGACCGGCGGCAAATCATCAACGAAAGACACAATGTTCTGCGGATTGAATTCTATAGTATAGGTCTGGCCGATTAATTTTATTAACGAGTTTTTGGAATCCGAACTCCTTGTGCTGTCGAAATCCAGGGTTGTCTGCCCCTTGCTCGCGTAAAAACATTTCAACCTGTCGATTGACACCTTCGCGGTAGCTATGCCGTGGGAGTCAACAGTTTGTATCTGTCGCGTAACGGCCATTTCGATGCGCTCTTCACTGCGGCTCTCGTCAAATATCGCTTTTTCGGGAACTGGCCCCTGCCATTTTGTGGTTCTGCTCGCTATGGTCGTAATCTTATATTTATCCAGTTCGTTGGCGGTCGATTTCAACGCGATCTTAACCGGCCCATTTGACAGTTTTTGTGGTTGCATCGGCGATTTGGCCTCGGCCGGGCCTGTCTGTGCCTGCTCCACACAGCCCCATGCGAACACTCCACAGCATATCCCTGCTATCACTAAACCCCTGAAAATACCTTTTGTTGTCATAATTTTTTGTCTCCCAATAGTTATTTTTTCAATTAAACGATGTTATTATACCCGCCGGCGATGCCGAAACAACCTATTTTTCTTCAACAACAGCCGCCTAAACGCTACAATGTACGCTTTGAAAATGTCCGGGTTTGAGTATGATTTTGCAGAAAGGAAAATAAATGAGAAGCGACAAAATAAAGAGCGGTTTTCAGCGAGCGCCCCACCGCGGTCTTCTTCACGCCTGCGGCGTAGCTGAAGCCGATATCAACAAGCCATTTATAGCCATCGCAAACAGCTTCTGCGAAATAGTTCCAGGCCACGTTCATCTCGACAAGGTGGCCCGGATTGTCAAACAGGCCGTGCGTGATGCGGGCGGCGTCCCCTTCGAGTTCAATACCATAGCCGTATGCGACGGAATCGCGATGGGACATACCGGCATGAAATACTCGCTTGCGTCGCGAGAAATAATCGCCGACTCGGTCGAGACAATGCTCCAGGCACACTGCTTCGACGGAATGATTTGCATCCCGAACTGCGACAAGATTATCCCCGGCATGCTGATGGCGTCTGTCCGGCTCAATATACCCACGATTTTCGTCTCAGGCGGCCCTATGGTAGCAGGAAAAACCAAAGACGGCAAGAGCGTTGACCTTATCAGCATCTTCGAGGGCGTCGCCAAATTCAACGCGGGCAAAATCACCGAAGAGCAGTTGAAAGAGCTTGAAGCCGCGGGCTGTCCCGGCTGCGGAAGCTGTTCAGGGATGTTCACCGCCAATTCGATGAACTGCCTTTGCGAGGCAATCGGCATCGCCCTGCCCGGTAACGGCACCGTATTGGCAGTCAACCCCAAACGCGAAGAGCTTTATAAACAGGCGGGCAGGCAAATCATTCAGTTAATCGAAAAGGACATCAAACCGCTGGATATAATCAGCGCCAAATCAATGGATAACGCTCTTGCGCTCGATATGGCGATGGGCGGCTCGACAAATACCGTCCTGCACACGCTGGCAGTCGCAAGCGAAGCGGGCATCAAATATGACCTCGAGCGAATAAATAAAATCTCCGCGAAGTGCCCCAATATCTGCAAGGTCTCGCCTTCGAGTGCGTTCCACGTCGAAGACGTTGACGCCGCGGGCGGCATCAGCGCGATACTAAAGGAAATAAGCAAGGTTCCCAAGCTGCTCAATCTCGATACGCTTACCGTTACGGGCAAAAAGCTCGGCGAAAATATTGCAGACGCCAAAATCAATAACACCGCGGTTATTCACCCGCTCGAAAACGCCTACTCGAAGACGGGCGGATTGGCAATTCTCAGGGGCAATCTCGCGCCAAATGGAGCCGTAATCAAATCGGCAGGTGTTGCGGCCAATATGCTCACCCACACAGGTCCTGCTGTTATATTCGACAGCCAGGAAGACGCCTGCGATGGAATCCTCGCGGGCAAGGTCAAGGCAGGCGACGTCGTCATCATCCGCTACGAAGGCCCCAAAGGCGGCCCGGGTATGCAGGAAATGCTCAGCCCCACAAGTTACATCATGGGCGCAGGTCTCGGCGAATCGGTCGCCCTCATCACCGACGGCAGATTCAGCGGCGGCACACGCGGCGCATGTATAGGCCACGTCAGCCCCGAAGCCGCAGTCGGCGGGCCAATCGGACTGTTGAAAAAAGGCGATCATATAGAAATCGACATACCCCGCAACAAGATAAACGTGAAGTTGTCTGCCAAAGAGCTTGCGACGCGCAAGAAAAAATGGAAGCCGAGGAAACCAAATATAACCACCGGCTGCCTCGCCAAATACGCCTCTATGGCAACAAACGCTGACACCGGCGCAGTACTGAAATGGTAAGCCGGGGCATTTGACGCGAAAAAACTGCTTTGAAATACACTCTCAGGATTAACACCCAAGCCAGGATTGGGCGACTAAGTCCTATAAAATCTTTTGTGCTTGAAAATTCTGCGGGAAATTGTTAGAAGAGTGAAGCGGAAGAGTGGAAATGAAATTTCACTCCCGGCTGCGACTCCCAGCACCTGTTTTGTAAACTGGGTATCATTCGCCTACAGGCGATTTTGTCGCAAAAACAGGTGCCGGCGGGACTTCGACATGCTCAGTCGAGTCGTAATCAGAACGGAAACTGATACAGAAGTTTTTTGGGCTGACAATGGACATTGACAGGACAAGGGAAAAAGGGGGTTCAAACCCACAGGATGGTCCGGAGAGATTTGTCCCGACCTGCCCGATATGCGGAGATAAGCACTGGCCGCATCATCCCCTTGCGCCCTGCTTCAACGCCAAAAAAGTAAAAGAGAGAGTCAAAGCAGAAGCGGCAGCAAAGGTGCTCGCTGAAAAACAGGCGAAGATTGATGCCAAACTTCAGGCAAAAGAGCAGGCCCACGCGGAAAAAATCGCAAAAATCGAAGCCAGGGAGCAGGAAAAAACAGATAAGCAGGCGTATTACGAAGCGATAAAAAAAGCGGAGAAAATCGCCAATAACGAAGCACAGGCAAGGGCCGAGGCACAGAGAATCGCCCAGGCGGAAACCCGGGCGAGAATCGTCGCGGAGGAAAAGGCGAGGACTGAAACCGAGGCGAGAATAAAAACCGAACAGCAGACGAGAGCCAAGCTCGAAGAAAAGACCCGCGATTTTCAGGAATCCCAGCGACAGCTCGAAGGAAGATTGCAGGCGGAATTATCGGCCAAAACCCAGTTGCAAAAACAAATAGACGAATACCACCTGCTGATTAGCGAACTTCGGGAAAACCTCGATGCACAAACAAAAGTACGCAATACCGTAGAACAGCAGCTTTACGCCGAATCGCAGGCCAGAAAACAAACCGAATCGGATTTGCACGAAAAAGCACAAACCTTCGGCAAAGCAATAGAGGATATCCAGGTAAAATTAAACGCCCAGACGCAGTCGCTCCAGGATACCGAAGACAAGCTCAAACAATACGTCGGGAACCTGATTCAGACAGAAACCCGGCTGCGAGAAGAACAACAGGCCCGGCGCGAAGCGGAAGAAAAATCGGAAAGCCAATCGCAGGCCAGGGCCATCGCCGAAGAGCAGGCAAAACAACAGGGCGAACAGAGAATCAAAGCCGAGACCCGGGCCGAACAGGCCGAACACCAGATACAAATAGAAACACAGGAGAAAATCAGGGCACAACAACGGGCAAGAGCCGAATTAGAACAAAAAGCTCTCCTCTATGGGCAGTCAATTGCCTCAGCCGAAGAAAAAATACGTCAATATGCAGAATCACTCGCCGAGGCAAAGCAACAGGCCGAGACACAAACCGAGGAAGCCGGAAAATACCAACAACAGCTAAACAGCCAGGCCCAACAAATCGCGGAATTGAAAAACGCCATCGAGGCGCAAACGCGAACAATAGCCGAACTGCGGGAAAAATCGGAAATTAACGACGCCCTGCTGACCGCCGCCAGGGAACGCTCGCAGGCCGAAATCGAGAAAAGAGCCAGGGCCGAAGCGATTGCCGAGGCCCAGGCCAAAGCCGCAAGCGTGGCACAAGAGCAAATTCAGATTGAAAAACAACTTCGCCAGCAGGACGAAGAAAAAATGTGGGCCCAGCTTGAAGAAAAAGCAACTGCATTTGGAAAATCAATCTCGCAGCTTGAAGAACAACTGAGAATTGCCGACGAAGCAAAACAAAAGTCGGAAAACGCTCTTGCTCAATATCTTGAGACGGAAACCAGCAGACAGACAGTCGCTGATGAGAAGACACGCCGGCTAAGTGAAGAAATTATCAAAGAGATAGCAACTGCGCAAGCCGAGCAACAGGCCAGAATCGAGGCGGAAAAGAAAACAGAGGCAGCGATACAGGCCGCTATGCAAACCGAAAGGCAGGCAAGAGCGGAACTGGAGGAAAAAGCAAAAGCTTATGGCCACGCAATAGCAAAAGCCGAAGAAAAAATGCGGACACAAATTGAGGAAAAAGCGCAAACCTACGGCCAGACAATAGCGCGACTCGAAGAGCGACTTAACACCGCTGCGGAAGCAAAGCAATACGCCGAAGAACAATTACAACTTGAAAAACAATCACGGCTTGAAGCTGAGGCAAAAAAGGAAAATGTAGCAGCCAAATTAAAACATCTGCAATCGCAGCTTGACTCCCAAATCAAAAAGCAGACGGACACCGAACAGCGTCTAAAATCGGAAAGTCAGGCGCGAACAGCCGCCGATGAGAAGATACACCGGCTAAGCGAAGAAGTTATCAAAGAGATAGCGACAGCACAAGCCGAGCAACAGGCCAGAATTGAGGCGGAAAAGAAAACAGAAGCAACGATACAGGCCGCTATGCAAACCGAAAGACAGGCAAGGGCGGAAATCGAGGAAAAAGCCAAAGCTTATGGCCAGGCGATAGCAAAAGCGGAAGAAAAAATCAGGACGCTGACGGAAACCCTCAAACAAACAGAGGAATCGCTCAACGCCGAGGAACAGGCGAAGGCTCTTGCTGACCAACAGATAAAAACAATTGCTGCCCAATCAGCGGAATTATCCCAACAGCTCGAATCGCAGACAAACGCGCGATTGGAAGTCGAGGAAAAGCTCAAGGCGGAAAACCAGACAAAATTAAAGATAGAAGAGACCCTCGCCCGGACAGCCGAAGAAAAATTGCAGGCACAAACCGTCGCCCAAACCGAGACAAAGGCGAGGGTCCAGGCCCAGCAGTCGGCAAAAACCGAAAGCGAAGCGAAAACCCGGCTGGCGGAACAGTTGGCCTCGGCAATCGCCGCTAAAGCACAGGCCGAAAAGCAGCTCGAACAGCAAAACAACGCACGCCTGCTCGCCGAGAAAAATGCTCATCTCGAATCGGAAAAACGGGCACAGGCCGAGACACGAACAGCATCAGCCGAAGAAGCGAGAAAACGTGCCGAACAGACGGCAAACCAACAGACACAGGCACTCGCCGAATTTGAACGGCAGGCAACATCGCAATTAGAGGAAAAAACCAGGACTTATACCCGCGAGACCGTGACCGCCCAGGAAAGAGCCAAATCATATCAGGCGCAGGCCGAACATCTCGCGAAACAATTAGACGCCGAATTACAAACGAGGGTCTTGCTGGCGGAGCAGTTGGCTGTTGAACAAAAAGCAAAAACAGACGCAGCCGAACAAATCAAACGCCTGACGGAACAGCTTGAACGCCTCAAGGCCGAATCTAAATCGGCAAACGAGGCAAAGGCCCAAATCGAACGAAAACTAAGCGAGGAAACACAGGCGAGAACAAAGGCAGAATCCGCCGCTCGCTCGCATACGGAAAAATCAGCCGCACTGGAAGTGAAATTCAAACAGGATATTGATAAGCTGCAGGCGGAATTACACAAGACAAAACAGCAAATCATCCTCGAAACCAATGTCGCACAGGACGCCGAAGACAGGTTAAAAACAGAAAAAGAAGCCCGGTTAAAGGCAGAAGAAAAAGCTCAAAACGAGGCGCAACAAAGAGCAAGAGCCCAAGCCCTTGCCGAAGCACAATCAAAAGAAACAGCTCAGGCACAGGCAAAGGTCGAGGAGCAGGTACAAAAATGGCAGCAGGTCGAGCTGCAGATAAGAACGGAGCTTGAAGAAAAAGCGACAAGATATGGCCAGGCGGTAGCGAAAGCCGAAGAGAAAACCAGAACAATCGCTGAGTTACTTAAATCGGCACAGGACCGCCTGAAAGAGGAGATAGACCAGCGAAGCCAAATCGAGGAAACACTGCGCAGTTACCAGAAAACGTTAGCAGACGCGCAGAACCAGTTAAGCCATGAGGAAGAAACAAGGGCGCAAGCAGCCGAACAGCTTGTCGCCGAACGCGACATTACCGCGCAATTGCAGGAGCAGATATCGGCTTACTCTGAGCGCCTCAACCAGATAGAACGGGACCTCAATAGCGAAGCCGCTGGCAAAGCAAAAGCACAGGAACAGCTCAAGGCGATTCTCGAAGAAAGACAACAGCTCGAAGAAAAGGCGCAACTGGAAGCGATGGAAAGGGTCAGGGCACAGGCGATTGCGCAATCGCAATCGGAGGCTAGAGAAAGAGCGGAAAAGCAATTACGTAATTACGCTGGGCAGCTTGACGAGCTTAAGAAAAACCTTGAAATACAGGCCGCTATGACGGCACAACTGCAAACAAACCTCGCAAACGAAACACAGCTAAAAACGGAATCGCAGACCCTCGCCCAAAAACACGCCGAAGAAAAAGCACGAGCCGAAGCAATCGCTCAAGCCGAAACACAGGCGCGAGCAGAAACAGAGCAAAGAACCAGACAAGCAGTCGAATCCGCGGAACAAAAAGCTAAAGAAGCAATCGAACTGGCTGAGCAAAGGGCCAAAGAAACAATTGAGTCAGCAGAACGAAAAGCCGGAGAAGCAATCGAATCGGCCCAACGAAAGACCAAAGAGGCGATTGAATCAGCACAGCTAAAAGCCAAAGAAGCGATAGAATCAGCAGAGCAGACAAGACAGCAGACAAAAATCGAACTTCAAGAACAAATAAAGGGGTTCACCGCAACGCTGGCCAATATTCAGGAACAGTTAAACCGCCAAATCGAAACCCGTGTCGAGGCCCAGCAGCAGATAAAAACGCTTACGACAACAATTGAGGAATTGAAAGAGCAGGTCTCCTCACAATCGCAGAACAGGGCCAAAGTAGAACAAAGCGTTAAAGACCTCGGCGACGCGCTTGCCGAAGCCCGCAGAAAACTTGACGCCGAAGGCAAGGCAAGAAACCTCGCCGAAGAGCAGCTGGAAGCCGAAGCAGCCGCAAGAACAGATGCTGAGGAAAGAGCAGCCGGTTTGGCATCGGCGCTCGCCAAAGCCCAGGGCAAAGCGGAAGCCGAAGAAAAAGCGAGACGATTGTCGGAGGGAAAAGCCCGCGTCGAAATCGAGGCAAAAGCGAAAGCCGAACAGCAGTCGCGCGCACAACTTGAAGAAAAAGCGATAAGCTATGGCGAGGCGATAGCCACCGCACAGGAAAAAGCAAGGCATTACGCCGAAGCCCTCACCGAAGCGAAAATCAAGCTCGCCGAACGCGAAAAATCAACCGAAGAGATTCGTAATCGTCTTAACAGCGAAACACAGGTACATCAAAAGCTCGAAGAGCAGGTCGAGCTTTATCGCCGCCAGATTGCCCAGGCCGAGGCACAGGCCAAAACACAGACCTCGGAATTGACCGGTATCGAAAAACAATTGCATTCCCAGTTGACCAGCCAGACAAAAGTTTACGAGGAACGAATCACCCAGCTCGAAGAAACGATTGTTGCAGAAACAGACGAAAAAGAAAAACTTCGCCGGCTATACGAAACCGAATCCGAAACCAAAAATGCCGCCGAGCAGCAGTTGCAGCAAAAAACCGAGGCATACGAACGGGTAATCGAAGCCGCGGAAGAACATCTGAAAAGCGAATCACAAAAGGTCTCGCACATCGAGACACAGTTGACCGCCTTGCAGCAGGCAAAGGCGGAAGCCGAACGCAAACTCGAAGCGGAAACCGAATACAGAATATCCGCACAGGAAAATCTCAGAACCTACGCCGACCGTTTAGCCGAACTTGAAAAAAATCAGGCAAATCTTGCCGCCACAAACGGCGAAATGCTGAAAAAAATCGTCACCGAGACGCAGGCAAAAGAGCAGATGCAAAAGCAAATCGAGCTACTTACCGCCGAGTTCACAAAAACCGAACAGCAATTACACCAGGAACACCAGGCAAAAACAGAACTGGAGCAAAAGCTCAAGGACCAGACCGACGCCCGATTAAAGGCCGAAGAGCAGGCAAGGATAGAATCTCAGAAACGCACCGACGTCGAGGAAGAGCTTAGCATCCAGAAGGAATTGACGGCCCAGGCCAACGCCGAGGCCGGGGTGCAGGAAGAGGCAATTGCACAGGAAAGAAAAACACTGCCCTTCGAAATCCGCGAAATACCGGCGCCAACTCCAGTTGCCCCTGTAAAAACACAGCCCTGCGACTGCTGCGGCTCATACGTCCCGCAAAGTGAATTGACCAAAATCGATTCAGGCCACCTCTTCTGCTCCGACTGCTTCGCTGCTCTAAGAAGATAAGGGCTTCGCCGCGTTAAGAAGATAACCCTAAACAGGCGTCTTTACAAAAATCAGGGTGGAAAATAGATTTGACGCAACGGCCGTATATCACTATACTTTTTACTTCGTAACGCCTTGCGTCTTGCGTTAAGCGGCGTTTAAACACCTACGCAATACGCACGACGAAATACGCACGACAAAATCGACTTCGGAGAACAAGATGGATAAGAACAAAATCATCGCAGAAGGTATAACATTCGATGATGTCCTGCTCATCCCCGCCAAGAGCGACGTTGTGCCCAGCCAGGCCGACACAAGGACCCGCCTCACCAACAACATCATGATAAATATCCCCCTTGTCTCCGCGGCTATGGACACCGTCACCGAAGCCTCGCTGGCAATCGCGCTCGCCCAGGAAGGCGGCATAGGCATAATCCACAAAAACCTCCCCGTCGCCGACCAGAAAAGAGAAGTCGTCAAGGTCAAACGCTCCGAAAACGGCGTCATAATAGACCCCATTACCCTCTCGCCCGATGAGCCGGTCCGAAAAGCCCAGCAAATGATGAGCGAGCAGAACGTCTCAGGAATACCCATCGTTGAGGGCAGAAAACTTCGCGGCATCCTCACCAAAAGAGACCTCAAATTCCTCAAGGATTACGACGCCAAAATCAGCTCGGTAATGGTGAAGAACAACCTCGTAACAGCCCCGCCCAACACCACGCTCGAACAGGCCAAGGGAATCCTGCAGGAACATAAAGTCGAAAAGCTGCTGCTGGTCACCGATAACGGCGACCTGACGGGCCTGATAACAATGAGAGATATCGACCGCGTCGAGCGATACTCAATCGCCGCCCGCGACCAGAGAGGCCGATTAAGAGTCGGTGCAGCCGTCGGCGTCCACGATTACGAAAGAGTCGAGGCCCTCATCGCCGCCGAGGTCGATGTTATCGTTGTCGATACCGCTCACGGCCATTCGCAAAACGTCATCGACACCGTAAAAACAATCAAAAGCAATTATAGTATCGACGTCATCGCGGGCAATATCGCGACCGCCGACGCCGCCAAAGACCTCATCGAAGCAGGCGTAAACGCCGTAAAAGTCGGAATCGGCCCCGGTGCCATTTGCACCACAAGAATAATATCCGGTGCGGGTATGCCCCAGGTCTCCGCGATAATGAACTGCCTCTCAGAGGCCTCTAAACACGATATCCCCGTCATCGCCGACGGCGGCATCCGCCACTCAGGCGACATAACAAAAGCAATTGCCGCAGGCGCATCAACCGTAATGCTCGGCTCGCTCTTCGCGGGCCTTCGTGAAAGCCCCGGCCAGTTGGTCATCTACAAAGGCAGACAGTTCAAGGAATACAGAGGCATGGGCTCTCTTGGTGCGATGATAAAAGGTTCCGCCGACAGATATGGACAGAAAGCCACCGCCTCCAGAGACAAGCTCGTCCCCGAAGGCGTCGAAGGCCGAGTCCCCTACCGCGGCTCGCTAAGCGATTTCGTTTATCAGCTCGTGGGCGGTCTAAGGGCCGGTATGGGTTACTGCGGAACCCGAAATATCGAAGAGCTTCGGACCAAAGCGCGTTTCGTCCGCGTAAGCTCAGCATCAGTCAGTGAATCGCACCCGCACGATATAAAAATAACCAAAGAATCGCCAAACTATTCGACAGTCGAACCGCTTGAGGACTAAAAAGCCACAAAGACCAAAAGGCACGAAGAAAAATTGAAACAAAAAAATTAAAAAAACTTAGTGTCTTGGTGTCTTAGTGGTTAAAGATTTGAAATTATGAATCACGAAACAATTGCGATTCTCGATTTCGGCAGCCAATATGTGCAGCTCATCGCAAGGCGTGTCCGCGAACACAACGTTTACTCCCAAATCTTCCCCGCCAATACTCCAGCAAAGACACTGGCAAAAGAAAACCTCAAAGGAATAATACTCTCAGGCGGCCCCGCAAGCGTCTATGACAAAAACGCAATCAAATGCGATGAGAAAATTTTCGACCTCGGCGTCCCAATACTCGGCATCTGCTACGGAATGCAGCTCGGCTGCTCCGTCCTCGGCGCAAAGGTCGTCCCCGCCCAAAACCGTGAGTTCGGCAGGACAAACCTCACCATCACGAGTAAATCAGGCCTCTTCGCAAACCTCCCCGATTCAACTACCGTCTGGGCAAGCCACGGCGACCAGATTGAAGACGCCGACCACAACTTCATCAAGCTCGCCCAAACAAAGACCTGCCCCTTCGCTGCGGTAAAACACAAAAAACAAAAGTTCTTCGGCGTCCAGTTTCACCCCGAGGTCTCGCACACCCCCAAAGGCGCGGTTATCCTGAAAAATTTCCTCTACGATATCTGCGCCTGCGCGGGCGACTGGAAAATGAGCGACTTCGTCGCCGATACCGTCAAAAAAATCAATAAACAGGTCGGCGACCACACCGTTATCTGCGGCCTCAGCGGTGGTGTCGATTCCTCCGTAACTGCCGCCCTGCTCCACAAAGCCATAGGCGAACGCCTCGTATGCATCTTCGTCGATAACGGCCTTCTCCGCAAAAACGAACGCGAACAAGTCGAATCCACCTTCCGCGACCACTTCCACATCAACCTGCGCGTCGTTGACTGGTCAAAACAATTCCTCTCCAAACTCGCCGGCGTAACCGACCCCCAGCAAAAACGTAAAATCATCGGCGCAGAATTCATCGCCGCCTTCAAATCCGAAGCGTCCAAAATCAAAAACGCCAAATTCCTCGCTCAGGGAACCCTCTACCCCGACGTCATCGAATCCGGCGCCAAAGACGGGAATCCTGCTGCGAATATAAAACTGCATCACAACGTGGGCGGCCTTCCAAAAGAGCTTGGCTTCGAATTAGTCGAGCCATTGAGAGACCTGTTCAAAGATGAAGTCCGAGTTGTTGGCGAATACCTGGGTTTACCTGAACACATCGTTTGGCGTCATCCCTTCCCCGGGCCTGGATTAGCTGTGCGTGTAATAGGCGAAATTACCCCCAAACGCCTCGAAGTCCTGCGTGCCGCCGACGAAATCCTCATCGATGAAATCAAATCCGCAGGCCTTTACGGAAAAATCTCCCAGGCCCTCGCCGTCCTTGTCCCCGTCCAAACCGTCGGCGTGATGGGCGATGGCAGAACCTTCGAAAACGTCATCGCAATCCGCGCCGTCGAAACCACCGATTTCATGACCGCCGACTTTTCACAAATCCCTTATGAGGTACTTGGACTGATTTCGAGCAGAATCATAAACGAGGTCCGCGGCGTAAATCGCGTCGTGTACGACATCTCCAGCAAACCCCCCGCCACTATCGAATGGGAATAATTGCCTACGCTGGGTTTGTCATTCCCGTGAATCTGTCTTTGTCATTCCGAGCGCAGCCGAGGAATCTATTCTTAAATCTGAAATCCGCAATTGACGCGCAGCGTCATCCCCAAGTGCTGCTTACTTGACTTGAAACAGGGGACCCATTTTCAAACTACCCCCCCTTGGTTGAAATCTCCACGAAATCATAAATCAGTAACAAAAATTTTCTGCGCCCTCGGCGTCTTAATCCTGAGCATCGTCGAAGGACTCTGCGGTAAATATCATCGTAACCCATGTGTCCGTCAATGTTTAAGTCTGCCTGCCCTGAACAAGCGTAGCGTGTCGAAAGGTGGCTAAAAAATGTTAGATTTTTATTGAATACGCCACACTTGTTTGATATAATACCCTCCGCTGGCCTGTCCTGAGCAAGCGTAGCGACCTGTGGTGAGCATGATCGAACCAGTCGAAGGGGGCAGACGCCGGCAGTAGTCGCCCCAGGAGGGCAAGGCATCAGGGATAGAAATCCCAGGTCTCACGCCTTGAGTTCAAGGCAATTCAAGAAAAATTGTAAGGTGCGCTTTGCGCACCATTTCCTAATCGATTAGCCCCGGCTCCTGTGGCCGGGGTTTTAAAATCCATCCCCCCCTAAGGAAACATTTGACTGCTTTTGTTCGGAAGTATATTATCCTCGCAAACACAAAAAATTATCAAACTGAATCATTACACGGAGACGCAAATGTTCAAGACAAATGAATACTTCGGCGGAAAGGTTAAATCCATCGCCTTTGAAACCAGCCAGTGCCCCGCCACCGTGGGCGTCATCGCCCCGGGCGAATACGAGTTCGGCACAAGCACCGTCGAAATCATGACCGTCATTACGGGCAAACTGGCCGCCCTGCTGCCTGATAGCGCAAAGTGGACCGACTTCGGCCCGGGCAAATCATTCACCGTCCCCGCCAATAAAAAATTCAAGGTAAAAACCGACGAGGATACAAGTTACCTTTGTCTTTACCGCTGAGACCGCTAAGACCGCAAAGAAATAAAGATAAAAACAAGTAAAAGGCAAAGCGAGTTTCGACAAAATCGGAATTAAAAACTATCTCTGCGTTCTCTGCGAACTCTGCGGTAAACCTTGCACATATCGCCGGGCGATTTCCGTAATCGCTTTCCAGTCGCCCTTCTCGATAAATTCTTTTCTCACGACCGATGCGCCGATGCCGATAGCAACGCATCCGGCGGCGAAAAATTCCGCCATATTCTCAGGGCGCACGCCATCGACCGCCACAAAATCCACATCGTCAATCGGCCCCCGCAGCGCCTTTATGTAATTGACGCCGAGAGCCGACGCGGGGAATATTTTGACCATTTTCGCCCCGTGCCTTTTTGCGGCCAATATCTCGGTAGCAGTCGCGGCCCCGGGCAAAATCGCAATATCATTTTTGACGCAATAATCAATCACTTCCGTATTGGTATCCGGCGCAATGATAAATTCCGCGCCCGCACAAATCGCCTTTTCTGCCAATTGCGTCGTTATTACGGTCCCCGCGCCGATGCACATTCTGCCCGCCATCTTTTCGCGGAGCAATTTTATCATTTCAAAGACGCCTTCGGTGTTGCAGGTTACTTCGAGCATTTTGATGCCGCCCGCCAGAATCGCTTCCGCAACGCGAAGCACCCATTCAGTGGAGGCGTAGCCCCCCGTGTCTCGTTTCGCGAAGTCCTGCTGGACGAAGTGAAACGATGGGGGGTTGATTATCTGGTCAACCCTGACGCCCCTCGCGATGGCGATTATTTTTTCTTCGCGTATCAGTTTGTAAACTTGCTCTGCCTTCATACAAAGGATTATACCCGATTATCCGCCAACTTAAATGGGCTGTTCGCGACAGTCAAAAATCGTAGCATTTCAATTAAGACTTGGTATCATATCCGAAACAAGATTAAGCAGCGAAGATGAACCGACATAAATGGATAGTCTCGGTTATATTTTAATTTTTCGGGTAATCTTATGGCCCAGTTCGTGTTTATATCAATTTTTGTGGTTATTGCCGTTGGGGCAATCATCTACAACACCTACGCCTCCGGCCAGCGTCGAAAAGAGCTTTCCGCATGGGCGCTCAGCAAGGGCCTCTTTTTCAGCCCCGACAAGGATGATTCCTTCAATTCTCAATATATGAATTTTAAATGTCTGCAGGAGGGCCGCGACCGCTACGCTCGCAACGTTATGCAGGGTACTCTCGCCGGTCGGCAGTTCATCGGCTGCGACTACAATTATACGACCGGCTCGGGCAAAAACAGTCACGATTATCACTTTTCGCTGATTATTGTCAGCAGCCCCATATTTCTAAAACCGCTTCTTATCCGGCCGGAAAACTTCTTAGACAAGATTGCCGCATGTGTCGGCTTTAACGATATCGACTTCGAATCCGCTGAATTCAGTAAAAAGTTTTATGTGCAATCTCCGGACAAAAAATGGGCCTACGACATAATTTATCCGCAGATGATAGAGTTTCTTCTGGCCTCGCCGGTATTTTCCATACAGTTCGATTCGCTGTCCGTAATTGTCTATCGTAACTGCACATTTTCACCCGCGGATTTCGATGCTGCCGTAGACCTTGTAAACGGTATCTTCGAACGCATGCCGGACTATGTAATTCAGAGTAATAAGCTGGGACAAGCATAAGGAATCGAATTATGGAAGAACACATTGGTTTGATAATTATAATCGTTGTCATCGTTTTGCCGATTATCTGGCTCATTGTTACATACAACAACCTTGTCAATCTTCGGCTTCTCTGTTCCAATGCGTGGTCTCAGATTGACACCGAGCTTAAACGCCGCTATGACCTCATTCCCAACCTCGTTGAAGTCGTCAGGGGCTACGCCAAATACGAACGAAACGTTTTTGAATCCGTCACCGAAGCCCGCGCAAAGGCCGTCGCCTCAACTGGCTCGCCCGCCTCTCAGGCAAGTGACGAAAACAACCTTATTCTTTCGCTGCGTCAGCTTTTCGGCGTTGTGGAAAACTATCCTGACCTTAAGGCCTCCCAGCAGTTTTTGAAACTGCAGGCCGAGCTTGTTAATACCGAGGACCGCATCCAGGCATCACGACGTTTTTACAATGGCAATGTTCGCGACATGAATACAATGATTCAATCGTTTCCATCAAACCTTATAGCTGGCGCATTCGGTTTTAAGCTGCAGGAGTTTTTCGAGATTGAAGATACCGGCCTGCGTATGGCTCCGGCGGTTTCTTTTGATAAATAGCCTAAACTGACAAAACCATACACACCGGACCATTATGTGTTTTATCCCAACATCAAAAACTTTCCTGTCGCGGGAATGGCATACCCTCAGCAGGCCTGAGGGCTAAACATCTATCGAACATATCCAGCCCTTAACGTCTTATAATAACAGTATAAACATCAAAATAAGGGGACTTATTGACTGCAAGCCGCAGGGGGATATCGATACCCCTATAAAATACTGTGCAATTACACTAAAAAACGGGTTTTAGAAATAATTTTTTATGCTTGACAAACCCCCTATCCGACAGTTAAATTAGGGCAATGAGGTAATTTGGATAGACCAGTGAAGTAAGGGTAAAGAAGCCAGGAGAGTGTGATTATGAAGGAGCTATTCACAACTGGAGAGGCAGCAGAAATCTGTCGGGTAAGTCAACAGACAATAATTCGCTGTTTTGATTCGGGTAGGCTGGAAGGTTTTCGTGTGCCCGGGTCGAAGTTCAGAAGAATCCCCCGCGAGAGTTTGGTTAAGTTTATGAAGGGCAATTCCATACCATTGGATGGTATGGAAACGGGGAAAAAGAAGGTGCTGGTCGTCGATGATGATGCTGAAATCGTCGATTTGATGGTCGATGTGCTGTCGCGGGACGGTAGATTCGACGTCAAGACGGCAACAAGCGGATATGAGGCCGGGATACAGACGCAACGGTTCAGGCCGGATTGCATACTGCTGGATTATATGCTGCCTGATGTAAACGGGAACGTGGTCTGCCATACCATCCGGAAAAACCCGGAGTTCGAGAATATAAGGATTATCATAGTAAGCGGGGTAATAAAGCAGGAAGAAATAGACCAGCTATTGAAGTCCGGGGCACAGGATTTCGTGAAGAAGCCGTTCGATATTAATGATTTGATAAAGAGAATTTGCATTTCGCTTGAGATGCAGCAAAAAGCATCGTAGGGGCGGCCGGCTGGCACACCTGTAAAAAATCGCTCGGGGAAGCACCGAAAATTGACAAGAAAGCAGCGATAGCTGATATGTGAGGATGGGCAATATGCCGGAACAAAATCCGGACAATTCCGCCGGCCGCAGGGTAGAGCTTGCGGTGGGTCAGTGTGAATCAATTTCGATTTTGCCCTCGGTGGCCGCAAGGTTTCTGGCGCAACTTGGAAGGATGGAGCTTACTCCCGGGGCGCTGGCGGAGCTTGTGGAATCCGACCCGACGATTACGGTGCTGGTATTGCGACTGTGCCACAACAAGGGAATTGTAATCAAACAATGCGATATGTGGCTTTTGCAGGTGATGGAAAACGTATCGCTGCGGGAGATTCGGGACGAGGTTTTGTCGGCAGACGTTTTCGGGGGATTGTCGGACGACGGGGGAAGCGATTTCAGGAAAGAACTGACCCGCCATTCGTTAGCATCGGCATGCTGCGCCAAACAGTTAGCGAAACTCGTATCGCCTGAAATTGACGGTGATACAGCTTATCTGGCGGGGCTGCTGCACGACATAGGTAAATTCCTCTTAGATGAAACGATGCCGAAAAGTTTCGATACGCTGCTCGAACAGGCGAAGACAGGGAAAACCAGTTTTTGCCAGGCCGAGCAGACCAATCTCGGAATTGACCATACGATATTAGCCAAGCGATTCGCGCAGAGTATTCGGCTGCCGAGCGATATTATATTAGGGCTTTGGCTGCATCACAGCCGCGCGGGGGCGATACCGCGGATGCCGCAGGCGAGGATAGCGGGGGTCGTGGAGGTTGCGGATATTATCGTGCGCCGGATGGGTATCGGCGAATCGGGCAATTACGAGGAGCAGCTATCGGCTGAAGCAATCGCGGGGACGCTGGGGCTGACAGCCGAACAGGTGAAAGAGGTTGAGCGACAACTGCCTGACCTGGTACATCAAAAAAGCGAGGCGGTGGGGCTGAACATATTGAAGCCGGGGTGGGCATATTGCGACGCTTTGCGAACCACGGCGGGACAACTGGCTTCCGACGGCTCGAAATTATTCGAAGAAAGCTCACGACTGCAAAGCAGCGCGAGTTATTTCGATTTTATTAAAGAACTGATACCTAAAATCAACTCATCGATGCCCGCGATTGAGCTGGCGAAAAATTACGCATTAGTGTGGCAGGATTTTTATCATACGGGGCCTGTGTGTGTTTATCTTACCGACCAGCTCGAAGAAGGCATCGTCGAGGGAATCGTCGCTGATGACCAGACAAACGCAAAAACACTTTTGCTTGAAGTGCCTAGTGACGCGGAATTAATACCGGAGCCGATGAGTGAAAAATTTGTGGTATTGGACGCTGAAGATAATATCGACTGGCTGTTCGAGCAGTGCGATATGAAGTTCGACATGAGCCGGACCAAAATTGCGCCGCTTCAGGCAGCCGGACGGACGATTGGCGTAATCATATTCGAACTTCGTCATCCCGCCGGAAGCGATATCGCTGAACGATTCGGGCCTGCCGCGAGATTCGGGGGCACAATCCTCGATATGCTGGGGACAATAGGCAGCCAGCAATGGTATGCGGAACGGTTTGCACAGGCGTTGGGTCAGACACCAGCCGAAATATCTGGATCCCCTGTTGCCGACCAAATAAGCAACCACTCGGGGACACCCGCCAACGACATGCGAGTGCAGGCAGGAAAGACAGGAGACCCGGCTTCGTCCCTAAGGGACTACGCCGTGGCAAGCAGAACGCAGGATGAGGCGATGGCGGAAATGGCGGCGGGAGCGGCACACGAATTGAATAATCCGCTGTCGGTCATTTCGGGACGGGCACAGTTATTAGCCAAAAGTGAAAACGACCCGGACAGGAAACGCATCTTAGAGCAGATTCAGCAAAATGCGGGCGAGCTATCGGCGATTATCGACGATTTGATGAGCTACGCGAACCCGGAACAGCCCAGGGCAACTGAAACAGCCGTAGGACAAATAATCAATGACGCGATTGATTTGGCAAAACAGAAAAAGCAAATGGAGCAGCTCGATATCAAAATCGATATTGCGACTGATGTGCCGGAGATATTTGCTGACTCGGCACAGATTGCCTGCGCGATATCGAATATTCTCTGCAACGGTCTTGAGGCATACACATCAGGCCCGGCGGACAAAGCCATTCAAGGCCAAGAGGGTCTGCTGATGATAGAGGTTTCGGCGGACAAGGCGAACCACGCCGTGAGTATCCAGGTTGTTGATTCGGGGCGGGGGATGGATGAGCAGACGCTTGCCAAGGCGACGCATCCGTTCTTTTCAGCGAGGGCGGCGGGGAGGAAACGCGGAATGGGCCTTGCACACGCGCAAAGGCTGATAGAGATTAACCACGGAAAACTTTCTCTGGCGAGCCAGCCGGATAAAGGGACGACGGTAACAATCGCCCTGCCCAGCAAATAGCGGGCAGTAAGAATTTCCGATTTCCGATTTCCGATTGCCGATTTAGGGATGAGTAGTCCGGATTAACCAATTTATGATTGCCGAAACAGGCTCTACGCTTCGCTCCGTGTGAGAAGAACTGGATTCCTGCTTGCGCAGGAATGACCAAAACCGAAGGCCTTCGACGAAATAAACCCCAGCATAAAACAAAAAGCGAACCTCGCGATTGCACCCCCCAATGTGAGATGAGCAAAGCCATCTCACAGGGGCAGCCCCGGCGGGCAGAAAACCCAACACAAGAATCTGCGCCCCTGCCGTTTTGCTTCGCCGGACTACGCAAAACGAGCCGCAGGGGTCTGCGCTACGCTACTCCCGAAAGGGACGCCTTACGGCGGAGGGACTAAATCCAAAAGCCCGATGGGTGCGTTCATTGGGTAACCCCGGCCGCAGGAGCCGGGGCTAACCGAGAGAGTTAAGTCCTAAAAACAGTGTGTTTGGGGGAAATCAAAGAGCAAACGATACAATCGGCAGGTTGGGCAGTGCCATAAAACTGATAGGACGTTAGTTATGGGGCTGGTTTGGTTTAAAAACGGCGGGTAAAGCCGATGGCGGTAAAGGTCGATTTTAATGCATAGGAAGGGACACCAATTATCAACAACTTTATGATTTTGAAACGAGGACATGGTGAACGACGAAACACGAAATAAGAGGTTACGCCTGTTGATTAAGAAATTTAACAAGCAGCGTAAAAAGCAGGCGATGCAAATTGATATTCTTTGCAATGATATTATGACGGCGCATAAAGACTTTCTAAAGGCGCTGAAGGTACTCGGCTTCGCAGCGGACTTTTATAACGCGATAACGGGCCTGACCGACCTGAACGAATTACTTTGCACCGCGGGCAGTTACATCCAGAAGCATACGCCGGACGTGCATATAGCATTTTTCCTGCTGGCCCCGATCGGAGTCGAGGGGGTGCAGCCGGAGAATTTCGAGATGCATGTATTCGAGAGCAACGAGCCGATTGACCCAGAAGACAGGCGGGTGGAAAACTTTTTTAACACCGAATTAGTCATCAATATCAGCAAATCCAACCAGATTTGCACAGTCGAAGATATGCTGGGAATGGGACTTCAATGCTCTCCCGTTTACCTGGAAAAAATCTCGACGGCTGCGATACCATTAGCGACGGCGGGCAGCTCAATGGGGTTTATGCTCGTTTACCGGTCATCGCACAATCCATTAACCGCCGACGAACTTAAGGCGCTGACGCAGATTACGCCTGGGCTGGCGCGTTCAATCGCATCCTGCAGGAACCTTATCACGAGCAGTTAAATACAAACCGCCAAAAATAGCATTCTTATTTTTGAGAACCGCCAATAATCTGCCGAAGGGCAACAATATGCTCCTCGAAGGCATCTCGGCCTTTTCCTGTTGCGGTAATAAAAGTGCGGGGTTTGCGGGCGACAAAGGTCTTTTTTACTTTCACATATCCGGCCTCTTCGAGCTTGGCAAGATGCGCACCGAGATTGCCGTCGGTGAGTTCGAGGAGGTTTCTCAGGTAGACGAATTCAATTTCTTCGCCTGCATCCAGGGCAACGAGTGAAGACATAATCTGCAGCCGGACAGGCTGATGAATTGTATTATCAAGTTCAGCCATAATTACCTCCACCATAATTTCATAAAAAGTCCGGTTCCTAACAGGCTGCCTCCGGCGGTAACAGCCATCCATAAACAGTAATTGGCGGGCGGCACCAGAAAAAAGCCAACCAGGGTAAAGGCAGTCACGACTAATCCAAGAGCAGTCATTATCCAGCTGTCAAACCATAGTCCCATTACCACATAGGCGAACATAATCACTGTTACCAGAAACGCATTAACCTCTAAACCATTGTTCGGTTTGACAATATTGAGCCATACACAGGCATATACAAAAACAAGGGGCCAGAACAAAACCGTTCGCAACATAAATTGCCTTGCGGAATGACTTTTTCTGGCAGGCCCCTGGCTGTACCGCCGCTTACTGATAAAGACAGTGCCGACTGCACCAAATAAACTGAGTATGCCCCATATAGCATTTGCCCAAACGGGAAAATACTGCGTTCCAAGATATGCAACAATCCAGATAAAACCCCACAAAATCAGAAAAGGCCCCGCATAGGCCGAGGCAAGCGCCTGTTTGGTTTTCATCGTTACCTCTTCAACCTGCGCAAGTGATTGAACGGCATCTTCTCTTGTAACGTTCATAAGTTAATCCTTTCAAAAGCATTTATAATTACTATAAAGTACTCTACGATACAGAGCGCTCTATGTCAAGCACTATTTTCAGATTTTTTAAAAAATATTTTCAGGCCTATTTAGACTGTCCAAAACAGTTGCACAAACGTAGATATCCTGCGCATAATAACGGCGTAAAATAAACTGACACCGGAGAGTTTCAAATATGGCAGGCAAAAACCAAAATAGCGAAGAAAGCTTTGAGACGGTCGAGCCGGTAGGCAAACGTGTGCTTATTCGCAAAGACGAGGACAAAAAACAGACCAAGGGCGGGATTCAACTGCCGGACAATATCGAGATTCCCACCATAACGGGCAGAATCGTGGCGATATCGGCTGAGGTTGAAAATATGCCTGAGATACCGCTTGCGAAATACGACAAGGTCCTGTTCAATCCCAAGGGGGCCATACCTGTTGACTTCGAGGGGGACAACCGGCTGTTTGTCGTCGAGGTTGAGAACGTCGTGGCGGTATTCATAAAGACATAGCCGGCTTATCGCGGCAATTATTGAAACGGGGACAAAAAAAGATGCCAGAAGGCGCTTGAGGCCTTCTGGCATTTCCGGGTTGCCGGACCGATAATCGGCAAACAGGGGGATAAGCTCTGATTATTACATTTTGTCTGTTAGATTTACGCCATTTTTGCGGCGATTGACCAGCATAAGGGCCCCTGTAACGAACAACGCTATCGTTGCCGGCTCGGGGGTCGGAACCGGGGGCGGGTTATCAGGCGGCGTATAATGATGGTAGTGCGGATTATCGGGTTTACCTTCGGCACCTTCATTAGATGAGTCGGATAACCCTGGGCTTTGCGACATCCCGCCGCCACCGCTGCCGCCAACCATCATATCACCACCAGTTTCATCTGCGGGCGTCGCATATTCGTCCCGCTCAAAAACAGCGATGACCATTTTGGGTGAATTAAGAAATACGGTGGTGGAACTGGTCACGGAGTTGCTGACGCTGCCCAGCCAGCAAACGAACTGATAGCCGGGCTTAGGCGTGGCTTTCAGCGTAACATCCGCGTACATGTCGTAAGCATGAACACCTGTCGGGACATTAAGATAGCCACCTTCCACGGGACTCGTCTCCAACATCAAAGCTGTCCCGTTTTCCTGAACTGCTGCCTGGGCGGAAAAACAAAAAAGCATAATTGCACAGCAAGCAATTATCGCACAACTCCACAATTTTGAATTACTTCTTTTCATCTTATCGATCCCTTTACCTCTTTTCACCTTATCCATCCCTTTACTCATCTTTTACACAGTCCTCCGTGAGCAGTCCTCCGCAAGCAAACCAGGCGTGTCCAGTTCTACACCGCCTGGCGTTTTCTACCCCGCTTCGCTGCGTATAAAACCGATGCAACATCACTTTTGTCGCTATTAAGCACATTGAAAGTGGAGAGGCTTTTGCTGTCGCTGTAATTGAACAGATGGTGAACATAGATATACTTGTCAGCGGCAGGCATATTTACCTGACCTCCCCAGGTAAACTTGCCGGAGCACTTATCATAAACGTTAAACACCACTTTTACGTTAAGCCCGTCACCATCCGAATAAGTATTGTAACTACCCGACTTTGCCCCATCGAGAGAACCAGAAGGCAAAGCCGACGGATTCCGTGGCAACACAACTCCACTGTTTACTACGGAAAACACAGTAACTATGTTCTTCATCACCTTCATTGTTTCCATTCACACAAACTTTACTTTTTTCGCCAAATTACACAAAAACCGGATACAATTCGTCTCCTCCGGTTAGGCTTTCTTTTGCTTTCTTCGGACAGCCATAAAAGCCCCGCCGATTAACAGTGCAAACGTTGCCGGCTCGGGATTGGGAATGCACTGTGTATCAATTGTTGTCTCATCGATATAAACATCCCCCGTGACGGTAATATACTCGCTTAAAGGATTCGGCCAGATATCTACCATCACGATTGTACTGTACCATCCATTCGCGAGGAGCGTATCCGAACGCGTGAAATTCATTGCGGTGTAGAAGTTGCCAACCGAGTACTCCGGGTTAACACCTACCGACAAGCTGTCCGGAACATGAGCGTTAAGCCCGGCCACCTTCCATGTAAATTCAGCCCAGATATGCTTTTCCGTCCCAGCCCAAGTAGCAGAACTATTCGGAATTTCAATTCCTATGTCGCCTGTTTTAAGTGCCCAGATGCCGGTATGCGAATCAGAAGGAAGAGTAGCAGAATACGCTGCCGAACCATCCACCCACAATTCCGGCGTTCCAAACGTGTTGACATAACTATCTGCTGTAGAATCTGTGCTCGAAGTTGAAAATGCCCATTGCTCAAGAGTAGTCCCGGCTCCGCCTCGCCAAGACGGCCCACCGTAACTGGCATCAGCGACCACCGCCATGCTCAGGACGACCAAAACTACAAACACCGTCCCTGTTTGCAACCAACTTTTCTGTATTTCTTTACTGTTCATCACTTAAACCTCCTTGACTAAACCTTTCTTCTTCTATCAATATTACATCAAAGCACAACGGCAACCCGTGTGCATAACGCCTCGACCTGTACACCATCCGCCAACTGCGCGCGGAACGGGCGCACGATTCTCAATTCTCTTCTCTTGGAAATTCCCCTGCCCTACCCCAATAGCAAGACCCCTTGCCCGGCTATTGGCTCGCATGGCCGTAAGTACTTAGAAATAAAGCACTTACAATGCCTTCACTATGTGATTTCCCTCTTCCCCCGCTTCTCAAACGGTACTACTGTGACACATAATGAGAAATCACTCACTGTCAAAGAACAATACCACTAATTCTTGCACTGTGAGTTTTCTCGTCAGCCCCCAAGCTGATAATTGCATTAGACCATATTGCTTAAACTAAGTCAA
>Ga0265316_10000297_pt1 | contig 55853 bp, 44 predicted proteins | sample 4522metaG_FD_202092 | JGI IMG/M metagenome (GOLD analysis project Ga0265316, IMG submission 202092) | Rhizosphere microbial communities from Carex aquatilis grown in University of Washington, Seatle, WA, United States - 4-5-22 metaG | ecosystem: Host-associated > Plants > Roots > Rhizosphere >... | reverse complement strand
GCGAATCTGTTCCCCCTGTGGGCCTTCCCGCCGGCCCTGCCGTGCAACGCCGCCCCGGCCTGACGGCGACTGGCCGCCAGCGCAACGACGAGCACACGACCGCGCGGACAGCCCTGGGACAAGTCCTATCCATCATGTGCCGCCCATTGGAATCCACGCTTCCTCGCCCCGAGCTCCGTCCTGGCCAGCCCGGCGACAACCGTCTTGCCGCCGCTGCGGCCCCTCGGACCGTCGTTGGCAACAGCCGTAATCTCAAGCAATGGCGATTTCGACACTCGTCCACCGGCGTTTCATGGAAACTCCTTGAAGACGCTGGCACCAAGACCCTTGGGGGCGTCGCTGCCATCCTGGCGCAGGACCCGCATGCCCGTCCCGCCACAACAGACCGTAGCCCCGCGCCTCTCGTTCATGCCTCAGACGAAGAGACGAAACTCAAATTCCGCGTCGAGTACCGCGCCTTTGTCGACGCCTACCGCGCGGGCGCCCAGCGCCTGCGTGACCGCGCCCGCGAGCTGGCGAATCTGTTCCCCCTGTGGGCCTTCCCGCCGGCCCTGCCGTGCAACGCCGCCCCGGCCTGACGGCGACTGGCCGCCAGCGCAACGACGAGCACACGACCGCGCGGACAGCCCTGGGACAAGTCCTGTCCATCATGTGCCGCCCACCGGAAGCCACGCGACGACCGTCTTTGCCGCCGCTGCGGCGCCCCGGACCGTCATTGGCAACAGCCGCAATCTCGACCAATGGCGATCTCGGACCTCGTCGACCAGCGTTTCGTGGAAACTCCTTGAAGACCCTTGAAAACGCTGGCACCACGCGGCGAGCGCACCACGCGGCGAGCACCACGCGGCGAGGCGAATTCCCCTAGCGGTGTCGGCCCCCGCCGTGTCCGCCGTGTTCCATGTGCCCTTGACCGCGGTGGTCGAAATGGCCGCGGTCGTTGTGATCCGCGTGTTCTCTTTCGACACGGCCGCGGTGATCTTCGTGTTCTCTTCTCTCAAATCGGGCCTCGCCGCGAGGCCCGGGCCTATCACGGCGATGTTCGCCGAAGCCTGGGCCACCGCCCGCCCGGTAGTGCATGTACCGGCCCGGGGGAATGCGCCGCAAGCCACGCGGGACCTCGCGTCCGTGCACGACGACCCAGCCGCCTCGATGATCGTGGGTGTGGTACCAAACCCGGCCCACGCGGTGCCAGTACCAGCCGTCCACGAAGAAGACCTCCTGATCGTATTCCGGTACAACCTGCACCCCGGGGCTGACTTCGACCAGAACCGGCGGGGTTTCAAAGCGGATGGCTGGGACGCCGACCTGCACCTGCAGGTTCACCTGCGCGGCGCTGGTCTGGGGAAAGGCGACTGACAGCAAAGGCGTGAGGGCCACGCACGAGAGGACGAACTTGATTCGCATGGATGGTATCTCCTTTTCGGACGCGGGCAATTGTAGCCAATCCTTCCTGCCGGATCGTGCACAAATTGACAGGGGCCGTGGAACATAGTCCGCTGGAGCTGAAAGGGACCTATGCCCAAAGATTCGCGTCAGCAATTGCTCGATAACTTCCGTGCCAAAGGGGGCAAGCCGCTGCCCACGTCGTCGCTCGGGCGCTTGCAGAAGACGGCCTCCGCGGCCGCCCGCATCGGCATCGGCGCGCTGGCGGGGCGGCTGCGCGGCGAAGATTTCAACTTTGGCTCGCTGTCGCCCGAGGCGATGGCCAAGCTGGTTGAGACGCTCGGCGAGCTCAAAGGCGTGGCCATGAAGGCTGGGCAGGTCCTGTCCTATGTCGACGGCTCGCTGTCGCCCGAGGCGCGGCGCCTGCTGGCGGTGTTGCAGGTCATGTCCCAGCCCACCGCCTTCGCGCAGATAGAAAGGATCATCGCGCAGGATCTCGGGGCGCGTGGCCGGGCCTTGCTGGCGCGGCTCGATCGCGAACCCGTGGCCAGCGCCTCGATTGGCCAGGTCCATCGCGCCGTTCGCGAGGACGGCACGCGCGTGGCCGTCAAGGTCCGCCACCCCGGAATCGAGGAGGCGATTCGCGCCGATTTCAAGACCGCGGCCGTGGGCACGCTGTTCGCCCATCTCGTTGCCCCCGGCGCGAAGGTCGACGAGTTCATGGTCGAAGCGGAAGCGCGGTTCTTGGAGGAATGCGACTATGGCTTGGAGGCGCGCCGGCAGGTCCGTTTCGGCGCGATTTTCGCCGGACACCCGTCCATCACCATTCCCGCGGTTCACCTCGACCTGTGCGGGCCGCGGGTGCTCACCTCGACCTGGCACGACGGCGATGGGCTCGATGCCTTCCTCGGCAAGGCTGCCCTTGCCGCCGAGCGGGTGCGGGCGGCGCGTGCTCTCTACGAATTCTACGTTGGTACGCTCTACCGCCACGGGCTTTTCAACGCCGATCCTCACCCCGGGAATTTGCTTTTCGCACCTGACGGCCGCACGACGATTCTCGACCACGGCTGCGTGCGCGAGTTCGATCCCGGCGTGGTCACCTGGCTGGCGCGCTTGTCGCGTGCGGTTCGCCAGGACGACACCGACCAGATTCAGGCCGCGCTGGTCGCCATCGGCATGACCCAACCCACGCGCGATTTCGAGGTCACACGATCGATTTTGCGTGGTTTCTATGCGCCGCTGCTTGAGCCCGGGCGCCATCGGGTTGAACCCGACCAGGCCATTTCCATGGGGCAGGTGGCGCGCCTGAAGAAGAGCCTTCTGCGCCTGCGCCTGCCGGGCAAATTGATGTTTCTGTTCCGCATCCGCATCGGGCTGTACGCGGTGCTGGCGCGCATCGGGGCCCGGCTCGACTGGGTCGAACTTGAAGAAGAGTTGGCCGATCCCGTGGCCCGCTGAGTGACTGGAATCACCAATCGCTCTGGGGATGCCCACGCGCCCGAGTCTGAGGTATAAGGATCGATGTCATGAGCGACGACAGCGCTGAACACTTGGAAGGTCCGAAGGCACCAGCGAAAGCCCAGCCCCATTGGCTGAACCGCTTTCTATGGATGGGGGCGCGCGTGGCCGAGGCGCGAGCCAAGACCTTCGGCCCTGACCAGCCCGGGTTCGCCTGTTTCGATCTGGCGCGACGACTTTGTGACGACATCATCGAGGTCGGTCAAACCGGCAAGAGCAGCTTGGCGGTGCTCTTGCTTGAGTGCGACCAGGTCGGATTGCTGATTCGCGCGCACTTGGAGCGCGAAGGGCTGGCGTCCGGCGCCGGGCCTCTGGGCGAGGCTGGTTGGGCGAACGCATTGAAGGTGCCTGTTGTTGCGGCAGCCCTCGCCATGCTGACCGGCGCCCAGATCGCGACGCTGACGGAATTGCTGGGGCCGGGGCGGGACGCGAGCCTGGCCAAGGTGACCCTGGAAGACCGAGAGGCGTTCGCCAGCGCTGTGCATGGCTTGGCGGCGGCGCTGTCCGAGCCGCTTGAGTTTGAGGCGTATCGCCTGTGGCGTGCGCTTTTCGAGCGTTGGCTGCGCATCGGGGCTGCGGCCGTGGTGGTTGCTGTTCTGTTGGGCGTGGCGGGCCTCTGGCTCGACAAGAAATTCTCAAAGCCCAACATCGCGCTCCATCGTCCGGTCACGATCAGCAGTCAGTATGCCACTGAGGGCAAAGACCACAGCCTGCTCGTCGACGGCAACCGCGAAAACATTGGTTTCCATACCGAGTCCGGTGGCCAGCAGTGGGTGGTGATCGACCTCGGATCGGTTCGCACCTTCAACAAGGTGGTCGTGTACAATCGGGTCAATTGCTGCCAAGAGCGGGCCACGCCCATGAAGCTGGAGGTCAGCAAAGACAATGTGACCTTCAAGTTGTTGAGGGAACGAAAAGAGACATTCGACAAGTGGACCGCCAAGGGCCTCCACGCCGAGGGTCGCTACGTTCGCCTGTCAAACACGCCGCCGAACTACTTCCATCTGGCCGAGGTCGAGATCTATTGAGCGAAGAAGGAATTGGATTGCGGCTGTATCCTGTTTTGTTCGGGCAATCGCGCTAACCTTGTGGCGGTGAACTCGGAGGATCTTCGATGGGCAAGCCCGGACAAGCTGTATTCGTTGTCGGCGTTATCTGTGCCGTCTGCACGGGATCGTGCGCGACGGGAAAATCGCCAGGCGGCGCAGGGGGAGCTTCCTCGATGGCGGGCCAGATAGGGCAGGGGGGCGCGGATAGCCTTGGCGGAGCGAGTTCCGCGGGTGGACTTGGCGCAGCCGGGGGCGACAGTGCGACGGGCGGAGTTCTGTCGAGTGGCGGAATTGCGGTTGGCGCCGGGGGAACGAAGGCTATTTCCAGTACGGCGACCGGTGGCAACCCCGCAACGGGGGGCCGCTCCGCCTCAGGCGGCGTGCCGGCCACGGGCGGTACCCAGGGCACAGGCGGCGCTGGCGGCAGCGGGTCGAATTTGCCCAGCGACGGGCCGCGCTGGGTGGGGCGGGTGGACGCCACGGATCCCAAGGCGGTGCGCTTCGCCTGGCAGGGGGCGGGGCTGGTGGCCACGGTCAACGGCAGCACCATCGCGGTGAAGTTGAGGACCGAGGGCACGCCGACCGTGTTTTTTCAGCCCGTCATCGACAAGAAGATGGCGACTCGATTCAAGGTCGACGTGGGCGCCGATCAGACCGTGACCTTGGCGACCGGGCTTGATGCCACTGACCACTTGGTGGAACTGTATCGTGACACAGAAGGTATGTACGGCCTGAGCACGTTTCTGGGGTTCACAAGTGGAACAGTCAATGGGGCACCGAGCGCCAGTGGCCGATTGATTGAAGTCGTGGGTGATTCAATCAGTGCCGGTTATGGCAATTTGGGCAGTGAGCCGCATCCCAACTGGGTGGCCAGCCCCGCCTGCCATTGGACCGCCGAGAACTCTACCTGGTATCAAACCTATGCCGCCATTGCCGGCCATGCGCTCAATGCCGAGGTGAGCACCATCGCTCGCTCGGGCTGGGGAATGTGCCGCGACAACGGCGGCAGCACGAGCGGCGTCTTGTCGAGCGTCTACGCCAATGCCCTGGGAACCTACGACAAGGAGATTTGGTCTTTTGAACCCAAGGCCTCAGTCGTTGTCATCAACCTAGGGACCAACGATTGGGCCACAGGCGATCCAGGGACCAGTTACGAAACCGCCTATCAGAGTTTTATTGGCAATGTGCGCAGTCACTATCCCGACGCCTGGATATTTTTGACAATTGGATCAATGGTCGGCGAGCCCGGTTTGACCCAGGTCAAGACCCACTTGGCCATTGTGGTGGCAGCCCTGGCGGCAACCGGGGACAAGAAGCTTCTGACTTTCGATTTGGGCGTGCAGAACATGGGCAGCGACGGCTCCGTGCCCACGGGGTGCGACTGGCACCCCAACGTCGCCGATCATCAGCGCATGGCGGGCATTCTGCAGCAACAACTGTCAGCGAAGCTCGGCTGGTAGGCTGTCACGCAGGCGAGAGGCCCGGACCCCACACCTGGGCGACTTGTGCCGCAACGACCTTGGCGGAGCTGGATAGAGGCGCGATGCGGCTGGATACCGTTTCAGACAGTACGGCGCCGGCGCAGGATCCGGTAGGCGATGGCGGCCGCAAGCCCGAGTGCCAAACTGATCGTCTGCGCCGTGGAGAGCGCCAAAGGCTGCTGGGCGGGCAGGCCAAGCCAAGTGGCCAGGCGGGGCAGGGAAATCTCGAAGACAAAGCCCCGGGCCGCGTCCCCGCGAAAGGTCTCGACCGTCGCGCGCATGAGCGCGTAGCCCATGGCGTAGATCAAGGCCAGCGCTCCGGGAAAGGGCCGGCGCCGGCGCAGGACCATGAGCAAGACGAAGAGCAAGCCTTCGCCCACTGCCTCGTAGAGTTGCGTGGGCGCAAGTGGCGGGGTCGTGGGCGCGCCCGGGGCGAGTAGGCCCGAGGCCGCCAATTCATGATAGGCCACACTGGCCGGGGGAAAGTGCACGCCGAAAGTGGAAACCTTGCCGTAGCAGCAGCCCGCGAGAAAGCAGCCCACGCGCCCCACGCCGTGGGCGAGCGCGAGTGAAGGGGCGAGCAGGTCGGCCACATTGCCGAGCGACCAGGAGCGCCGGCGCGAGAAGTACAAGATCACGCCGGCCGCGGCGATGGCGCCCCCGTAGAAGACCAGGCCGCCCTGCCAGATGCGGAATGGCGCCGAACAATCGGCCAGCGCCTGCCGGGCGGAGCGAAACTCGCCGGTTCCCGCGCAGGCATGCGCATAGTCGCTGGCGTGAATCAGCACATAAAGAGCGCGTGAGCCCGCAATGCCAGCCACCAGCGCCCAGAACCCGAGATCGAGCACGGCAGCGGAGTCGAAGCCCATGCGCCGTCGCTGGGCAAGTGCCAGCAGCACGCCTACGATGGCGCCCGCGGCAATCAGCAGCCCGTAGGAGTGGATCTGGAGCCCGTGGGCCCCGATGGGCAGGGTGAATAGATGCGGCCTCACGCAGGTTCCTGTGCCGGCGCTGGATCGGCCAGCCAACGCGAACGCAGTCCATGCAACAGCAGAAAGAGTCCACAAGCGACGAGCGGCAGCGACAGGATCTGCGATGTGGACAGCCAGCCAAAGAACACGCCGCGATCATCGTCGCGGAAGATCTCGACGAAAGAGCGCACCACGCCCTTGGTGATGAGCAGCCAGGCAAAGATCTGACCGTCGATACGCTTGCGCCGCCGCACGACCAGATACAGGAACAGGAACATGCCGAGGTCGAGCAGGGCCAGGTAGATTTGCGTCGGGTGCACCGGTAGCGGATCGCCGTTGCCAATCAAACCGGCCGCGTGTTGCGCCTCCCACACGCTGCTGCCGCGGGGAAAGCGTACGGCCCAAGGCAGGTGCGAGACCTTGCCATAACAGCAGCCGTTGAGAAAACAACCGAAGCGCGTGAGCGCCAGGCCAAAGGCAATCCACGGCGCAGCCAGATCCGCCACCCGCCACCGTCCCAGGCGATACTTGCGCGCATAGAGCAGGCCATAGACCGAGGCGAAGATGAACCCGCCATAATAGGCCAGTCCGCCCCGCCACACCTTGACGACTGCCAGACAATCGCGCGGCGGATGGCAGGTGTGGGTCGCCAGATTGCACACGTAGTCCCAGCCGCATTCAGCACTGGCGTTGCAAGTGGCGACCTTGGCCTCAGTGGCGGCGACCTGGAAGTTGTCCACGCACAGGTTCACGTAGTCGTGAAAGTGACCGTCCGCAATAACGTGCAGGACGCGCGCCCCGATGACCGCCCATAGAATCAACCCGGTCCACAGGTCGAAGATGCGATCGCGGTTGAGCCCCATCTTGCCCGCTTCCCGTTGCATCATCCAAAGCCCGACCAGGAAGCTCAGGGCGAGCATGGCGAAGTACGAGGGCAGGTCGAGCCGCCCCAGCCAGGGAATATCGATCCCGAAGTCGATCAGGATCGGTCGCATGGGGCTTTACCGCCCGTCACCCGCTGGCTCGCGCGGCGCCCCAGCAGCGGTGCGGCGCTTGTCGAACATCATGTCGAGCGCCATTAGGCACACGCCCACCACCAGGGCCGCATCCGCGATGTTGAAGGCGGGCCATTCGTGGCCTTTGTAGTGCCACACGATGAAGTCGCTCACCTTGCCGAAGGCGATGCGGTCGAAAAGGTTTCCCACCGCGCCGCCGCCCACCAGGCCGAGCGCCAGGTGCAATCGGGTCTGCCGGGGATCCGTGCGGCGCAGGTAGTGAAAAACCAGACCGAGGGCAGCCAGCGCCATCACCGACAGCAAAATGCGGCCGCCCGGCAACTGCTGGAGCATGCCGAAGGCCACGCCCGTGTTTTCCGAGTAGCGCAGATCGAAGAAGCCACTGACGACTGTGATTGTCTCACCCAGCCGCAGAGGTTTGAGGTGGGTGCGGGCCAGCACCTTGGTCCACTGGTCAAGGAACAGTGAAACCGCGGCGGTGACTGCGAACAGAATGTTGCGGGTTCTGGTGGAACTCATCTTTGTTCCAGCAAGCTGACCACGCCGGCGCAGCGAGTGCAAAGGTTTGGCTCTCCCGCGTACCCCGAAACCGTTCCGGTGCGCCGCCAGCAGCGCGGGCATTCCGGCCCGCTGGCCTCGCTGACTGTGATCTCGGTCGCCGCGCCGTCGTCGGCGGTCAGCTCCATCTGCGACACCACCGTCAGCTCAAGCAGCTTCGTCAGGTCGCGCTGCCAACGTCCGCGCTCGGCAGCGCTCGGTCGCACCGTGACCTTGGCCTCCAGGGACTTGTGGCCCGCGGCGCGGAACGCCTCCAGCTTGGCCAAGATGGCCTCGCGCAAAGGCCGGACATCATTTTGCCAGCGCTCAACCTCATCCGCCAACGGCGCCGGCTGTTTGCGGATCTGGCCATGCACGTCGAATGGCTCGCCGGTCTGGCGCAGAAGCTCGTCGGCCACGTCCTGCGCGGAAAAGCACATCACGGGCGCAATCCAGGTGGCAATGGTGCGCACCATCTCGTGAAAGACCGTCTGCACACTGCGCCGGCTGGCCGACTGAGGCGCGTCGCAGTAGAGAACGTCTTTGACCGGATCCAGGTACTCGGCCGACACAGTGACCACATAATCCACCACCCGCCGCACGACCTCGTGGAACGAGTAGGCGCCATAGGCGTCGAAGACTTGCCGGTCGCGATCGCGCAGAACCCCGAGCGCCAGGCGATCCAACTCGCGCAATTTGTCGTCGGGCAAGACATCGCGCGAGGGCACGAAATCATAGAGGTTGGAAAGCAGATAGCGGCAGGTGTTGCGGATCTTGCGATACGACTCGCCCAGTTGATCGAGGATGGTCTTGCTGAACACCACGTCCGATTGGTAGTCGGCGGCAGCGGCCCACAGGCGCAGAACCTCGGCGCCGTTCTTCTCCATCCACGCGCCGGGCTCGACATAGTCGGTCTTGATGCCGGCGGCGCGCGCTCTTTCAATTTCGGACTTGGAATAGACCTTTCCGCGCTCGTCCAATACCCAGCCGTGGGTCAGCACGGCCTTGTACGGTGCCGTGCCACGCGCGGCCACAGCAGCCAACAGCGACGAATGGAACCAGCCGCGGTGCTGGTCCGCGCCCTCAAGATAGAGATCGACCTTCTCGCCCTTGGGCACCAATTTGCCGTCAGCCACGGCGGCCCAGGACACGCCCGATTCAAACCAGACGTCGACGATGTCCTCGCCCTTGCCGAGGTCGGTGCCTTGGCAGCGCGGACAGTGCGTGCCTGGCGGCGCCAGTTCGTTCACCGGCCGGCTGAACCAGGCATTGGCGCCTTCCGTTTCAAAAATGCCGGCCACGAAATCCATGGCCTCGGGCACCAGGAACGGCTCGTCGCAGGTCTTGCAAACGTACGCCGGAATCGGCACGCCCCAGATGCGCTGGCGTGACAGGCACCAATCCGGGCGGACTTCAATCATGCCCCGGATGCGATCCTTGCCCCAGGTCGGAATCCACTCGGTGCGATCGATTTCGGCCAGCGCCTTTTCGCGCAGGCTGTTCTTGTCGCCGAGGTCGCCCAGGCGCGCGAACCACTGGCTGGTGGCGCGGAAGAGCACCGGGTGCTTGCAGCGCCAGCAATGCGGATACTGGTGCTTCACCTTTTCGCCCGGCTGATTGAGGAGAAATCCCGTTTCGGCCAGCAGCGCCACGATTTTCGGGTTGGCTTCAAACACCGGCTGGCCCGCCCACAGCGGCACCTCGGCGGTGTAGCGGCCGCGGCCGTCGACCGGAGCGTAAACATCCAAACCTTCGGCACGCCCGACGCTGTAGTCATCGGCGCCGTGGCCAGGGGCCGTGTGGACGAGACCGGTGCCCGCCTCAAGCGTGGCGTGGGATGCGAAGGTCAGGCGGAAATCGCGCTCGCTGCGCGGCTCGCTGATGAATGGATGCTGATAGCGCGCGCCACGCAGAGCCCGGAGATTCTCGCCGGCAATCTCGATCCATTCGGACTTGAGCGGGATGGGCAAATGGCAAGCGGTGAGAAATGCTTCGGCGAGATCGCGCGCCACGATCAGGTATTCGCGCCGGCCGTCGCGTTCGACCGGGATCCCGGCATAGACGAGCTGCGGGTTGGCGACGATGGCCAGGTTGGCAGCCAGGGTCCACGGGGTTGTCGTCCAGATAACCAGCGCCGCGGCCGCACCGCCGAACAGGTGATCCACCGCGGCCTGACCGGGCAGAAGCGGGAAGCGCACGTAGATCGACGGTGAGCTGTGATCAGCGTACTCGACCTCGGCCTCGGCCAAGGCCGTCTGGTGGGTGGTACACCAATGCACGGGACGTTTGGCGCGGTAGAGCAGCCCCTGCCGGGCAAAGGCCGCCAAGATGCGCACGATGGTCGATTCATAGCCCTTGGACAGGGTCAGGTAGGGATCGTCCCAAATACCCACGCAGCCCAGACGGCGAAAATCCGCGCGCATCACGTCGACGAACTTGCGCGCGTGGGCCTCGCAGCTCTTGCGGAACTCGGCCGTGTCCAGCTTGGCGCGACCGCCGGCCGCCTTTTCGACCTGCTGCTCGATGGGCAGCCCATGGCAGTCCCAGCCAGGCACAAAACGCGCGTACTTGCCGAGCAGAAGCTGCGAACGAACGATGATGTCCTTCAAGACCTTGTTCAAAAGCGTGCCGTAGTGAATGCCGCCCGTCGCATACGGCGGGCCGTCGTGCAGCACGAAGGCCGGCGCACCAGCCGCTTCGCGCGTCGCCAGCAACTTCTCGTAGTGGCGTTCGTCGGCCCAGCGCTTGAGCCACAGGGGCTCGCGGCGGGCCAGATCGGCGCGCATGGGGAACTCAGTCTTCGGAAGGCTTAGGGTGTTTTTCCAGTCCACGGGTGGGCGGATACTAGCACCACTGTGGTAGAGAAAGCGCATGGCCGAGAGGGCTTCCTGGGACGAGTACTTCATGAACATCGCGCGCGTGGTTGCGTCGCGATCGACCTGCCCGCGCAAATCCGTTGGCGCCGTGATCGTGCGTGACAAGACCATCCTGTCCACCGGCTACAACGGTTCCATCCGTGGCATGCCCCACTGCACCGAGGCGGGGCACATGATGGAAAACGGCCACTGCGTCGCCACCATTCACGCGGAAAGCAACGCCATCCTGCAAGCGGCGCGCAACGGCGTGATGATTGACGGCGGCGCCATCTACGTTACCGCCAGCCCCTGCTGGAACTGCTTCAAGGAGATCGCCAACTCGGGACTGCGTCGCGTTGTCTACGGCGAATTCTATCGCGACGATCGCATCTTTTCCGTCGCTGCCACTCTTGGAATCGAGCTGCTCCACCTGGCCGGCCCTGGCCCAGCGGCCGATGCGGCGCCGGCCAAATCGCCGGGCTGACGCGTGGTCGGTGTCGGTTTTCTGCCCACACAGTTGTGAGCCCCAGGACGTTTTTAAATTTGACAGACGACCAAGTCCCGGCAACCCTGTAAGGGCATGCCCAGGATAATCCTGTCAGCCTTGCTCGGATTGAGCCTGGCTATTGCGCATGCCCAGGGCGTGCAGGCAGCGGCCTTAGGGCGGCCATCGACGTACTGGCCGCGGTCATCGGTGGCCCGATCAGGCGCCCCGGACCGTCCCAGGCCGGCCAAGCTGAGCAGACCGCAGATTCGCCACGGCAAGATGGTTGGTTGGGTTGTCCCCGACGGTCAGCTGCGCACAGGTGCGTTGGAGCGGCCGTCAGGCAATCTCCGGGTCTACGCGATCAACTTCAAGGAAGAACTGCAGACCAACATCTACAACCCGGACGGCTCGTACAGCCTGGAGGCGGCCAAACAGATTGCTTACGTGTTTCGCTGCCGTCGCACGGGCGAGCAACACGAAATCGATCCGCGTCTGCTCACGATTCTCTCGTATGTGAACGACCGATTCGGCGGTCGATCGATCGAACTGCTATCGGGCTATCGTTTTCAACGTCGGACCACCAGTAACCATTTTCACGGCACGGCCGCCGATATCCGGGTTGCAGGCGTGCGCCCGCGCGACGTGCGGGACTTCGTGCACACCCTGGATGGCGGCGGCATGGGCGTGGGATTCTATCCGCGGGTGGGGTTCGTCCATGTGGACGTACGGCCGGCGCCCAGCTTCCGCTGGATCGACAACTCGCGATCCAATCCCGACGCCGCGGACAAGCAGCCCCCGCGCGGCTGGAAGCGCAAGAAGCTGGAAAGCTGATCTTCCCAAGAAGGTCCAGCGCTTCCCAGTACGACGGCTCCGCTGACTTGAAACTCAACCGAGTTTCGCCCTTGTGTGGTCCGCCGACTGGCGAGGGTTAGACTACTCCGAATCCCGATGCAGGCGGTCTAGTGTCGGTGTTTTCTGCTTGCGTCAGGCCGGACCCGAGCCTATCGTGCCGCGATGCCCAGTAGGCATTTGTTGCTGCAGGATGTTTTCAACCTATCGACTCGGAGAGTGACATGAAGCGCACGATGATGACCGTTCTGTTGGCCGCAGTAGGGATTCTGGGTATTGGCGGCTGCGGCAGCAGCGACAGTGGTGGCGTGCCCTCGACGTTGAGCGGAGTCTGCAACGAAACCGGTGCATCTACTTGCAAGGCGGCCATGAAGTGCAGCGTCTCAGTTACGCAGAGTCAGTGTATCCAGTCGTTCGTGGCCGGCTGTTGCGGGAATGCCGGAACGTGCGACCAGGCTGTTTCGGGCGTGAGTGAATCCTCGTACAAGCAGTGCAACGATGGTCTTGCGAGCATGACTTGCACGGACCTCATGAACACGAATCTTCCGACCGCTTGCGAAGGCATCTAGCTTGTGAGGAAGGCGGGAAGACGCCTGACCCTGAATGTCGGTCGACCAAGGTCCCGCGCCGAGACGCGGCGGTGACATGCCGGCCATGGATCTAAAAATTGGGCGGCCGGCGAGGCGATGGGTGCTGGCACTGCTGCTGCTCAATGGTGTCCTGCTCGCCCTCATCGTGTGGCGGGCCATTGGGTCGAACGAGCCCAAGGCGAGCAACTCGCCGCCAAGTGAACCCGCCGCGGCCGTCAACGAAGAGGCGCGTGCCGTCGAGACTAATCCGCCGCGGCCTTCGCCGAGCCGGCCGTCCCCACCTGAGCGAGTCCGCGTCCAGGAGGCCCTGGTCGCGCCGGCGCCACCAGCCCCCAACCTGGTTGCACCACCCACCGTCGCAAATTCCACTCCAGAGGTGGCTGCCAACGCCAGGGGCGGCATTGCCCAAGGCCTGCGCAGTCTGACCAACGGGATATTGAATCACGCAGACGGCGGAATTGCCGGACCGAAGTAGATCTCGACAATTCTCTTGAAAGATTCTCGCCGCTCGAACCCTATCAAGGTGAGATGAAAACGACTCTTCCACGGCGCGCCGAGTTGACGATGGGCTTGGCCTGCCTGCTGGCCACCACCATGGCCGCTTCGTCTGCGCTGGCGGGCACGACGAGCTCGCTCACGAATTTTGGCTCCAACCCCAAGAGCCTTCCGATGTACCTGTTCACGCCCACTACTGTCGCCGCGAAGCCGCCGCTTCTAGTGGCGCTTCACGCGTGTCATGCCCAGGACGGCGGCAAGTCGACGTGCGCTCAGGGAAGCACATTCGGTCAACAGGCTGAGAAATACGGATTTCTCATGGTCTGTCCGTCGGCGGTCAGCAGCGACCAGTGCTGGGACGTTCACTCGACCGCGGATCTGACCCACGATGGGAAGGGGAGCGATGTCGAGGGAATCATGTCCGCGGTCACCTACGTCATCGCGAACAAGAACGCCGACGCCAACCGCGTCTATGCGGCAGGCTATTCCTCGGGCGGCATGATGACCCAAGTCTTGCTCGGTTCCTATCCTGACGTGTTCAAGGCCGGCGCGGCGTTTGCCGGCGTCCCTTTTGCCTGTTTTGCCCAAGGCAGCATCGACAGCCTGGGGTGGAGCACGACCTGCGCCACGGGCAATGTGACCAAGAGCGGGGCGCAATGGGGCGATCTCGTGCGTGCTGCCTATCCTGGTTTCACCGGCACGCGTCCGCGCATCCAGCTGTGGCACGGGTCGATTGACACCACTGTCGCCTTTCACAACTTCGCCGAAGCCATCAAACAGTGGACGAACGTGCTTGGCGTGAGCGAGACACCAACCTCCACCGAGGACAATGCCCTGCAGTCCGGTTGGATCAGGACCCGCTATGCCGACAGCGCGGGCGTGGTTCAGGTCGAGGCGATTCAGGAAACCGGGAAAGGGCACGGCGATCTCACAGTCAATGGCGCCGAGGCCGTTCGATTCATGGGCCTCGATGGTTCCAATCCGGTTCCCGACGCCGGCGTTGCCAAGGACAGCGCCGTGCCTCCCGACAGCGCCAGCAAGACGGATTCGGCGGGAAACACAGGTGGATCGACGGCCACGGGAGGCACGCGGGCCGCAGGTGGGGCAGGGGGGACCGGCGCTGTCACGGCCTCCGGCGGGACCACAGGTGGCGTGCTGGCTTCGGGCGGCGTGAATGTAGCGGGTGGAACGCTGATGACGGGGGGCTTTCTGTCGTCTGGCGGCGTGCTGTCTTCCGGTGGCGCATCGGTTACCGGTGGCGCATTGGCCACGGGCGGCGTTGTTCGCACTGGGGGGACAAGCAGCAGCGGCGGCGTGACCCAGGCCGATGGTTCCAGCCGCACGGGTGGTGCCATGGCGGCAGGAGGCAGCGCTCATGCCGGTGGCTCGGTCCCGTCGGACTCATCATCGACGTCGCAACCTACCGCGGGAAATAAGGCCACCGCGGGTGGCTGCTCGGTGGCCCGGGGAAACGCCAATCGAAGCGCACCTGCCAGCCTCCTGTTGGTACTTGGCATTGTGATCGCCACCGGGCGCTGGCGCGCGCGCAAGTGATGGCAGAACTTCCCGTCTGGTGCCTGCAATCACTTCGTTGAAGTGGCAGGCGCTGGGCCGTGCTTGGTCGGAGTGACGGTCTTGATCCGGCCGTTCGTATCGAAGGTCAATTCATCAATGCAAACCGACCGGCGGAAGGAGTTTCCGTTCGACAGTTCGCTCGTGTGATAAAGGACATACCACTTGCCCTTGAACTGCACGACAGAGCCGTGTTGCGTGACGGACGCGGCGTGCTCCATCACCTTGCCGGCATAGGTAAATGGGCCCATGGGACTGTCACTCATGGCATAGACCTGCGTGGACGACGCCGCCCAGCCGTTCGAGTAGACGAAGTAGTATTTCCCGGCTCGCTTGAAGACAAACGGCGCCTCGCCGTAGCCCTCGGGCAGAACGGGATCCTTGCCCGGCGCCGCCAGGGGAACCGGCTTGCCCTGCGCATCGAGAAACGAAACGGGTTGCAGGCTGCCAGCCAGCTCGGTGAGTGAGGGCTTGAGTTTCACGACCCTCGGCTGACGGCAACCAAAATACAGATAGTTCTGGCCGTCATCGTCCTGAAGCACGGCGGGATCAATTGGCTCCGGCCCCGCCTTCGTCGTCAAGCTGCCGTCGATGAGCGGCTTGCGGATGGCGTCCTTGAACGGACCTTCCGGTTTGTCGCCCACCGCCACGCCGATCTTGGTGCGGTCCACCGGCAGAAAGAGGTAGTACTTGCCGTTCGCCTGGACGCAATCCGGTGCCCAGGCCCACCTGTCCGCCCACGCGAAATCCTTGGCGCGAAATATCGAGCCATGGTCCTTCCACGTGACCAGGTCGGCGGTTGAAAGCAGGCGCCAATCCACCATGTCCCAGTAGGTGGCATCCGGCAGATCATGCGAGGTGTAGACGTAAAGCCGCCCGTCAAAGACCCGGCCTGTGGGATCCGCGGTGAAGATCTTGGTGACCAGCGGATTTTCGCCAAAGGCCGCGGACGAGACCAGCGAGCTGCCGAAAAACAGCAGCAGGGAACACTTTGCAAGGCTCATGATTAGGCGGAGCTAGCGCAACCGAGCGAAAGAGGCAAGTCCGTCGCCGAGAAGTTGGGCTAGCCATGCACGCCCCGGTCGTGGAACAATTCCGCCCTCTCAAGGAGGTTCCATGGGTCGAATTGCCAAGTCTCTCATGTTGCTCGTCGCTGGTGCCGGATGTTCGGGTGTGCGCGGCCCGGCCCAGCCGGTTTCAGTTCCGGTGCCAACGAACCTCCAACGCGTCCCGGAAGGCCTTGTCGTGAGTGTGGGCGATGCCTTCCTCAAGATTGAAGTCTGCGCGGACGACGTCGTCCGGGTTGCGTACGCCAAGGACCAGGCCTTCTTCGCCCACAAGAGTCTGGCGGCGCAGCCCAAGCGTTGCGAAGGCGCGCCGTTCGAGGTGACCGAGGCTGCGGGCAGCGCCACTCTCGCCACGGCGAAGCTCCGCGTCCGTATCGACCTTGCCTCGGGCAAGGTGGCGTTTTTCGACCCCTCCGGCGCTCCGGTTCTTGAGGAGAAGAATGGCGGCCGCACGCTCATGGCCGCGACCGTCCAGGGCGAGGACACGCAGCACGTGCGCCAGGAGTGGCTGCCCGATCCCGACGAGGCGCTCTATGGTTTGGGCGAGAACCACCTTGGCCTCCTCAACCTCAAGGGATACGACCTCGATCTCTGGCAGCACAACGGCACCATCGTGATTCCCTTCCTGGTTTCGAGCCGCGGCTGGGGCATCCTGTGGGACAACACCTCCTTCACCCGATTCGGAGATCTGCGCGAGTTCGCACCCCTCTCGCCCGAGCGGCTCTTCGACGCCACCGGCAAGCGCGGCGGCCTGACCGGGTCCTACTACCGCGGGGCAGATTTCAAGCACCTGGTCGGCGAGCGCGTGGACCGCAGCATCGACCTCGCCCTTTCAAGCAAAGAGAAGAAACCCAACCAGCTCATCTATGCCGGTTTGCCCGAAGGCCCGGCCAGCGTGCGCTGGGCGGGCGAGGTCGAGCCGGATGTCACCGGCGACTACACCTTCCAGACTTTTTCGAACAACGGCATCAAGCTGTGGGTCGACGATCGGCTGGTCATCAACCATTGGCGGCAAGGCTGGCTGCCGTGGAAAGACGTGGCCAAGGTGCGGCTTGAGGCCAAGCGCCATTACAAGATTCGGCTCGAATGGAGCAAGGATCAAGGGATGGAGACGGTGCAACTGCTGTGGAAGAAGCCGGTGCTAGGATCACAGTCCACTTCGCTCTGGTCCGAGGTCGGCGACGGCATCGACTACTACTTCGTCTACGGTCCGGCGCTCGACAACGTGGTGGCTGGCTACCGCCGCATCACCGGGCCGGCGCCGATGATCCCGCGTTGGGCGCTGGGGCTTTGGCAAAGCCGGCAGCGCTACGAGACGGCGAAGGCGAGCCTCGACGCCGTCGACGGTTTCCGTTCGCGCGGCATCCCCTTCGACAACATCGTGCAGGACTGGTTCTACTGGAAAGAAGATAGCTGGGGCTCGCACGAGTTCGACAAGCTCCGCTTTCCTGATCCAGAGGGGTGGGTTCGCAAAATCCACGACCGGCACGCCCGTCTCATGATCTCGGTCTGGGGCAAATTCTATCCCGGCACAAAGAACTTCGAGGCCATGCGCTCGCAGGGATTCCTCTATGGACTCAACCTGGCCGAGGGGCTGCGCGATTGGGTCGGCGAGGGCGGCTATCCCTACACGTTCTACGACGCCTTCAATCCCGAGGCGGGCAAGCTCTTCTGGTCCCAGATGGAACAGTCCCTGTTTCGCAAGAAGGTGGACGCCTGGTGGCTGGACGCGCCCGAGCCCGATCTGTTGCCAACGCCGACGCTCGACGGGCAGCGCACCCACATGCACCCGACCGCCCTCGGCTCGGGTTCGCGCATGCTCAATGCCTACTCGCTCATGAACAGCAAGACCGTGTACGAAGGGCAGCGATCTGTGGCGCCGGACCAGCGCGTCTTCATCCTGACCCGCTCCGCGTTCGCGGGAAACCAGCACTACGGCGCGGCAGTCTGGTCGGGCGACATCACCTCGACCTGGACGGCCCTGCGGACGCAGATTCCGGCCGGACTTGGGTTGTCGGTTTCGGGAATCCCCTACTGGACCATGGACATCGGCGGATTCTCCGTGCCGGCGCGCTTCGCGGCCGAGCACCCCACGGCCGAGGACGCGGAAGAATGGCGTGAGCTGAACGCCCGCTGGTTCGAGTTCGGCACCTTTGTCCCACTCTTGCGTGTGCACGGCGAGGCGCCGAAGCGAGAGATGTGGGAGCTCGGCGGCGAAAAGCATCCCGCCTACCAGGCCGAGCTGAAGTTCGACCGGATTCGCTATCGCCTCCTTCCCTATATCTACTCTCTCGCGGGTGCCGTCACCCACGCGGGCGGAACCATCATGCGGCCGCTCGTCATGGACTTTCGCGCCGACGCAAAGGCACGCGAAACGACCGACCAATACCTCTTCGGGCCTGCGTTCCTCGTGAGCCCGGTCACCACGTACAAGGCGCGCAGTCGAGCCGTGTACCTGCCGAGCGCAACCAGTTGGTATGACTTCTGGACTGGCGCGAATTTCACGGGCGGACAGGGCATCGACGCGCCGGCGCCGTACGACTCCATGCCGGTTCACGTGAAGGCCGGCTCGATCATTCCGACCGGTCCTGAGATCGCGTACACGGACGAAAAGCCGGCTGATCCGATCGTGCTGTGGGTTTACGCGGGAGCCGATGGCGCGTTCACGCTGTACGAAGACGATGGCCTCACCTACGGCTACGAGAAAGGCGCCGCCACGCGCATTCCGATCCGCTGGAACGAGGCCGCTCAGACGCTCACCATTGGAAAGCGCGACGGTTCCTACACCGGCATGCAAAAAGAGCGGACGTTCGAGGCGGTGCTGGTATCCAAAGCGAAACCGGTCGGCTTCTCGTTTTCCCCCAAGGCGGACAAGACCGTCCGCTACGATGGCAGCGCGATAGAATTGAAACTATAGCGGCGGCGAATTCACTACCCAAGCGGCGCGGAGTGGATAGACTCACCCACCAATAAGGAGAGAGAACCAGATGCTGTCTCGTATTGCTCATGCAGTCACTTCGGTAGTCGGTGGGGCGTTCGCGCTTTGCGGGTTGGCTTTGCTCGGGTGCGCGGTTACCCAGATGGGCGCCACGCCTGCGGACCTTTCGCGGGCAAACGACCAGGCTGCGCCGGGAGCGAAGGCGTACGCGGGCGCCTGTGCCAAGTGTCACGGCCAGCGTGGCGAAGGCCTCGCCGGCGCTCCGACACTCATGGGACGCGGCGCTCTGCCCCAGTTCCCGCACAACAGTGGCTCGGGCGACTCGGCGTTCATCGACCAGCAGCAGCTACAGATCGAGATGCAGGCGCGACCGGCGGGCGCGGCGTGGCGCGACCCCTTCCGCAACGCTCAGGACGTGTTCGCTTTCATGAGCGTGCACATGCCCAAGGAACGTGCGGGTGAGCTCAAACCGGATGAGTACTGGGCCGTGTTGAATTTCCTATTCGCGGCACAGGGGGCGACCTTGCCAGCGGGCGGTATTGGCCCAGCGAACGCGACCTCGATACCGATTCCCAGGCCTTGAGGTTGCCTGACTGCGAGTTTTCGCGGGTCGCACGGCAATTCAGTGCGACAGTAAGAATTCATCTGAATTCATGATCGGTCGCCGAGCTCTTGTGATACGTTCTCCAATGCCAAGCCGTGACGCATAGCGCATTAGTACTACTGCCCCCGGGACATGATTGTTCTTGTCCGGATATTCGATCCACGCGGCTGGTCCGAGAAGGCCACCTTCTGATCGAGGCTTGATGGTGCGTCCGCAATACCGATACGCGTCCCTGGTGCATCTCGCGCTGATTTTCGCGGCCAGCGCCGCGCGAGCCGAAGAGCTTGTGCCCGCCGCGCCGACAGAAAATTTTCCCGGGTCCTCGGTCCCGCCCGGTCTGGGATTGGCGCCTGAGACGCCGCCTGCGCCCCCCGCGCCAGGCGGGAGGGCTCCTTCGTTCGGCGCGCCCACGCAGCCCTCCGCCTCGTCGTTTCGTCTCGGGGGGAAATTGTGGGGAACGGAAGCCGTCGGCATCGGCAGGACCCCAGGCAGTCCGCCGGAGAACTATTCCGGAACGGCGCTGCACCTGCCGGCGCTTATGGCCAGCAGGAGCCCCGTTTGGAGTGGCGCCGGAGCCAACCTGAATATTCAGTACGGCACCTCTGTCGTGAAAGCCTTCGCCAGCTACTACGTCAACCTGAACCGCAGCGAGAACCAGGGCTCTACCATCCCGGGGAAAGGCCCTGGCTTCGGCGGGGTCTACTTGCTGGTGTCGCCCCCGTCCTTCGGAAGACTCGGGCTGCAGTTCAAGGTGGGTGGCCTATACGAGGTTTTCGCGGGGCCAGGGCAGTGGGGGTGGGGCATCTTCGGGCCCCTCGTCGCGTTGCGCGGCTACGGCGAGACAGTATACGGGGAATGCGACTTGACCGGCGACCTGCACCTGAGCTTTGTGCATGGCCTGCTCGCCGTTCCCGGTGTGGACGAAGACTTGCCTCGCGGCGACTACTACGCCTGGATCGAGAGGGGCGTATCGAGCTTTGTGCACCACGAGCACGTTGGTGTCACTTACAAGGGTCAGTACAGCCTGAAGTTGCACTACATGTCCGACTATGGGACGGACGAACGCACGCACACTAACACGTTGCTCAACACCCTGCCGAAGGACGGCCGGATGGACACCTATCTCGCCGAGTTGCGCTGGGTGGGGCCACCCTATGGACAGCTCGGGTTGAGCGGTGGACTCTACAATTTCCGCAATGCCGCCTCGGTCGGCGACGGCGTGTGGTGGGCCATCGACTGGACGCAAGGCGCCCGCGAGATGATCTACAAGTTCCTCGGGTCGGGTAGCAACGGAACCGGCAAGGTCGCTGTGGTCAGCGCCGAGTATGATTTCAGCGTTGCGCCCATCCTCTGGGCCCCGCGCAGCTTCTCTGGCCAGGCCCCGGATCTGCGCGTCGCCATTGCGGCACTCCTTAGCTATACGGTCGAGACCCAGGACCCTTTCTTCAAGAATTCGGTCGGGTACTATCTTGGACTCGAAACTGAATACCGGATGTCGAAGTATTTCAGCCTGAATTTCAAGAGCTACGGCGAAAGCCGCGACAGCTATGCCGGGCGCTGGGCCGCGTACAGCGTCAATCCCGGCATCGCGTTCCACTCCGACTGGTGGAGCATGGACCGCATAGAGATCTACTACAGCCGGCGCTTCTATAGCAGCGCCGCGGACCCCAACTCCGCCCAGCCGCTCGACCACAATGTGTTCGCGCTCGGGGGCTACGTCACCTTCTGAACCGAAAGCGCTCGACGATGCAAACCTTCCTCTCTGCACCTCGACACGGCTGGAAACCCTGGAAATCGGGAATCATCCTGGCTCTGCTCGCCACGCCCTCGCTCGCGATGGCCGCGGATCAGGGGCTTCCTAGACTTGGGCTCTCGCCTGGCGATCCGCAAGTCCGCAGTGCGACCCCTTCAATCCCGTTCGGCGTCAGTCCGGCCGACTCGAAGGAGTTCGTGCTCGATTTCCACGGCTACCTGCTCTTGCCCGCCACCGTCGGCGTGCACGATCGCCCGGTTACGATGCGCGTTGACCCTGCTGCACCAGTGACGCAGCCCGACGGCACCCCCACGCCCGCCACGATGAAGACGGGGGGAGGCACGGTCATCCATGCGCCGGCGCTCATGGCCCAGAACTTGCGGAGTTTCGAGTACACGGCCGTCGTCCCCACTCCCTGGGTGCAGATGAACTTCATCTACGGTAACTCGACTGTGTCAGGCACTGTAATTATGGCGGCTTCGACCCTCTCTGATGCGGCGGGCTACTACAACCCGGTCGATCAGTTGGGCGTCAACGATGCGTTCATCACAGTCAACGCGACCAAGTACTTCGGCTTTCCCTTCCTGTTGCACGTCGGCGCCTATACCGGCCGATACGGGGCGATGGGGTCGTACGATGCCGGGCGCTACGCTACGCCGCTTATCGCGCGCACGAACGCCATTGGCGAGACCATCACCACGGGCTACAAGTTCGGCGAGTTCTTTCTCGTGCTGGAGGAGGGGATTGGCGGCCAACTCGGGCGGCCGCCGGTGGGTCTGGTGCCGGCCGGCTGGAACGACTTCGCGGACGGCAACGTGGGCGCGACTTTGGTCGGCCATGCCCATCTTGGTCTCGCCTATGGTGGATTCGGCAAGATCGGTCTGCACTACCTTGCGGCCTTCACGAAGGACGACCAGGTCAAGGGAGGTCAAATCCCCAATGGCCGCATCCAGGTGCTGGGTGCTGACCTGAACGTGACCGCAGGACGCGCCGGCCACCTCTACCTCGGCATGGCGCGGACCGACGCCAGAGACGCGTGGTCGGTTTCCGGTGCGATTGAAATCCTGAACGCACGCGGGGGGCCAGAGCTCATTGCGCAGTACCTCGGCCCGCAGAGCAACGGCAACGGCTCTCTCACGACCTTTGGTGCGCAGTACGATCTCAGCGTCTCCAGGCTGGTTTTCGGCCAGCTCTACACGGGCATGAGTCCGGACCTTTTGGTCAGCCTGTTCGCTGTCGGGACGAAGGTGGCCAGCCGCGATCCGGACTTCGACGGTGTATTCAAGGTGAAGGGTGGCGGCGAGGTCACCTACCTGATGATGTCGTGGCTGGGCGTATCGGAGCGGTTCGATCATGTGCGCCTCCATGGCAGCGACTCCAAGCAAGCCTTCTCAAGCTTCTCCTCCCGACTCCTGTTCCACACGGGCTGGAGGAGCCGAGACGAACTCGCCCTCCAGTATTCCTATTTCCAGTACGGCAACGAGGTGTACGGCAGATCGGGTTTTCCTCCGGTTATCGATCGGAGTTTGAACCTGGACCGTCACGTCATCACCTTGTCCGGCACCTTCTGGTGGTAGCCTGAGTGTCATGAGCCTCACTCGTATATCGAGAGCCCAGTTGGCGCGCAGCGGTTGCAAGTGCGTGCTGCTCCTCGGCCTTGGCGCAATGATCGGATGCAGCGCCTACCCGACGTTCAGGGAGGAGTCTGTCAACTGCGCGGCCGACAGCGACTATGAGTTCGACCCAAAGGAGGTGCCGCCCAGGAATTGCTCTGCGGACTCCACCGCTGGTCACGACCATGATGCGAGTATTGACCCTGCACTGGAGACGATCGAGGGCGGGGGTCGGTGCGGAAGCCAGCAGGCCGTGGTGATTCGCCTATCACACTACAACGACTGGGGGGCCAGCTGCGGGTTCTACGACGGGTGGAGCCCAATCGCGCGCAACGAGGCGGCCTACGACGGGCTGTCGTTCTGGGCGCGCGCTCCCGGCAACACAAGCAAGGCCTTCACCCTCTCAATCTCCGACGCGAACACGACTGCCGTCGCCCAAGGTGGCAACTGCATAATCTACGATGCCGTCGACGGAGGAATCCAGGGTTCGACCATCACGGCCTTTCAGGATCCGACCAATCCCGGTGTCATCATTTCTGGATCTGGCGTTGCTAGTCGGCTGCCTGACGAGTGCGGAAACACCACTCGTACCAACGCCTACACCTATGTGATGTCCGTGACGGCCGAGTGGGCCTTCTACACCATCGCGTTCAGCCATTTCACCCAGGCCCCATACGCGAATCGGGTTCCCAATACGGTCCTGACCGAGGCTGGGGACGTGCCTGGAACAGGGCTGCTGACCTCTGAGATTTTTGGTTTCGATATTCAGCCCCCAAAGGAAACGGCGTTTGAACTCTGGCTCGACAAGATAAGATTCTATCGCACAAAGACGCCCGATGCGGGGCAGTTATGAGCAGAACGTCGACCACCTGATCGGAAAAGGCATTACACACTCGACGGCGTCGAGATTGGCCGTCGGGCCGAATTGACTGGAGAAGGGACCCCTACCTATGAACACCAATCTTCGCGTCTCCTACGCATGGCTCGCCGTCCTCGCTTCTGTGAGTACAGCGGGTTGCCTTTGCCCACCTTGCCCCGGGGCTGGTGGCGCGACCCCGCCGCCCGCGACGGTGGCAGCGGCGGCACCGAGCGCTGCCGCCCCGACGGCATCGGCTCCGTCCGCGGCCGTGGCGACTGGCAGTCGACTCGTCATCTGGGATGGCGACACTACCGGAGGCGGCGCGCAGGGCTGGGATTCTTGCGACAAGAAGCCTGAGTGCAGGACCAAGCTCGGACCGGATGGCGGCAGCGGCACCAATGGGAGCACGGCTCTCAAGTTCCACGGCGAGGGGCCGGGGTGGCTCGGGTTCGGCTGGAATTTGTTCGGTTGGTACCCGGAAACCGCGGGGATCGACATCAGCCCGTACAGCCATCTCACGTTCCAGATCCGCGTGGATGCCAAGTCCGCCGATGCCGCGCCTGAATACCTCGGTCTGGCGCTCGGGTGCAGCAACAAGAGTGCGAAGGACACCGCCGACATTCCGATGGACAGGTATGCGAAGACCTTCGCCGACGGAAAATGGCACAAGATCGAAATCCCGATCTCCGCGTTGACCAAGGGCGCTGGCGCCCAGTTCGACCTGAAGGCGTTCTGGGAGTTCCGGATGCACACGTGGACCGGGACGCCGAAGAATTTCGATGTCTACATCGACGATATCGCCGTCGAGAAGCAGTAGCGTCAGCCCTTGCCCTCAAGCCACGTGAGTCCAACTTGCTCTCCCATGCCCGCCGTCAACGCGGCGAATAGGACCAGTGTAGCGCCCGGGGGCGCCGCGGTTCGAGCCATAGCCCTGGCGGTTGCCACGTGGATCGGCGGTGGCGTGGCCTGCGTCGACACCGGAGGCTCGGACGCAGCGACGCCATCCGGCGCGGTGGACGCGCCGGTGGCCGTGCCGCCCGCGACCTGCGACGCGGCGCCGCCCGTACCCTATCCGGGCGACGCGGCCATCCCACTCGAAGACCAGACTGCTCCTGGCCCGTACCTGTGGAAGAACGTCGTCATTGAGGGCGGGGGCTTCGTCAGCGGCATCATCATGAGTCCCGTGCTTCCGGGACTCGCCTTTGCCCGCACCGATGTCGGCGGCGCCTACCGCTACGACCCGGCTGGGAAGCGCTGGATGGCCATCACGGATTGGGTCGGGCACGCCGATTCCAACCTCGGCGGGATCGAGAGCATAGCCGCGGATCCAGTCGATCCCAACCGCGTCTACATAGCGGCCGGAATGTACGTTTCGGCCGGCAACGGCAAGATTTTGCGGTCGACCGACATGGGCCAAACATGGGCGAGTTCCAACATTGGCGCGCCCATGGGCGGAAACGCGGACGGCCGGTCAATGGGCGAGCGGCTCGCCATCGATCCCAACCTACCCAGCATCTTGTATTTTGGCTCGCGCACCGCGGGCTTGTGGGCGAGTACCGACTCTGCGCAGACCTGGACTCAAGTCACGGGTTTCCCGACGACCGGGGTGGCCAGAGACGACGCGGGTGTACCCAAGGGCTACGGCTTGACCTTCGTGTTCTTCGACTCACGCACTGGCTCGCCAGGCAGTCCCACTCCGGTGATCTACGTCGGGGTCGGCGCGACCACCGAGGCCGCGCTCTATCGCTCGACCGACGCAGGCGCGACCTGGGAAGCGGTTGCCGGGCAGCCGACCGGAATGATGCCCCATCACGTGGTACAGGACGGGTGTTGCAATCTCTACTTTGCATACAACAACGGGGCAGGCCCGAACAACATTTCCAGCGGCGCTGTCTGGCGATACGGCACGGTCAGCGGCTCATGGATCGATGTGAAGGTCCCGGGCGGTGGCGGCGGTTTCGGCGGACTCGCCGCTGATGCCAACAATCCGGGAACGCTTCTTGTGACGACGATCGATCGCTGGACGCGTGACGAGATCTACCGCACCACTGACGGCGGGGCGCATTGGACCGCGATCGGCTCGGTGGCAAGTCGCGATGTGGGAGGCGCGGTCTGGGTCTTGGGGCACCAACCCACCATGCAGGGCACGCCGGGCTGGATGGGCGACGTGGAGATTGATCCCTTCAATCCGGGGCGCGCGCTGTACATCACGGGGTCAGGCATTTGGTCGACCGACAACCTCACGAATGCCGACATTGGGGCGCCGACCTCTTGGACGTTCGACAACGCTGGTCTGGAAGAGACCGTGGTGATTGACCTCATCAGCCCTCCTGCTGGCGTGCCCCTGCTCAGCGCGGTGGGTGACGTCTCGGGGTTCCGCCACGCCGACCTCGACGTGTCTCCTGCCAGCGGCATGCTCGATGGCTACGGGAGCACGAGCAGCCTCGATTTCGCCGAAGCGGCTCCAAACGTCATCGCGCGGGTGGGATCATCCGGCGCGCAGCGCGGGTCCTACTCCATCGACGGGGGCGTGACTTGGATCCCATTTGCCACCGCTCCCAAGGACAGCAAGGGCTCGGGATCGATCGCGATCTCGGCGGACGGCGCGACGTTCTTGTGGGCTGCCCAGGGGGCCACGCCGGCCTACTCGCAGGACAGCGGCGCGACCTGGACCCCATGCGTGGGCGCGCCTTCAGGCAGCGTGCGGGTGGCCGCCGACCGCGTGAATCCCCTGAAGTTCTATGCCAACGGTCGGAACGCGAGCGGCAAGACGGTGATGTTCGTGAGCACCGACGGCGGCAAGAATTTCGCGGAAATTCCTGGGTCCCCGTCCGGGCGACCGCGTCCCGTCTTCGGAATCGAAGGGGATGTCTGGGTGGTGACGAATTCTGGCCTGGTCCATTCAACGGACTCGGCCGCGACCTTTGCGCCAGTGCCGCCGGTGAGCGGCGCGACCGCGCCAGTGCCGCAGGTGACCGGCGCGACCGGGGTGGGCTTCGGCATGGCGGCACCCGGGCAGAGCTATCCGGCCGTGTACCTCGCAGGCGCTGTGGCCAATGTGTGGGGCACCTACCGCTCCGACGACGCCGGGGTTACCTGGCAGCGCATCGATGATCCGCAGCACCAGTTCGGGTGGATACAATGCTTGACCGGCGACCCGCGCCGCTATGGCCGTGTCTATCTCGGTACGGGCGGGCGAGGAATCGTCTATGGTGACCAGCGATAGGGACGCACGACAATCTTGGAAACCCTCGCAGGGTTCCCAAATCCTCCCGCGACGGACTAGCTCGGGCCAAGCCCGACAGCGTCCACTCGATTGAAAAGGAGCAAGGAAAATGACCAGGCAGACTTCGTTGGTGATGTCGTCGGCGGTGATCCTGTCGGCATTGGCGCAGCATGGTTGCAAGATATGCTCGTGTGCAGAGGGAGCGCAGCTGCCAGGCGCCGCCGTCGCGGAGACTGCGCGAGCCCCGGCCGCGCAAAGTGGCGGGAGCGTGGCGTACAATTGGAAGAATGTCGTCGTGCTCGGCGGGGGATTCGTCAGCGGCATCATCTTCAGTCCTGTCGAGAAGGATCTCATCTATGCCCGCACCGACGTGGGCGGCGCGTACCGCTGGAACCAGGCGGACAAGAGCTGGATTGCCATCACCGACGAGTTCGGGCGCGATGCGAACTCAGGCATCGAAAGCCTCGCGACTGATCCGGTCGACGCCAACAAGGTGTATCTGGCCGCGGGAACCTACACCGGTTCGTGGGCGGGCAACGGCTACATCCTGCGTTCAAACGATCGCGGCAACACCTGGCAGAAGACCGACATGCCCTTCAAGATGGGCGGCAACGAGGATGGCCGGTCGAACGGCGAGCGCCTGGCCATCGATCCCAACCTGACCAGCGTTATCTTCTTTGGGTCGCGCAAGAACGGGCTGTGGAAGAGCACGGACTCGGGCGCAAGCTGGGACAAAGTCAGCAGCTTCTCCGCCACTGACAGTGGCAACGGAACCGGCATCCCAATCGTCTTCTATGACAAGTCGACCGGAGCCAAGGGCAAGCCCACGCCGACTATCTACGCGGGCGTCGCCAACAAAGACGGCAGCCTCTTTCGCAGCACCGACGCTGGCGAGACCTGGAAGCTGGTGCCCAAGCAGCCTACGGGCGTGATGGCCACTCACGCCGAGTTCGACTCGACCGGCGTCATGTATGTCAGCTACGGAGATGTTACGGGCCCGAACAACATGATGGTGGGTTCAGTCTGGAAGTATCAGCCCAAGCAGGAGAAGTTCACCGACATCACGCCCGCCGCCCCGAAAAAGGACGACACCTTCGGCTATGGCGGTTTGTCAGTCGACGCCGCACATCCCGGGACCGTCATGGTCAGCACCCTCGACCGCTGGTCGCACGGCGACGAGGTCTACCGGACCACCGACGGTGGCAAGACCTGGAAGGCCCTCTTCCCCAAGGCCGTGCGCGATGACGCCGGCGCGAAGTATCTGTATTGGCACAAGCCCAATGACCCGATCGGCAGGGGCTGGATGGGTGATATCGATATCGACCCCTTCAATCCGGGCCGGGTCATGTATGTGACGGGACAGGGGATCTGGGGGACCGAGGATGCGACCGCCGCGGATTCGGACCAGCCCACCCACTGGAAGTTTCTCGACAGCGGGCTTGAAGAAACGGTCGTGTCAGGCCTGGTCAGTCCACCCGCTGGACCGCCCTTGCTCAGCGCTGTGGGCGATCTTTGCGGATTTCGCCACGACGACCTGAACCAGCCCTCTGCCGCCGGGATGTTCGACAATCCGCTCTGCGGCTCGGCCACCAGCATCGACGTCGCCTGGGGCAAGCCCGACGTCGTCGTGCGCAGTGGCTGGCACGACAAGGGGCTATGGGGCGCCTTGTCCCTCGACGGTGCCAAGACCTGGGCGCCATTTCCATCCATGCCCAAGGGCAAGGGCGCGGGCTCGATTGTCGTCTCCGCGGACGGCTCGGCTTTGCTGTGGGCACCCAAGGACGGCCCGGTCTCCTATTCAAAGGACCGGGGCGCGACCTGGACCCGCGCGGACGGGCTTTCCGAGTCGGCGGAGCCCGATCCTGATTGGGCCCCGGTCCATTTCCGGCCGGCCGCGGATCGTGTGAACCCCAACAAGTTCTACGTGCTCGACGCCAAGGGCGGGCAGGCGTACACGAGCACGGACGGCGGGGCTCACTTCACCCCGTCGCCGGGCGGGTTGCCAAGTCTCCCCGACTACCAGCTTCATTCGGCATCGGCGCAGGCTGCACCCGGCATCGAGGGCGACCTGTGGCTCACCAACTTCAAGGAGCTCAATCACTCGACCGATTCGGGAAAGTCCTTCACGGCCATCGATGGCGTGACCGAGGCGAATCAGATCGGCTTTGGCAAGCCGGCCGAGGGCAAGAAGTATCCGACCCTGTACCTCATGGGCAAGGTCAAAGACGTGGCGGGCTTCTACCGCTCGGACGACGCTGGTGTCACCTGGGTGAGGATCAACGACGATAAGCACCAGTTCGGCTTCTGCGGCGTCATTATCGGCGACCCACGCGTCTATGGCCGGGTCTACGTGGGAACCGGCGGGCGCGGGATCCTGTACGGCGAGCCGAAGTAGCAGGGGCCTCGGAGGCGCGGAGATCCCATCGAATCGGCCGGCACAGGACCCAAATGGGTCGTTGACAAGAGTGCGGTGCTTCCAATAGCCTTGCCTCTCTGGAAGAGGTGAATGCAATTCCAATGCATTGCACCCGAGTCCCTAGGCTGAAACACTCAATTTGGAGAGAAGGCATGACTAGCGCGATGCAAAAGAATACAAATCACCTACCTACCGTCACCCAAATCGCACTTCTGGGTGCGGTTGCGGCAAGTCTCACCTGGGGCTGCGTGAGCTCAAATAACGACAAGGGCACCGCCACCGGTGGAACCCCGGCCGCTCAGGGCGGAATCGCAGCCCCGACGGGCGGCGTGCCTGCGGGTTCGACGGGGGGCACGCCCGCCGTCACAGGCGGCACGCCCGCAGTCACCTCGTACCCGGCTTGCAGCGGCCTGACGGGCGCCCTCGACGGCTGCAGTTCTGTGCCCAACCCCGCAATACTCGCCATCAGCGACACTTGCAGCATCGGCCTCTGGGCGGGCGATCAGTCATCAGGCGGTGGCTTCTTTGCGCCATGGTGCACGGGGACTACGCCGACCACGACAGATGGGGGCGCTGCCTGTACGCTCACATATGCTTGCTCCGGCGGTTCCATTCACGTGACGGGATCGTACCTAGGCGGTGGCGACGGAAACGCAGGGTTTGGCACGTTCCTGGAATCGTGGAGCGATGCCGGTGCTGGCTGCAAGAAGATGGACATCAACAGCTTCACTGGAGTTACCATGGACGTGGTCGCGACCGCCGTGCCCAGCGACACGATATATTTCGGACTCACGCTTGGGGACGGCAATTCCGCCGAGGGAACTATTTTGACGGCAACAGGAACACCGACGAAGAAGTTTCCGTTTGGCGCCCTTTCCAACAAGAACAAGTGCGGCTCTGTGACAGGACCTGGGGCGACTGGGGTTGCCGGAATTTGGATCTCGTTTCAATGGTTCCAGGACGGCCTACCACATCCGGTTGATGTGACTTTCTCCAACATCGGTTTCTACTAAGAACATCCGCCGCTGATCCATTCGAGCGAGCTTGGCACTGCTGAGCTCGCTCTTTTCTTTTCCTACGCCATGAAAAATCGCGCAATACACGCCGTATTTCCCTTTCTTGTGCTAGCCGGTTGCCTGCGCCCGCCCAGCGGCTCTGGCACCGAGGCGCTTGCTCAGAAGATTCCCGTAGACGACGAGCCTGCGAGCATCGTCCTGTGCAATGCGGGTGCAAGTTGCCTCCAGGCGGGCATGGAATGCACGAGTTCATCGGGGATCTTGTGTACCTGTGTTGGACCCAAGGGAGCCGCGTACGTCACTTGCAACGGTGCCCAATCGCCGCCTTCCTCGGGACAAGGCACGGCTGCCGCCCTGAACTCATCGCAAGTCGTTGTGGCCAACGGCTCGTCAAACCCCGAGGGGGTGCCTTGCCTGGACAGCCCGCAGTGGAAAACGGCCGGGGATCCTGCCTATCGAATCAGTGTCGATGCGAAACAAGTGGGTCCAGCGTGGAGCCGATTCTACGAAAAGATGGTGGCCGCGGACCACGCGAACACAGTGTTGGAGACGGCATGGGGCCGGAATATCCAGGGCGCCTTGCGCAGGGGGCATGAGCTGGCCGGCTTCCAATACGTCCGATTTCACGGCATTCTAGACGGCGACATCGGCGCCTACACCGAGGTCGACGACAAGCCCGTATACAATTGGGCGCGTCTCGACAAAGTGTATGATGCAATTATTGCCGCTGGCATGCGGCCCTTCGTGGAGATTGGCTTCACGCCGCCGCCGCTCGCGTCGAATCCCAAGAAGACCCTGCACTGGTACAACAACGTGCCGGCCAACATCAGTCCACCCAAGGACTGGCAGCGCTGGATGGATTTCATGGCGGCCTTGGTGCAACACCTGGAACAGCGCTATAGCGTCGAAGAGGTGAGACAGCACTGGTACTTCGAGATCTGGAATGAGTCTTCCTGGATGTATTCCCTCGGAATGGCGGGATACAACGAATTGTACGACTACACGGTGCAGGGCCTGGTGCGCGGCGATCCAGAGATCAAGGTGGGCGGACCCGCGGAGTCTGGCGGAGGCTCGGCCGTTGGCATTACCAACTTGGTCGAGTACTGCCGGAAGCACAATCGCAAGCTCGACTTCGTCACCTATCACACCTACGGGCAGACGAGCGATACGACAGTCGCGCTTTCGGCCCCAACCCACATCTTTCACCAGTCGATGGTGGAGACGGTCCAGCAGATCAAATTCTCTGGCGATGTCTACGTGACGGAATGGGGCGCCTCATACTCAGGTGCCCCGGCGCGTGACACGGAAATCAGCGCCAGCTTCGTCGCCAAGACAGTCCACTTGATCGGCACTGACAAGAGTTTTGCGCCGCCGCGCGGATTTGCCTACTGGACGATCTCCGATCTCTACGAGGAGTTCGACAGCGGCAGCAAGCTCGCGTTTCGCGAGGGCAACTACGGCCTCATGCTCAAGGGGGATCCTCGATACCCGGATTCCTACGACGTGGCAAAGCCGGTGTTCAATGCCTTTCGCCTGTTGCACATGATGGGCGAGACCCGCGTGGCCACGACGGGCGGACGCACCGGCGACGGGGTCAACGCAGTGTCTACCCTAGCCGCCGACGGCAAGTCTCTGCAGACGCTGGTCTACAACCACGTGGACGGCGGGCAGGCTGACCCGCTCGCTTCAAGCCTAGTGTCCGTCCAATTCAGCAATATTCCCTTTGCTTCCGGCAAGATTCGCGTACGCCACTACGTCGTCGACCACGCCCATTCCAATGCCTACGAGGCCTTCACCCAAATGGGCAGGCCTCCGCAGCCTAGGCAATCGCAATGGGCCGAACTCCGCCGCGCAAGCGAGCTTTGCTACTACGAGACAACGGTTTCTGCCAAAGACGGCGCCTGGTCAGTGGCATTTCCACAGAACACCTACAGCGTCGGGCTTTTCGTGCTGAGTCCTCAGCCCGCGATCCCCAGCGGCGAGAAATAGGCGAAGATCGCCACGATCAAGAGGAGGATCACCACCGAGAGCACGACGTCGCGCTTGTTCCAGCTGGCGCGCGACTTTGCCTTGTCGGCGGCCACGGTGGTCCGATAGGTCAGACCGTTCAATTGTGCCTCGGACGGTTTCTCGGTGAGGAGGCTGACGACGACCATCACGACAATGGCGAAGATGAACAGGAAGATGCAGAAATAGAGGAAGTTGATCGTTGCAAAGGCGTAGAGGAATCCGGTCAACGAGTGCCGGCAAAGTTCGAGAACGATGCGGAGCATGCCGACGACGAAGCCGGACACCATGGCGGCCAGGGCGCCCTTGCCGTTGATGCGCGGGACGAAGACACCCAGCAGGAAGACAGCGGCGATGGGCGGGGCCAGATAGGACTGTACGCTCTGCAGATATTGGTAGAGCGTGTCGGAGATCCCCCTCATAACAGGGATCCAGAGCACGCCGAGGACAACCACCGCCGCTGTGGCGATGCGCCCGACCTTGACGAGTTCCTTCTCGGTCGAGTGCGGCTTGATCTTCTGATAGATGTCCAGGGTGAAGAGGGTCGAACAGGCATTGTAAACCGAGGCGAGCGAGCTCATCAGCGCGGCCAGGATGCCGCCGGCGAGGAGGCCGCGCAGGCCGACCGGCAGCAGCGTCTTGACCAGGGTGGGGAAGGCCTGATCGGATTGGGGCAGTTGGATCTTGCCCGAACGTGCCAGCGCATACGCCATCAGGCCAGGGATCAGGAAGACGAAGAAGGGGAGCATCTTGAGGTAGGCAGCAAAGATGGTTCCCCGCCGGGCCTCCTGTTCGTTGCGGCCCGCCAGGCAGCGCTGGACGATGTGCTGATCGGTACACCAGTACCAGATGCCGACGATGGGAGACGCAATCAGGATCCCCAGCCACGGGAAGTCAGGGTGTGAGAGCGGCAGGAACATGTTGAGGTGATCCTTCGGCACGGAATGGATGAGGTTGCTCCAGCCGCCGACTTCGATGAAACCCGATATGGTCAGGATGATTGAGCCGCCAAGCAGGACGATGGCCTGCAGGGCCTCGGTGTACATGACCGCATGAAGCCCGCCGAAGACCGTGTAGGCCCCAGTAACGGCGATCAGCACGATCGCCCCTGTCCAGAAGTCGACCCCCAGGAAGGAGTTGAACACGACCGCGCCGGCGTAGATCGTCACGGATGCCTTGGCGATGACGTAGCTGAGCAGTTGCACGATCGAGAGCAGCCAACGCGTTTTTTCGTTGTATCTGCGCTCTAGGAATTCCGGCATTGTGAAGACCTTGCTGCGCATATAGAAGGGCACGAAGACCCATCCCAGCGTCAGCACGATCCAGGAATGGAGCTCGTAGTGCCCCATGGCCAGGCCGGATTTCGCGCCGGTGCCGGCGAGCCCGACGATGTGTTCAGAGCCCACATTCGACGCGAGGATGGACGCGCCGATGACGAACCAGCCCAGGTTTCTGTTGGCGAGGAAGTAGTCGGAGGGTGAGTCCTTTTTCTTCCTGATCGACCAGATGGAAATGCCACCGATCAGAAGAAAGTAGATGCCGACCGTTATCCAGTCAAAGAGGCCAAGGATTGCCATGCGAGTTCCTTTCGACCGGCACGATACCTGTCCTTGGCCAGGTTGTCACGGTGTCGCGAGCCGGCTGCCGGAGCCTGGCCGTAGCTGTGGCCTAGATCTTTTCGTCGCCGGAAAGCAGGGCGGCCAGCGCGGGCTTTTCGCCACCCGCTGGCAGTTTCGCCAGGGACTGCAGGTGCGCCACCAGGAAGTCCCGGTTGTCCTGCACGGACAGGTTCTGCATTTCCAGCGCGCCAATGCGATCCTCGGGCGAAAACGCGCTCGCCACCTTTTCCATGGAGAGCTTGTGCGGATCGTAGGCCATGTGGTCGGCCTTGGTGTCGAGGATGGTGTAGTCGTCGCCCCGGCGAAGCTCCACGCTGACTTGGCCGTTGATGGTGGGCGCCACCCAATTGGTCAGGGCGGTCTTCAGCATCATGGATTCGGGATCGAACCATTTGCCTTCGTACAGCAGGCGACCGAGTTTTCGGCCCAGGGTGTAGTACAGATCCGTGGTGTCCTCGTTGTGGATGGCCGAGAGCAGCCGCTCGTACGCCAGGTGCAACAACGCCATCGCCGGCGCTTCGTAGATGCCGCGGCTCTTGGCGTTGATGACCCGGTTTTCAATTTGATCGCTCATGCCGAAGCCGTGGCGGCCGCCGATCACGTTCGCCTCGATGAACAGGTCAAAGCGCGAGGCGAAGCGCTTGCCGTTGATGGTAGTGGGCAACCCTTGCTCGAAGCCGAAGGTGACCTCCTCGGCGGCGATGGCTACCTCGGGCTTCCAGAAGGCCGCGCCCATGATGGGGTTCACGATGCGCATGCCCTTGTTCAGGTATTCCAGATCCTTGGCTTCGTGGGTGGCACCCAGGCAGTTGGCGTCGGTGCTGTACGCCTTTTCCGTGCCCATGCGGTAGGGCATGCCCAGTGATTCCAGATACTCGGACATTTCCTTACGCCCACCGAATCGATCCACAAACACCTGATCCAGCCAAGGCTTGTAGATGGTCAGCGCCGGATTGGTCAGCACGCCGTAACGGTAGAAACGCTGGATGTCGTTGCCCTTGTGGGTGCTGCCGTCGCTGAAGATGTTCACGCCATCCTGTTGCATGGCGCGCACGATGGCGGTGGTGGTGACGGCACGGCCAAGCGGCGTGGTGTTGTAGTACTTGCGTCCGGCGGTTCCCAGGTGGAAGGCGCCGCATTGAATGGCGATGAGTCCCTCGCGCACCAGGGCGTCCCGGCAATCCACCAGGCGCGCGGTCTTGGCGCCGTGGGAAAGCGCAGTCGGGGGAATATCCGAGGGATCGGCTTCGTCGGGTTGGGCCAGGTTGGCGGTATAGGCGAATACCTCAAGCCCGTTGCGAGCAAACCAAGCGACAGCGCAGCGGGTATCAAGGCCACCCGAGTAGGCGATACCGATGCGCGAACCCTTGGGGGGAAGACTGCGGTGGATGCGACTCATAGGCTAGCGCATAGCACGCGCGCAGGGCTTTTCGCTAGCCTGTTGCGGCCCGAGCGCGGGACGCGACGCAGATGCGCAGTTTCGCGAGGGGAGGGCAACCCGTTCGGCGACGGGCAGAGGAACACCTCGTTTGTACAAAGCGATCTTTGATATAGTGGTCAGCAGAAAGGCACAGAGTCATGAATGGTCACCAGCGGATCTCGGATGCAAAGACAGCTGCTTTTGGGGGAACATGGGCCGCGTTCGCGCCAGTGCTCGTGGCCATCGCGACGCTCGCTGCATGTTCGGGCGCGGATACGGAGCCAGTTGACTTCGTCGCCTTGGCCAACACCGCATCGGGCAAGTTGCATGGGGTCGACCAAGTGCAAGCCATGACTCTGAAAGACGGTGTGACGCATATCCGTGGCAAGGGCGTTACGCTCGGCGTGGTCGAAGGCTGCCTGCCCGGGAATCATCCGGACTTTGGCGTACCAGGCTCGCGCGGGTCATCTCGGCTCGTCTCGTGGGCAAGCTCGGTCGAGCAGAGCTACTGCGCAGTCGGCGACGGGCGCGCCCACGTCACGCACGTGAGCGGCACCATGATCGGCAACGCGGCGGGCGGTGAAGTCAACGCTCTCGGCATGGCGCCGGAAGCTGGACTGTTCGCCGCCGCGCTGGAATCACCCACGGTTTCACGCAGTGCTTGGGTGCTCCAACTTGGCCAGCGCCGAGTCGCCGCCTTGAACGAGTCGTTTGGCGAGGACCGAAGCTGCAACGTTCCCTATGCAGACCCCGCCCAGGCTGTCGATGATCTGTCACGCTCGGTTTTGGTGGTGCGCAGCGCCGGCAATCGCGGCAATCCCACGCCCGGGCAATCCTACTGCGACCTCGGTTGGCATACGCTGACAGCCGATTCGGTAGCGAAGAACGCCATCGTGGTGGGCGGGACGCTGTCCACCGATTACGACTACAGCAGCGTGTGGAAGGCAGCTGCCAACTGGTACGCCGCCTGCGCGGCCACACCGAGCGCCTGCGTGTCTGGACCCGACTACTCGCTTTGGCCGTCGAGTGCGCGCGGCCCGACCGCCGATGGGCGCATCAAACCAGATCTCGTTGCCGATTCGTTTCACTGCTCCACTTGGTGGCCGAGCGATGAGCAGCCGGGCTACGCCGCGTGCGGCGCGGAGCCGAGCGGCGCCCCCTATGGCACCGCCAACGGGACGTCGCAGGCGGCCCCCGTGGTCACCGGTATCGTCGCCTTGATCCACCAGGCCTACGCCGATCTATTTGGAGCCCGTCCCACGACGGACATGACCCGAAGTATTCTATTGCACACGAGCAGTGACCGAGGCCTCATCGGACCCGACTACTTTTTCGGTTGGGGGTCGGTGGACGCCAAGGCGGCCGTCGATCATGTCAGAAGCAGCAGCGCGAACGGGGGCACATGGCAGTCAACGCTCAGCTTGAAAGCGGGCGAAACGCGAGAGTTTCAATTCTTCATCGATACGCGGCCAAGCCCCGCCTATGCGCCCAAGGACAATAAGCTGCGCATCACTGCAAGCTGGCTCGATCCCGCAGGCTCGGGCAACGGAAAGGATTTGCTCAACGACCTGGATATCTTGGCCCTGGACCCCGCGGGCAACCCGCTTTATCCCTACAACACGCCCTACGCACTCTCGTGTCGAGCGGGCGCGTGCGACATAAATCAGGTGATGCTGCCCGCCGTGCGCACCGCCGCAAACCATACGGACAACGTCGAGCAGATCGTGGCGGACATCCCGCCCGGCAGCAATGGCGTCTACACGCTGAGGGTGAGCGCGCCGAGCGCGTACGGTTCCGGCACCGAACAGTCCGTTTCACTGGTCGCCAATCACGACGTGTTTCTGCCCTCGCCCACCGCCACCTGGGCACTGTGCGGCGCTGTCTGCGGGTCCGCGCAGGGGTGTTGTTCTGTGCAGAGCCTCGGCTCCGCCATCAGATGTGCCAACGATCGGTGCGTGCTCGCCCGTCCCATTGCCAAGAACGCGAATTTCTCTCTGAAGGTCACTGGATACTCGGAGGCCGGCCTCTACGTGGTAGAAGTTTTCGATACGCTGACTCCGGCGGGCGTCACCCTCACCGACAGTGCGTCCGTCTTCTACCAACCATGGGTCCCCCAGGCCGACGGCAAGGAAGTGAAACAGGGAAGCTCGGAAGCATCCTACCGTCTCCCTGTCAGCGGCACGTATCGCTTTCGTGGTCGTGTCCGCAATCGCGTGTCTGCCTACGTGATCGGCACACAGTCGTATCCGTCCGAGCTCGAGATCGTGGTCAAGTGAGATTCTGCCTTGGCAGAAAAATAGGGGCCGGAACGATGGTGCTCTAATTGTCGCGTAGTTCGCCGCGGGTGCTTTCGGTGACGGGAACCCCAGAGCCGTAGAGGGTCTTCGTCGCGAGGATGGCAGTGCCCGAAAGCCACACCACCAGTCGGCCGCCCGTGCCAGGTGCCACGCCGTAGGTCCATTTCCCCTGGTCTGTCGCGGTCCGGGTGCCAGTCTGCAGCACCCCCGGACGCTGGAGGTTGGTCATCTCTAGAGTGCTATGCCAGAGCTGCTTGTTTTTGAGTGCAGGCGCTGTAACAAGTCCGCCCGGCAGCGCATCTACGACAGCAGACCTGCGGGCTGCGAACGCCTGCAGCCTATTATGAGCACCGTTGACGAGACCTACCGCGTTGGCCACGATGCCTGGCTTCCAGGAGAGACCTATGCCGGGTTCGGAATTCCCTGATCGCGCGAGGCCAATGACAGGGGACGCCCGCCCGCCCACGCCAGTGCGCAGCGCCTTGAGCATCGCGTGGCGCTCGCTCCCGGTGCGCTACGGGGTGGCCGTCCTGGCAGTATTTGCGGTGGCGCTGATCCAGCGTTTCACCGTGCCGCAACAGGATCTGGCACCGTTTGTCCTGTTCTTCGCCGGCATCGCGATCGTATCGGTCTACCTGGGTCGTGGGCCGGGCCTGCTTGCCACCCTGGCCGCGGCCGCGACAGGCAACTTCTTCTTCATTCGGCCCTTTGGCCACTTCACGTTGCACGGATCGGCGCTGATCGCCACCTGTCTGTCTCTCATCTCGGGTGGGGTGGTGGCCGTCTTCTGCGGTGCCCTCCGCAAGTCCCTGGACCAAGCCAACGCAAAGGCCGAAACGCTGCGCCAGCAGGCGCTCATCATTCGCGGGCAAGCCGACCTGGCCGTTGAGGTTCGCGGCGAGCTGGCTGAAGACACCACCGCCGCGCGCATCCTTTCCTTCATTGCCCACCACCTGGGGGCCAATGTCGGCGTGCTCTACGTGATGGGCGATGCGGGCACCGCGGAGCGCGCCGCGACCTTCGCCTGTCCCAGCAGCGGCGACGGCGCCCCGCCGCGTTCCATCCAACCGGGCGAGGGCTGGGTGGGTCGAGTCGCCATCGAAGGAAAGCCAGCCTTCCTCGCGCAGGTGCCCGAGGAGCACGTGCGCATCGCGACCGCCACGGGTGAATCACGGCCGCGCCACCTGGTGATCGCGCCCCTTTTGGCCGAGGGCCGCACAACGGGGGTCATCGAGTTGGGCTTCCTGCAGTCGCCCGGCCCGGACACGCGTACGTTCATCGAGGCGCTGTCTGAGCTGGCTGGAATTTCGCTGCGCTCGGCTCGCTATCGAGCGCAGCGCCAGGAGCTGCTCAATGCCAGCGAGCGCCAGTCCCGGGAGCTGCAAACCCAGCAGGAGGAACTGCGGGTCATCAATGAGGAGCTGGAAGAGCAAAGCCGTGCCTTGCGCGAATCCCAGGCCCGCCTTGAGTCCCAGCAGGTGGAGCTGGAGCAGACCAACACGCAGCTTGAAGAGCAGGCCCAGGCGCTGGAGCGGCAGCGCGACGATCTCTCGCGGACCCAGGTCGACCTGGTCGAGAAGGCCGACCAATTGGCGCGGGCCAACCAGTACAAGTCGGAGTTCCTGGCCAACATGAGCCACGAGCTGCGCACGCCGCTCAACAGTGCCTTGATTCTGGCCAAGCTGCTGGCAGACAACCGGGACGGCAACCTCACGCCCGAGCAGGTGAAGTACGCCGCCACAATCTATTCCTCCGGCAATGACTTGCTCGTGCTCATCAACGACATTCTGGATCTATCGCGCATCGAGGCGGGGCGCTTGGAGCTGCAGGTTGAAACAGTCGACCTGGCCCGCACTGTCGCGGCGCTGCGACGCACCTTTCTCCCCGTGGCGGCGCAGAAGAATCTTTCACTCGACATGCAACTCGCTGCGGGAGCGCCGGCGTCGATTACCAGCGACGGACTGCGCATCGAGCAGGTTTTGCGCAATCTGCTCTCGAATGCCCTGAAATTCACCCAGACCGGTTCTGTGCACCTGCTCGTTTCGGACGGCCCCAGCGAATGCGTTTTGTTTTCGGTGAGCGACACAGGCATTGGCATCGCACCGGAGCAGCAGCAGATCATTTTTGAAGCCTTCCGCCAGGCCAACGGCACCACCAACCGCAGCTATGGAGGCACAGGACTCGGCCTCACCATTTCGCGCGAGCTGGCCCGTCGTTTGGGCGGCGATATCGCGGTCGAGAGCACCCCGGGTCAGGGAAGCACCTTCACCCTCACCATTCCGAAGGTGCTCAAACCCGCTGCCGGGGACGCCGCATCTGCGCTCGCCAAGCGCGCCAACGTCGTTGCATCATCGGCGCCGCGGACGGCGGCCTTACCGACGTCGCGCCCAGCGCAGCGGCGCCCGGAGGAGCAGAAGATCCCGCCAGGGGTGCAGGATGATCGCGAGCGCCTGCAACCGGGCGAACGTTCGATTCTGGTCATCGAGGACGACCATGTCTTCGCCGGTGTTTTGTGCGATCTCTTGCGTGAGCTGCGATTCCGCGCCCTGACCGCGGATACCGCCGCCGAGGGCTTGCGCCTGGCCCAGGAGTTCGCCCCCAGCGCCGTCCTGCTCGACATCAACCTCCCCGACAATTCCGGGCTTTCCGTGCTTGAAAACCTGAAGCGGAATCCTGGCACGCGCCACATCCCGGTTCATGTCGTCTCCGCCCTTGAGTACACCCAGCAGGCGCTTGAGATGGGGGCCGTGGGCTACGCCATCAAACCGGTCAAGCGCGAGCAAATCATCGAGGTGATCCAGAAGCTGGAACAGCGGCTGGCGCAGAAACTTCGGCACGTGCTCGTGGTTGAGGACGTCGCGGCCCAACGCGAGGGCATTGTGCAGCTTCTGAAAGCCGAGAACGTCAACATCGTCTCGGTCGCGACCGGTGCCGAGGCGCTGCAACGGCTGCGCGAGCGCACCTTCGACTGCGTGGTGCTCGATCTCACCCTGCCGGACATGTCTGGCTACGAAGTGCTCGACAAGATGGCGGCGGGTGAAGCCTTCTCGTTTCCCCCGGTCATTGTCTACACGGGGCGCTCCCTGGATCGTTCTGAAGAAGAACGGCTGCGTCGCTATGCCAGTTCCATCATTGTCAAGGGCGCCAAATCGCCTGAGCGCCTGCTCGACGAGGTCACGCTTTTTCTGCACCAGGTGGAGGGCAATCTCCCGGCTGAGCAGCAGCGTATCCTGCGCGAGGTGCGCAACCGCGAGGCCGCGCTTGACGGCAAACAGCTGCTGGTGGTCGACGACGACGCACGCAACGTCTTCGCCCTGGCCAGCGTGCTGGAAAACAAGGGCGCCAAGCTGCGTTTCGCCCGCAATGGCAAGGAAGCCCTGGCCGTGCTCGAAACTGCCGCGGCCCCCGGCGGCATCCCGGTGGACCTGGTGCTGATGGACATCATGATGCCCGAGATGGACGGCATCGCGGCTACGCGTGAAATCCGCAAGAAGCCTATTTGGAAGGAACTGCCCATCATCGCGCTCACGGCCAAGGCGATGCCCAATGACCGCGAAGAATGCCTGGCTGCGGGCGCCGATGACTACATCGCCAAGCCGCTCGACATCGACAAGTTGCTTTCCCTCATCAAGGTCTGGATCCCCAAGTAGAGGCGCGGGCATTGTCCGAGGAATTCGACATCGAGCTGCCGCTTCTGCTTGAGGCCATCCACCTCAAGTACAGCTACGATTTTCGGCGCTACGCGCTCTCCTCGCTCAGGCGCCGACTCGAACAGGCCCTCGAACACTTTGCTTGCCGCTCGCTCTCGGCGCTGCAAGAACGGGTGCTGCGCGAGCCCGAGGTCATGCGCGGGTTGCTTTCGCATCTGACCGTGCAGGTGAGCGAGATGTTCCGCGACCCCAGTTTTTACCGAGTTCTGCGCGAAAAGGTCGTGCCCTACCTGCGCACCTATCCCTCGCTCAAGGTTTGGGTTCCGGGCTGCGCCACGGGCGAGGAGGTCTATTCGCTGGCCATTCTTCTGCGCGAGGAGGGGCTTCTCGACCGCACGCTCATCTACGCGACCGACATCAACCCGGAGGCATTGCGCAAGGCCGAGGAGGGCATCTACGCGATCGATCGCATTGCCGAATTCAGCAAGGCCTATTGCGAGGCTGGCGGCCGCGCGTCACTGTCTGACTACTACACCGCCGGCTACAATGCGACGGTCTTTGACCGGACCCTGCGCGCGGGCGTGCTCTTCTCCGACCATAGTCTCGCCACTGACAGCGTCTTTGCCGAGGTTCAACTCATCACCTGTCGCAACGTCCTCATTTACTTTGATCGCACCCTGCAGGACCGCGCTGTGGCCCTGTTCCGCGATTCACTTTGCCGCAAAGGGTTTCTCGGCCTGGGCGCGAAAGAGACACTCACCTTCTCGGCCCATGCGGCCGACTTCGCGGACTTCGTTCGGGAAGAGCGCATCTACCAGAGGCGATGATGGAAAGAGCGACGGACACGCCCACGTTTTCTGCCAAGCGCGAGCCGCCCCATGCTGTCCTTGTCGGCGGATCCGCGGGAGCGATCGAGGTGGTCTCTCTGCTGCTGGGCGCGCTTGCCGCAGACTTCGCAACGCCCATCGTTGTGCTGATCCATTTGCCCAGACATCGACCGAGCGCGCTTGGCGGAGCGTTGCGCGGAAGGTGCCGACTGGCCGTGCGCGAGCCCGTCGACAAGGAGCCGTTGGCGCCGGCGACGGTGTATCTGGCGCCGCCGGATTATCACCTGCTCATCGACCCCGGGCCGTCGTTCGCCCTTTCGGTGGACGAGCCGGTGAACTTTTCGAAACCATCCATCGACGTGCTCTTTCAGTCGGCGGCTCACGTGTTGGGTGCTCGCTGCGTGGGAGTGCTGCTCTCGGGCGCCAGCCCCGACGGTGCGCAGGGTCTGCGCGCTATTTGGGAAGCCGGCGGTTTGGTGGCCATCCAAGATCCGGACGATGCGATCCACGGAACGATGCCAAAGGCGGGGCGCGCCCTTTGCCCGGACGCGCAGGTCCTGTCCGCAAAGGCCATCTGCGCGTGGGTGCAGCAGCTTCCGACGTGGCAAACTTCGAGCGGTCCGCGATGAGTGTTCTGCCGAAGCTACTCTTGGTTGATGACCGCCCTGAGAATCTCTTGGCGCTTGAGGCCTTGCTCCGACGCAGCGACGCGGAAGTCCTGAAGGCGGCATCCGGCAAGCACGCCCTTGAACTTCTCCTCGACCACGAAGTGGCGCTGGCCCTCATCGACGTGCAAATGCCAGAGCTAGACGGGTTTGAACTTGCGGAGCTGATGCGCAACGTGGAACGCACCCGCGAGATCCCCATCATCTTCGTGACGGCCGGGCTCCACGATCAGGCGCGCGTGTTCAAGGGCTATGAATCGGGCGCGGTCGACTTTCTGGTCAAGCCGCTCGACGCCCGCATCCTCGCCAGCAAGGTCAACGTGTTTTTGCAGATCCATCGCCAGAAGCAGCTGTTGATGGCAGCCAATGAGCAGCTGCTGGAAGCGGACCGGCGCAAGAATGAGTTTCTGGCTGTACTGTCGCACGAGTTGCGCAACCCGCTCGCTCCCATCAAGAACAGCCTGTATATTCTGGAACGCGCAGCCCCCGGTGGAGAGCAGGCGCGTCGCGCCTTGGCCGTGATCGATCGCCAGGCCACGCAACTGTCGAATCTGGTCAACGACCTGCTCGACGTCACCCGGATTACGCGCAACAAGATTCAGCTGCAGAAGCAGAGTCTTGACCTCAACCAACTCGTTCAACGCGCCGTCGAAGACAACCGCAGCCTCTTCGATCGGGGCGAGGTGGAACTGTCATGCGATTTCGCACCTGGCCCGGTCACCGTCACTGCCGATCCAACCCGGGTCGCCCAGATCGTCGGAAACCTGCTGCAGAATGCGGCGAAGTTTACCGGCGCGGCCGGGCGTGCGCATGTGTCCATCGCTGCCGAGGCCGGGCAGGCCGTGATTCGCGTGGTCGACAACGGTGCGGGCATGACCTGCGAAACGGTCGCGCGTTTGTTTCAGCCCTTCATGCAGGTTGATCAGACTCTCGACCGCAGCAAGGGCGGCCTGGGGCTTGGCCTGGCGTTGGTCAAGGGCCTGGTCGAGATGCACGGGGGCAGCATCGAAGCCCGAAGCGACGGCCTGGGAAAAGGGACCGCGTTCGTGGTCCGCCTGCCGCTTGATGGAGAATCTGCAGCCGAAACGCCGACCGCGAGCACACCAGGTCCGCGGGTTGGCCGGCGCGTTCTGATTATTGAAGACAATCTGGACGCGGCCGAAAGCCTGCGCGAAGCCCTGATCCTTGGCGAGCATGAGGTCGAGGTCGCCCACAGTGGCCCGGACGGAATCGAAAAGGCCCGTTCCTTCCGGCCCGAGATCGTTCTTTGCGACATTGGTTTGCCGGGAATGGACGGCTACGACGTAGCACGGATCGTCCGGCACGACCCGGTGTTGCGGTCCACTTTCCTGGTGGCCCTGAGTGGCTACGCCCTGCCTGAAGACATCGAGAAGGCGGCGCAGGCGGGCTTTCAGCACCACTTGGCGAAACCGCCCAGCGTGGATGCGCTGGAACGAATCCTGGCCGAGTTGCCGAACAGCCCCGACGCGCGTCCGCTTGAATGAAGTCAGACCTGCGGGAATTGTTCGGGCGCGGCTTTGCCCCACAGGGGCGCCAGCCGCCAGGATTCGCGTGCCAGTTCGACGAGAATGATGGTGAAGCCAATCAGGAGAAGGAAGCTTTGGTACGTGTAGCGTGAATCGGTCCACCCCTCGGCCAGCGTGATGGCCTGTCCCACCGCCATGGCGGCCAGCACGACGAAGACAACGGCGAAGCTGCGATTGCGCTCGGCGTTCGGTCCGGACACCGCCAACGCCAACGGTAACAGGAACACGAAGTGGCAGTAGTAGTTGGATGGGTAGAAGTAGAAGGGAATGAGCATGAGGCCAAGCAGCGCCACTTGTTCCAGGCTGCGTTTGCGGCACGCAATCAGTGCCAAGGCCGTCACAATGAGGTTGACCAGATAGAACAAGGGGCGCCGGGCCGCGAAGGTCGAGCGCTGCATTTGTTCCCAATTGTCCGGGGCGTGCCGCCGCGCAATGCCCTTGGCCGAGAAATCGGGATCGAAAGCCAGAATATTGCGCAGACCCACATTGTTGGAGCTGGGGCCGGTCGCGTGGATTTCGATCTTCTGATACCACTTGCCCCAGGAATCCCACGCGCCAAACAGGGCCGACGTGATGATGATCGAGGCAACCACGCAGACCGCGGCGCCTGTGAAGGCACGCAGGGCCGGTCGTTCGGCCGAGCGCAGCTCTGCGATCTTCGGCAGGCGTCGGTGGGTCCGCCAATAGTCAACCGCGAACCAAGCCAGGGGCACGGCCAGGAAGAACGAGGCCATGGCGGGAAACGCGCGAATCAGCCCGCCATAGGCAATCAGCGCACCTCCGAGGAATGGCCGCTTCATCTTGATGGCACAGGCCCCTAGGCCGAGCGCCACCAACCAATCCTGGCGCAAGGTCGATCCCATGAGGTTCGACCCGAAATTGTAGAAGTCGCTCGCCCCCCACAACACCGCCACATAGAGCATCACCCGCCAACCAAAAGCGCGCGCGGCAAAGAAGAAGAAGATAAGGACCAGTGCCGGATCAATGAGGCCTGCCAAAGACAGGGTCCATTCATTGGCAGGCGCGTGGCGGAAAAGAAAATACGCCGGCAGCACCCAGACCGGCGTGGCATTGCCCCCGTGGTCCGACATGCCGCCGAGAAAATCGCGATCGCCCATCGTATCGTTGAAGTACTTGATGTCGCGTTTGAACTCCTCCCAGCGTTCAGGGGAGAAGCGCGCGCGCATCTTGGGCAATTCGTCGGCCAGTTCCAGGCCCGAGCGCATCTGGCTGTCGCGCAAATCGCGCAGGTGGATGTTGGGCAGTCGGTCAGGCGTGAAATTGGGATCGTTGTCGATGTAGGCGGCCAAGCTGGCGGCGTACAACCCGTCGAAGCGCAGCTCGCGGAAGTACTTCGCCACTGGGAAGTAGTGGCGCATGTCCCAGGTATGCACCAACGTTCGCCGGCCCTTGGCATGGTCGAGGAATTGCGGCATGCCAAAGTGGTAGTAAGTGCCGAAGGCAGTCACCGCGCACACCGCCAGGGTGCCCATGACCACGACTCGGTTGGGCGGCCCGAACTTCTTGAGGAAGGCTTCCCTGATCACGACCAGCGCAGCCAGGGCCGCCACCAGGGCGCGAAGCTGCGGTTCTTGGTCGAAAAAGGGATACGCATTGGCCAGATCGGCGGCCAGCATCCACCCGGCCGCGCCGATGGCGAGCAGCAAGATGTAGGTGCCGCGCCCGAGCTTCCGGCGATGAAGCACGATGAAGATCCCCGCGAGAATCCCGAAGACAGCCACCTTGGTTGCGAGGGTGTCGGCCACCGGGACGCCGTGGCTCCGGACCACAGCAGGCGGCCAGGCGTCCGGGCATTGAGGGTAAAGGGCGATTTCGGCCACGCTGTACAGGGCGTCGCCGCCGGTGGCCGCGAGCCGAACATAACGCGCGCTCGCCTCCAGTTTCTGGCTGCGTGTGCGCATGCCGGGGCCGCCCTCGGCGTCGACCCGCCACAGCGGCTGCCAGTGCACGCCGTCCTGCGATCCTGAAAGGAAGTAGACGTCGTTGTTGTCGGCCTGAACCAGGGCGCAGCGAATCGGATGCTCGTCGCCGAGGTTGTACTGCACGAAGGATTGGCCCGAGGAGAAGCGCGACGTCACGTCGGTCAGCCACTCGTCGCCCTCATTGCTGTAGATGCCGTCGGTAAGGCGCTCGGCTTTCCTCACGCCCTCGCTGAGCATCGGCTGCTTGCCCGCGATCAGGCTTTGCGCCTGGGCGAGTGCGGCACAGGGAAGCGCGCCGGCAAGCAGAAACGAAATGGCGAAAAGAGGCGCAATTCCACGGAAGCCTCTTCGCAAGGCGGAAGTCAGGGAACTCACAGAAGCGATCTGGCACATGGCCGCCGAACGCTACGTGGGGCGCGCAATGGCGTCAACAACGGCGTGTTGACGACCCTCCGACACCGACGGGAACTACTGCTGCCTGGCGACCGCGCGTTCGAGCCGATCGCCGCGCTGGCGGGCCTCGCTGATGTACTGCCTGATCGTGGCTTCGACGGATTCGTTGAAGCGCACCTGGCCTTCGGCAATTTCGCGCAGCGCGGCCACGCCCGGCTTGTTGTCGCACTGGACCAGAGGCCTGGCGCCGCCGGAAAGCTGGCGCGCCCTGTCAGCGGCGAGGATGACCAGGGCGAATCGGTTGGGAACCTTATCCAGGCAGTCTTCTACGGTAACTCGTGCCACGGGACCTCCGAAAGGAATCGAAAAACCAATTTTATTAAGCCGCAGTTTCGTGTCAAGGGGCGGTCGCTTAATGACATGTAGGAGCCAAAGGCATTGCAAACCGGGGGCCATGATTCTAGGCTAGCAGTGTCTTCCTATCTTTCTGCGCACTCCTGGGAGGAGGGCGCCAGAGGAGTACCTAGCCATGCCGCCAGCTACGATCAATTGGAGCGATCTGGAGATCGCGTTCGAGCGCAATTCTCCTGAGCAGGAAAGCTTCCTCGATATTGAGAATGGGGATCTGCTTGCCATCGTGGAGGGTGAGCCTGACGCCGCAACCAGGCGGGCCAAGGTGGCCAACAACCCGACCCGCTACATTCGCGTGGATCCTGCGTCTTCACGCGAGCAGTACCGCTGGATGGAACGATTCGTGAATTCGGTGCAAGACCAGGCCTTGCGCGAGCGTCTCCTGGTTGCCATCGACGGCAAGGGCGCGTTTCGTCGCTTCAAGGATGTCTTGTTGGCGTTTCCAGCCGAGCGCGAACGGTGGTTCGTTCATCGTTCCGAGCTTCTGCACCTGCACATCCAAACCTGGCTCGAACACATGGAAATCCAGGTGGCAAGCCCGCCGCCCTGGGGCCAGGTGGTCGCGCATGCGGAGACGCCCGATGTGCCGCGCCTCACGCACGCCGGGGAAGCCCCGGGAGAGATTCTTCGGCGCCAGGCGCGCGATCTGCTCGACGAGATACCGGCGGCGGAGCTACCCACCGCACTCGTGTTTCTCCAGTTTCTCCGCGAGCGGGGTGCGGCGCTGCTGCTTGGCTTGAACCCGTCCGCGCCGGCTTCCTCAAGAGACCGGGAGATCCCCGAACCTGCTGACGACGAGGACTTCGAGCCGCCCAAGAAGGACGCCGCCGTCGAGTAGAATCCGCTTTGACTCCGCGTCAGTTTGGTTCACGCTTGATGAAACTGCCTGGACCGGGGAACCGGCCGGGACGGAGTGTCAATGAAGCGAACGATGTTCAAGTCCAAGCTGCACCGGGTGACGGTGACCCACGCTGACTTGGAGTACGAAGGCTCGGTCACGATCGACGAGGTTTTGATGCGTGCGGCGAACATCTTGCCCTATGAGCAGGTGAACATTTGGAACGTTACCAACGGCAGCCGCCTGGAAACCTATGCCTTGCCTGGGAAGGCCGGGTCTGGCGTCATCTGCGTCAACGGCGCCGCCGCCCGTCACGCCCACCCAGGCGACACGGTGATCATCGCGACTTTTGCCGAGGCGGCTGACGAGGCCGAGGCCAGGGCTTGGCGGCCGACCGTGGTTCGGGTGGACAGTCATAACCGCATCGTCGACTGCGATCTGGAAGACGAGATTCCGGGTCCGGCGCGTCGCTCGGTGTCCTGAACAATGCCGTCGCGTCTGGAAACGCTGCGAGCGATCGTGGCGCGGGGCGGGGCTGATCCCTTCGCCCAGTATGGCCTGGCCATGGAGCTGCGCACGCAAGGCCAGATGCAGGAGGCGTGGCCGATCTTCGAGGCGCTCTTGCACAGCCATCCCGACTACATCGCGGCCTATGGTCCGGCGGCCGACGCCTTGATCAGCCTAGGCCGCAAGCAAGAAGCCCAATCGCTCCTGCGCCAGGGAATCGAGCAATGCGAACGCAAAGGCCAATCCCACGCCCGCGACCAACTGCAGATTGCCCTAGCCGCAGTCGGGTAGAGCCAACCACGGTAGCGCCCGCCCACGTTCGCCGCACCCTCAAGCGCGCTGGTTTCGGCGAAGCCCGGGTTGGACTAAGATGTGACCCATGCCTTTGCTCCAGGTCTTCACATCGGCCCATCCGGCGGACGAACATAAGCGCGCGCATCTTCTGAAGGGACTCTCGGCCCTGGTGGCGCGGCAGCTCGGCAAGCCCGAGAGCTACGTCATGATCAGCCTGACCGCGCGCGCTGACATGAGCTTCGCCGGCAGCAGTGCGCCGGCTTGCTACGCGGAATTGAAGAACGTGGGCACGCTCGCGCCTGACCAGGTGGAGAAGCTTTCCCAGGTTCTGTGCCAGGAGTTGTCGGCCGGGTTCGGCGTTCCCACGGAGCGCATCTACATCGAGTTCACCAATGCCGACGGCGCCCTGTGGGGCTGGAACGGCGGTACGTTTGGCTAGCCACACCCGGGTGGGCTAGAACCCCCCGGGCCAACCCCATGCTTGCCGTTCTCCGACGCTACTGGCCCGTCGTGGTCGCCACTGCGGTGCTGCTGCCGCACGTGCGGTTCTTCGATTTTGTCACCGACGACGCCTACATCTCGTTCCGCTACGCGGTCAATCTGGCCGAGCATGGTCAGCTGGTATTCAACCTGGGTGAGCGGGTGGAAGGGTTCACGAATTTTCTGTGGACCGTGCTTCTGGCTGCGGGAATCAAGCTGGGTCTGGGTCCGGTGGCGACATCGCGCTTCTTCGGCGTGGCCTTTGGGGTTGGCAACCTGGTCTTGGTGGTGCGCATGTCCTTGCGCCTGTCAGGCCAACGGCCATCCGCCTGGCACCTGGTGGCGCCCACGCTTCTCGCCACCACGGGTGCCTTTGCCTGCTGGTGTACGGGTGGCCTGGAAACGCAGCTCTTCACCTTCCTGTCTTTGCTGGGATTCGAGTTGCTGCTGTCAGAGATCGCCACCCAGCGCGGGTTCGCGAGCGCCGCAGCTTTTGCTCTGGCCGCCATGACTCGACCAGAGGGAATTCTCTTCTTCGGCCTGGGCGGTTTTTTTCGTTTGCTCACGGCGGTTGGGCGCGAGCGTCGCCTGCGTCCGCGCCGCGCGGAATGGGCCTGGATCGTGCTCTTCGCCGCGCTCTTCGTTCCCTACTTCGTCTGGCGCTGGCGCTACTACGGCTGGCCTTTCCCCAACACGTTCTATGTGAAGTCGTCAGGGGGGGCAGGCACCTTCGAGCGCGGCGGCTACTACGTGCGCCGCTTTGCCGAGGACTACGGCGTGCCGTTCTTCTTCCTGCTGGCGTTGCTGGGCCGGCCAAGCGCGGCCGATCAACCGCGCCGGGATCTCTGGCGTCTGACCGCCCTGGTTTGGCTGGTCTTCGCCGCCTATGCGGTGAAGGTGGGCGGCGACTTCATGGGCCTGTACCGTTTCGTCCTGCCGGTCGTGCCCCTCGGTGCGGTGCTGGTGCAGGAATCGATGCGCCGGCTGGCGCAACGTTTGCGACCGGTGGTGGGCTGGCCCGTGTTGACGCTGGCAGTGGCGGCGGTGGCGGTGGCGTTCGTGGCTGGCAGCCTGCGTGTCAGTCGGACCGCCCGCACATTCATCGGTGCCGACAATGGGATCGACACCCCTGGCTACCTGAAGAAGTACGCCGAGGATCGCATTCCCGTCGGACAATGGTTTGGCAAGAACGCCCATCCCGACGACTTGATGACCGTGGGAGGGGCGGGCGTGATCCCGTACTACTCCGGCATACCCGCCTACGATGTCTTCGGCCTGGTCGACGCGCACATCGCCCATGACCAACACATGAGCGTGTCTAATCGTCCCGGCCACGAAAAATGGGGCAGCGACGCCTACATGCTGTCGCGCAACCCCACCCTCATCACCCACAAGTACTGCCTGCCGGGACCTTGCGGCGAGGAACACGGTTGGATTCCGACGGGCTACGAATGGGTGAACGCCGCTATCCCAGGACCGCACCCCACGACCTACAGTTTTCTAAAGCGGCGCGATCGCAGTTTTGGCGGCTATTGAATCGCCTACCGTAGGCACGCTGCGTTGCCGCGCAGGACGATGCAGCTTCGCGATGGTATGTCGCCGCCGGGCACTTCGTGGAGACGCCTGACCGGACGTGGGCGCCGTGTTTCCAGGTCCGGATCCACCGAAGCGCGCCGCAACAACACGGTGAGCGCGCTCGGAAACGCCAGGGAGTTGTTTCCCTGGGACGAGGCGTACGCGACTGCCACTGCCATGATCCCATCCTGGAGATCTCGCCAGCGCCGTCAAATTTTTTCTTCTGCACGCATCTCAGCAGTTTGGTCGCGCCCAAAGGGTCGATATAATGTCACCATGGCCGGTCAGCTCTTTGATGTGTTCGTGGTGGGTTCGGCCGATCCCAGCCCGGCGGGCGAGACGCGCCTGGCTTCGGCGCTTTCGTCGAAGCACGGCGTGCCGTTGGCCACGGTGACCAAGGCGATTTCCGCCAAGAACCTGCGCGCAGGTCAAAGCCTGGATCAGGCGCAGGCGCAGGCTCTGGTGCGGCAGCTTCAGGGGATGGGCGCTGTGACTGTCATCCGGCCGGCGGCTGGCCCGCCGCGGGCGCCATCGCCGGCTGCCCCAGACGGGCGAAGCGCGACCTCGCCCACACCCCCGGCCATGACGGCGTCACGAGGCGATCTCCAGGCCACCGCTCCTGCGCCAGGCGGGGCTCCATCGGCCTCGCCAGGTTTTGGGCCACCTCTTGTTGTGCCGACCGAGTCCGGCTCGGCCAATGGCTCGCTTTCACCTCTGCAGGCTGCCCCCCAGACTGGTTCCAGCCGCGGCTCGTTGCCACCGATGGCCGACCAATTCGCGCCTCCCCATTCGCTCACGCCGCGGCCGGCCAGTGGGGCGTGGCTTGCGCCGCCGCCCGCGGGATCGCCAACCGGCCGTTCGCGGGCCACGCGCACGCCGCCGCCGCTTGGCCAACAGACGAGCCCAGTGCCTGGCACCGATGTCTTTCGCACGAGTCCCGTGCCGGGAACGGATTCGCTCAGCCCCGACCTGGCGGCGGGACCCAGACTGCAACTTGCGCGTGGTGATTCCATGCGGACGTCCGACGATGCCGTGCCGACTCGATCCGATCCAGGGGCTGGCAGCCTGCGCGACATCGGCGTCAAGGGGGCGTCAGGCGTCGCCATGGACGAGGATCCCAGGAATCTCAACCTGGTCAGGTGCGCGCAGCACGGCCTGTACTACGACAAGGCCAAGGCCTCGGGCTGTCGCAAGTGCATGTCGACGGCCCGCGAGGTGGCCATGGGTTTCGAGAGCCGCAACGCCCCCGCGAGCCTGAAGGTGGCAAACCTGCGCGACCAACCGGCCAAGCGGGCTTTCATCGGACTCGGCGTGGCTTTCGTCTTGGGCCTGCTGCCGGCGGCGTACTACGCCTTCGGCCCCGGCGCGGCTGATGCTCGCGAACTGCGCGTGCGCCAGGAAGTTCTCTCGCGCCAGCCCGGCACCGAGGACATCCTGCACCAGTTTGACGATCTCGACGTGCAGGTCAGCCAGGCGCGCGACCGTTCGATGCGCAACATCGCCTTGGTGTGGGCCGCCACGTCGATGGCCGCGATGGTAGGCTGGTACAAGGTTACGTAGCAGTGATCGGATCGGTTATTCGCTGGGGAGGGGGTCGCCGCGGTCGAGCGCTTCGTCCCGTTTGCGCCGGGCCCGCTCGATCATCCAGACCACCACGATCGACACGTTGTAGAGAATGAAGATGGGCGCTGCCAGCAGACATTGGGTGAAGGGATCGGTGCTGGGCGTGAGCACACCACCCAGAACCACGGCCAAGACGATGGCGTAGCGGTTGAACTTGAACAGGCCGCGGCTGGAAATGAGACCGATCCAACCCATGATGGACAGCACGACCGGCAACTCGAAGGCGACGCCACAACCCGCCAGGGTCAGCATCTGAAAGTTGGCCACTTCGTCCATCATGATCATCGGGGCGAGATGGAAGTCCACGCCGCTCGGCAGGGTGGTGAGCAACTTGGTCAGGAAGTAGGCGGCTGGTTCGCACAGCACGAAGTAGGCGAACACCGAGCCGCCAGCGAAACAGATCGCGGTCGCTCCCGTGATAATGGCGGTGAGCCGCTTCTCTTTCCGGTACAGACCCGGCGCCACGAATTTCCAAAGCTCCCAGAACACAAACGGGCCTGCGATGATGATGCCGCCAATCATGGCCAGCTTCATGTAGACCCAGAAGGGCTCGGTCAGGCTCTTGGCGTAAAATGCGAGGCTGTCGCCGGCCTCTTTAGGCAGGGCGGCCTTCATTCCCCTGCGCACCGGCCGAGTCAACCAGTCGAAATATCGCTCGACCAGAATGAACGAGCCGATCATGGCCACCAGAAATGCGATGCCGGCGTTGCGCAGGTGTGAACGCAACTCGGACAGGTGTTCGAGCAGGCTCATGCGCTTGCCGTCCAAACCTTCCCTGGCGGTCGGGCCGGGTTCCGGCGGCGGTGAAGGGGAGGGCGCGGCAACGGGTGGCGAAACGATCGTGGGTGCCGGGGCTGGCTCAGCAGGCACCATGTCCGTCGGCGCTCCCGAAATGATGGTCTTGTCGGACGATCCGGCGTCTTTCTGTGCTGGCATGCTCCGCTAGCCTTTCTTTCGCGGCAACGGGGGCGGGGAGGGGCGAGGCGAGGTGGCGCCGCCCTGGCCGGCCCACGGCGGCGGGAGCTGGCCGGTGGCCGCGCTTCGCAATGATGACGCTGGCACCGGGGGCGGACGCCTGGGCAGAGGAGGCAGCGGTGGCGCGACCAGCACTGGCTCGGGCGTCAAACTGAGAATCTCGGGGGTCGGAGTAAGCGGGGGCCGGTTGGCGTCGGGCGGTGGGTTCATGACCATGGTCATGCCCGTAACCACCGCGCCGCCCGGGGCCGGGCGCGCCGGCTCGACCTTGGCCGCCGCCGCCGCGGCCTCACTGGCCAGGCGCTTCTGCTCCGCCTCTGTCTTTGCCTTGCGTTCCTGGTCCTCGCGCTCGGCGCGTTTCTTCGCGGCACTTTCGTCGTCGCGGCGCTTCTGCTCCTCGCGCTCGGCGTTCAGGCGAGCGGCCTCTTTCTGCGCTCTCTGCTCGGCTTCTTCGCGCGCCTTGCGTTCCTGGTCTTCGCGCTCGGCGCGTTTCTTCGCGGCGATCTCGTCGTCGCGGCGCTTCTGCTCCTCGCGCTCGGCCTTGCGTACTTCGGCCTCTGCCTGGGCCTTGCGTTCGGCTTCTTCGCGCGCCTTGCGTTCCTGCTCTTCGCGTTCGGCGCGTTTCTTGGCGGCTATTTCGTCGTCGCGACGCTTCTGTTCCTCGCGCTCGGCCTTGCGTACTTCGGCCTCTGCCTGGGCCTTGCGCTCGGCCTCCTTCTTCGCCTTGCGCTCCTGCTCCTCGTGCTCGGCGCGCTTCTTGGCGGCGATTTCGTCGTCGCGGCGCTTCTGCTCCTCGCGCTCGGCGCGCAGCCGATCGGCTTCCTTCTTTTCCTTGCGCTCCTGCTCCTCGCGTTCGGCACGCTTCTTGGCAGCCTGCTCTTTGTCGCGCCGTTTGCGTTCCTCGCGCTCGGCGCGCAGCCGTTCGGCTTCCTTCTTCGCCTTTTGCTCCGCCTCCTCTTGTTCGGCGCGTGTTTGGGCGGCCAGCTCTTCTTCTCGACGCTTCTGCGCCTCTTGCTCGGCCTTCAGCCGCTCAGCCTTCCGCTGCGCCTTGCGTTCCTGTTTCTCGCGCTCGGATCGCTTCCTGGCGGCTCGCTGCTCTTCGAGTCGATTCGCCTCGTTCTGCTCGGACTGCCGCTCGGCAGTCACGGCGCGCGCCTTGCGCTCCTGCACTTCGGTCTCGGCGCGCTTCTTGTTGGCCTCCTGCTCGTTGCGACGTTTCAGTTCCTCAGGGGGCAGAGCGCGGTCCTGTTCTTCGCGCTCGGCGCGCTTCCTGTTGGATGCCGCTTCGTCGCGCCGCTTGAGTTCCTCGGGCGGAAGCGTAGCCGCATCGCGCAGCTCGGCCAGCGGCCCGCGCACAATATCGTCGAGCCCGATCTCGCTCTTGATGTCGGCTGCCGCCTTGCGCACCTCGCGGATGGCCTTGCCCAGCCCCGCTGCGATCTCCGGGAGCATCTTCGGCCCAACGAAGATCAACGCAACAAAGAGGATGACGAGGATCTCCTGGAAGCCGAGGTTGAACACGGTGAGTGTTTCTAGATCGGAACCACACGGAGTTCCATACTGGAAACGGCAGCAACCAGTCAGTTACTTCGGACAGGCGGGAACTTGTGCTAGCGATAGGGAGTCAGGACGCCAACCCGTGACCAGACCGCCCCAACAAAGGCCTCGCTACATCGCGGTGGAAGGCCCCATCGGCGTGGGCAAGAGCAGCCTGGCCGAGATCCTGGCCGAGAGCCTGGGCGCGCGCCTGGTGCGCGAAGACCCGGGCGGAAATCCCTTCCTGGCTTCCTTCTACCGCGACCCGCAGCGCTATGCCCTGTCGGCGCAGCTCTTTTTCCTGCTGCAGCGCTATGGCCAGCAGACTGACCTGGCCCAGGGTCACCTGTTCGAGCGGGGCGGCCTGGTCGCCGACTACCTTTTTGCCAAGGATCGCCTCTTCGCCAGCCTGACCCTCTCGTCTGACGAGCTGGCGCTCTACGACCGCGTCTACCAGTCGTTGCGGCCGCGGGTGGTGGCGCCCGATCTGGTGGTGTACCTGCAGGCGCGCGCCGACGTGCTTCTGGCGCGGGTCGAGAAGCGCGGACGGCCCGAGGAGAAGCCCATCCGCCGCGAGTACATGCGCGAAGTCGCCAAGGCCTATTCGGAGTTCTTCTTCGCCTACAACGAGAGCCCGCTACTGATTGTGGATGCCTCGGAGATCGATTTCGTGGGCAACCCGGAGGACCGCGCGGCCCTGCTTGAAGTAATTTCGCAAACTCGTGCCGGCGTCAACCATTGGAGCCGGCGGTAGACCCCGCGGCAAGCATAGCCAAGCCGCGCGGCGCCTAGCAGAAGGCCCTGGCCCAGCCAGTCGACGAAGGGTGGCCGACTATGAAGGGGCTTGGTGGTCAAGGGCAGATCTATCGCTATCACGTCTTTTTTTGCGACGTGGTCGCGCGCGGATGGTGGGTCCCGGTCGAAAGGGTGAGTCGCGGGTTGTCTCGATCG
>Ga0265316_10000294_pt1 | contig 56341 bp, 41 predicted proteins | sample 4522metaG_FD_202092 | JGI IMG/M metagenome (GOLD analysis project Ga0265316, IMG submission 202092) | Rhizosphere microbial communities from Carex aquatilis grown in University of Washington, Seatle, WA, United States - 4-5-22 metaG | ecosystem: Host-associated > Plants > Roots > Rhizosphere >... | reverse complement strand
GTGGTGGAGGGGGAAGGATTCGAACCTTCGAAGCCAGTGGCGACAGATTTACAGTCTGTTCCCTTTGACCGCTCGGGAACCCCTCCGAAACAAGTCCTATCCGACGATGCACCCGGCCGTAAGTGCGAACCGAACGCTTCGTTATCTTTTCATTAGATCCCATGGTATCTGCGGAGCTGGAGATGGGAATCGAACCCGCAACCTGCTGATTACAAATCAGCTGCTCTGCCGTTGAGCTACTCCAGCACCGGGTTTTCATCAGATGTCCTGTGATTTCGCCTAGTTAGTTAGTCTCGCCTTGTGGGTGCAGCTGTCTCCTCCGCACGCAGAGGCGCGAACGTATATGTCGGGATGGCAGGCCTGTCAAGCAGAATCCGGGCCGAAAGTCCTTGATTCGCTTGCAGGTCGTGATGCCGAGCGCTATTCGGTGCTACAAGACGTGCCGCCGCAGGGCATCGCCTTCGCTCGGAGCTGACTCCTTGGGCGACTCGCCGCCTCGAAAGGGAGCCTGCGGCACTGGGGGCGGCGGCGCCGCTTTGCTGGGTGCTGGCGAGGGCGACTTGCCCGCGGGAATATCCTCGGTCGCTCCGGGCAGCTTGGGATCGAGCAGCCTGAGCAGCTTGGCATAGGCCAGCTTGCTCTTGTCCGCCCATTCTGTGCTAACCCCGAGGCGTTCAATCATGAGCAGGTTCTCGCGCTGCCAGCGCAGCGACTTCTCAAGCAGGATCCGGATCTTCTTGTGCAGCTCTTCCTGGTAGATGGTGCGAGCCTCCGCATCCAGCTCGGGTGGCACTGGCACGCTCATGAACGCGTCGAAGAGTTCTTCGTAGAGCGACCCGACCTGGAATCCGGCGGCAGAGGCCCAGGCCGGATTGCCGAACTTGATGGTGTCGATGTACGCACGCTGCGCGGTCAAGAGCAGGTGCGCCTTCTCCTCTAGATCCTTGTCCAGCTGCGCTTCGGGAAGCCGCAGGGCCGCCTTGCGAAAGCGAATGTGGAAGACCTGACCAAGGTGATACTGCGAAAAGGCAAGGTAGAAGTCGGTGGAGAGGCGCTCTTCACTTTCGATCTTCTGCTTGTAGACCATGGCTGCCCGGAAGGTCTTCTCCGCGGTGTCCAGGTCGTTCAGGTTGAACTGGGCGAAGCCACGGCGAGCGATGGCCTCGATGCGATCATCCGCGTTCAGGTCATTCCGTTCGAGGACGCGGGCAAAGACCTCGGCAGAGGCTGGCCAGTTGTTTTCTTCGGCGTAGCAAGCGCCGAGCTGAAACAGCGAGTCCTTCGCATCGGGGTGGCTCGGGTACTTCTCTATCAGGCCCTTGAAGGAATCGATGGCCGCGGCCCAGTCCTTCTTGCCGATCTGAGCAAGGCCGAGATTGTAGAGCGCCGGCCTCGCATAGGGCGATTCGGGAAAGCTCTGGAGCAGCTTGCCGTAGACCTTCACGGCATCGTCGTATCGCTTTTCTGATAGTGCCTTCCCGGCGTGCTCGAACAGTTCGGGGGCGTCGTAGGCATCGATGTGGATGCCGTCGGCGTCGCTGGTGGCCTCGATCTTGATGGGATCCATGTCGAGATGAACCACCGGCTCGCCGCCCGGCTGGCCAGGCTTGGTTTGCTGCCCCGTGCTGGCACATCCGGCGGCGAAGCCAAGCGCGAAAAGTGGCAGCAAGGATTGCACTCGAATTGATTCTTGGTTGGTCTTTGTCATGGTGCCCCCTGCCAGTATGGACAACACACCCCTCGGCTGGGTTCCAGGCTATCTTGACGTGCGAAGGAGTGAGTTTGAAAGATAATCGCCCGATGGTGCCCTTGCCTCCTCGCCAGCTCTTTTCCGCCGAGCAAATCGCCGCTCGCGTAGCCGAGCTGGGCCAGGAGATCGCCGCCACCTTGCCGGCGGGCCCCATCCACGTCGTCGGAATTCTGCGCGGGGCGTTCATCTTTCTCGCGGATCTGGTGCGCGCGATGGATCGGGACGTCCGCTGCGATTTTCTCGCCGTGCGCAGCTATGGTTCGGCCACCGAAACCTCGGGCGTCGTCGAGATCACGCACGATCTGACCATGCCCATCGCCGGACAACACGTCCTGGTGGTGGAAGACATCGTCGACACGGGACTTACCCTTCGCCATCTCCTCGACCTGCTCGAAACCCGTCGCCCGGCCAGCGTGCACGTCTGCGCCTTCCTCAACAAACCCTCCCGCCGCCGCACCCAGGTGCCGCTGCACTTCGTCGGTTTCGAGATTCCGGATCTCTTCGTGGTGGGCTACGGCCTCGACCACGATCAGCGCTACCGAAACCTCCCCTACCTCGGCGTCATCGAATGACGGCTGAAAGGTTCCCATGAGACGCGCCATCATTCTTCAGCATCTCGATCGCGAAGGACCTGGATTCATCGCGGACCTCTGCCAGCAGCGGGGACTTGGCGTGAGCATCGTGCAACTCGATCGAGGGGCGTCCGTGCCTGCTGCCCTGGAAATCGGCGACGTGCTCGTGGTCATGGGCGGATCGATGGGCATCGCGAACATCGCCGATGCCCGCTACCCGTTTCTCGCTCGCGAGGTCGAGCTTCTGCGCCAGGTTCTCGCGAAAAAACAACCTGTGCTGGGCGTGTGCCTGGGCGCGCAGCTCCTGGCCCACGCGGCCGGCAGCCGTGTGTATCCGAATCAATGCCCAGATTCGCTCGGGGTTCTGCGGCCCTGGCGCGAGGTCGGATTTGGAGAGGTCACGCTCCTTGGATCTGAAGATGAACCCTCGCTGGTCGGCCTGCCCGAGAGGATCCCAGTGCTGCACTGGCACGGGGACACCTTCAACCTTCCAGCCGGGGCGGTTCGACTTGCCCAAAACGATGTGTGCGCAAACCAAGCCTTCCGCATCGGCCGGCACGCCTTCGGCCTGCAATTCCACGTCGAGACCGACGCGACCCTGGTGCGCGCTTGGGCCGAGGAGGATTCAGCCTTCGTTCGCAGCGCGCTCGGCCCCACCGGCCCGGCCAGCATCGTGGCCATGTGTGAAAAGGCCGTGCGTGAAATGCGCGGGACGGGCGAGCACCTGATCGGAAACATCCTCGACGAAATGCTAGCCATCGCGGATTAGGGACTTCAAGACGCAGCGGGAGCGCAAGGGTAACACTTCTGTTCTCGGCCGGTGTTCTGCTAGGAGAGAGCCCGCATGGCGGTGGACATCGAAACCTTCTACAGGAGCCACGGACCCATGGTCCTGCGCAGGTGTCGCCGTCTTTTGCGGGACGAAGCGAAGGCGGTGGATGCCATGCACGATGTATTTGTTGAAATTCTGCGACGCAAGGATTCCCTGGACGCGAGTTCGCCCGCGGGGCTGTTGCTCACCACGGCGACCCATGTCTGCCTGAACCGGCTGCGCAGCGAGCGGCGCAAACCCGAAGATCGCGACGACGAGATGCTGTTCCACATCGCCGCCATGGAAGACACCGCAAGCGCCGAGAGCAGAACCCTGGCTGGCCGAATCCTCGACCGCCTGTTCAGCGGACAGCCCGAGTCCACGCGGCTCATCGCGGTCCTTCATTACGTCGACCGGCTGACTCTCGAAGAAGTGGCCGGCGAAGTCGGAATGTCCGTGTCCGGTGTACGCAAACGCCTGCGCACCTTGAAAGAGCGACTGCCAGCCATGCCGGGAGAAGCGTGATGTCCGCGACGACTGAAAGGGTTCCCGACTGGCTGCTCGAACGCTTGGCCGCGGGCGAACTGCCGCAAGCTCAGGCCGCGGAGCTGCGCGAACGCCTGAAAGCGCAGGGCGAAGAGCACCGTCTGTCCGCGCTTTCTGCTTCCAATGCGGAAATGCTGTCGGCACTGCCGCCGGAACGAATCGTCCCGGCGATCGAACGGCGAGCAGCCATCTCCGCCGACCGTGCCCGACCGGCCGCGGCCCGCCGCCTGCGGCCCGTGTGGGCTTTGTCCGCGGTCGCAGCGTGCGCCGCCGGCTTGGCCGTGATGCTGGTCGTTCGCAACCCTGGGACCGGCACAAAAATACCGACGGACGAGGTGCCGCCCGAGATCATCGGCGTCAAGGGCGATGTGAAACCAGTGTTGCGCATCTATCGCAAAACGGCTTCCGGTTCGGAGCTTCTGCGCGCGCACGCGTCCGTCCATCGCGGCGACACTCTGCAGATACGCTACCTGGCCGCGGGCAAGCGTTTCGGGGTCATCGCTTCCATCGATGCCCGCGGCCAGATCACGTTCCATCTGCCGGAAGCGCCAGGATTGGCCGTTGCCCTAGACCGCGACGGCGAACGCGCCCTGCCTCACGCCTATGAACTCGATGATTCCCCGGGATTCGAGCGCTTCCTGTTCGTGACCTCGGACGCCGCGTTTGCGACGGCTGAGGTTGTCCAGGCGCTGAAGAGCGGCGCCGCCCTGCCGGCCTCCCTGATCTCGTTCGAATTGCCCTTGAAGAAGGAAACGCCATGAAACGCGCCATGCTCCTTGGTGCCATCGTTGTGGCTGCCACCTCACAGGCTCGGGCCAGCGAGCCCTCCCCCGACGCCACGACCATCCGGCGCTTCGCCCTGGTGGCTTCGTCCAACGACGGCGGCCCCAACCGTACCCGCTTGCGCTTTGCCAATTCCGACGGCGAATCCATCGGCCGCGTGCTCGCCAACCTGGGCGGCGTGCGCGAGGGCGACCTCATCATGGTCGGCGACGCCACACGGACCAGCCTGACCCAAGCCTTTGCCGAGCTGAAAAAGCGCATCGCATGCGAGGCGCGCCCCCAGCTGCGCCGCGAGGTCTTCGTCTACTACTCGGGACACTCCGACGAAGAGGGACTTCTTTTGAGCGGCGAGCGCGTGACCTACCGCGAGCTGCGTCAGTGGATCGACGCCGCGGGCGCGGACGTGCGCATCGCGATTCTCGACTCCTGCGCTTCCGGTTCGCTCATCCGGCTCAAGGGCGGCGTCCATCGCGCGCCCTTCCTCAGCGACGTTTCCACGCAGGCGCGCGGGCACGCCTTCCTGACCGCCAGCTCCGCCGACGAAGCCGCGCAAGAATCCGACCGCGTGGGCGCGGCCTTCTTCACCCACTACTTGCTCTCGGGCCTGCGCGGCGCCGCCGACGCCAACCACGACCGCCGGGTGACCCTGAACGAGGCCTACCAGTTCGCCTACAACGAAACCTTGCAGCGAACCGAAACCTCGCGCGCGGGCGCTCAGCATCCGGCCTACGACATCCAGCTGGCGGGCACCGGCGATTTGGTGATGACGGATCTGCACACCTCGGCCTCGCACCTCGTGCTCGCTCGCGACCTGGCCGGCCGCGTCTACGTGCGCGACAGCGCCGGCCGTTTGGTGGTCGAACTAAGGAAGGAGCCCAACTACCCAATCGAACTGGGACTTGAGGCCGGAACCTACCGCGTGGTGCTCGATCGCGACGGCAGCATCTTCGAGGGTTCGGTTCAGCTTTCCGCCGGTGGCCGGGGCGACGTGGCCATCACTGACCTCGCGCCGGTCGCGCCCCTGGTCAGCGTTCGCCGCGGCGATGAACCCGCGGAAGCAACACCTGGGCCGTCGCCAGTCAACGGCCCCACCGTCGCAACAGCCACCCAGCCCCACCACTACCGCTGGGTCGGCTTGGATTTCGTGCTGGCACCGGGGTACCGCATGTCCGGAGACACGGGCCAGCCCGTCGAGCACGGCTTCGTTCTGGGTATCGTTGGCCACTCCGACCGCGTGCACGGGGCGCAGGTTTCGCTGGCCGGAAACATCGCCCAGGACGGTGTCGCGGGTGCACAAGTGGGTTGGGCCTTCGCCCTGAGCTACGGTCCGGTCATCGGCGCGCAGGCCGCTGGCTACAACATGGCCATGGGCGGACTTCACGGCGTTCAAGCCGGCTGGATTGCCAGCGTCGCGATTGGCCCCGTTCGCGGTGCGCAGGTCAGCATGATCAACATTGCCAAGGGTTCTCTGCACGGCGTGCAGGTGGGGCTAGCCAACGTGGAGAAGGGCGACCTCGACGGCGCCCAGATCGGGCTCGTCAACGTCGACAAGCCAACGAGCGAATCGCGCGGAGCCCAGGTGGGCTTGGTCAATGTCACAAGAGGAACCGGAGAGCGAGTTGCCACCAGCGTGGGCCTGGTGAACGTCGTGCGGAAACAGAAAGGCGTGCAAGTCGGACTGGTCAACGTCGCCGACGAAGTGGACGGCGTGCAAGTCGGGCTGGTCAGTGTCGCGCGCAAGAACAGCGGCGCCTCGTTCGCGCTCCTGCCGGTGGTGCTCGACGGTGACAATCGCTTGACCATGGGATGGAACAGTACCAGCGCAGCAAATCTCGGATTCAAGCTCGGCACGCGACGCTTCTATGTCGCCGCCGGCATGGGCATCACGCGCGACACTGATCAGAACGGCAGCCGCTACTACACAGGTTCCTTTGGCTTCGGTGGCCATCTCATTCCGCGCGGCGGTCGCTTCTTTCTCGATCTCGACGTGATGACCACAAACTTCTTCCAGACGTCGAACGACCGCTCTGTCAATCGCTGGCAAAACAACCTTCGTCTTCAGGCCGGTTTCGCCATTGCCAAACACCTCGCCATCGTTGCAGGACCAACGCTCAACGTGCAACAAGCGGAAGGCAACGACGATCGCCGTCCGCACAGCGTGGCCTTCGCCGAGCAAGTTTGGACCAGCGGCAGCACCACAGTGCGCATGTATCCAGGCCTCACCGCCGGGCTTGAATTCTAAGTTTCTTGGCCAGCGGCACATCCGCTGGTGGCATGTTCATCTCAAGTAGACGTCGGCGTGGCACCCAGACAATGGCCGCCACCTGGCGTGCCTGCGGGCTGCCACGCGTGATCGTTGTTCGATACACGGGCATGATCAAATCGAAGTCGGGGTACGGGTGATACACGAGATCCAGTATCTCGCCGACCCGAACTGTGCAGCCAAGCTCCTCGCGAATCTCGCGCACCAGCGCCGAGGCCAACTCCTCACCCGGCTCGACCTTCCCGCCAGGGAACTCCCAGGCCAACGGGAACGATTGGTCCGCCCGGCGCTGGGAAAGCAACACACGACCTCGACGCTCGATGAAGGCGGCAACGACGAGCAGCCGCCGGCGACTGGCAGCCTCAGGCCTGCGCTTGGCCGCCACCCGTCCGGGCCTCGATTAGTTCCAAGAGCTCGCGCAGCTGGAAGGGTTTGTTGATGCAGGCGATGTTGGGGTCTTCGAGAAAACGCCGAGCCTCGGCCGAAAACGCCCCGCCGGTGATGAAGATGAAACGCTCGGCCAGCTCCGGCCATTGCTGTTTGACCGAGGCATAGAGTTCAACGCCCGACATGTCCGGCATTTGTAGGTCGCACAGCACCACATCGAACTGGCGATCCTGCCCAAAGCAGCGCAGGGCCTCGCGCGCGCCCAGCTTGGTTTCGATGTCGTGATGGGACACCAGCATGCGCTGGAACGCCTTGAGCAGCAGCGCCTCGTCGTCGATGGCCAACACGCGCCGACGCTGGATGGCCTTGAGCGATGAAACACTGCGAGTCTTGGTCTGAGGAATCCCGACCGCAGCGGGCAGGCGCACGCGAAAAATCGCCCCACGCCCGGGCTCGCTTTCGGCTGTCAGATCACCCCCTGCGCGGCGGACAATGTCGAGCGAGATGGGCAGACCAAGTCCCGTGCCCAGCTCGGGCGGCTTGGTCGTGAAGAAAGATTCGAAAATGCGTGGCATGATCTCGGGAGGGATGCCAGGACCGTTGTCCTCGATCTCGACGATCACGGTCCCGCCTTCGTCGCGGCTACGCACGTACAAGCGATTGCGCCGTGGGTGCAGCTCGGCCAAGGCGTGCGCGGCGTTGAGGAGCAGATTCAGAAAAACCTGTCCCAGGCGGGCGGCGCTGGCACGGACCATCTGGTTCGAGCGCAGGCTCCGCTCGACCGTGGCCCGGTAGCGCAACTCACTTCGCAGCATGGTCAGCGCCGAGTCCACCGCGCCGTTGACGTCGGAAAGCGCGTTGGCATCGTCGTCGATGCGCGAAAACGAATGCAGGTCGCGGGCGATGCGATGGATGCGCGCCATGCCTTCCTTCGATTCCTGCACGACCGTCATGGCGTCGAAGAGCTGATTCGCCAGTTCGCCGTGGCTGGCATACACGTTATCCGCACGCAGCGACTCATCCACTTTGCGCAGAATTCCGGCCAGGGAATCCACGTTGGCCAGAACGAAGGAGGCCGGGTTGTTGATTTCGTGGGCGACCCCCGCGGCCAGCATGCCGATGGCAGCCAGCTTTTCCGACTGCAACCGGCGCAGCTCGCGATCCCGCTCTTCGGTGACGTCGCGAACGTAAACCAGCGCCCGGCCACCCGCCGCGGGATTGGCTCGCACATCAAGCTGCCTGCCCTTCCAGGTCAGGGTGCGGCTGTGCTCGGCGTTTTGTCGAATCGCCTCGCGGGCGATCTCGGCCAAGGACTCGGAGATGCTCCTGCCCACGCCATCCTGGCCATCGCTGCCGGGCCGAGGGTGCGGCGTAGGCGGCGGCTGGTCGAGAAGACGGCGGCCGGCCGTGTTTTCGATCAGGACCTCGCCGTCGGCGTCGAGCAGAAGCAGGCCGTCTTGGAAGACGTCGAAGGTCTCGCGAAGGGCATCGCGCTCGATGCGCAGTTCACCGGCCAGCCCTTCGAGCTGGCGCGTGCGTTCCACCACTTTCTCGGCCAGCTCGTGGTTGTGGCGGTGGACCTCGTCCGCTTGCGCCTTGGTTCGCAGCACGGCGTGGATGCGAGCCATGATCTCGATGGCATCGATGGGCTGCACGATGAAATCGGAGGCGCCGCTTTCAAGTCCGCGCTTGCGATTCTCGGCTTGCTGGCCGGGCTCGGCGAGCAGGATAACCGGAAGGCCGCCGGTGCGTGCGTCGGCCTGCAGACGCCGGCAAACCTCGAAACCATCCGCCTCCGGCAAGTCGGTGTGAACCAAGACCACGTCGTACGCCCCCTTGGCCGCCTCGCGCAGCGCTTGGTCAGGCCGTGCCACGGCAAACACCTCGTGGCTGCTCTGCGCACGCACGGCCGCAATCACCGCAGACTGCTGTTCGCTGTCCTGTGCGACAAGCAGTATGCGAGCCATCGCGATGCTCGCGCGCTTAGGCCGTGCCCAGACGTGTCTGCCCCGCCGCCTCGGGCGAACGCGGCACCGTGAAGCTGAACTTCGATCCGGCCCCGACCGTGCTGGTGGCCCACAGATCGCCGCCCATACGAATGATCAGACGACGGCTCAGGGTCAGCCCCAGGCCACAGCCGGCGGAATCCTTCCCGTTCGGCTCGCCCTCGCCCTGAAAGAAATCCTCGAACAGCCGCGGCAACTGCGTCCCCGGAATACCGACCCCGGTATCGACGACGTGAATCGCCACCGACCTATCATAGAGCTCGGTCGAGATGGTCACCTGCCCTCGCTCGGTGAACTTGATGGCGTTGGCAACCAGATCGGACAGGACCTGGAAAAGCCGAGCCGGATCCGCCAGAACCTGCGGCAGGACGCGAACCGATGGCTCAACCACCAGACCAAGGCCCTTAGCTCGCGCGGCGGATTTCTGCGTGCGCGCCACCTGCTGGATAATCTCATCGAGACTGAGCGTCTTCGGACGAAGCGCGAGATCGCCCCCTTCCAGGCGCAGAAGATCGACATAGTCGCGCAGTCGCCGCGCCGTCGTCGCGGCATTCGCGGACAAGAGCTCGATCGACTTGCGCTGCTCTTGCGAAAGCTTGCCGCCCGAACCATCGAGCAAGCGCTGGTACGTGGCGATCGATTCGTCGATCGGCGCCGCGACCTCATCAATGAGTCGATTCAGGATGAGTGAGATTTTCGAACCACCCTCCGAGTAGGCGACCTGCTCTTGGGTTTTTCGAAGACGCTTGGACAGTGACATTGATTCGTTGCTCATGATTTCCCGTCTGGAGCGCCATTATCTTTCGAGCGCTGGCAGTCTTTCAACACCGAACATCGTGGCAACGAGAATTTCGCTCTACCTGACACACATTGGCACACAGGAGTCGAACGCCACGGCTCGGTGTATATTCCTTGTAATGTATTCGGTTCGTGAGGTCTGCGCGGTACTCGGGATCAGCATCGCGCGCTTGCGATCCTACTTCCGCTCTGGCCTCGTGGTCCCTTCCCGCGACGAACGCGGCCAGATTCGCCTGTCTTTTCAAGACCTGGTATTCCTGCGCAGAGCCGAAGGACTGGTCGCGGAGCGAATTCCGCCTCGACGCGTTCATGTCGCCTTGCGAGCCCTGGCCGAACGCTTTCCCGACGGAGCCGCCGCCGACTTGCGCCTGCATGGCGAGGGAACGCACGTGGTTGTCGACGACGGCAACATGCGCTGGCATGCGACGTCGGGGCAAACGCTCTTCGATTTCGGCGAGCGTTCCGTCGGCGATGCAGGGGCCAGTATCACGCCGCTCGCCCACAAGAGGCCCGCCCACGAGTCAGCCTCTGGCGCAACCCTCACGGCGAAGGACATCTACGCGCGGGCGTGCGCCCTAGAGGAAACTTCACCACAAGAAGCCGAAACCGCCTATCGAAGTGTCCTGGAACGCGAGCCGGAATTCGCCGACGCCCATGTGAACTTGGGCCGAATCCTTCATGAATCCGGCGATGTCTACGCCGCCCTCGTGCACTACCGGGCTGCGCTTGCCATTCGGCCCCACGATGCGACGGCGGCGTTCAACGTCGGCGTCGCGCTCGAGGATCTTGGCGCCAGCGTCGACGCCATCGCTGCGTACCGCGAATCCATCGAAGCAGATGCGCGTAATCCCGACGCCCACTACAATCTCGCCCGCCTCCTCGAACAATCTGGCAAGCCGGACTTGGCCGTCCGGCACTTGCTGCTCTACCGCCAGCTCGTGAAGAAACGATGAAACCGGCCTCACCCCCCGAGCAAGTCACCCTTCGCATCGCCAGCGCCAGCGCCATGCAGCGCCACGCGGCCCAGGTCGGCCGTGTGCTCGAGATCGGCGATGTCGTCGCCCTGACCGGACCGCTCGGCGCCGGCAAGACAACCTTCGTGCAGGGATTGGCCGAAGGCCTGGGCGTGCCCGCCGAGCGCCATGTCGCAAGCCCCACCTTCGCTCTCGTCAACGAGCACCCTGGGCGGATCGATTTCGTGCACGTTGACTTCTATCGCATCCGCAGCCCGGCCGAATTGCCCGAACTCGGCATCGAGGAAGCCTACGACCGCGCCGCCACCGCCATCGAATGGGCCGAGCGTTTTCCCGATTGGTTGCCCGACGACACGCTCCATCTTGTTCTGGAGGTCGAGGACGGCGGAACCCGTATCTTGCGCGCCCAAAGCGGCGGCCCGCGCAGCCAGGTACTGCTCGGCGCTCTGGCGGCCAAGAGCTAGCGATTCCCAGCGCGGTGCAATTCCACGCGCTCGTTACGCGTCCGTCCGCTGCGCGTGATATTGGGCGCGATGGGATCCTCGGATCCGCGACCCGTGGGCACCAGCTGGTCGGTGCTGACCCCCTTGCCGACGAGCGTGTACTTCACGGCTTCCGCGCGCCGCTTGGACAGCGCCAGATCCTTCTTGGCATCGCCGTTGTCCGCGGTGTGGCTCACAATCTCCAAGCGCACGCCTGGCTCTCCAATCAGCGCCGCCGCCAGCTCGTCGAGAAACGGCATGGAGGCGGGGGCGATCTTGCTGGTCGCCCCCTCGAACTTGATCTCCTTCGCCCGATCGAGAAGATCACTGACTGAGCGAGCGTTGACGGCGACCGCAACTGCGTCGCCATCCGACGCAAGCGATGTAGACGCGCCCGAGCCCGGAGCCTCGCCAGGGAAGACCTGCTCTGCCGGCGCCAGCGGGAGTGGCGGTGATGGTGGCGTCATCACTGGTACGATCGCAGCGACCTCTTCCCTGCGACTTGCCTCTGGCGGATCCGCGGCGATGCCGGGCGCATGGCCACGGGCAATCGTGACTGCCTTGCCCCCAAAGGTGACCACCGCACCGAGGGTTGCCTCCACGTCGGTGGTCAATCCCCAGTTCTGTTTGCTCGGCATCTGCACGGCACGCGCGTCGCCGCGCACCGAGAGCAGATCGACCACCCTATAGTCGAACCCCACGCCAGCGTGAACTTCGCCGTCGGTGTCGCGAACCAGACCGGAATTGCCCTCGGCATCGGTCGCGGCAACCTGCATGGCACCCGCCCCGACCATGACGAAGGGCCTGAAATCGCCTGCCATCAGGTAGGCCAAGGCATTGGCCCGGTAGCCAAGAATGCGCGCCTTGCGCTGGTAGGTGCGATCCTCGGTCGCCAAGCCAAGGACTTCGGCCTCGGCCTCGAACCAGCGCCCGAGTCCGAACGAAGCGCGCAGTCCTGCGGCTGCATTGCTGCGCGCGCCCTGCGAAGCCTGCATGCCATGCGCCACGCCCAGGTTCGTCCCCTCGGCGAAAAAATGTCCGCCCGCGAAGGCGCCTACGCTGAAGTTCGGAGCCCGCCCCTCTACCGTGGCGCGCGCGGCGTGGAGATCACCGGCACGCACGGGCGCTGCGGGCACGGTCGTAAGCACCAGCAGGAGTAGTGGAAGTGAAGTTCGTCGCATGGTCGGTTGGCGGGGTGATGGCCGAGAATGTGAAAAGTATACACCGCATCTGGAACACGACTTTTCTTGATTGCGTCGCCAGCTGTCCCTAACGTGGAGGGGTGGACTTCTTCCAAGTCGCCCTGGGTGATCTGCACCGGGTCGTCCAAGTACCCTGGTGCGAAGCCATTTCGATCCTGATGGCCTTCGTGTGCGGGGCCATTGTCGGTTTCGAGCGCGAGAAGGGGCACAAACCGGCGGGTCTGCGTACACAGATCTTGATCTGCGTGGGTTCGGCGATTTTCACCGTGGTCTCCATGTCCCCCGCGCTAGGAGGAAAAGAGCCGGCGCGCATCGCCGCACAGATCGTGACCGGGGTGGGATTTCTCGGCGCCGGCTCGATCCTCCGAGATCACAAGCAAATCACGGGACTCACGACCGCTGCGACCATCTGGACGGTTTCGGCCATCGGCATCGTGGTGGGCGCCGGATACGCCACCGCCGGCGTAATTCTGTCGCTTGGTGTACTGATCGTACTCGGGAGCTTCCGCCGGATCGAGATCCTACTCGGCGGTCGCTGCACGTCGGTATCCACGGTCATTGTCTACCGTCCGGAAAATGGCAAGACCCGCGCTCTTGTCATGGGCTCTCTCGACGAGGCCCATGGTCCCTTGCACCTTGGCGACGAGAAGGAGCGCCCGGGCGGGCTGTGCGAAATGCGCGTTCGGCACTGCGACCACCACCGCGATCACCGGGCATTCTTAGCCGTCCTGGCCACCATGCCAGGCGTCGAAGCGCTGGAAAGCACCCTGCCGCCCGCATCGTGACCGAGGTGTGTGCGAAAGCACACGCTTGTTACGGGCATAGGTTCTCGCGCTGCAAAATACGCCGGGACATCTGCAGGTGTGGATTGTCCTTTCGAGTCTTGCTAGGACTGAGTGGACGTGGGCAGTGCCCGACCCACGCCAAGGTCGCAAGGTCGACTGTGAGCTGGTCGCAAGAGGAACCGCTGGTGTGCCTAGGACGGGCACAAGGAGTACGAACAGTGCGCGCAGATTCTGCCTTTGGCAAAGCCCTCTTGGTGGCGACTCCCTCTTCCTTGATGGCTGGCGTCTTCTACGCCACGGCAAGTGCGGCGCTCGTCTTGAGTCTTTGTCTTGGCGCCTGTACCACCATTGGTGGCGTCACGGTTGGCAGCGAAGGCGGAGCGGCGGGCAGCGCCCAGGGCGGAGCCGGCGGCACGTCTGTGACCCATGACGCCGGCCGGGAGGCCATCGTGATCACGCTGCCAGACGCGAGCCCCGGCGGCGACAGTCCGCAAGGTTGTGTCGTCACCTTGCCTGGTTCTTGTTGCGGCAACAGCAGTCTCGATCCGGGCGAGGACTGCGACGACGGTAACACCACCCCGGGGGACGGGTGCTCGGCTGCCTGCAGACTCGAAACCGACTGGGCCTGCCCCAACGTCGGCCAGCCATGCATCTCGACCGTGGTGTGCGGGGACGGTCGCATCTCGGGCAACGAGGTTTGCGACGATCGCAACACCACCGATGGCGACGGCTGCTCAGCGGATTGCTCCCAAGTCGAAGATGGCTGGGTCTGCCCCGCGGCCGGGCTGCGCTGTCAGCCCAAGTGCGGCGACGGAATCCTCACGGGGCTGGAAGAATGCGACGACGGCAACACGACCGCCGGCGACGGCTGCAGCGCAGTTTGCAAGGTCGAGGCTGGCTGGGCATGTTCGGTCGCTGGAACGGACTGCCACAAGACCGTCTGCGGCGACGGCGTTCGCGAGGGCAACGAATCATGCGACGACGGCAACCTGATTCCAGGCGATGGCTGCTCGCCCGACTGCAAGGCCGAGCCGATCTGCACGGGAACCAGCGGTTGCACATCGCCATGCGGTGATGGGCTCAAGCTACCCAATGAAGAGTGCGACGATGGCAACGTCAAGTCCGGCGACGGATGCTCGTCCGATTGCAAACTTGAACCAAACTGGAGTTGCACGCAAACGGTGGACGGAGCCAACACCGATCTTGTCGTCCCCATCATTTACCGCGACATGATTCCGTCGACCGCGCCGGCCACGCTGACGCCACCCCCGCATCCGAATTTCGAGCTCACCCCGACCACCGCTGCGGGGGGCTTGTGCAAAGGGATAGTCATGCCCACCCTCGGACCCGATCGCAAGCCGGTCTACAACGACGCGGTCAACAAGGCTTCGTCCAATACCACCAACGCGACGGACTTCGATGCCTGGTATCACGACAACACCCCGTACACGAAAATGGTCCTCGACACCATCACGCTGGTGAAACAGGCGAGCGGCACCTTCCTCTACAACCATGGCGGGACGGATCCCAAGGTTGCGAACCCGCCACCCTTTTTCCCGCTCGACAACCGCGGTTGGGCCACGCCGCCGGATGGGCCAGAGATTCCGTACCTCGGGTCCGACGGGGCCGGTGTGAAACACAACTTCTCCTTCACCAGCGAGGTGCGCTACTGGTTCGAATATCAAGGTGGCGAGTCGCTGAATTTCATCGGTGATGACGACGTGTGGGTGTTCCTGAACGGCCAGCTGGCAGTCGACATAGGCGGCATCCATGGGGCCACGGCAGGCGTGGTGACGCTCAACGCTGCCACGGCAACGACATTTGGACTCACCGTGGGTCAGGTCTACGAGATTGTCGTCTTCCAGGCCGAACGACACGTGACGCAATCCAGCTACAAGTTGACCCTCGGCCAGTTCAATCGGACCTACACCGTGTGCAGCCCAAAGTGTGGCGACGGAATCGTCAACGGCACCGAGCAATGTGACAACGGGCCGAACAATTCAGACACAGCCTACGGCGGATGCACCACCCAGTGCACCATCGGCCCCTACTGCGGAGACGGCAAGGTCGACTCCACCTTTGGCGAAGAATGCGACGATGGAGTCAATCAGTCGCCAACCTACGGCTCGACGACGGGCTGCGCGCCTGGATGCCGAAAACCGGGGTATTGCGGGGACGGCAAGATCGACAGCGTGCATGAGCAATGCGACGATGGCCCGGCGAACGGCACCGGCCTGTGCAGCACCAAGTGCGTGCTCATCATCCCGTAATCGGTTTTCTCGGTCCAGCGAGATCCGCCTGGCACTGATGAAACGGCTCGAACCCGCATGGCCCTCTTGGGCAACCGGCCCTTGCGGCTTTCGCATCGCACTTGCTAGTCTATGGTCATTATCCAATAGTCGACTAGTCGCGTGGGGAGCCGCCGAGCAAAGCTCGGCGCGAACCGTCGCGGGAAGGTTTGGAAACCCTCCCAGGGTTTCCATATCAGTGTTGTGAAGTTTTGGCGTAACCGCGCACATTGGATCACTAACTTGCATGGCAGGCCCTGACCTTGACGCTCTCGAAGGCTGGTCAGGTAGGCTTGCACGTTGCCACTCCAACCTCGAAGGACCTCGCCCCATGAAGCACGCAGTGAACGAATCGCGATTAGTCTTGGCCAGCACGCTCGTCGTCCTCGCGTTGGCCGGGTGTGAGCCCACTCCCGCACCGAACCACGGTGGCGGCAGCGGTGGGTCCACAGGAGCAAAAGGGGGCACCCAATCGAGCGGGGGAAGCGTGGGCTCCGGCGGAACTTCGAGCGCGAGAACAGGCGGCACAACAGGAACGGGCGGCGTGACCAGTTCGGGCGGCACGACCAGTTCGGGCGGCACGACCAGTTCGGGCGGCACGACCGGTTTGGGCGGCACGACCGGTTCGGGCGGTAGCTCGTCGGTTTCGAGCGGCGGCCGGAGCGGTACCGGCGGATCCGGCTCAGGCGGCTCGGGCAGCGGGGGCACGAGCACGACCGGTGGAACGACGAGCGGCAGCGGCGGTGCGAGCGCGACCGGCGGTGCGACTGGGCGTGATGCCGGAACAACCGGCGGCGCCACGACAGCCATGGGCGGGTCAGGCACGGGTGGAATGCTGCCGGACGGGGGACCACGGGACGCGCGCGGTACCGGCGGCGTAACGAGCACAGGCGGTGCCGGCACAGGCGGTGCCACCAGCAATGGCGGCGCCACCAGCACAGGCAATGGCAAAGTCTTCAGTCAGTGCCGATTCCACTTTGGAACCATCGACTCGATGGCGAAGAATGGTGGCACGACACTGACCTCCCAGCTCGACTTTTTTACCCCCGGCTGGATGATGGGCACTTGGAACCAGAGCTACGTTTGCACCGAATCCGCTCCAGGTGCTGCACTGGCCGGGTTGGTCCCCGTGGATGTCACCTACATTGCCGCCAACTACGTGAAGAACCAAAACAAACTGTGCGACTGCAACGTGAGTGGCTGCGCCGGCGGCAACCTTTGCAACTACGGGTCGCAGTACATCACGCAAGACTGGGCGGCGATCCTTGCCGCTTACACCAGCAATTCGACCGGTTTCGCAGCCTGCCTGGGCGGCCGCCCCATCATTTTCGAGATGGAGCCGGATTGGTACCAGTACACCGGCGGCGGTCAGACCCAGCCCTGGTCGGCCGCGACAGCGGGGACGAACATGACCGCACTAGTCAACGCGCTCAAGAGCTCCCTACCGAATGCATATTTCTCCATGGATATCTCGCCATGGATTCCCAACAATGGTTCTGGCTGGTACACCAACTTCAACATGAGCCTGTTTACCTTCATCAACACCTCCGGTGGGGGAACGGATGCCAACAACACGAAGATCCGATCGAACAACGCCATGACCTGGGCGGGCGTCAATCAAGTGACTGGCAAGCCTATTCTTGCCGACACGGGCTACGGGGCCGCTGGCGCTTCGGCCGGAGAAGATCCCAATTGGAACGTGGCCGCCAACATCAACGCACGTATCGCCGATGGCGTGATCTCGATCAGCCAGTACAATCCAGGCGGCAGCTGGGGCACCACGATTTCCGGCATTCGCGGTCAGTTGAACGCGCCAAAATACTGTCCGTAACCGTGCCAGTATCGAGGATGGGTCGAGCGACCGCGCTGTCATTGCTGTTGATCGCTCTTTGCGCCGATGCCTGCCGTGCGCGCGCGCGCGGCGTGATTGGTTCAGCTCCGCCGCCAGCGCCCAGGATCAAACTCGATCCATTCAAGGTCGACATGGGCCCCGGCATCCAGGACGAGGCGATGCGAAAGACCGTCCTGATCCGCAACGAAGGCACGCTGGCTCTCGAAATTGGGGACATCACCTCCAGCCGCTTCTGTTCCGCCACCACCCTACCCAAGGTCATCGAGCCCGCCAAGACCGGCCAACTCGTCGTAACCTGTCGTTCGGATCTCTACGGTCCCATGCGCGAGGAGATCGCCATCCACTCGAACGATCCAAAGCTGCCCATGGTCACGCTTCGGCTGGTCGCCGAGGTAACGCCCCTGCTGGCCTTCGATGTGCCGTCGGTCGAGTTGAAGATGCCGTTCGGGGAAGAACGCTCGCAGGAAGTGCGTCTGGTCGGTGTGCTGATCGAGAAGGCTCGCATCCGATCCAAGGGACCAGCCGTACCGGACGTGGACGTCATTCCCTCGTCCAGCCAGCCTGGCAAGGTTCGGTCCTTTGGCATCCATTGCCGGGGCCGCCAGTCCGGAGTCCATAGTGGCAACATCATCATCACCACCGGTCTTGAGCGGCCTAAAGAAATCGCGGTGCCCTTTGCTTGCAACGTGGTCGGAACCCTGGAGGTCTCGCCGACCAACCCCTATTTCAATCTCAAGATCTCGGGCGCCGAGGCCGTGCGCCTCAAGGTGCGCAGCTCTCAGCCCGGGTTCGAGGTCGAGGCTGTGCGGATCACCGAAGGTCCATTTGCGGCCAAATTCGAGCACGCCGAGGACGACAATACTTATCGCATCGACGTCACCGTCTTGAAGGATCGCATCGAGGACGAGGCACGGTCCGCGACAGGAACCCTGCTCATCGTCAGCAACGATCGGACCGAACCCAGGAAAGAGGTTCCGCTCTTCGGCACCGGCCGGGTCAACAAGGCGACGGCACCCGGCGAGGCAGCCTCCGCCAACTAGTCGCGACCATTAAGGTGCGCGGGCTGACTTTCCCAAACCGACAGGCTGCCCCCGTCGCCTCATTCGCCTGCCTAACACGTTCGAGGTAGCATTCTGCTCATGACTCCTGCCCCACCCGACACCGCCAAACCTGGCGAATTCGTCGTCGTGCTCGTGACTGCTCCAAGCGCGGAGACAGCCGCAACCCTAGCCGAAGCACTGGTGACGGAAAAGCTCGTGGCTTGCGTGAATATCGTGCCCGGCTTGCGCTCCATCTACGCGTGGGAAGGCAACGTGTGCGACGAGCAAGAGGTCCTGTGCTTGCTCAAGACCCGACGCGCACTCTTCGCGGCCGTGCGCGAACGTGTGACCGAGCTACACCCCTACCGGGTTCCGGAAATCATCGCCCTGCCCCTCGTCGACGGCAGCGTCCCGTACCTGACATGGCTGCGTGACGAAACCCGCGCGCCCTGAACAATTGCCATGACGAATCTGTGAAGTTAGGTTGTGCGGGTGAATCCACCGTCGAGCCTTCCAGCGCACAAGACGCCGGCCGGTCTGCGCACCATCGCTGGCTACGAAGCGGCCAAGGGCGCGATCGTTCTGCTTGCGGGATTGGGGTTGCTCGGGTTCATTCACCGCGACGTGCAGGAAGCCGGCGAGGAATTGGTGCGCCACTTCCACCTCAGCCCCTCCGCGCACTATCCGCGCATCTTCCTTGAACTCACGGCCAAGGTCACCGACGGATGGCTTTGGACCTTGGCCCTGGGCTCGCTGCTCTATGCCTCCCTACGCTTTGCCGAAGCCTATGGTCTCTGGCTTGGCAAGGCCTGGGCCGAGTGGCTCGCGGCCATCAGCGGCGCCATTTACGTTCCCTTCGAAGTAGTCGAGCTGATCAAGAGGGTCACGGCGCTGCGGATGGCTTCGCTGCTCGTCAACCTGATCGTCGTCGGCTACATGCTCTTGCTACTCTGGCGCCGGCCTCGCAATGAAACCGGCGCTTCCGCGCAGAGCGACCAGCGCTGAACCTCTGCTACCGGCCGCCTTTTCCACCTTCCGCCCGCTTGCCCGCCGACGGACCGCAGGTCGCTGGATCGCGGTACGAGCCAGCCATGGTGGCGCCGCCATCGAGCATGACCCAGTCGTACTGGATCCACTGGCCGGCGGCCTTGAAGTCGGTCTTGATGACCAGACGGCTACCTGGGCGGCAAACCAGAACGCTGATGTCCTCGGTTCCACGCTCGAAGTCCTGGCTTACTTCGGCGACCTTGCACGCCTTCCAGTCGACGATGAAGTCGTGGGGATTCTGCGTGTCGCCGGTGTAGTTGACGACGGAGTAACGCTTGCCTTGAATCTTGGGCGGCCCCGGCGGCGGTGGAGGCGCGACCGCGCCCTTGGCACAGGTGTACATCTGACCCGGGTTCGCGCCGCCCGTGCACGCAGCCGTCGCCACGTTCTTGTACGTGCAGCCGCTCGACCAGCACACCGCCGTATTGCCGGCAAATCCACCGTCACACTTCGATGGATCCGGAGTCGACCCTGCGCTGCCGGCCACGTCGCGCCCGGGGCAGTCGCCAACGCCAACTGGCTGCCAAGCTGGCGGCGGCGATGCTGCCGGCCCCGACTTACGACGATGTCCGTTCGCGGGCGGCGGGGGCGCCGCGGAGGCCGCACTGGCACCGCAGGTATACATCTGGCCTGGATTCGCACCGCCTGTGCACGCGGCGGTCGCCACACTCTTGTACGTACAACCCGTCGTCCAGCACACCGCCGTATTGCCCGCGAAGCTCGCATTGCACTTCGCCGGATCTGGATTCGGCCCGCTGGTGCCCGCCATGTCGCGGCCTGGACAATCGCCCAGGCCCACCGACTGCCAGCTGCCTCCTGCAGGCACAGGCGCAGGCACAGGCGCAGGTGGGGTCGCCGCTCGGGCGCCGCAAGTGTACATCTGGCCGGGATTCGCGCCGCCCGTGCACGCCGCCGTCGCCACGTTCTTGTACGTGCAGCCGGTCGTCCAGCACACCGCCGTGTTGCCCGCGAAATTTGCATTGCACTTCGCCGGATCCGGATTCGGCCCGCTGGTGCCCGCCACGTCGCGGCCCGGACAATCGCCCAGGCCCACCGACTGCCACCCGCCACCCGTGGGTGTGGGCGCAGGCGCCGTCGCCGCGCAGGTGTACATCTGGCCTGGATTCGCGCCACCCGTGCACGAACCCGTCGCCACGTTCTTGTAGGTACAGCCGCTGGCCCAGCACACCGCCGTGTAGCCCGCGAAACTCGCATCGCACTTTCCGGCCTCGGGCACCGAGGACCCTCGCGACAGTCCGACATCCCGTCCTGGACAATCCCCCACACCAACCGGTTGCCAAGTTCCGGCGCTGGCTGTGCCCATGCACAACCACACCCCCAAGGTCACGAGACAGCATCCGCTCAATCGAACAAGGCGAGAAACAGGACCATGCATCGTCATCATCACAAGACTCCCAAGAAGATTCCGACCATCTTATACCAAGCCCAGCCAGACAATAGGCCCCGAGTGAAAATCGTGCCAGCGCGCCTAGCGGCGCCCGTGCGCCGCCAGGGCGCCGCGCACCGCGGACAATACCGCTGCTTCGTGCTCGTGGCCAAGCACAGTCTGCAAAGCTTGCAGCGCCCGCACACCACCGAGACGACCAAGCGCCCCGGCCGCAGCCACGCGAACGGGGACGTATGCGTCGGTCTCCAAGGTGCCGATCAGCGCGGGAATACTGGCTGGATCGGCGATGGCCCCCAGCGCTTCCACGGTCTCGCGCCGGGTCTGCACAAAGGCCAGGTGCGCGATGAGCGGTTGCACGGCCCGCGCGTCCTTCGATTCGCCCAGCACCACAAGGATGCGCTTGCACAAGAGAACATCACTGCCGCAGGAATCAAGCGCGGCGCCGAGCACCTGGATTCCGGTCGCATCCGATTTCTCGGCCAAGGCCAGGGCGGCCTGGACGCGCATTCTCTCAGTGACCTCGCTCACAGGCTTCGCCAGGAGCGCGCGCAGGCGCACCCGGATCTCGCTCGCGCCCAGCCGCACAGCCGCCACGGTGGCCCAATCGCGCACCTCTTCGTCGTCGGCTTTGTCTACAGCTGCGCGCAGGGCCGGCAGCGTCTCTTGCTTGGGCGGCAAGGCAGTGACGAGCAGGCTCGCCGCCTCTCGCCGCGCCTCGACCGGGGCGCTTCCCGTCAGCATCGCAGCCAAAACCAAGGCCGCGCTGGCGTCGCCTAGGCGGCCGCGCTCGATGGCGCGCGCAAGTTCCCCGGTCCCGTCCGCGGCGCCCAGCAGCCTCGATTCGTAGCGCGCTTGCTCCCCGAGCCACTTGTCGAGCTGCTGGCGCAAGAACGCCAGACGTTCGGGGCGCTGATCGGACAGGTCGTGCTGCTCGCGGGGGTCGGTCCCAAGATCGAAATACGAGCAATAATCCCTGCTCACGTCGCAGATCAGTTTCTCGGAGCCTAGGACGACCATGCGCTTGTCCTCGACCTCGGCGAAGGCCGGCGGCAAGCGGCCCGCCGGCGCGGGCGGCGTCGCCAGCCACGGACCAAGATCGGTTCCTCGCATGCGCGCAGGTAGCGGGAAATCAAGCAACCCGAAAATGGTCGCGGGAATGTCGATAAGCTGGGTTGGCCCGGAGACCACGTGCGCGGTCAGACCTGGCGCGACCACGATGAGCGGGACGTGAACTTGCTCCTCGAAAAGCGTCGTCCCGTGGTAGCGGCCGCCATGCTCGCCGAACTCCTCGCCGTGATCCGCGGCGAGAATGACGACAGCGCCCGGTCGCTCCCGCTCGATGAGCGCCACGACCTTGCCCACCACCATGTCCGAATAGGCGATTTCGCTATCGTAGCGATCCACATCGCCGCCGCCGAAGTCGAAGCCTGCATGAAGGTCGTAGGGCTCATGCGGCTCGAACAAGTGCAGCCACAGGAAGAGCTTGTCCGGATGTTCCGCGTGCAAGAAATCCTCGATCTGCCGGATGCGAGCTTCGGCGTCGAGGTACTCGTACTTCACGTATTCGAAATCGAAGTTGTTCGACTCGAAGGCCTTCATCTTGTGGGCATCGATGTAAAACACCGCGGGCGGAAAAAACGCCGCCGTCTTCCAGCCGTAGCGCCGGAACATCCAGGCCAGGGTTTCGTGCGTGTCCGACGACGCCAGGCGCGCCAGCGTGGGGTAGTATTTGCCGATCATCACCGAGGCCAGCGAAAACGAGGTGTGCGGCGCTTGCGTGTAGGTGTGCTCGAAACGCACCCCGCGCGCGGCGAGTGCGTCGATGTTCGGAGAGGTGGGGCGCGCGTAACCGTAGCAGCCGAGGTGGTCCGCCCGCACGGCGTCGACGGTGATGAGCACGATGTCCGCGCCCGGGCGATGGGGGCCCGCGGGCAGCGGCGGCAAGGCCTGGTCGGCCGGAGCGGCAGACACGCGACTTGCGCGAGGTTTGGGCGTGGGCAGAAGCCGCGCGAACAGGCTGGCGAGTTGGGTCTTTTCGTAGATGAAGTAGCGCAGGCCTTGGCTGCGCGAAAGGATCGGGCGCTCGCAGATCCCGCCGACCACGAGAGTCGCCGCCGCAGTCGCGGCCAGGATCCACGACCAGCGCTTGCCTAGGATCCGGCGACCCAGCCCCAACAGCATACGAACCGCGAGCACACAGGCGAGAAGCGACAGCAGCGCCAGCGACAGATGAAACCAGTGGTAAAGACGCGGCAGCACGTTGCGATTCGCCCAGCCAGCCAGGAGCGCGGCGACGATCAGCGCGATCCCGACGACAAGAGGCAGCGCCCGCGGCCGGCCAGCGGTGGCAGGCGCGCCACTGTCGGGTTCGGCGCGCGCGAGCAACCGGCCCCACAACGTCACGGCAATCCAGATCGCGGCCGCGCCGATGACGATCAGAACAACCGACATGAAACGATGCCCAGGAATGCTCCTGGCCTGCGTGCCGTGGAAGAGGGCAAAGGCGTCGTACACCACGACCGGCAAAGCCAGTAGCAAGGCCACGGCGTGGGCGGCCGAAAGCCAGCGCGAACTTGCGGGCTGGCGCTGCATGGCCAGGGTCCATCCGACGAAGACAACGGCCAAGCAAGCGCCCGCCAGCGCCCCCAGCCCGCCATCGACGGCGACCAGGTGAAAGCGGTTCGCAATGTCCAACATGCCCGACGACGTGACCAGCGTGGCGAGTGCGTCGAGCACGCCGGCCAACATGCCACCCCAGAAGCCCGCGAAGATCGCCCGCCGCGCGCTGTTCATCCGCCCTCCTCGGCCACGGGACGCGCCGATTCGAATCGCGCCGTCACCGCCTGGCGAAGCGCCGCATGCTCCGGGCGCGCGAGATCGGGATCCTCGGCCAGCACGGCCTTGGCTGCCTCTCGCGCGGCTTCGACCAAGCCGACGTAGGTTGCCAGATCCGCGAAGCGTAGCTCGGGCGTTCCGCTCTGGCGCGTGCCCTGCAGATCGCCAACGCCGCGGCGGCGCAGATCTTCCTCGGCAATGCGGAAACCGTCCTGGGTCGAGGCCACGATGCGCAGTCGGTCGAGGGCCTCCGCTTCACCCGATGAGGTCAGGAAGTAGCACCGCGCTTGCTCGGTGCCTCGTCCGACCCGGCCGCGCAGCTGATGAAGCTGGGCCAGGCCAAAGCAATCCGCGTCCTCGATGACCATGACCTGTGCCCGCGGCAAGTCCACACCGACCTCGACCACCGTCGTCGATACCAGGACATCGAGCGATCCCGCGCGGAATGCTTCAATCACCGCACGCTGACGCTCGGCCGCAAGCTGGCCGTGTAGAACCTCGATGCGTGCCGGATGAAGGTTCGCGCGCAACGTGCGTGCCAGCGCAACCGCCGAAACCTTGCTTCGTCCGCCACCGTCCCCCTCGGCAATGGCGGGACAGACGACAAGTGCCTGCCCACCGCCGGCCACCGCCTGCTTGACCGCCGCGTACGCCAGTTCGCGCTCGGTCTCGCCAGCACAAACCTGGGAGAGAATCGGTTTCCGTCCCGGCGGCGAGGCATCGAGCGTGACCAGGTCGAGGTCGCCGTAGAGGGTCAGGGCCAAGGAGCGTGGAATGGGGGTGGCGGAAAGCACGAGCAGGTGCGGGACCATGCCGTTTTGCGCAGAGATTTGCCAGCCGTTTTCACCACGGTCCAAGCGGCGCAGGCGGGCGCGCTGGCGCACGCCAAAGCGATGCTGTTCGTCGACGATGGCCAGCGCCAGGCGGGACAGGCGCAGCCGATCTTCGAGAAGGGCATGGGTTCCCACGATCAGATCCAGTTCGCCCGCCGCGGCCGCAGCGAGAACCTGTTTCTGCGCGGCCGTGTCGAGCCCCGAATGAAGAAGCCCCGTGCGCAGGTTGGCGCGCGTGCCCCAGGCCCGCAGGGTACGGCTGTGTTGTTCGGCGAGCACGGCCGTCGGTGCCATGAGCAAGGTCTGGCCGCCGGCGCGAGCGGCGCGCACGCTGGCCGCAAATGCCACCGCGGTCTTGCCGCTGCCCACGTCGCCCTGAAGCAGACACTGCATAGGCCCGGGCGCGGCCATGGCATCGAAAATGGCGCCGACCGCCCGCTCCTGCGCGTCGGTGAATGCGAACGGCAACGCAGCCCGCACCTCGGCGAGGATCCGCCGGGAATCGACTGCGACCCCTGGTGCGCTCTGCCCTTTCACACGCGCCCGCTCTTGCGCCAGCCCGGTCTGCAACACGAAGAGCTCTTCGAGCGCGAACCGGCGTTGCGCCGACGACGTGCCGGCCAGGAGATCCGCGAACTCGCGCTCGGACACGGTCTCTGGCGGCCGGTGCACGAACGCCAGCGCTTGCGCCGCCTCGGGCAGGCCAAGCTGCATGCGCAGGGATTCGGGCAAGAGATCCGGAACCTGGTGACCGGTCGCCACCAGCGCTGCCGCGATGATTTTCTCGACGGTGCGACCAGGAACTTTCTCGATCGTCGGATAGCGCGGTCGAATGCCCACGCTGGTCGATTCCACCAGCAGCAACGTTACGTTGCTGGGATGAACCATTTCTGCTTGGCCGTCCTCGGTCCAGTGCAGCTTGCCGGCCAGGGCAACGCACGTACCGCGCTCGAGGCTCTTGGCCATGCCCGCATTGGGCCGAAACCAGCGCGCCCGCAAGCGGGCGCCGCCATCTTCGATGTGGACGTCCAGCATGCGGCGAAAGAACTTGTGCACACGCGCGACCTTCCCGCGCACCACGACTGAAGTTCCCGCCGCCAGGCCGCCCAGTTCCCCAAGCGAATAGATCCTGCGGTAGTCCTCATAGGCTCGGGGAAAGAAGAGGAGCAGGTCGCGCACACGCACGAGCCCGCGCTCGGCCATACGCGCAGCGGTCACCGGACCAGCGCCCGGCAGCATCTCCAGCGGGTCTTCCAGCAACACCGGGCGGGCGGGAGCCACCGGTTGCCGCCTACCTACCGCGTGGGAAGCCGGCCGGCTTCGCCGGTCGCGAACCATCGCGGGAGGGTTTGGCGAGGCCGCGCGCAGCGCGGGGGGGGCAGGGCGGGAGGTGGGTGCCGAGGGCACAGCGAACCCTCTGAGGGTTCCCATGTCAACGATACGTGAACCTGAGCTGGTAGTCGCAGATCGAATAGACGTCACCCTCTTCGATCTTGCGCGCCTCGATGCGCTCGCCGTTGAAATCGATACCGTTGGTCGACCCGAGATCCTTGATGTAGTAGGCGCCCGCGCGCCTGACCACCGCCGCGTGCTTGCGCGAAATATTGCCATCGCGAATTGGAAGGTCGGAGGACTTGGCCCCGCGCCCGATGATGAACTGATCCTTGTCGACGATGTACTTCTGATTGCCGAAAATGAGGAAGAGCGGCGGCATCGCTTCGCCGTCTGGGCTAGGCGGCGGCACGGCCACGGGCGCCGCCGAAGGCAGGGGCGGCCGGCCGGCGAAGTGCGCTGTCATGCGTGCCGCGGGCAAGGGCGGTGGCATGGAGGGCGGCCGCGTGGGATCGGGAACGTAGAGCCCAGAAGGCTGGGCATCGGTGTCCGGCCCGGCCAGATATCCGTGCTGCTCGGCAAAAGCCCGCATCGCCTCGTTGACGAGTTCGTCGACCCCGCGATCCATGGCCTCGGACATCTGCTCGAAAATCTGCCAGATGCCGTCGGTACAATAGAAATGACGGAGCGTTTTGCGATTCGGATCCGTGGACATGGTCGATCCTTGCTCTTGGCCTCTTGCCGATTCTAGTCTACTTGCCTTGCAACAATGAAGCGACCCGTTTGGCTTCCGCGCCAACCGCCCCGCCTGATGGGAATCCTTTGATCGTTGCCTTGTCATCCGCAAGTTTCAGCACCGCCGCGGCGTCTTCCGGCCCGCCCAGGTGTCCTTTGGGATTGGATGGCAAGGGTGCTTCCAGCGCCAGAATCGCGGTCATGCGGGCCAGCGTCGAGGGCGAGCCCAAGGCCGCCAGCACCTGCGGCTTTGCCTTTGCGCCCAGCTTGGAAATGTCTTTGACCAGGAAATCGACCACGTCTTCCCGCTTGAACGAAAGCTTGCCAGAAAACGCCTGCAAGGCCGGAACGATGGCGTCTGCCTTGCCAACCTCCAAGGCCGCTTCATGGGCGCGGTAGCGAACCAGGTCGTTCTTGTCCTCGGCGATGATGCGCACAAGCCCCTTCTGCGCCTCGGGACCGCCGATCTTCTCGATCACGCCAAAGGCCTCGCCGCGCAACTCCTTGTTGGCCTTGGCATCGCCGGCGATCTTGAGCGCCAGTGGCAACACCGTCGGGAAACGGGCTTGCTGCAGGGCTTTCGCCGCGGAAATGGCCTCTGCGGGAGTCCCTTTTTGCATCTTGGCGGACAGATAGTCCGTGACCGTGGGGCCACCGAGCATGCCCAGGGCCAGCCAGATGTCGATGGGAACCTCCTTGCCGGGCGACACGCGCCCAAGCAAGGCCGCCCCACCCTTGTCGCGCGTCGGCTCGTCGCAGACCTTCACCAGGAGTTCGGCCAGGCCCTTGTAGGGCGACTTGGGATCGCCGAGCAGCTTGACCAGCATCGGGCCCGAGGCTGACCCGATGGCCGATAGCATCTTGTCCAAGGAATGACGGCCACCGCTGAAACGCCCCTCGGCGAGATCCTTCTCGATGGACGCCAGCAGAACGCCATCGATGCGTTTCTGTTCCTCGGGCGGCGCATACTGGCGCACGCTGAAGAGGCCGTCCCGGGCCTCGCGTACCTTGGGTACCTGCGGGCTGGAAATACCCTTGATGTGGATCTCGACCAGGGTCTTCAGGATCTCCCAGCGCTCGCCGGCCTCCATGGCCGCCATGATCTCGTCGACCTTCTCGGGCCGCCCGATGTCCACCAGCGCGGCCGCAGCCTCGGCGCGCAGATTGGCCGGAACATTCGCTCCGCGCAAGGCCGCCTCGATCTTGTCAGGCCCCTTTTCCGTCCCCTTCCACGTCTCAATCCGATCCGAGCTGACGCTTTCGCAAGCGGCGAGCGCGAACAACAACCCCAAGGCAAATGTTCTCATGGTGACGGGATGTTAGCCACCCGCGGATCGCCGGGTCAAGGTCAACGCGGATCGCGCCCTGGCCGGGTCGTTGGTGATGATGCCGCTCACTCCCATGGCCGCCAGCTCCATGATGCGTTCAGGCGCATCCACCGTCCACGCGTTCACGGCATAGCCCTGGCGTCGCCAGCGCGCCAAGCTGTCGCGCGTACAGAGGGATTCCTCGGGGTGAACCGCTTGCGGGCGCAGCAGCGGCAGAAAAATGTCTGTGCGCACGGGCCAGGGGCAGTGAAGAGGCCGCGGCCGTTCGAAGAGCAGGCCGCTGGCGACGTCGGGCCGAATCTTGCGCCACCGCCAGATCGCACCGGGGCTGAACGACGAAATCAACACCCGCTGGCCCGCATCGGCACGAGCAACGACATCGGCCACCGCGTCCACCAAGGCGCGACATCCGGCAGGCAGAAGCCCCGGATGCTTGATCTCGATGTTGACCAGTGCAGCCGGACCGCATGCCTCCAGGGTCTCGGCCAGGGTCGGGATCGCCTCTCCGCGCGAAAGCCGCACCTCGCGAAGCCTTGCGAGGGAAAGCTGGTCGATGCGCTCGGGTCTTCCTGCCAGCCGCGCCAAATCGTCGTCGTGAAAGACCACCACCTCGCCCGTCGCGCAGCGCTGGACGTCAAGCTCGACACCGTCGGCGCCCTCGGCCATGGCGAGCCGGAATGCCGCCAAGGTATTTTCGGTTTCGAGCGCACTCGCACCTCGATGGGCGAGGACCAGAGGCCCATCACCGCCCGCTGGGAAAAACGTCGGCCGTCGGAGCGCTTGCGACACCATCGCGCCCGTGCTTTATAGCGCCTGGCAACCTCTCCGCGCTAAACTTCGGCCATGTTGACCATTTCGTCTCGCAGGCCCGGACTGTCCGCTCTTCTCGCCCTGGCCGGTCTGCTTGGCTGTGCCCACGGGATCTTCACAAAATCCCCGCCACTCGGCCCCACGTCGCAAGCGCTGGCCAGCGAGGCCGCCACCGTCGCGGTCATCGCCAGCGAAGAAGACTTTTTCGAGGCCAAGCTGCTCTACCAAGCGCTGCCGGAAAACGCGGTAGAGCGCGCACGATTGCGCGGCAAGCTCCTCGACTACCTGCTCGCTCCCATCGCGGCGCTCGACATCGAACAACTGCGGCGCAACCCTTCCCTGCTCGGCTCCGAGGATGATTTCGATCGCCTGCAAGACTCGTTTCGCGACGCCCTGGATCTCTTTCCGCCGAGCGCCTTGTGGGCTGCAGGCGGGCCGCAGATGTCCGACCACGAGCGCCAACTTCTGCAGACCTCGGCCAAATTGCTCCTGGCGGCTTATTCCCCACGCGGCAACGAGCTGCCGGTAGCCACGGCCCTGTTCGTGCTCCTCTCAACGGATGGCGCGAATCGCGAATGGCCGTCCCGCCTGGACCAGCTGTTCTCGTGGCTCGAATCCGGAGCCCAGCTCGGCGGCCAGCAGGGTCCGCACCACCTGGCCTCTCCCAGCGACGTTCTTGAGAGCGTCGCGACGGTCTGGCCCGCGCCCGACGTGGTCGAGCGATTGTCTCGTCTGGTATTTGCCCGCCAGGATAAGGTGGCCGGGATCTTGAGGCGGCCCATCGGCTCGGGAGAAGGCGCGCGCGGCCTCCTCAGCGAGTTGCTTCTCGACACGGAATCTCTGTCGGCCATGTCGGTGTCCGCGGCGGCGATCTATCTGCGCTGTGGGCAAATGGCCAGGGCCAATCAGGTGGCCGCGCACTTCGCGGACAGGCCCGGCGATGACCCGGAATTCCGTCAGCTCACGCTGGCCGCGGCCGCGCCCCAGGCCAAGGCGGCCGACTTCCTGGCGCTGGCCAGGCGGTTCCTGCCCCACAACGAGATCCTGCGCGGCACCTCCACCGATCGCATCGATCCCATGTCCGCCTTGGGCGTTCTGCACGAGGGCCTGGCGGCTTTCCCAACCGACCCCGACCTTCTGCTTTTGGCCTCACGGGTGGCACGCATGCTCTCGGCGCCCCTGCTGGCGCTGCGCTACCTCGACGACGCGGCCACTGCCGCGGCCACGCACAAGGCCGACAACGACACGCTGGCAGAGCTCGCGGCCGAGCGCATGGAGCTGGCGTTTCTGCGCCTCAAGATGCACATGGATCCGGATCGCATCGCCCAGTCCGAGCACGAGGCCAATCGCCTGCGCGCTCAGTTCGCCGAGGCCCGCGGCCGCTTCGGCGCCGCCCGGTTCAAACTGGACGACGCCGACATCGACTTCGTGCTCGCCGGGGGCATGGTGGACGCGGGACAGATCGACAAGGCCGCCCCGCTGCTGTCGCGAGCGCGCAAAAGCGGCGACGGAAGCGTCGACGTCACCAGACAGCTCGCCAGCTTGTCCATCAAAAGCGGCGAACCGCAGCAGGCTATCGCGCTCTTGCGCCAGTCCCTGGATACGCGCGAGCGCAACGCACCCGCCGAAGACACCATTCCCTATGTCGAGGGACAGGCCAAGCTGTCCTTCCTCCTCGGCAACGCCTACGAGGTCACGGCCGATCTCCAAGACGCGCGCAAGGCATGGAGCACGGCCGCGCGCGGCTGGGAACGTCTGATGCTGGAGCAAATCCGGCGCAAGAACCTTTCTTTTTCTGCCGAGGCCACCTTCGAGGTCGGGCGCCTCTACTACCTGCTCGGCCGCCGCGGCGAGGGACTGCGCAAGTTCGACGAGGCCATCGCGCAAGACGAAGATCGCGATCAAAGCTACCTCGATTCCATCGCCTTTCTGGTGCAGCGAGGGGAAAGCGAGGCCGCCCTGGACATTTTCCGCCGCGCCCTCGCCAAGTCCACGCGCCTGGTGTCCGAATACGTGAAAGTCTACGCCTCGCTGTGGATTCTCGACCTCACCCGGCGTAGCGCCAGCGCCCCCGACGCCGGGGCCATGGCCTACCTGCGCACCATCGCCGGACGCAAGATTCTGCTGCGTCCGCCGCGCGCCGCCTCCTGGTACACCGAGCTGGCCCGATACGCGGTCGGGCAGATCGACTACGCCACCCTGCTCGCCAAGGCCGATTCTACCGGCAAGCGCGCCGAGGCCTATTTCTACGAGGCCATGCGCCGGCTGTCGAACGGGCGGCGCGAGGAAGCCCATGCCCTGTGGAGCAAGGTCGTGGAAACCAAGATGATGTCGTTCTTCGAGTTCGAGATGGCCGCGCGCTACCTGCGCACCGGCGCACCAGTCCGGCCCGAAGCTGCCGAAAAGGACGAGACCATTTGAGAGTCGATTACGGGTTGACCGCCCCGGCGCTCGATGTGCTACATAAGGGTGGTCAAGCAGGGTGCCGTGGCCAAGTGGTAAGGCAAGGGTCTGCAAAACCCTTATTCCCCGGTTCAAATCCGGGCGGCACCTCAACATTGGCTTCCCCTGGCAACTCAACCGGCGCGCCCGAGACAGTCACGGCGATCACACCTAGCCCTGGGTGATTCGTTGGTGCAGCAGATCGGCTCCGCCGATATACTCGCCCTGGCAGCCACCTCCACGCCGCACCATCATGTCCAGTTCGCACGCCGCGCTCATTGTCGATGCCGATCCAAAGGGGCTCGATGCCTTGGTGTACGGTTTCCAGGGGGCGGATTGGCGAATCACGGTCTGCCCGACGCCCGAGACCGCGTCCCTGGTGGTCAAGGCCTCGGGGGCCGAAATCGTGGTCGTGGCGTCGCGCACGGATCACGAGAAAGTGCATACCCTCATTCGCCAGATCCGCGCCAAGGAAGCGTTCCGAACCCTGCCCTTGCTGGTTTTGGGCCCCGAGGAGCTGCGCAAGCCGCTCAAGGAGATTGGCGACGCGAGTCTGCTGCCGCTGCCGGCCTTTGTCCGCGACGTTCTGACCGCAAGCCGACTGCTGGTTGAGGTGGGCGAGGCCGCTGCACAGAAGCCCGTGCAAGAACCGAGCTTCGCGCAGCCCATCTCGGCCAGCGCCACCCTGTCGCTGATCCGCACCTTGTGCGGCCTGGCTCGCTCTGGCGTGCTCCAGCTTGAGCGCAAGGGCCGGCACGGCGAAATCCTGTTCCACGAGGGCGAGGTGACCGCTGCCCAAAGTGGCCAGCTGCAAGGCATGGTGGCGGTCCAACACATCCTCATCTGGAACGATGGCGTTTTGAAATTGCACCTGCGCCCGGTGGCCCGGCGAGGGCAGCTGCACCAGACGGCGCAAGAGTTCCTCGATGAATTCGATCGCTTCCAACGCGACTACGCTCACGGGATGAAGGACATCGGCCCGCCTGCGACCGTCTACTCGAAAAGTGAAGAGCGCCTTTCCCATACGACGAGCGACGTGCTTGCCGACGTGACGCCCCTGGTTCTCCTGTGCGACGGCCAACGAACGCTGTTGGACATGATCGACGAGAGCCCTTTCCGCGTCCTCGATACGGTGCGCATCGTGGAACGCCTCGTGGAACTCGCGATCTTCATGCGCCGAGATCCCAAGCCGCCAGCGGAAGTCGAAGCTCCGCGAGCGCCGCTCGAAGAATTCTGGGAAACCGCGCGTATCGTGGGACCGGTAATCCCGCGCGCGAACCGTGCGCGCAGCGAGAGCCCCGACACTGCAACACCAGTGCCCAGCACGCCCGCCACAGGAGCCGCCCAAACAGCGGCACCCGAGGTTCGCGAGCAAGTTAGCAATGCCGGCGAAGGAAAGGCTCCTCCCCACAAGAAGACCATGGAGATCGTGCCAACAGTGGCCCACTCGACGGCGGCTAAACCATCGTCCGCTGCCTCGCCTGTGCCCAAGATGGCCATGTCAGGGACGCAGGCCAGCGGAACCATCGAAGCGCGCGAACGGCGAACGCAATCTGCGATGCGCACCATCCCCACCCGCACGTCCGTGGTCTTGGATATCGGGCAAATCGCGGCCACGACGACGGCGGACGTGGCTGCGGTCCCAAGTCCCGTGGTTCAAGGTCCCGTGGTTCAAAGTCCTGCCGTGCCGATCCCTGTCGCTGCCGAACCGGCTGGAAGCGCGGTGGCCCGAGTGACTGGGGAAATCGAGGTAGCGCCTTCGCGCAAGACGGGGCGGATGCCTGCGCAGACTCGGATGTCGATCCAGCTCGACGCAACCCTTGAGCCCCAACCGGAGAAGGCAAGCGGTCCGGTGCCCGTGGCGAAGCCCAACCCGGCGGGCGTGACCGGAGAGATGAAGACACCGCTTTCGGGAAAAGCCACCCGAGACACCGTCAGGCTGGAGCGCGCCTCATCGTCATTTCAGATCGATCCGTCACTTTCCACGGAAACACCGGCGGTGGCAATCGATCCGAAGACACGTCCGAGTGGCAGCCGTCCCGTGGCATCGTCGTCGGAAAAGAGGCACCAAAGTGGCTCCTTCTCGCCGATCGAAAAGGACTTCTTCGAACGCGAGGCAGAGCTCTATAAAGTCGAACGCACGGAGTCCTTCGCCGACCTCGATGAAAATCGGGCCAAGGGCGGAAGCAAAGACGGCCCAGGCAAGAAACCTGGCAAGCCGTATCGCAAGTAGCGTGGTCTGGCTGATTCGCGCCGCCTGTCCCTGATCGTTTGTCTCCGCAGGCGCGGTACCGAGGCTGGGTTTCTCCCGCAGATCGTCGGAAAGGCGATACGGAAAACCGACTTCGGACAGCGGAAGTCCGACGAAAAGGCAGGGGCCGAAGTTAGCTATCGGCTCAAGTTCAAGAAAAAATAAGCAGTTGTCCATCTGCGCCAAGTCCCGGAGGAGATTGAACTTTTTGTTTCTATGTGAAAAAGGTATTGCGCCTTTCAATTTCTACACATAAAATCTTGGCATTGTTCACGCAAATGAAAAACCCTTCGCTCTTCGCCGCCCCTGGAAACGCCTCCTTCGCAACTCTGGCCGACCAGGCTGCACGCGTACTTTCCATCGGCGAGGAATTGGATCCCCTGCTGAGACAGCGCCTAGGATGTACCGGAAGCCTGGTCCAGCTGTTGCTCCAGTCCACTCCTGTCACAACCCACACGCCAGGTTCCTGACGAGAGTCTTCAACGACGAATTCCAGAAAAAGAGGGTCACCATGAATAGAGCAAAACTTCTTCTCGGCCTTGCGATGAGCAGCGCGATCGTGATCGGCTCCGCGCCGATGCTCTCCGCGGCGACTGCGACTGCGAACCTCGGAATCGGTACTACGGTAAGCGCCAACTGCACCATCACGACGACCGCGGTCACCTTTCCGGCGGCCTACGATCCCGTTGTGGTAAACGCCGGCGCAGACAGTGATGGCACCGGCAACATCGCTGTCACCTGCACCAAGGGCGCAGGGACCAGCATCGCGCTCAACCTCGGCGCCAACTTTACCGGCACCCAAGCGCGCATGAAGGGCCCGGGCGCAGCCGACTTTCTCAACTACCAACTGTATTCGGATGCTGGTCGAACCGTCGATTGGTGCGGAGTCACCCGCACCATCGCCGCAGCCCCCAGCAAGGCCACGCAGAACTTCATCGTCTACGCCAGGATTCCGAGAAACCAGGACGTTTCCACGGGTGCCTACGCCGACACGGTCGTCGCCACCTTGAACTATTGAGATTGATCGAGAAACCCGCAACCGCAAACGAAGGAGAACGCCCCATGATGAACAGAACCTCGAAGATCGTACTCACCACCTCCGCAATGTTTCTCGCACTCGTTGTCGGCCGGCACGACAGCGCATTGGCAGCCATGCCCACATCCAATATCACCGTCACAGCAACAGTCGCCAAGTCTTGCACCATAGCCGACGGAAGTATCGCCTTCGGCGCCTACGATCCCCTCTCCGGCGCGGTCGTTGACCAGACCGGCACCCTAAGCTTCACGTGCACGAAGACGGTGCCCGTCACCGTAGATCTTGGTCTAGGTGGAAAACCGAGCGGCGCGCTGCGGGGAATGTTGACTACTGGTAGCACCGTACCTCTCACCTACCAAATCTATTCAGAGAACACTCGTACCACGGTCTGGGGAACCGGCACCGGTTCCAATTTCGCTAGCACGGGTACGGGCTCAGCGGTGACGCTCACAATGTACGGGCGGATCCAGGCATCCCAGACGACTGTAGTTCCTGGTAGCTACACGGACACCGTTGTTGCCACCCTCAACTTCTAGAGCGAGCGCGAAACTTTCGCATTCACCAAACGGGCGTATTCTGACTGGCCATGGGAAGATCTAAGCTCCCGTTAGCTCTGCTGCTCGGCGCATTCCTGGGTCTGAGCAGCAGGGCTGAGGCCAGTTCCTTCACCGTCAACCCTGTCAAGATCTCCTTGTCCGGCAGAGAGCAGAGTGCGTTGCTCAGCCTGCAGAACCAGAGCGACGAAGAAATACGGTTCAAGATCAATCCCCAAGAGTGGAAGCAGAGCCCGCAGGGTGAGATGCAGCTCCAGGACACCAAAGAGATCGTGGTTTACCCGACCTTGCTGACCCTGGGACCCAAGCAGGAGCGCAAGTTGCGTGTGGGAACGACGGTTCCCCCAGGTGCGAGCGAGAAGAACTATCGCATCTTCGTCGAGGAGATGCCGCCGCTCAGGTCACCCAAGATCGAAAAGTCCGAAGTTCGAGTGCTGACCAAGATGGGCATCCCAGTCTTCATCGAACCAGCAAAGTCCACGGTGGCTGGCACGGTCGAGGGAATAACCGTGGCCAAGGGCGTGCTCGGTTTCACGGTCAAAAATACCGGCAATGTTCACTTCTTGGTGCAAACGGTGGTGGCCAAGGCGCTGGATGCCGCTGGCTCCGGCCTGTTTGAGAAGAAGATCGACGGCTGGTACGTTCTGACCGGTGGGACGCGGGTCTGGGAGATCGCGCTACCGAAAGATGTCTGCGCCAAGACCAAGGTGTTGTCGATCGAGGTACAGGCAGCGGAAACCAAGTTCAACGGCCGACTCGACATGCCCACAGCGGGCTGCGGCCCCTGAGCGACCAGGGCTCGGTGCTGGCCTGGTCTTCAAGATGGAGCTGGGGCGTGCTCGCTGCGATTGCTACCGCGCTCGCCAGCCCGGCCTTGGCCCAGCCCAACAGTCCCGTTGATGCTGGTTCGAACCAGTCCGACGGCGCGGCCAATGCGGGGCGATCACCAAGCATCCTGGTCCGCGACGTGAGCACTGACCAACCCGACGGTTCAAAGGACAGCATCGAGCCAGACACACTGGGCTCCGTGGAAGCCAGCGCCGCCCAGACGTCCAGCCAGCCCGAAGAGGGCCAGCCGGCTTTCCTTCAAGGCAGCGTCAACCAGGTCAGTATCGGAGACATCCTGGTGGTCGTCCGTCGAGAAGATCTGCTCGTGAAGGTGGCTGATTTGGAAACTGGCGGGGTACATGTACCGGAAGGCAAGCGGGAGAAGCGCGGCACGGATCTTTTCGTATCGCTTCGCTCGCTCGCGCCGAAGATCACCTACGCTTTCGACGAGTCGAACCTGAATCTAGCCATCACAGCGGATCCGTCCTTCTTTGGTGCAAATGTCCTCGATCTGCGACCCAAGCGGCCCGAGGGAATCATCTACGACACCTCGCCGAGCATGTTCGCCAACTACTCCGTAAGCCTCTACGACCTGCAAAGCCCGGGTGATTTCGGTTGGAACGGCTACGGCGAGGCCGGGCTGAGCGTGCGCGGAGAACTGCTCTATGGCAGCGCCCAGCACCTGCCCGATGGAACTTGGGCGCGCGTGCTGACCAATCTGACCTTCGATTGGCGGGACAAACTGACCCGCATCATCGCTGGCGATTCGACCGCGACCAGCGATGTCCTTGGCGGCGGACTTGTCATGGGCGGGCTCAGCGTCACGCGCACCTTCGCGCTCGATCCCTATTTCATCATGCTCCCAAGCACCCAGCTTGGCGGAACGGTCTTGACCCCCTCCACGGTCGATGTCTACGTCAACGGCCAGCTCGTGCGCCGGGAAACGCTTGCACCTGGACAGTTCAACCTGCAGAACGTGCCCCTGACCACGGGCAGCGGTGATACCCGTGTGGTGATCCGCGACGCCTTTGGCGGCGAGCGCATCATGTCGAGTGCCTACTACCTCGCGCTTGGCACCCTGGCCAAGGGACTGTCGGATTTCAGCTACAATTTAGGATTTCGGCGCAATGGTATTGGCACCGAGAGTTGGAACTACGGCGAGCCGGCTTTGCTTTTTCGCCATCGCGTGGGCGTCACCGATTGGCTGACTCTCGGCGGCCGCATCGAGGGCACCGCGCATACGCTGAGCGGCGGACCAAGTGCTGCCGCGCGCCTGCCGGTGGGCGAGCTGGCCGTCGTCCTGGCAGTCAGCGACACAAATCAGGCACGGACGACATCGGGAGTAACAGAAGCACTCACCTACCCCGCGGGCCCTGGCGTTGCGGCCTTGCTCTCGTATTCCTATGTGGGGCGGCCGCTCAACCTTCAAGCTGGTGCTCGGGTGCAGAGCGACCGCTACATCAACCTGAGCATGCCGCTTGAAATGGATCGACAACGTTTCGATCTGACCGCGACCACGGCCGTGGCCTTGGGAAAAGTGGCCTTGATGTCGCTGCAGTATGAAGGCGCAAATTGGCGCGACCGAGGCTGGACCAACCGAATCATGCTTCTTGCCAGTCGAACCATCACCCGCAAGCTCTACGCCTTCGTCAACTTGGGTAACACTTTCCAGCATGGCTCTCCGGTCGAATACGACACCTTCGCTGGCCTTGCTTACTCGCTTGGAGATCGAACCACGGCCAGCACGACCAGAAGCGACCGCTGGGGCGGAGCCGGGCGAAGCGGGACGAGCCACGTGGACGTGCAGCACTCGCTGCCCATCGGCCCAGGGTACGGCTATCGCGTCGTGGCCGAGGCTGGAGACAACGCTGTCGAGGAGGCAACGGCCCAGTATCAGGGCGCGCACGGCCGCATCGACGCCGACTATCGTCATGACGGATTGACCACGAACGACCGCGGCCACGCCACGTTGACGGGAACCGGTGGGATCGTACTCATCCATCGGGACATCTTCTTCACTCGCCCAGTGCAGGACAGCTACGCTCTCATCAACGTACCTGGTTTGCCTGGCGTTCACGGAATGCTCAGCAATCAAGTCATCGGAACGACCAACCAGAATGGCAATCTGCTTCTCCCGAACCTGCTTTCGTACTACGGCAATCGCGTAGGAATTGACTACAAGGACGTCCCACTTGAGTACAACATCGGGGCCACGGAGATGACCATTGCTCCCCCCTATCGCGGCGGTGCCGTGATCGGTTTCCCCATTCGGCGCGTGCAGAGCGTGTCGGGATTGGTCGTGATCGAAGAGAGCGGAGCCGCGACCGTGCCTGGCTATGGGCAGCTCACCGTTCAGGTCGAGGGTAAGCCTGTAGATTCGCCGCTCGACGAGGCAGGCAATTTCTATCTGGAGAACGTACCGCCTGGCGCCTACAGCGCCGAGGTTCAATACGCGACGGGAATTTGCCGATTCCCGCTTGTGGTTGCAACTGGCGTCACGGCGCTGATCAACGTGGGAACGGTTCACTGTACCGTCGCTGGGAAGGAGTCACCATGAGAGGCGTACGCTGGCTGGTATCGCTGGGAATCCTTGGTGCGGCACTCTTTCTTGGTGAACGGTCGGCATCGGCACAGACTTGCACCATAACCACTACCTCGGTCGACTTCGGAACCTACGACGTCTTCTCAGCCGCCAGCCTCGCCTCGACGGGAAGCGTAATCTACTACTGCCGCAGGCGCGCGACCAATATCACCGTGTGGCTCGGCAAGGGAATCTACGGCCCAACCAACAGCCCGCGGCAGATGGCGAGCGGAACCAACCGCTTGAACTACAACCTCTTTCTGGATGCCAACCACACGCAAATCTGGGGAGATCCAAACCCGTATCGCTACGGTCCCATCACGCCGCCTAACCGAACCTATGTCACCTTGACGGTCTACGGCCTCATCCCAGCGGGCCAGGACGTTCCAGCCGGGGCCTACGTGGACAGTGCGATTGTAACGATCAACTTCTGATCCGATAGACGCACAGCCAGGCCAGTCACAGCCGGCTCCGTTCGGATAGCCGAGACAAAGCCCCGTCGGTCTCCGCCAATCCTCTTCCGTCGGGCCGCCGACGGGCCGCCAAGAGCGCTTCGTCGGAATTCCGACACGTATATAATAAGTACTTTATCATACTAAGTAATATTGATTAGTTAGGCGAACCCCTCGCCGGGGCACGGATTCTGCTCTTCCTTGGTTCGTGTTCACTCGATGCTTTCACGCGAATCAGGTTGGTAGCTGGTCCAGGCAAGGACGGCTGCTGGCTGCTTTTGTCGTGGCTGTCGCTGCCGTCGGCTTCCTTGTCACGCCCGCGAGCGCCGGAAGCCGCAGCTCCCTCGTGCTTGTCTCCGTTCAAGTCGTCGCGAGCTGCCGGGTCGAAAACACCCCCAGCCAATCCAGCGACGCGATGAATCTCAAGATGCGTTGCAGTTCGACGGCACGGCCCAGCTTGGGCCTGGCGAACAGTTCGCAGGTCGTGGCGCCAGTCGGCACCGTCACCCTGCCCCACTCGCAGATTGCCACCACCGAGAACGGGAAAACGCTGAATATCGAGTTCTAGCTCGGACGGTGGCGACACGGCCCTATCGTCCCCGCGGTATCATCCCCGCCAACTAGCGGCGCCCATCACGGCGCGATACACTGGATGCCAAGGGCGTTGGGATATTCGGAATGAGCCGTCAGATACGAGTGATCCTGTTGGTCGAGGACAGCGAAGACGATGCTGACCTCACCTCGCGTGCGTTTCGCAAGAGTGGCGTGAACTGCAGGCTGGTGCGCGTGCGCGACGGGCGGCAGGCCCTGGACTACGTCTTCGGGCTCGGAGAGTGGTCGGGGCGTGATGCGAATCTGATGCCAGTGCTGATTCTGCTCGACCTGAAATTGCCTTGCGTGAGCGGCCTCGATGTCTTGCACCAGCTGCGCGAGAACCCGAAGGGCCAGCACATCCCCGTCGTGGTCATGAGCTGCAGCACCGAGGAGGCGGACATCGTGGCCAGCTACGCCTTGGGGGCCAACAGCTACATCCGCAAACCCGTGGATTTCGTGGAGTTCGCGGGCGCCGTCGAACTCATTGGCAATTACTGGCTGGCCTTGAATCAATTGCCCGCGGCCGAGGGCGGACTGCCGTGAGCCGCCATCTTGGCGTCCTGTTTCTCGAGGACTCCGAGGACGATGTTCTGCTCGTAACCAGGCATCTTGTGCGCGCCGGCTTCGCCGTCGAGTCCCGACGAGTAGACACACCCGACGACTTTCGCGCGGCCCTCAAATCAGGCCAGTGGGACGTGGTGGTGAGTGACTACTCTCTTCCTGGTCTTAATGCCCTGGCCGCCATCCACATCTTCAAGGAGACGGGACCGGACATTCCCTTTCTGGTGGTTTCCGGGGCCGTGGGCGAAGAAACCGCGGTCGAGGTGCTGAAGTCAGGCGCGCACGACGTTCTGATCAAGAACAACCTGGCGCGTCTCGTGCCAGCGGTCGAACGCGAGTTGCGCGAAGCCGCCGAACGCCGCGCGCGACGCAAGGCCGAGGAAAGCCTGGCTGCAAGCGAGATCAAATTCCGCCGCATCGTCGAGACCGCCCACGAGGGCATCTGGATGCTCGACCGCGACGGTGGCACCACCTATATGAACCGGCGCATGGCCGACATGCTCGGCCTGGATCCGTCCGACACCGGACGCGCGGAGTTGCTGCACTTTCTGGCCGAGAACAAGATCGTCGACGCCATCACCGGCTACCTGCACGGCAAGACCGACGGCACGACCACCTTCCGCGCCCAATGCCGGCTGCGCCGCGACGATGGCACCGCCTTGTGGGGCATGCTGGCGTTCCATTCCATGGTGGACGAGAACGGCAGTTGCTTCGGCCACCTGGCCACCATCTTCGACGTCACCGAACATCGGCGGCTGCAAGAGCAGCTCATGGTGTCCGACCGCATGGCCTCGGTGGGCATCCTGGCCGCGGGCGTGGCACACGAAATCAACAACCCGCTCGCCGCGGTTCTGACCAACCTGCACATGGCCGTGGAATGCGTCCCCACGCTCAAGCTCGACAAGAGCAGCGAAAAGGATCGTGTCGAACTTGCGGAAGAGCTGAGCGACGCCCTGGAAGCGTCAGAACGGCTGCGCGACATCGTTCGCGACCTCAAGATCTTCTCACGCACGCCGGAAACTTCGATGGGACCGGTCGACATGCAGCGCATTCTTGAATCCTCGCTGCGCATGGCCTGGAACGAGCTCAAACACCGCGCGCGCATCGTGCGTAAGTTCCAGCCCGTGCCCATGGTCCACGGCGACGAATCGCGCCTCGGCCAGGTGTTCCTGAACCTGATCGTCAACGCGGTTCAAGCCATGGAAGAGGGCCGCGCCGACAGGAATACCATCACGCTTTCCACGAGCGTCGATGCACGCGGCCGGATCGAGGTCGAGGTGCGCGACACCGGATCCGGCATGTCGCAAGAGGTGCTAGGTCACCTCTTCACGCCGTTCTACACGACGAAACCGGTCGGGGTCGGCACCGGCCTTGGGCTGTCCATCTGCAACCGCATCGTGCAGGCCCTGGGCGGCGAGATCACGGTGGAAAGCGAAGTCGGCAAGGGCAGCAGTTTCCACGTCTTCCTGCCCCCATCCGAGATCACCAGCGCCGTCCGCAAGACCAGCCGCATCCGCCGCCCCATCGCGGCGCTGGCGGCGCGCATTCTAGCCATCGACGACGAGCCCATCGTGGGAACGGCCCTCAAGCGGGTCTTGGGCAAGGACAACGAAGTCATCACGGAAACCAGCGCGCGCAGGGCGCTCGATCGAATCCGCGCCGGCGAGCACTTCGACCTGATCCTGTGCGATCTGATGATGCCCGATGTGACCGGGGTGGATTTCTACAACGAGCTAAAAGAATTCGCGCCCGAGCGCGCGGCCGACGTCGTGTTCATGACCGGCGGTGCCTTCACGCCCAAGGCGCGCACTTTTCTCGAAACCGTGACCAACGAGCGGCTGGAGAAACCCTTCGACATGGCCACGCTGAAAACCCTCGTCCAAGATCACCTGCTCACGCACCCGGGCGGGTCCGAAAAAAAAAACTGAATATCTACATGCCAAGCTTGTGAAGCTTGTCGATGAGCGTGGTCCGGCCGATCCCGAGCATGGTGGCGGCCTTGGACTTGTTGTTGTTCGACCGGCGCATGGCCGTGCCGATGAGCGCGCGCTCGAACCGAGAAACCGCGGTGGGAAGGTCGACGCCGTTTTCGGACAGATCCCACAGCGTGCGCGCCACGGCCTCGCCGGTTTCGCCGCCGAGAGCCGGGGGAATATCGTCGGTGTCGATGACGCCGTCGCGATCCAGGATGGCCATGCGCTCGATCAGGTTCTCGAGTTCGCGAACATTGCCGGGCCAGCCGTACTGCTGCAACACCGCCGTGGCCTTGTCCGAGATGGTGATGGAGCGATCCAAGCGACGCGCGGCTTGTTCGAGAAAATGCGCGGCCAGGGTGGGCACGTCGTCCAAGCGATCGCGCAATGGTGGAACGTGGAGGGGCACGACGTTGAGCCTGAAGAACAGGTCCTGCCGGAAGCGCCCCGAGTTCGCCATGGCCTCCAAATCCCGGTTGCTGGCGGCCAGAAAGCGAACGCTGATCTGGTACGACCGCTCGGAGCCCACCGGGGTCACCGACTGATCTTGCAACACGCGCAGCAGCCGCGCCTGCATGGGCATCGCCAGTTCCCCGATCTCGTCGAGCAGCACGGTTCCGCCGTCCGCTTCGCGCAAGCGTCCCTGGCGATTTTCGTGGGCGTTGGTGAACGCGCCCTTAACGTGTCCGAAAAGCTCGCTCTCGATCAAGGTTTCGGGGATGGCCGCGCAATTCACCGCCACCAGACGCTGACCCGATCGCGGCGAAGAAGCGTGCAAGAGGCGCGCGATGACTTCCTTGCCGCTGCCGGTTTCTCCAGAGATGAGAACCGTGGCATCGGTCGGACCAACCTGCTGCACGAACGCCAGCAGTTCCTGCAGAACCGCCGACTTGCCGAGCAAGATGGCGCCGCTGCCGGCAAGAGTCGGGGTTCCGTTCACTTGGGTCAACCTGGGCTTCAGCCCAGCGCCTCCAGCCTGGGCCAGCGCGGCGCGGACCACCTCGGTCAAGGCGGTCGGGTGGAACGGCTTGGTCAGAAAATCAAAGGCACCCTCGCGCATGGCGCGCACCGAATCCGGCACTCCCCCCGCGCCGGTCAGGATGATGACCGGTGTGTGCGGTTGCTTCTTGCGCACGGATTCGAGCACCGCGAAACCGTCGGCCTGGGGCATGGACAGGTCGGAGATGACGATGTCAAAGGGGTGCTCGTCGACCTTGCGGATGGCTTCGCCCCCGTCCGCGGCATCGAGAACATTCATGTCCAGATGGCGCAGGAGTCTCGCCAACGTCGAGCGCACCACATCGTCGTCATCAGCGACGAGCGCTGACTTGCCCGGAAATGAGCCGTCTTTCATTGCCTCTTCCCGTTTGGGATCGGCAGAGTCGACCCATACCTTGAATCCGTTGAATTACGCGCTCAGAACTTCCCGCAACTTCTTCAGCAAATCCGTGGGCGAGAACGGCTTGACCATGATGGTTTGTCCAGGGTCCAAGAGGCCTCGGCGGAAGAACTCGTCGTCCGTGTAGCCAGTCATGAACATGACCTTGAGTTCTGGAAATTTCTCGGACAGGCGCACCGCCAGCTCTCTGCCCCCCACGCCCGGCATGACGACATCCGTGAGCAGCACATCGATGGGCGTTGGCATGTGCTCGCACAAGCCCAGAGCCTCGTCCCCAGAACCAGCGACCAGCACGCGATAGCCAGCCCGCTCGAGAATCCGCGCCACCACCTTGCGCACGAGCTCTTCGTCCTCGACCAGAAGCACGGTCTCGTGGCCCGAAGCGACCGCCGAAACCGACTCCAGCGCAGCGGGTGCCGCCACACGTTCCAAATAGATCTCCACGCGCGTGCCCTGGCCAAGTTCACTGTGGACCCGAATCTGTCCGCCACTTTGCTTGACGATGCCGTACACGACAGGAAGGCCGAGGCCGCTGCCGCGGGCCAAGTCCTTGGTCGTGAAGAAGGGCTCGAAGGCGTGGGCGAGGATCTCGGGCGACATTCCGCATCCCGAATCGAAGATGCGCAATATCGCATAGTCCCCCGCGGCGATGGTGTCGAACTCGCCGGACTGCTCGACCTCCAGATGCAAGACATCGGTTTCGATGGTCAGATGGCCGCCCTCGGGCATGGCATCGCGGGCATTGAGTGCCAGATTGATGATGACCTGCTCGATTTGCGCGGGATCGGACTTGACCCAGCCAGCGTCGGGCGCCAGCCGCAACGACAGCAGGATATCTTCGCCGACCAGCCGGTGCAGCATGTTCTCGACGCTGGTGACGATTGCGTTGACCTCGATGACCTGCGGTTGCAAGACTTGCCTGCGCGAGAACGCGAGCAGGCGCCTGGTGATTCCCGCCGCGCGATCCGCGGCCAGGCGAATCTCGCCGATATCCTGGCGCAAGGCCTCGTTCTCACCCGCCCCCTGCAAAGCCAGATCGGCAAACGCGATGATGGCATTGAGCGCGTTGTTCATGTCGTGGGCAACTCCACCTGCCAGGCGCCCAACCGCCTCTAGTTTCTGCGTCTCGCGGAGCTGCTCCTCGCTGGAACGCAACGCTGCCTCCATTCCCTTGCGACTGGTGATGTCGCTGATGGCGGCGATGGCGCCGATAATGAGTCCATCCGGATTGCGATAGGGGGCGAGCGTCGCGATGATCCAGAAGGGATTCGTCGCCCCCGATTTGCGCAGGTTCATGTCGGGCGAGAGCACCGTCTCCCCGTCGAGAACACGTGCCAGCGTGTGCTCGAAACCGCCCGCGCCCATGTCGGGAAAGAATTCGGCCAGCCGGAGGCCCTGCATGTCCAGGCCGTGGATACCGAGAATTCGCTCGACGAAGGGATTGCATTGCACCACGCGTCCGTCGCGGTCGATGACGATGATCCCAGACCCCACATTGTCGAGCACTTCGCGATGAAGTTGGAGTGCCTCGCGCAGATTCTCGGCGGCGCGCTTGCGCTCTTTGAGATTCGACAACCACTTCACCAGAGTCGCCTCGGAACGCCAGCCGCCGGAAACCTCAGCCTGCGGTGTGTGGTAGAAATTGTGAACGGCCTCGGTGCCCAGCACGGCCACGGGATAGGCCAGCAAGACATCGAGAAGCGCCTCGGGCGGGAACTTGCCCCGATCGAATTGGCTCATGCCGAGCGCGGCGCTGTCGCGAAAGAACCCGCCCATTCTGCCTTCCTGTGCAAGCAGTCGCTCGGGTCCCTGGGTTTGCCGCAAGAGCCACGTCATCTCGCTGGTCACGCGCAGGGCGCTCCAGCCATCGGCCAGAGCCATGGCGGTCATCGCGTGCATCTGATCGAGCACCCGTGCAAAGGAATAGCCGGCACCGCGCGCATACATCTGCTTCGCGGACAGAAAGACGATCTGTTCACGGAATTCGGCGTGATCGACATCCACCCCCGCATCCCGCAACATCGCGCGCACAGTCTCGGGCGAGCGCATGTCGTGGATGTAGAGCACGCGTTGCCGTTGTTCGAGACCCGCGCGTACGAAAGGGGCCAAGACCGACTGGTACTCTTGTTCGCTGGTATAGATGAAGCACGCATGGTCGCGTATGCGCAAATCGTCCACGGTACGCAGTCGGCGCGTGCTCGCCCCGTCTGTGCCTGCCTCCATCCATCGATATGCTGTGCCTGTCATCGGGCTTCGTCAGGGCTATCAGCAAGAGTTGGGCCGGTGTGATCCCCAGGAAATCCGTCCCTTCGAGCACGCACCGTCGCATTGGCAACGGCTCCTGCTGACGTGATCGACAATCCGCTGACGTACAAGAAAGGGCACAGAAAACACAGAGCCGGAATCTGGGCTCGACCGTCGGTTCTCCGACAGTGCGTCAACCCATGGCGACGGAAACGCGACAAGAAAATGCCAACCCTCGCCGAACACCGTCCTCGGCCAGCGAAATCACAGGCCCTTTCCCCTAGCGCCGGCCGCTGGCCCAACTGGGCACGGCGTTTGCGTTGCTTGAAACCATGCACCCCAATGCTGTTCCATCGTATGGAATCACAGACACGCCAGCTCCCGAGGTGCGTACCGCGCCGGCCGGTTCCAGAGTCCTCGTCGCGGAGGATGATCAGCTTCAGCTTCGCGCCTATTCCCGTGCGCTGCGCGCGGTGGGTTTTGAGGTCGATTGCGCGGACAATGGCGAGACAGCGGTCAACATGCTGCTTTCTGGAACCTACGATGCGGTGGTTTCCGACATCACTCTCCCGTGCGTCGACGGCGTCGGGGTATTGCAAGCCGCTCACCGGCGCGATGCCGACATGCCCGTGGTGCTCATCACCGGCACCCCCAGGCTCGACACCGCCGTCGCGGCCGTCGAGCACGCCGCCTTTCGCTATCTGCTCAAGCCGCTGACTCCGGCGCAGTTGCAGGACACGGTCATCTATTGCGCGCAGATGCACCGGCTGGCTGTTCTGCGCCGCATGGCCATCTCGTCAGCAGGCGAGGCGTGGAGCCCAGCCGAGGATCGCGCCGGTCTCACCCAGATTTTCGAGCACGCCCTGGAATCGGTCTGGATGGCCTTCCAGCCCGTCGTGTCCTGGAAGCGGCAGCGCATCCTTGCCTATGAGGCGCTTTTGCGTAGTAGCGAGCCCAAACTTTCCAACCCCTGTGCCCTTCTGTTCGCGGCCGAGCGCCTGGACCGGGTCGCTGAAGTTGGTCGTATCGTGCGCAATCGCGTCGCCGAAGACGTTCCCAGTGCCCCGAGCCAGTTCGTGTTCGTCAATCTGCACAGCCACGACCTGCTCGACGACCATCTCTACGACCCTGATGCCCCACTCTCGCAGGTCGCCCAGCGCGTGGTTCTCGAAGTGACAGAGCGGGTTTCGCTGGCCTCTGTGACCGACATCGAGACGCGAATTGACAAATTGCGCCACCTGGGATTCCGGATCGCGCTCGACGATCTTGGCGCCGGTTATTCTGGGCTCGCGAGTTTCGCGCCCCTGCAACCCGAAGTGGTCAAGTACGACATGTCCCTGGTCCGCGGCGTGGACAGCTCGCCCACGCGGCGCAAAGTCATTCAGGCCATGACCGCCCTTTTCGCCGAAATGGAAATGCACGTGGTGGCCGAGGGCGTGGAAACAATAGCCGAACGCGATACCTTGATCGAACTCGGCGTCGACCTCCTGCAAGGGTACCTATTCGCGAAGCCGTGCAAGGGATTCGTCAAGGTCGATCTGTGAATCGAGCCGCCTAGTCCATCGCAACTGCCGGCACCGTCGCCGTCCGTCGCCCAGAAGTGAGGGAAGGCTACCAATGTGCGCGATCCGGATATAGACTGCGTGTGATGGAGGACGCGAAAGATCTAGAGGCGCTGGTCGTCGACCTCATCAAGCGCGATAACGTCAACATTCCACCCTACCCCGTGGTGGCAATGCGACTGCAGCGATTGGTCGGCGAGGAAGACTACGGGATGGGCGACCTCCAGCGCGTGATCGGCGGCGATCCAGTTCTGGCGGCGACCATCCTGCGCTACGCCAACTCGGCGGCCTTTCGCGGGGTCACGCCCACCTCGACCCTAGAGGCCGCCATCACGCGTATCGGCGCCAACGAAGTGTGCAAAATCGCCATCGCCACCAGCGTGGGCGCGCATGCCATCGTGACTGGTTGTCTCTCGTCGCTGCGCCGGCGCTACTGGCGGGTCGCCATGACCAGCGCCATGCTGTGCCGGGCGCTCGCCTACTGGCGCAAGTGCAACCCAGAGGAGGCCTTCATCTGCGGGCTCTTGCACGACTTCGGTCAGGTGGTCGCGACGGCGTGCTTCGAGGAAGTCATCGCGCGCACGCGCGACGCCCGCGTCCTGCCCGAAGCCACGTGGGCCGGTTGTGTGGATCGATTTCATGTCGAGCTCGGACTCGTCACCGCCGCCCGTTGGAATCTGCCACCCCTGCTCATGAGCGTGATTGGCTCCCATCACAATCCCGAATCGGACCGCGACCATCGCGCCATGATCGACATCGTCAACGCGTGCGACGCCATCGCCAACCTGCTGGACATCGAACCCGCCCCAACAAGCGAAAGCCTTGCGGGCCTTCGCGTACTGCTTCCCGGCGAACCCGACTACGTCATGTCAGTCCTGCCCAAGATCGCGACCGCGGTTGCCTCGCTGGACGAGACCACGCCAGGCAAGGACACCGGCATATTCCGGGTCGGAAGCCGCGTGCTGACACCCCACTCGATGCTGAGCGAGCCAACCAAGCAGGCGAGCTACAAACTGCAGGTCCTGCGCTCCACCGGAAACGCAGACTACGAGACTCTATACTTTGCCAAGGACGGCGTCGGGTTTGCCGGCGCCAGCAAGCTACGTGAGAACAGCATGGTCCGCCTGCGCGTGGATTCGCCCAAGGGCCCCGTCGAGATCCTCGCCGTCATCGTCCACTGCGCCACCGAGGGAAGCGTGCATCGCATGGAAGCGAAACTGTTTGCCGCCGAACAGAATGTCCTTCGCACCTGGCTCGGTTTCTACGCGTCCTTGGTCTAGCCGCTGGTCGGGAGGCCCGTCCTTGGCCGCCAGACTCAAGACGGCGCTTGCCACCGCCCCATGGTACCGTAGAGGGACAGGATGCCTTACACGCCAGCCAAGGCCGTAGGTTGACGTCGCAATGGGATAGTCGAGAAACAAGGTGTTTTCCTACCTAGAGCAATACGCCGAACAGTACCGAGAAGTCGGGGCGGAATCGTTCAAGCGCCTCTACCCGTGGCCCTATCTGGCGGCCCTGGGCATGGCCGGCGATATTGAAGACAGCCGCGGGTCAGGTACAAGCATCATCAATTTGGCCGACGGCGTTCTCGAACGAGGTCGGATCTCGGGCCGGGTTTTCCCCCTGGTCAAAGCTCGCTACTCGCCCAAGGGACCCATCACGATTGGGCGAACCTCGGAGAACGACGTGGTCATTCCCGAGTATTCGGTTTCGCGCAAACACTGCTTCATCGCCGTGGTCGCAGGCAGCTATCGCGTCACCGATTGGGGCTCGGCCAACGGCACGCTGGTGAACGAAGTCGACATCGGCAAGCTGATCCCATACGTGCTTCAGGGCGGTGAGATCATCACCCTCGGCCGCCTGATGTTGCTGTTCCTTCCGCCCAAGCAATTCGTCGAGCACGTGCGCGGCATCGCCCCGCCCCCCGAATTCGGAAAGTGAGAGAGCACAGAGAAGACGGAGGGCACAGAGAGCCGAACCCTTTCTGGGACTTCTTCGCTCGCTGTGCTCTCCTTAGAAAGAACCCTGTGAGGGTTCTTTCTAACTCCCGCAGTGAGTACCGCCGGGCGTAGCCCGCCGGCACTCGCGCGACTCTGTACTTAGGATCACGAGGTCGGTGCTGCGGCAGCTGCGGCGTCGTGCTTGGCGATCATCTTGGCGACGCGCGGGATGGCGGCCTCCGTGTGCTTCTTGGCCATGGGGCGCAGCTTCTCGTACGCGGACTTGACAACGTGGTTCTTTGCCCGCTGCGCGCGCTGATCGGTAATGCCCAGGAGCGCCTCGGCGGCCTCGCCAGCGCGGGCGTTGAAATACGCCGTGACCGGCTCGTTCTTGGCCTTGGCGGCCTGGTACAGCGGATCGAGCCGATCTGCGAAATCGTCGAGCAATCCGTCGATCACCTCGGGGATGAAACCGGGCTTGATGGCCTTGACCACGGCATGCGCGGCCTTGATAGGAATACCGGTCAGTCCCTTCGAGGAAACCTCCTCGTCAATGATCTGCTCGCAATCGCGAATCACCTGGGGACGTGCGCCGGGACGGGACAAGATTTCTTTTAGTGTGCTCATGGCGCCCACTTTACCCTGACTGCCGGTTTCGTGGTACCCATGGCAAGCGTGTCTTCGCTCCCCAAAGAATCTTTTGCGACCCGTCCCGGGGCCACGCTTGGTGTCCTCACAGGCATCAATGCCCTGAACTACCTTGACCGCTTTCTGCTAGCGCCCCTGCTGCCGCTCATCATCACCGGGCTGAGCCTGAGCGATCGGCAAGCGGGGTCACTGCAGTCGGCCTTCATCCTCGTGTACGCGCTGGTCTGCCCTTTTGCGGGCTGGTTGGGCGACCGCACGTCCCGCCTTCGCATCGCGGCCCTAGGCGTCGCCCTGTGGAGCATGGCTACCTTTGCCTCTGGCCTTGCGTCTACTTTCCTTTGGCTGCTCCTGGCACGCGCCATGGTCGGCATCGGCGAAGCCACCTATACGGTTGTCACGCCGTCCCTGCTGTCCGATCACTACCCGCCCTCGCGCCGCGCCCGCGCCCTCTCGATCTTCTACGCGGCGATGCCTTTCGGCATCTTCCTCGGCTACCTGCTCGGGGGACAGATTGGAGCGCGCTACGGTTGGCGGCCATCCTTCTTCATCGCGGGCGGGCCAGGGCTCTTATGCGCGCTCGCACTGCTCCTCCTGCGCGACCCGCCCCGCGGACGCTTCGACGGCCACGCCGATTCCACGCGAAAGCTTCCCTTGGCGGAGTTCCTGCGTACCCTACGCCAACGCCCGAGCTACTTCTTCAACGTGGCCGCGCAGACCCTCTACACTTTCACCATGGGGGGCCTCGGCGTGTGGATGCCGACCTACTTCGTGCGGGAACGACATCTTGGCGTGGCTCAAGCCGGCACCCTGTTCGGGGCTCTCCTACTCGGCACGGGATTCGTGGGAACCCTGCTGGGCGGACCGGTCGGTGACCACCTTGCGCGAAAGTACCGCGGCGCCCACTTCACCTTCTCCGGCCTCACCCTCTTCGCCTCGATTCCATTCACTGCCATGGCCGTGCTTTCGCCAAACCCCGCCATTTTCTGGCCAGCCATGGGCGCGAGCCTGTTCTGCCTCTTTCTCAACTACGGTCCGCTCAACGCAGCCATGGTCAATGTCCTTCCGGGCAACGCGCGGGCGCGCGGCGTTGGCCTGCACACGACCACGATTCACCTCTTCGGTGATGCCTGTTCGCCTTTCCTCATCGGGTTGGCGTCGGACGCCATCGGCCTGCGCATCCCGGTCCTGTGCACCGGCCTCCTGGCCGGTCTGTCCGGGATTCTCCTGATCCTCGGAAAGCACACGCTGATCCGGGATCTTGCCGCCGCGCGGACAACCGACCCGTAGGCAGAGGTCGGGTTCGACTTGCCAGGGTCTTCCGTTTCACCCTGCAGGTCAGAAACCGATTCTTAAACAGCGCATCCTATGCAGAAGCGCGCAACTGTCAGCCCAGGACAGCGGAGTTTGGGGATGGCGCCCTACCCGACGGGATGTAGCTGAGTCCGCGCGCCTTCGATACCGACGCGAATTCGTCGTGCAAATACCGCAGTTCCGTCATTGATGTCACCAGCAGGCATAAATCGGATTACTTTTATCCTCTTTTCTTTATCTTCCCTGAGCCTTGTCAGCAAGGCAGTCCACTAACCAATTAGACACTGCTCGCGAAACCGCTGCGATTCGCGGCGAACACACACCGAGGAAATCATGCGCACACAAAATACTTTGGAACGAAAGACATCAAGCACGACCTCGTCGCTTGCGGCGATTCTGGGTTTGGCAACACTGATGTTCGGATGCAGTTCATCGTCGGGACCAGCCACAGGCAGTGGCGGCATGACTAGCAACGGAGGCATGCCTGGCAGCGGCGGCTTGCTGGGCAACGGTGGACTGGCAAGCCTCGGAGGAGCGCCGGGCAATGGCGGCCTTCCTAGCCTGGGCGGCGCACCGGGCGGAGGCGGATTTTCCGGCGCCGGTGGAGCGCCGGGGTCCGGCGGTATTCTGCGGGAAGGCGGATCGCCGACCTTGGGTGGTGCTCCCGCAACGGGTGGCGTGCCTGGCGGCGGAGTTCCTGCCAACGGCGGAGCTCCATTGATGGGCGGCAAGACTGGCAGCGGCGGGATAGGTGCTGGTGGTGCAATCACCGGCGGCACAACCCCGGCAGGAGGCGTAAGCGCTGGCGGCACCGTGTCGGGTGGCGCGCGCACGGGAGGCGTCGCCGCGGGCGGGACCAGCGGAGGCTCGGGCGTAGGTGGCAGCACCGGCGCTGCCGGGAGCCCGGGCGGCTGCATGCCGGCCAGCACCGCGCCCTGCTCTCTCGTCGCCCAAGGTACCGATTACCCCGGGATGTACCAGACCGCCTGCCCGCCTACGGCCACGCACGTTGCGGGGGCAATCACGCCGGGCGGAGCCCCTGTCACGGCGACCAAGGGCACCGGCGACTACACCTTGGACAACGGAATCGAACACATCGTCATCACGTGCGCGAGCGGAACCATCAAGACCTGGACGTATAAGGGAACGGACCTACTCGCCGGAGGAAACAGTGGCGGGCAGGTCTACTGGGAGCTGGAAGCAGGCAACGGGACGTGCACCCTGACGTCCGATCCCGCGACCAACGGCGGCAAGCAAGCCGAGGTTCGCATCCACACGACAGGCAGCACCAACAACCTCGACGTGGACATCGACTACGCGCTTCTTCAGGGAAGCTCCGGTTTCTACGCCGCCGCCGTTCTCACGCACCCCGCGGGAAACGCCGCCACCAACGGCGGCGAGTGGCGCGTTAACGTCTATAATGGATCCATTTTCGATTGGAACAGCCTCGACGCCCTGCGCGACGGAGGCAACAGCGTCGGCGGGCCCACGGGTTGGCTCGACACCACCGAGAACGACTGGGCCAACGGCACCGCCGTAACCGGCGCCCCCAAGGAAGTCGAGCAGGCGCCCAATGGCGGAGTTTACGTTTGCAAGTACAGCTGGACGGCCGACTGGGGCGACACGGATGCCTGGGGATGGAGCTCTACCACGAAGAACGTCGGAATGTTCCTCGCCCTTGGCAGCAGGGAATACTACAATGGTGGCCCCAAGAAGCGCGAGCTCATGGGCAGCATGCTGAACGGTCCGGACTTGCTCAACATGCTCGGGGGCAGCCACTACGAGGGTGCCGAGGCTTCCGAGTCGATCCCGGCGGGAACGCAGCTCAGCAAGGTCTACGGACCATTCTTCTACTACAACAACAGTGTTCCGGCGGGAACTGCCAATGCCGGCACCGTGCTGTTCGCGGACGCCATTGCGCAGGCCAAGGCCGAGCAGGACGCGTGGCCTTACTCGTGGTTCGTGAATCCCACCGGGGGCGACGGCGACTACGTGCAAGAGGCAGGACGTGGCACGGTGACCGGCACGCTGACCATCGCCGACACGGGTGCGCCCAACGCGTCGGCTGGCGACATGTGGATCGGTTTGGCTCCCGACGATGGTATAGATCCGCAAGCCCAGTTCTTCACCTACCAGTACTGGGTCAAGACCGGCTGTGATGGATCCTTCACAATTCCACACATCGTTCCCGGCACATACGCCCTTTGGGCGTTCGGGCGCGGCGCTGTGGGTACCTTCACGACGGCGACGGGAAAGATCCCCAACTCGACCATCTTGACCCCGTTCACCAAACCAACCGCCAGCCTCACAATCACAGCCGGACAGAAGCAGGATCTCGGCACCGTGACCATCACGCCGCCGCGCACGGCAGCGACCGTCTGGGAGATCGGCGCCCCGGATCGCGACTCGCACGAGTTCCTCAATGGCGCCATCAACTACACCAATTGGGCGACATCCTACGAGACCTACACGACCAACTTCGGCAAGGGCGTCACCTATACGGTGGGGACGGACGACTACTCCAAGGTGTGGAACTACTCGGATATGGACAGCTCGCCTTGGACGGTGAACTTCACCATGGCCGCAGCCCCGACCGGCCAGGCGCGGTTGTACGTGGCCCTCGCCGCGAATTCAGGAGGCAGCCTGACGGTGACCGTGAACGGCACGGCGGCCGGAACCCTGTCCCTGCAAAATACCAGCGATGCGGTAACCCGGCTTGGCAGTCACGGATACTTCTGGGACGGGCAGATCGAGTTTGCCGCCACTGCCCTCAAGGCTGGCGCGAACACGCTCGTGATCAAGAGCTCCGGCGGCGCACTGGAATGGGACTACCTCCGCCTAGAGGCCAACTGACGGACATGCAGACCGTTCAGAGCGTGCCGTCCGAAAGGGCGGCACGCTGGTTGCGGCCCCGCGCGAGCGAGGGCAGTGGCGTGTTCGTTGGGTGATACGTGCGCGCATTCGCCTTCATGCAGGGCGTGTTCTATCTAGAGTACCCACCCAAGGTCGCATGCGTAGGCACTCGGTGCGTTCCCGAACAGCGCTGCGAGAGCTTCGGCCGCACGAACGGCATAGCCCTTGCATCAGTGGCATCGCAGGCCGGCCAGAGTGGCCATGAGCGGTAGCGGTAGCGTGAGAGGCCGAAGCGCAGCGCGGTTAGCGTGGGCGACTTGCGTGAGCGCGCGGCCGCAACCCGCGAAGCGATCACGCCCTCGCCGCCTCACATCCTCACCCTACGCTTTCCACTTTCCGCGCACCCCACACGCCCTCGCTCACGCGGCCGACGAACCCGCCAGCCGCGGGCCGGCCCTACGGGCGGCCCGCAATTCCCGACACGCTCTAAACTAGTTACACGTGGCCGGCGTGGCGCACGGAACGAACGCGCCTTCAGTCGCCGTCACACTCGCGGTGCCGTCCGTGAGCCCAGTCGCCGAAGCCGTCACCGTGATGGTGCCGGCGCCGGTCGCCTGAACGATCGCATAGGCCGAGCCGTTGTTCGCGGTCCGAGTCCATGGCGGGCCGCGGAACGACTCCATGCCCATGCTGTCGCTGTCCACCGCGATGATCGTGCCTGGCCCCGTGATGGTGAAGGTGACGGCTGCGGTTCCCGTGATCGTCGCCTCGAAGAACACGCAGTCGTTGTTGTCGGTAACCAAGGTGGAGTGATCAGGTGTAAGCGTGACCTTGCCAGCCACCGCAGCCGGGCCGGCCGGTGCCTTCGTTCCGCCCCACAGCCCTTGCCAAGTGGTGCCGGCACCGCTGATGACCCCGAGTTCACTCATCAGGCCTCCGCCGCCGCCAATCTTCGTAGTTTGCCCATCGACCTCGCCCATGTATGAAACGCCGGTCCAAAGGAATATGCCCGTCAGTCCAGCATTACCTGTGGCCGTGGTCCAGTCTCCCGTAGCGTTGGTGCCGTCCTCGGTAACCATACTGGACTTGGTAGCCGTGCTTCCCTCCATCTGCGTACAGACTGCGGCGTTGTAATTCGTGCCCCAGACGTCAAGCAGACTGGCTGTTTGTGCCGTGGCGGCAGTGTCGCCAGCCTGAGCCGGGTCCAGCAGAGCCTGGGTGATGTAGCGGGAGGGATCGAGCGCGTGAGCAATCTTGTTCATCTCGGAGAGAATTGGAGTTCGTGTCCCTATCCCGTCGTGAATCTCGTTGCCCACGCTGTAGAGTGCCACGCTCGGGTGGTTGCGATCCCGCATGATATAGCCGGTGAAATCGACCTCCCACCACTTCGCGCTGGTGGCCGCCGAGGGCAGCGCAGGCATCCCGGTCGGCGTCGTCGAGGCCTTATTGAAGTAGGACGAATAATCGCCCTTGTCCTGGTACTTCATCGCCCCCCACACGTCGGTGAACTCATCCAGGACGAGCATTCCCATCCGATCCGTCAAATCGAGAAAATCCGGGCTCGGTGGATCGTGGGCCGTGCGCCAGGCGTTCGACCCGGTGGTCTTGAGCCTCGCGATTCGCCTCTGCATAGCCCGCTGTGGCGCAGCAAGGCCGAGCCCGTGGTAGTCTTGGTGGTTGGCCGTGCCTGCGAGCTTGACGGTCTTGCCATTGAGAGTTAGTCCGTTGTTGAAAATCAGGCTGCGGATTCCGAACGAAACGACGTCGTCGTCCACCGTCGTGCCGCCGACCTGAACGTTGACCAGGAGCGAGTACATGTTGGGATTCTGGAGATCCCACAGTTTGGGATTCGCCACGGTCACATCGAAGGTAAAGCTGGCCGATGCACCCGCCGCAATCGTCTGGGCAGCCGCCGAGCCGGTCCCTACCTGCGTTCCGCTCGGATCGCTGACGGCGCCCTGCACGGTCACGCTTTGAGAGGTCGTGCCGCTGTTCACCACCGCGGTCTGCACGTGAACGGTCGCCGAAGCGGTTGTAGGCGCGGGCGTCTGCACGTACGTGGCCCACTGGTCGACATGCACTGGGTTGGCGCCGATGAGGCGGACGTGTCGGTAAATGCCAGCGCCGGCGTAGAAGCGCGAAGCCGGTTGAATCGATGTATCGCACTTCACCGCGATCACGTTGTCGGTCGTCCCGAACTTGACGGCGCTGGTGATGTCGTAGCGGAAGCTCACGTAGCCATACG